>Ga0224510_10001380_pt1 | contig 16143 bp, 19 predicted proteins | sample SF_May12_sed_USG_FD_170161 | JGI IMG/M metagenome (GOLD analysis project Ga0224510, IMG submission 170161) | Sediment microbial communities from San Francisco Bay, California, United States - SF_May12_sed_USGS_4_1 | ecosystem: Environmental > Aquatic > Marine > Sediment | place: USA: California... | reverse complement strand
GGTCCGCAAGCACCTGCTGGATTCACTGTCCGCGCAGCCGTATCTCCGCGGCACGCGCGTCGCCGACATTGGTACCGGCGCGGGCTTCCCGGGCCTGCCGCTGGCAGTGCTCAATCCGGGGCGCGAGTTCGCGCTGATCGAGGCGACCGGCAAGAAGGCGCGCTTTGTCGTGCATGTGGCGGCAGTCATGGGGCTCGCGAATGTCGAGGTCATCCCGGCGCGGGCCGAGGCTTGGCGGGGGTCCGCCCCTTTCGACTGCGTGGTGGCGCGGGCACTCGGGAAACTGGCGGATTTCGTGCGCGTTGCGGGGCATTTGTGCGCGCCCAGCGGCCGCATGCTTGCCTTGAAAGGCCGCCGGCCGGAGTCCGAAATCCAGGCCCTGCCGGCCGGCTGGCGTGCGGTCGCGGTGCACGAGGTCCGGATTCCCGGTCTTGCGGCAGAGCGTTGTATCGTGGAGCTCGGGAGAGCCTGATCTCATGAATCGCATCATCGCGGTGGCGAACCAGAAGGGCGGCGTCGGCAAGACGACAACCGCCGTCAATCTCGCCGCATCGCTCGCGGTGACGAAGCGACGCGTGCTGCTGGCGGATCTCGATCCGCAAGGCAACGCCACGATGGGCTGCGGCGTGGACAAGCGTTTGCTGGAGCGCTCTTCGACCGATGTGCTGCTGGGAGATTGCCGCGCGGAGGACGCGATCGTCGCAATCGACCCCGGCGGGTTTGATCTCCTGCCGGCGAACCAGGACCTGACCGCCGCGGAAGTGCGATTGCTGGCATCACCTGCCGGGCGCGAGCACCGGCTGGAGCAGGCGCTGGCGTCGATCCGCGACCGCTATGACCTCATCATCATCGACTGCCCACCAGCGCTCAATATCCTGACCGTAAATGCGCTGACAGCGGCGGATTCCGTTCTGATACCGATGCAGTGCGAGTACTACGCGCTCGAAGGGCTGTCGAGCCTGGTCGGCACGATCGAGCAGATTCACGATTCGATCAATTCGCGCCTGCGCATCGAGGGCATCCTCCGAACGATGTTCGACCCGCGCAACAACCTGTCCAACGATGTCGCGGCACAATTGATCGAGCATTTCGGCGATCGCGTGTTCCGCACGATCATCCCGCGCAATGTGCGGCTAGCCGAAGCACCGAGTTTCGGGGTGCCGGCGCTCTTTCATGACAAGGATTCGCGCGGCGCGCTCGCCTACCTTGCTCTCGCCGGCGAGATGATCCGCCGTTCGGAAGAGGAATAGTGGGCACGCAGTTCTTTTCCGTTAGACTCGCCGGACGGGGAGCCTGGGATGACGGCGATGGCTGACAAGAAACGGGGGCTGGGACGCGGGCTCGAAGCGTTGCTCGGACAAACCTCGCCGCGCCCGGTATCTGGCGTTCCCCCGGTCCGTGACCAGTTGACGCACGTGCCCGTGGACCTGCTGGAAAAGGGCAAGTACCAGCCGCGCATGGACATGCGCGAGGAATCACTCGCCGAGCTCGCTGATTCGATCCGGGCCCAAGGTGTAGTCCAGCCGATCGTCGTACGCCCTGTCGGCACGCCGACAGCGAGCACTCCGCAGCGCTACGAGATCATCGCCGGCGAACGGCGCTGGCGCGCGGCACAGATGGCGGGACTCGCCGATATACCCGCAGTCGTACGGCGCGTGGACGACGAAACCGCAGTCGCGATGGCGCTGATCGAGAATATCCAGCGCGAGAACCTCAACCCACTCGAAGAAGCGGTGGCGCTGTCGCGACTGATCACCGAGTTTGAGCTGACCCACCAGCAGGCTGCCGAGGCAGTCGGCCGTTCGCGTGTTGCAGTTTCCAATCTGCTCCGACTGTTGGAGCTACCCGACGAGGTCAAGACACTTGTCGAGCAACGAAAGCTCGAAATGGGCCATGCGCGCGCACTGCTGGGATTGACCAATCGCCGGCAACTGGCAGAAGTCGCGGGGCTGGTCGCGAAGAAGGGCCTTTCGGTGCGCGACACGGAGGCGCTCGTGCGGCGGCTTCTCGCGCGGGCTGCCGCCGGAGACTCAGAGCGCTCCGGCCGGGGCAGCATGGAACGCGATCCGGACATCAGGCGGCTGGAAGGCGACCTCGCCGACAAGCTCGGCGCCAAGGTCGAACTGCATCACGGGGCCAAGGGCAAGGGCCGGCTGGTCATCAGCTACCACAGCCTCGACGAACTCGACGGAATCCTGGCGCACATTCGATGATAAGAGGGGGTTAGCATGATCGGCACGTTATCTGGCCGCGTGGCGGCCACGGCTTTTCTCATGTTCATGGTCCTTGCTCCGGTACGCGCGGACGATCCGCCGGGCGTCCTCTGGGAAACCACGTCCCAGATGGTGATGGAAGGCATGCCGATGCAGATGCCGATGCAGACGCAGAAGATGTGCGCCGCCAGGGAGTGGACACGGCCGCCGCCGGGCGGCGACAGGACATGCGTCACCTCAAACTTCAAGAGGGTCGGCAACAAGGCGACCTGGACGATGCAGTGCAGCGGTGACATGCCGATGACCGGCACCGGCGAGATGACATTCGAAGGCACGGATTCCTATAAGGGCGCGATCATCGCCATGGCCGAGGGCATGGCCATGACCATCAGGCTTACGGGGAAGAAGGTCGGCACCTGCGACAAGCCGATGGATTAGGGCCTGCGCCGTGAACACGGGAGTTCTTCCCATTTGGGGAGCGCGTGGGCTACCTGTACTAGCCGGGCACTAGTTGCGCTTAACCAGGCTTCAGAAGCCCCGTTGGTTCGCCCGGCCTTGTTCCTCCAGAGTGTCGCCCATGGAGGGATAAGTCATGCACGAAGCAAACACATTCGATCTTCACCACAACTTGAGCACCATACTCGCCATGTCGATTGGCGCGGCAAGCGGGCTGGTTTTCGGTCGCGCCGCCCGGCGCGCGTAAATGCGCACAAAAACAAAGGCTTCTTCGATTCTTTCCGGTTGTAAGCGGGGGGCCCGCCCTCTATAATTCCGCCCGGTTTTGGCCGCCTCTGCGGCTTGCGCTGGAGCGTGAAAACGCCACGGACCGCTCAGGGCCACGTGGCGTTTTTGTTGCCGGAGCCGGGTGCATGAAAACCGTCCGCAACATACTGTTCGCGCAGCTGGCAACCGGCCTGGCGCTCGCGACGGTGGTCTGGATCTGGCTTGGTTCCGACCGGGCCGTCCCCACCTTGTTGGGTGGACTGATCGGCGTCGTGCCGAACGCATTTCTGGCGGCGAGGCTGATGTCGCCGCGGGCCGGGAGCAGTGCGAGAAGCCTGCTGGCGGCCGGATGGCTGGGCGAGATCGGCAAGCTCGCGATCACGGCAGCGATGTTTATTGCGGTGTTCGTTAGCCTCCGGCCGCTGTACCCGGAGTTTTTGTTCGCCGGGTACATCGCAACGCTGCTGGCCCTGCCGGCGGGATTGCTGTTCGATAGGGGACGCTAAGGGATCATGGCGGAAACGGGTCATTCAGCCGGCGAGTACATCTCCCACCACCTCCAGAACCTGACCGTCTGCAAGGCGGACGGACAATGGGTCTGGAACGAATGCCACGGTAATTTTTTTGCGATCAACGTCGACTCGATGGTGTTCGCGATCCTGCTAGGATTCGCCCTCGTCTTCTTTTTCAGCCGCGTCGCGAAGCGCGCGACCACCGGCGTACCGGGAAAGCTCCAGACCATCGTCGAGATCGTGGTCGGCTTCGTGGACCAGAGCGTCCGCGACACCTTCAGCCACCCACCCAAGAGCCGCGTGATCGCGCCGCTTGCGATGACGCTGTTCGTCTGGATCTTCCTGATGAACTCCATGGACCTCATCCCGGTGGACTGGCTGCCCTGGGCGGCCGGCCATCTGGGCGTCGAGCACCTGCGCGTCGTGCCGACCACGGACGTCAATGTCACCTTCGCGATGGCGATTTCCGTTTTCCTGCTCACGATCTACTTCAGCATCAAGATCAAGGGCGGCTGGGGATTCACCAAAGAACTGATCCTCCAGCCCTTCAACCATTGGGCCGCCGTGCCATTCAACTTCGCGCTCGAGGGCGTGTCGCTCATCGCGAAACCGATCTCGCTCTCGCTGCGACTCTTCGGCAACCTCTACGCCGGCGAGCTCATCTTCATGCTGATCGCACTGCTCGGCATCTGGCAGTTGCCGCTGCATTTCGCGTGGGCCGTGTTCCACCTGTTGATCGTGCTTCTGCAGGCGTTCATTTTCATGATGTTGACGATCGTGTACCTGTCGCAGGCGCACGAGCACCACTGATATTTCGACCAGGAGACTCTGATGGAAACTGTGATTGGATTTACCGCGATCGCTGTAGCGATCCTCATCGGCCTCGGCGCACTCGGCGTCGGCATCGGCATGGGCCTGCTGGGCGGCCGGTTCCTGGAAGGCGCCGCACGCCAGCCGGAACTTGCCCCGATGCTGCAGACGAAGATGTTCATCGTCGTCGCGCTCCTTGACGCGGTTGCGATGATCGGCGTCGGTGTGGCGCTTTTCTTCGCCTTCGCCAACCCCTTCATCGGCCAGTTGCAGCAAGCAACCGGCACGGGCGGCTGATCGCCGGGGAGAGATTCGATGGATTTCAACCTGACACTGATCGGACAGACGGTCGCGATGATCGTCTTCGTCTGGTTCTGCATGCGCTTCATCTGGCCACCGGTCATGAATGCGATTGAGCAGCGTCGCAAGGAAATCGCCGACGGCATCGCGGCGGGGGACAAGGGACAGCGGGAACTCGCCGACGCTCGCCACGGCGCCGAGAGCATCCTGCAGGATGCGCGGCAGAAAGCGACGCAGGTTGCCGATATGGCGCACAAACGCTCGAACGAAATGGTCGCAGAAGCGAAGGAACACGCCTCGGCGGAGGGCGAACGCATCGTCGCCGCAGCCCGCACCGAGCTTGTGACCTCGCAGACCAAGGCGCGCGATGCACTCAGGCGTGAAGTGGCCGCGCTCGCGGTAGCGGGCGCAACCCGCGTGCTGGGGCGCGAGGTGGATGCGAAGTCGCATGCGACGCTGCTGGACGAACTCGCGGCCGAACTGGAGAAGCAGGCACCGACCCATGGCTGATCGCGCCACCATTGCCAGGCCTTATGCGCGGGCTGCCTTTGCGTACGCCCACGACGCCAAGGACTTCGCTTCCTGGTCGAAGCTCCTGGGGGTCGCGGCGGTGGCCGCGTCCGATCCGCGGGTTGCGCGGCTTATCGGCCATCCGAAGGTGACGGACGGAGAGCTCGTTGGTCTGTTCGCAGACCTGGCGGGCAAGGTGGGGGGCGTTGCCGGACGGAATTTCCTCGGCACGCTAGGCGAAAACAAGCGACTCGCGCTCCTGCCCGAGATTGCCGCGCAGTTCGAAGTGCTCCGGGCCGAGGTTGAAAACGTCATTGACGTGGAAGTAATCGCGGCGCGCGAAATCGCGGCGCCGCAGCAGAAGCGGCTGACGGACGCGCTCAAGCGCCGTCTCGGCCGCGACGTACGCATGCACACGAGGATCGATGAATCGCTGATCGGCGGCGCGATCGTTCGCGCCGGCGACCTGGTCATCGACGGATCGCTGAAGGGCCGCCTCGCGCGGCTCGGCTCGGCGTTGACGAATTAGGCAAGGGAAGAAGACATGTCCATCAAGGCTTCAGAAATCAGCGACCTGATCCAGGCACGGATCAAGAACTTCGACGCGGCCACCGAGGCGCGAAATATCGGCACCGTGGTTAGCGTCACCGACGGCATCTGCCGCGTGCACGGTCTCGCGGATGTCGCCTACGGCGAAATGCTCGAGTTCCCGGACAACACTTTCGGTCTCGCGCTGAACCTGGAGCAGGATTCCGTGGGTGCGGTGGTGCTCGGCGAATACCGCCACATCGGCGAGGGCGCGACGGTCAAGACCACCGGTCGCATCCTCGAAGTGCCAGTGGGCCCCGAGTTGCTGGGACGCGTAGTTGACGCGCTTGGTAATCCGCTCGACGGCAAGGGCCCGATCAAGGCCAGCAAGCGCTCGCCGATCGAACGCGTGGCGCCGGGCGTGATCTGGAGAAAGAGCGTCGGCCAGCCGGTGCAGACCGGGCTGAAAGCGATCGACTCTATGGTGCCGATCGGCCGCGGCCAGCGCGAGCTGATCATCGGCGATCGCCAGACCGGCAAGACCGCGCTTGCGATCGACACGATCATCAACCAGAAGGGCACCGGCATTAAGTGCGTGTACGTCGCGATCGGCCAGAAGCAGAGCTCTATCGCAAACGTGGTGCGCAAGCTCGAAGAGCACGGCGCCATGGCGCATACGATCGTGGTGTCCGCCTCCGCTTCCACACCCGCATCAATGCAGTACATCGCGCCCTATTCTGGCTGCGCGATGGGCGAATACTTCATGGATCAGGGCGAGGATGCGCTGATCGTCTATGACGACCTGACCAAGCAGGCCTGGGCCTACCGTCAGATTTCGCTCTTGCTGCGCCGCCCGCCGGGCCGCGAAGCCTATCCGGGCGACGTGTTCTACCTGCACTCACGGTTGCTCGAGCGTTCAGCGCGCGTTTCCGCCGAATACGTCGAAAAGATCAGCGGCGGCAAGATCAAGGGCAAAACGGGTTCGTTGACGGGCCTGCCGATCATCGAGACACAGGCCGGCGACGTGACCGCTTTCGTGCCGACCAACGTGATTTCGATCACCGACGGCCAGATCTTCCTCGAGACCGACCTGTTCAATTCCGGCATCCGGCCGGCCATGAATGCGGGCATTTCAGTGTCGCGCGTCGGCGGCGCGGCGCAGACCGGCGTGATCAAGAAGCTGGGCGGCGGCATCCGCCTTTCGCTCGCGCAATACCGCGAACTCGCGGCCTTTTCGCAGTTCGCGTCGGACCTCGACGAAGTGACCCGGCGCGCACTCGAGCGCGGCCAGCGCGTGACCGAGCTCATGAAGCAGAAGCAGTACTCGCCGATGTCGGTCGCCGAGCAGGCGCTCTCGATCTACGCCGTGAACGGCGGCTACATGGACAAGGTGGACCGCAAGAAGATCGTCGGTTTTGAGGAGGCGCTGCAGGCCTTTGCCAAGACCGGCCACGCGGCCTTCCTGAAGCAGGTCAATGACAAGCCGGAACTGTCCAGGGAAGTCGAGGCCGGCTACAAGAAGATCTGCGAAGACTTCGCAGCGACGGGGGCCTGGTAAACGACCATGGCCGGCACGAAGGAAATCCGGGTCAAGATCGCGAGCATCAAGAGCACGCAGAAGATCACCAAGGCCATGGAAATGGTCGCTGCGAGCAAGATGCGGCGTGCGCAGGAGCGCATGAAGGCGGCGCGCCCTTACGCGGACAAGATCAGGAGCGTCATCGGCCACCTGCGGGTGGCCAACCCGAACCACCACCACCCGTTCCTGGTGGAACGCGAGGTGAAGTCGGTCGGCATCATCGTAGTCAGCTCCGACCGTGGCCTGTGCGGCTCGCTCAATATCAACGTGTTCAAGCAAGTACTCATTGCGGCGCGCGAATACCAGCGGCAGGGCGTGAACCTGCACATGTGCCTGATCGGCAGCAAGGCGATGCAGTTCTTCCGCCGCCTGAAGCTGCCGATCGAGGCGTCCATCACGCACCTGGGCGACAAGCCCCGTATCGCGGACCTGCTCGGCACGGTCAAAGCGATGCTGGACCTCTACGGGGGCGGCAAGATCGATCGCCTGTTTGTCGCCAGCAACCGCTTCGTCAACACGATGACGCAGAAGCCGGAACTGCAGCAGATGCTGCCGGCCGAAACCGTGGACGCGGCGGACTTGCAGGAACGCTGGGACTACATTTACGAACCGGCCGCCGACGAGCTGATCGCGAGCTACATGATGCGCTACATCGAATCGCAGGTTTACCGCGCGGCGGTCGAGAACCTGGCCTGCGAGATGGCGGCGCGCATGGTCGCGATGAAGAGCGCGACCGACAACGCCGGCAAGATCATCGACGAGCTGCAGCTCATTTACAACAAAGCCCGCCAGGCCGCGATCACGAAAGAGATTTCGGAGATCGTGGGCGGCGCGGCAGCGGTTTAGTGCTGAGGAATTAACATGTCAACTGCCACAACCGGCAAGATCGTTCAGGTAATCGGCTCGGTGATCGACGTCGAGTTTCCCCGCGAGGGCATCCCGGCGGTGTACGAGGCGCTCAAGCTCGTGGACCAGGACCTCACCCTCGAAGTGCAGCAGCAGCTCGGCGACGGCATCGTGCGCACGATTGCGATGGGTCCTTCGGAAGGCCTGAAGCGGGGCGTCGGCGTGAAGTCTACCGGCGCGCCGATCACCGTGCCCGTCGGCCACGGCACGCTCGGCCGGATCATGGATGTGCTCGGCCGGCCGCAGGACGAGGGCGGTCCGATCAAGAGCAAGGACTTCCTGCCGATTCACCGGCCGGCGCCTTCTTATGATGAGCAGACCGGCGGCCAGGACCTGCTGGAAACGGGCATCAAGGTCATCGACCTGCTGGTGCCGTTCGCCAAGGGCGGCAAGATCGGCCTGTTCGGCGGCGCTGGTGTCGGCAAGACCGTCAACATGCTGGAGCTCATCAACAACATCGCCAAGGCGCACTCGGGACTCTCGGTGTTTGCCGGCGTCGGCGAACGCACCCGCGAGGGCAACGACTTCTATCACGAGATGATGGAATCTGGCGTCATCGACAAGAAGGACCTGACGAATTCCAAGGTCGCGATGGTGTACGGCCAGATGAACGAGCCGCCGGGCTGCCGGCTGCGGGTCGGCCTCACCGGCCTGACCATGGCGGAATACTTCCGCGACGAGAAGCAGACTGGCGGCAAGGGCAGGGACGTCCTGCTCTTCATCGATAACATCTACCGCTACACGCTGGCCGGCACGGAAGTCTCCGCACTCCTCGGCCGCATGCCCTCCGCGGTCGGCTACCAGCCGACACTCGCGGAAGAGATGGGTGTGCTCCAGGAGCGCATCACCTCGACCAAGACCGGATCCATCACTTCCGTGCAGGCGATTTACGTGCCCGCGGACGACCTGACCGATCCTTCACCGGCGACTACCTTCGCGCATCTCGATGCGACAGTGGTGTTGAGTCGCCAGATCGCCTCGCTCGGCATCTATCCCGCGGTGGACCCGCTCGACTCCACCAGCCGCCAGCTCGATCCGCTGGTGATCGGCGACGATCACTACGATACCGCGCGCGGCGTGCAGGCGATCCTCCAGCGCTACAAGGAACTCCAGGACATCATCGCGATCCTCGGCATGGACGAGCTGTCGGAGGAAGACAAGCTGGCCGTGACCCGCGCGCGCAAGATCCAGCGCTTCCTGTCGCAGCCCTTCCACGTTGCCGAGGTCTTTACTGGCACGCCCGGCAAGTTCGTGTCACTCAAGGACACCATCCGCGGCTTCAAGGCCATCATCGCGGGCGAGTACGACAACCTGCCCGAGCAGGCCTTCTATATGGTCGGTGGCATCGAAGAAGCGGTTGAGAAGGCGAAGACCCTAACCTGATCATGGCGAACACCATCCACGTCGACATCGTGAGCGCCGAAGGCGAGATCCACTCGGGCCTCGCCACGATGATCTTTGCGCCTGCATCGGGCGGCGAGATCGGCATCGCGCCGCGGCACGCGCCTTTGCTCACCACGCTAAAGCCCGGCGAAGTGCGGGTTCAGACGGAAGGCGGAGAGGAGCTGGTGTTCTGGGTGGGTGGCGGCGCGCTCGAGGTGCAACCGCACAAGGTGACCATCCTGGCCGACACAGCCGCGCGGGCGAAGGATCTCGATGAAGCTGCAGCTCTAGCGGCGAAGCAGCGGGCTGAAGAAGCGCTACGCGATCGCGTCGGAGCGATGGAGATAGCCGAGGCTCAGGCGGAATTGGCAAGGGCCGCGGCGCAGTTGAGGGCGATTGAGAAGTTGAGGCAGCTGCGGAAGGGTGGTTAATGTAGGCGTGTGACTGCCGCTGCATACACGAACGAGAGCAGGATCAGGATGAAATCGTACGCGTTCATAACCGCCTATTGATTCTGGCGCCAGACTTCTTCCTTGAGCTGTTCATTCCGCTCCTGGTATTCGCGGAAGAGCTTGGCGAATTCTTCTTCCGATCCCGCGAAGTACCCGATTTGCCGGATGCGGACGACGTCACCTTCCTCGTACATCTGCCGCGTGATCCATGCTGGATGGGCAGGATGGCGTTTCAACGTGAAGATCCAGAAAGTGCGTGTGCCCCGGTCCGAGAATGCGAACAGCTGCTTGTCCTCGAAGACCTCCAGGGACTTGCCGTGCAGCTGGCGCACCTGCTCGGCATATATCCCCCACTGTTCCGGCGTGATCTTGGGAGACGGGTAGGGCTGGTATTCCTGGGCGATGGCGAGGGTGGCCATGAGCCATAGCGCGCCGGCCATGAGATACATCTTCAACCGCGTCTCAGGCTAGTGGTGGCACGCCAATCCACCTGGCGTGCAACCATAGAATGAAAATCGCGTAGAGCGCCAACCCACCTACGACGACGATGACATCGTTCGCTGGTGAACTCGGCAAAACGCGAATTGGGCGTGCCGGGCGGCGTTTGAGCGATATGCGGACGGCGACGGCCCACACGAGGAAAGTGCCGAACAGCAGCAGATCGGCAAGGCTGCCGTTGGTCAAGAGATGCGCAAGCGCCCAAAGCATGGTTGACAGGAGCAGTGGATGTTGCGCGGCGGTCCTGATGCGCCCGGGAATGACCGAGGCGAGGGCCAGGCTGAAGGCAGGGAGCATCAGAAGCGCTGCAATGTAGCGGAACTCTGGCGGGGTCGCATACAGCACGGCGTCGGATGCCCGCGCGGCCCCATAGCCGCTGACGAGCAGATAGAGCCCGATCAGCGAAGCGACCGAGTAAATGCCCTGCCAGGTCCTCTTGCCCAGGCGTTCGGCAACGCGATCGCGCCAGCCCAATGCCACCATCGAAATGCAGTGGACGCCGAAGAAGACGGCCAGTCCGAGGATGAGCCTTTCCATTCAGTGCGGAGCATACACTCCCGTCAGCGCCAGTTGCCTCCCGGTCACTTCCCGCGCGCCGCGTAGTACGCCGCGATCTTCGGGTGGTTCTTGACCCGCTCCAGGTGCTTGGCCAGTAGCGGCGCCTGCTTGTCCACGATGTCGGCGGGGATATGGTCGAGCGCCCCGGACTTGAGCCAGCGCACCCACAGGAAGCACTTGATATCGGCGACGGTCAGGCGCTTCTCGACGAACCACTCGCCACCGCCCGCCTTGAGCCGGGCCTCGATCTGCTTCAGGAAGCGCGGGATGGGACCCGCTGCCAGCGCCTCGCGCGCCTTCTTCTTGGGCTCGTCTTCGAGCGCCATCGTGTTACCGATCTTGGTCGAGATGTCCTCGACCGCGTCCATCAACTCGTCCGCGAGCGCCGCCTGCCAGTCGTCCTTCGGGTAAAGGCCGGCAAGCTTGCCGAGGTAGCGGTTGATGGTGTTGGACTGGGTGATCACCTTGCCGTCCACTTCCAGCACCGGCATCGCCTGGAACGGCGTCTTGTCGCGCTGCGCAGGCCATTCCTTGCCGGGGATGCGCTTGTCCTCGAAAGGGATGCCGGCGATGTGCATTGTCAGGCGTGCGGCTTCGCCGCGGCCGCCGTCAAAGTCGAAGTAAATCAGGATTAGCTTAGGCATCGGAATTCCTCGTGTCTGCTACTCTCGTGCCGGGCCGGCCGGGAGGGCTGTGCGTTGACGATGAACAAGTTGAAGATCCTTACACTGCATTGCCTCGGGAGCAACCCCAGCAAGCACGCGAATCAACAGTGGCACTTCGTGCACTGCGCGCAGGCTTGCGCGGGGCTGGCCGAGTGGGTCTATCCGGCGGGCCCCAATCTCCTCGAGCCCGACGTGGTCCAGAGCCTGCTCAAGAACGACATGGGCTGCACCGACGAGGAGGTGCAGGCCTTTGGCTTCGAGGAGCCGCGCTGCTGGTTCCGGTTCACCGACAACCGCTATGTCGGCCTCGAGGCGAGCATGGCCAGCCTCGCGGAAGTCTGCCGGCGCGAGCGCCCCGACGGCATTGCCGGCTATTCCAATGGCGGCGGCGCGGCGCAGCTCGTAGCCGCCCTGCATGAGGCGGGCCACGCGGACTTCCAGTCCATCCGCTTCCTGATGAGCTTCGCCGGCCCCACCTCGCAGATGATGCAGCGTCACATCCGCGAGTACCTGGGCCCCGATCACCGCAAGATTGCGATCCCGACCATCATCTTTGGCTCGCGGCACGACCCGATGCTTGCAAACGCCGACCAGATGGCGGCTGATTTATTCGAGCGCTGCGAACTGGCGACCACCGACGAGACGCGCCCCTACGCCAATCACGCGCTGCCCGACAAGGCGGAGTGCTACGAGCGCATCGTGAATTTCGTCAGGGCGCGGCTACGGCGGGACGAGGACGGCGGCACCCTTCAGGGCGCCTGAGCGCAGGCGTTCCAGGGCCGAATCAGCCTCAGCCAGTGGAAACGTCTCGACGGAAGGTTGCAGAGGCAGATTCTGCGCAACTTGCATGAACTCTCGGCCGTCTTCCCGCGTGAGGTTAGCCACGGAACACACCGGGCGCGCGCGAGCTCGCCGTCGGCGAGATGCAAGTCCGTGCGGCAGACGCATCGCGCGTGTCAGGAAGCCTTTGCCCACGAGGACATGCTGGCACGCGCCTATGGCCTAATGTGATGCGGGAAGGTGCCGAGCAAATTTTCTGTTCTGGGCGCTCGGTGGCATAAACTCCACTCACCGATTCGTCCGCGAGACAGGAGCCCCATTTGAAGATCGCCAGCTTTGTCGTCTCAGTGTGGCTATGCGGATCCGCGGCCGGCGTCGCTGCGTCGGCAGAAGAGTCTCCAGTGCCCGCTCAGCTGCCGGTCGATCCATCGTCCGAGGAGCAGGCGCCCGACGCCGACACTGTCGATGTCGACATCGCGAACCAGGAACTCTCGGGCGATGCAAAAGTCCGGCTCGATGCGGCACGCGACGCTGTGGTACAGATCCGCAGTTTCTTCAACGAGTCCGAATCGAGCGCATTCCACGGGAGCGGTTTCGCCGTCGACGACGGGCGCCGGATCGTGACGAACTATCACGTCGTGGCGCAGTCCGTGCTCAACCCGCGGCGCTACCGGCTGGAATACCTGGCGAGCGACGGGCGCAAAGGGCCTCTGCACGTACTCGCCATCGACGTACGCAACGACCTCGCCGTCGTCGCGGCCGACGACCTCGAATTACCGGCATTGAAACTGCGCAGCGAGATTCCCGCGCAGGGCGAGCGCGCCTGGTCGATCGGTTTTCCGCTGAGCCTCGGCCTGACCATTACCGAGGGTGTCGCGAACGGGCTGGTCGAGAACACCATTGAACAGCGCATCCACTACACGGGCGCAATCAACAGCGGCATGTCGGGCGGACCTGCGCTGGATACGAGGGGCCGGGTGTATGGAGTCAACGTCTCCGTGGTCACCGGCCGGCAACTCGTTGGCTTCGTCGTGCCTGCAAAGCACATTCCGGCGCTGCTGGCACGTGCGCAGAAGCCGCTGGACCTGTCGCTGAGCCCGCAACAGCTGCGCCAGCGCGTGACGGCTCAGGTACTTGCCTACGAAGCCGAGGTGCTGGAAGCCGGGCCGGACAAGGCCGGCACACAGCGCGTGCAGGGCTACGCGTTGCCGACGAAGATCTCCCGGCACGTCGAATGCAGCACGGTCGACGAACGCAGCCCGCACGTGCGCATGCGCGTGGAGGCCGTCAGTTGCTGGTTGCCGTCCCGCGTCCTGGTGCAGCCGCGGGTATACGTGGCCGGGCTTTACATGCAGCATCGGATCCTGCAATCCGTGGGTTTGCATCCCCTGCAGTTTGAACGGCAGGTGAACCGTATCGCCGCGGGCCCGCGCCGCGTGGGCGCATCGGCCGACGTGGCGCCGTTCGCCTGCCGCGACGCGCTGATTTCGCTGGACGGCTTCGATGCGCGAATCTCGACCTGCGTGCGCCAGTACCGGCTGTTCGCCGGTCTCTACGATTTCGACGTGACAGTCGTCGGCATCGACAACACGCAGCAGGCACTGGTGAGCCGGCTCGCGCTCCAGGGCGTTGCGTTCGAATCCGGCAAGCGGATCATGGAGCGTTACCTGGGAGCCCTGCAATGGGAGCCGTGATGCTGATCGAGCAGCTCGGCCCGCACGGGCACCCGGTGCTGCGGCTGCGCATCGAGGGCGCCGGCACCGAATGCCGCATAGGCCGCGATCTGGGATGCGATATCGTCGTGGACGACGAACATGCAGCGCCGCAGCATGCACTCTTGACGCTGCTGGAGGACGGCCGCGTCAATGTGCGGGACCTCGGCACGCAAAACGGCACGCGCGTCGACGGTACGCGCGTGCCGGCGGATGCGGGCGCAATCATCGAACAGGGCGAGATCATCGTCGGGCGCACGCGGCTGCGCATCCGCACACGCCACGTGCCGATCGGCACCGAACGTCTCTTCCGCCGCAACTTCGTGCGCCGGCACCGCACGCTGCTCGCGGCTGCGGGCGTGTCGGCATGTATCGCCTATGGCGGCTTCCTTCAGTGGCTCGAAGCGCCATCGTCGATGCTCCGCAGCATCACTTTGGCGGGGCTCGTCGTGCTCGGGCTGATCGCGTTGTGGACCGGCTTCTGGGCGCTGATGACGAAGCTCAATCATGGAGGCTGGCAAGTTCGAGTCCACGTGGCGATCGCTTCGATCTGCGCCGCGATCTGCGCCTGGGGCTACTGGGTGGCCGGTCTGGTCGCGTTCACCGTGCAGTGGTCGGTGCTCGTCCAGATTGGCGTTGCCATCGCGGGAACGGTGGCGCTGGCCGCCGTATACCTGCATCTCCGCGAGGCAACTCATTACGGGCGCCGCGTTGCCCTGGCGCTGGCCGGCACCGCGACTCTCCTGATCGGCGCCATCGCGTGGACCATCGCGATCGGCGTCGAGGACGGCGACGTCAACGACGTGAATCTCGGTCCGCAGGTGCGGCTTGGCGAGGAACGTGTCGTGCCGAACCGGGATATTGTCGACTATTTGGCCGAAGTTGATGAGTTGCAACGAGCCGCCGGCCGGGAGCGCCAGAAATCCCTGCTCAATGTCCCGCTCGCCGACGATTGAGGCCGGGTCGGTGCCAGTTTGCAATAGCCCAACCCGACATCCAGAGTGCAATAACTACGTCGCTTGCCCGGTCAGTTCATCGACTAGCCAGCGCGACACGAGGTAGGACACATGGACCGGTTCGTCAGGCATCCCGCAGCCATCGCCAGACTCACCCCCGAGCAGCATCGCGTGACGCAGCTGTCCGGCACGGAAATGCCGGGCACGGGCGCCTACCTGCATAACAAGGAGCCCGGTATTTACGTAGACATCGTCTCGGGCGAGCCGCTCTTTGCGTCTTCCGACAAGTACGAGTCCGGCTGCGGCTGGCCGAGCTTTACCAAGCCCATCGAGCCCGCCAATGTCATGGAACTGTCGGACGAGTCGCTCGGCAGGGTCCGCACCGAGGTGCGTTCGGCGCACGGCGACAGCCATCTGGGCCACGTCTTCACGGATGGGCCGCGCGATCGCGGGGGCCTGCGCTACTGCATCAACTCGGCGTCCCTGCGGTTCATCCATCGGGACGACATGGAGAAAGAGGGCTACGGGGCATACCTGGACCAGGTGGGAGACAAGCCATGAGCGAAGAGCGGGCAGTGCTGGCGGGCGGTTGCTTCTGGGGCGTGCAGGATCTCTTTCGTAAATATCCCGGCGTGCTGAAGACGCGGGTCGGATACTCGGGCGGCAACACGCCGAATGCAACGTACCGGAACCACGGGGCCCATGCCGAGGCCGTCGAAATCTTTTTCGATCCGGAGAGAATAAGATTTCGGAAGATCCTCGAGTTCTTCTTCCAGATACATGATCCCACGACGCGGAATCGCCAAGGCAACGACATCGGCGCGAGCTATCGCTCGGCCATCTTCTACACGACCAACGAGCAGCGCCGCGTCGCCGAGGACACGATAGCAGACGTCGATGCATCCGGATTATGGCCCGGCAAGGCCGTGACCGAGGTCGCGCCGGCCGGGGATTTCTGGGAGGCTGAGCCGGAGCATCAGGATTACCTGCAGCGGAATCCGTTCGGATACACCTGTCATTTCGTGCGGCCCGACTGGACGCTGCCGCGACACAAGGGC
>Ga0224510_10001379_pt1 | contig 16208 bp, 17 predicted proteins | sample SF_May12_sed_USG_FD_170161 | JGI IMG/M metagenome (GOLD analysis project Ga0224510, IMG submission 170161) | Sediment microbial communities from San Francisco Bay, California, United States - SF_May12_sed_USGS_4_1 | ecosystem: Environmental > Aquatic > Marine > Sediment | place: USA: California... | reverse complement strand
TGGCATGGGTGCTCTTCTTCCACGCCACGACCCACCCCGGCGATTCATCGGTGTGACACTTCACACATTCCTGCCGGCTCGCCACTTCTTTCACGGCTTGCGGCGGCTTATAGAAGGTGTGGGGGTCGAAATATTTGCTGAACGAGACGGGCTGCCAATATTGCCCGTACTTCCCTTTGCCCACGCCCTGCTCCGGGTCCATGTACCGCTTAATCAGGGCTTCGTACAGTTCCTTCGGCGACGCCGAGCGGTCCAGTTTCAACGCCTCGTACGTCTCCTTCGGCACCGACGGGAAATTCGCCTGCACGGGCGCGGCCAGCAAGCTTAGGCCGCAGACGACCATTGCATACCTCACCACCTGTTTTACACTCACCATTTCAACTCCTTCCGTTTGAGGGCCAGTGCATCCTGTCCATATCGTGGACCTCTGAGATCTCACCTCTATCTTCGTTCAGCATCTTGTGTCGTTGTGAAGCATCTCTTTATCACGGCGATGCCCGGCGGTGATAGTAGAAAATCGCCGCCGGGTTCACCGACCCAGGGCGGAGCCTCACAAGGAGATGCGCTGCTGGATGGGGCGATCCAGCCTGGCCCCGGCCTGGGAACCGCAGAAATTCCTGAGCCACCGTCAACCAACCTTTTACACTCGAACATCTCCAATGATGTACGTGGTTCAGCAAATAGCGTTCCACGTATGGCGACACAGATGCGATGCCCTCGTCGGGACCTATCGTCGTACTGCCGATCCTTGCGCCTAAGACAGAATCAGCTGGTACAAGAGGCAAATGGCACAATCTCACTTCCGGTTGAGGTGGGATCGATACCGACAACTTCAATGTCCCAACGTCAGATATGCACAGGACTGTATCCAATTCGATTCAGTATCTGATTCGATTCACTGGTGAGAATCGACGGAATGTTTATTCAGGCAGGACGACCATTCAGAAGAGTTTGCCCTCCGATGGGGCGGCTTTGTGATAAGACCTACGCTGGCCACTGACAGACTCACTGAGGTGTCGAACTGCATGATTCGTGTGAGATGGGGTTGGATGATCGGCGTCATACTCTCTGGAGTGAGTGCTCCACTCTGGAGCTGGGCTGAGACGTCGTTACCCATTCCACGCACATCCTCCGCAACCGAACAGCAGCTCCAGGAAGAAGCGCTCTATTTGAAGGAAGAGACCGTCAGCATCGCGAGTCGCTATGAGCAGCCGATTTCAGAGGCCCCGTCGAATGTCTATGTGATCACGGACGAAGATATTCGCCATTCAGGTGCGACGGATCTCCCGACCGTGCTCCGACGCATTCCCGGTCTGGAAGTCATGCAGATGACGGGTGCCGACTTTGACGTCAGCATGCGGGGGGATAACCAACCGGGTGCCAATAAACTCTTGGTGATGGTCGATGGCCGGTCGATCTATGAGGATACGCAAGGAGCAGTCTTCTGGAAAGCCATTCCGGTGACGTTCCCGGAGATCAAACGGATTGAGGTGCAGAAGGGGCCAGCCTCCGTGCTCTACGGCTTCAATGCGTTCGACGGCATTATCAACATCATTACGAAATCACCGGAAGAGATGAAGGGGGCAACCCTGCAGGTCGGAGGCGGAGCCTACGGCACCCTCAGCAACGCCGCCATCTATGCCAATAGGTACAAGAAATTCAGCTATCGCTTCTCCTACGGCCATGATCAAAATCAGCAGTGGCGCAACGGCAGCGCCCTAGCCTATCGCGACAACAAATTCAATGTGCACACGGAATATGCCCTGGAAGGTGATTCCAAGCTCACGTTTGCAGGCGGCCTCGTCGATGTAAATCGGTTCGATGGCATCGTGTCCACTGTGGTCACACAAAGCGTGCTGCCGGCTCTTGGCTATGCTCAGGCAAACTATGAGCGCCCCAATTTCTTTGTGCGGGCCTTTTGGAACAGCTACGACATGGATGCACCCATCATTGTGAATCCGCTCCTTGCACCGTTCCTGCACATCACCGGGCAAGACTTCGACTCAAATCTGAAAGCTCAAGGTTATACGTACAATCTCGAAGCCCAACAGCGGTTCGTGATGGGCCCCACCACGAGCGTGACCGTCGGCGTCAACTATCGGCGCAACACGCTGTCCATGAATTTTATTGATCGCTTTCGCACAGAGGATCGGTTGGGGATGTACCTGCAGGGTGAATGGAAGCCTGCGCCATTGTTCCAGCTCGTCGGCGGGGTGCGGTACGATTTGGACACCTTCATCAATCCGACCATCAGTCCGCGTGGGGCGCTCATTTTTTCTCCGCTTAGGGACCACACCTTCCGCGCCAGCGTCGCGGTGGGCTATCGACCTCCGACACTGAACGAGACCTACCGTGACGCAAACTCAATTATCACGCTCCCTCCACCCAGTCCATCGCCGCTGCCAGTCAACTCGACAGGCAGCGGCAGCCTCCAACCTGAACAAATCATTTCCTCTGAACTGGAGTATCAAGGCTGGTACTTGCGCCATCGGGCCAGGGTACGCACAGCACTCTTCTACAATCACCTCTCGGACCTCATTCAAACGCATTTCGTGAGACCGATCCAAGGTGGAGTCGCCGACATCTACGGAGGTGAGGTCGGATTGGAATTCCTTGCGACCACATGGCTGAGTGGATTCGCCAACATGACCTACCAGGAGATTGGTCAGACCCTCACAGGGGCCACCAGACGGGCAGCCCCCCGGTTCAAGTACAACGCTGGTCTCAGAGCCCAATGGGAGAACGGGCTCAGCGGCGAGATCGCGTACCACTGGGTCGGTGCGTTCACCGCCCCCTTGAGTCAGCGGTTTGTCGACTTTCAACCCTTTGGCGTCATACCGCCCGATCCGTACGTCGGGAGTTACCATCTCTTGAACCTGCGCGGGGCCTATCGCTTCTGGAAGCAAGAAACGACTCACGAGTATCGCCGCGAGGCGGAGGTAGCCGTCTCCGTGTTCAATGCCCTGAATGACACCCATCGTGAGCATCCGTTAGGAGACCTCCTTGGCACCAGGGTGATGGGATGGTTGACGGTGAAGCTCTGAACGGAAGATCAGGCAGCTCATCAACGCCACATCCTACCAGTCAGAACACCGCACGATCCCCTTCACGCTATGGAAGGCACTAGACCTTGAACATGGCCGGAGATAAGGAGTTGCTTGTTTTTCATAATGGAAGTAGCTACAATGGCCACTGAGGTAAGCGATGAGCCGGGTCGGCGTCAAAGAACTGAAGGATCGCCTGACACACTATCTTCGTCGAACCCAGAAGGGTGAAGAAATCGTCGTGACCGACCGAGGACGGCCCATCGCGCTGCTCCAGAAAATCGAGGCCGGAAAGCCTAGGACGCGTGAGGCGCGGTTGGCGCAACTCGCCGCGCTCGGCAAAATCATTCCGCCGACTTGTCTGCCACGCAAGCGACTCAAGCCACTCTCCTATCGAGGCCCCTCTCTCGGGCGCGCGGTCATCGACGACCGTGATGAGTAGTGACGATGTATTACTGGGACACCAGCGCACTCGTGAAACAGTTCATCGAGGAAGCTGGAACGGGCGAAGCCCTCGCACTGCGAGCCGAAGCTCTACCCCATGCCACCGCCACAATCGCCTATACCGAGACCTTTTCGGCATTACGCAGACGCGTCCGAGAAACAGCACTGCAAGAATCTCAATACCACGAGCTTGTTCGTCGCTTTTTACAGGAATGGCCTGCCTACGTCCGAATCAACTTGGACGACAGTATTCTTGTGCGCTCCAAGACACTGCTTGAGCGCCACCCGCTACGCACTCTCGATGCCATCCACCTGGCTGCGGCGATCGAGTTGCAACATCATCTGGACGAACCGTCGGTTCTGATCTCGGCCGACTCACAACTCCTAAAAGCGGGTAGAGCTGAACATCTCGAAACGAAACGTATCCCCTTGTAAGCCTCCCCGTACAGACAGCAGTCTTTGGCACCAACAACACGTTGCCGGGCAATGTTTCAAGCGGAGGAACGCATGTGTCTACTCTGGCATGAAGTTATTCAGGCTCGTAGTTCAGATTCGGTGAGAGCCAGCGCTCGACGGTGCGGAGGTCCATTCCCTTGCGACGCGCGTAGTCTTCGACTTGGTCTTTTCCGATCTTGCCGACGGCAAAATACTTGGCGTCCGGGTGAGCGAAATAGAATCCGCTCACCGACGCGGCCGGCCACATCGCGAAGCTTTCTGTCAGAGTAATCCCGGCATGCTTCTCCGCCGACAGCAGATCAAACAGCAGCCGCTTTTCGGTGTGATCTGGACAAGCGGGGTAGCCCGGTGCCGGACGGATCCCACGGTATTTCTCACGGATGAGATCGTCATTCGTCAGTCGTTCATTCTTCCCGTATCCCCACTCTCGCCTGACGCGTTCATGAAGAAACTCGGCAAAGGCTTCGGCCAACCGATCCGCGAGGGCCTTGGCCATGATGGAATTGTAGTCATCGTGGTCTTTATCAAACCGTTTGCAGAGCTCCTCAAGCCCGATGCCGGCAGTCACGGCAAAGGCCCCGATATAATCCTCCCGACCTGAATCCTTTGGGACCACATAATCGGCCAATGAAAGGTTCGGCTGTCCTGTCGGCTTTTCCGATTGCTGCCGGAGATGATGAATGGTCATGAGCAGGGTCTTTCGAGACCCATCCTGATAAAGTTCGATGTCATCCCCGACACTGGCGGCAGAGAAAAACCCATAGACCCCCTTAGCCTGCAACTGTCGCTTCTGGACAATTTCCTCCAGCAACCCCCGTGCGTCGTCATAGAGTTCTTTTGCCTTCGATCCCACCGTCGAATCGTCAAGGATCGCCGGATATCGTCCCTTCAACTCCCAGGTATGGAAGAACGGCGACCAATCAATATATGGAATAAGTTCGACCAAGGGTTGATCGGAAATCGTCTGAATCCCAAATCTCGCTGGTGTTGGAATATCGGTCTTGGCCCAGTCCGACAGAAAACGATTCGCACGTGCCTGGATCAGTGGTAGTAACGGCTTGGCACCGCGATCCTGGTGCGATTGTCTGACTCGCTCATAGTCAGTTCGGACTTGCCGAACGAAACCCTCCTTCTGTGCCTCGCTTACGAGACTTCCCACAACACCTACGGCGCGTGAGGCATCCAACACATGGACAACTCCCGGCTCATAGGATGGGGCGATCTTGACCGCCGTATGGGCCTTACTCGTGGTGGCACCGCCGATCAAGAGCGGCACAGCAAACCCTTCGCGTGTCATTTCTTTGGCCACATGCACCATCTCATCGAGCGACGGGGTAATGAGCCCGCTCAGGCCGATGATGTCGGCCTTGTTCTCTCGAGCGGCGGCGAGAATTTTTTCACAGGGCACCATAACGCCGAGATCGATGACCTCGTAATTGTTACACCCGAGCACGACCCCGACGATGTTTTTCCCGATATCGTGCACATCGCCCTTGACCGTCGCGAGCAAGACCTTCCCCTGTGCCTGGAAATTGCCGGTCCGCTTCTTCTCTTCTTCCATGAAGGGCATCAGATAGGCCACGGCCTTCTTCATCACGCGGGCACTCTTGACGACCTGCGGCAAGAACATCTTGCCTGAACCGAACAGGTCCCCGACAATATTCATGCCTGCCATCAACGGGCCTTCAATGACCTCCAACGGCTTGGCGTACTGTTGACGCGCCTCTTCTGTATCCTGGTCGATATAGTCCGTGATGCCTTTCACGAGCGCATGGGAGAGCCGCTCCTCGACGGTCCCCTTCCGCCACTCATCATCTTTGACAACAGCCTTCCCTTTGGCCTTGACGGTCTCGGCAAAGCTGACGAGGCGCTCGGTCGCGTCGGGTCTGCGGTTGAGCAACACATCCTCGACAAGTTCGAGCAAGTCTTTGGGGATCTCCTCGTAGACGGCAAGCTGACCGGCATTCACGATGCCCATATCGAGTCCAGCTTTAATCGCGTGATAGAGAAAGGCGGTATGCATCGCTTCTCGAACGATGTGGTTGCCACGGAATGAAAAGGAAATATTACTGATGCCCCCGCTGATTTTCGCACCAGGCAGGTTCTGCTTGATCCACCTCGTCGCCTCGATAAAATCCACCGCGTAGTTGTTATGTTCCTCAATCCCTGTCGCGACGGTCAACACATTGGGGTCGAAGATGATATCTTGCGAGGGAAAGCCAACCTGCTCGGTCAGGATCTTGTACGAACGTGCGCAGATTTCTTTCCTCCGTTCCAGCGTGTCAGCCTGCCCCTTCTCATCGAAGGCCATGATGATGACCGCCGCGCCATAGCGACGGACGAGTGTCGCGTGCTCGATGAACTTCTGTTCGCCTTCTTTGAGACTGATACTGTTGACGATCGCCTTGCCCTGAATATTCTTCAGCCCAGTTTCCAGCACCTCCCACCTGGAACTATCCACCATGATCGGCACTTTGCAGATGTCCGGTTCCGACGCGACGAGACGAAGAAACTTTTCCATCGCCGCCTTGGAATCGAGCATGCCTTCATCCATATTCACATCGATGATTTGGGCGCCGCCCTCGACTTGTTGGCGTGCGACCGATAATGCTGTTTCATAGTCACCGGACAGAATCAGCTTCGCAAACGCCGGTGAGCCGGTCACATTCGTTCGCTCACCGATATTGACGAAGTTTGAGTCCGGCCTGATGGTCACGGCCTCGAGCCCGCTCAAGCGCGTGTAGGGTTCGACCTTCGAGATCGTATGCGGCTTCACACCGCGCACCGCTTCGGCAATACGCTTGATATGGTCCGGCGTCGTTCCACAACAGCCTCCGACGATGTTGAGCCAACCATTCTCCGCCCATTCGCGCAGTTGGGGGGCTAATGTGTCAGGAGTTTCGGGGAATCCGGTCGGCAGCAACGGATTCGGGAGACCGGCATTGGGGTGCGCGCTGATATGGATGGGCGCGATGTGCGAGAGTTCTTCGATCAGCGGGCGCATTTCCTTTGGCCCGAGCGCGCAATTCATCCCCACACTCAACAACGGGACATGGGAGATGGAATTCCAGAAGGCTTCCACTGTCTGTCCGGTCACACCACGATTGCTCCCGGCTTGGATGAACGTCACCGATGCCATGATCGGCACCTGGCGTGCACCGGAGGCGAATGCCTGCTGGATCGCAAAGAACGCAGCCTTCGCATTCAACGTGTCAAAAATCGTTTCCACAAGCAGGAGGTCAACGCCACCATCAAGTAACCCCTGAACCTGCTCACCGTAGGCTTTTACCAGCTCGTCATAGGTTGTCCCGCGAGCAGCCGGACTGTTCACATCGGTGGAAATCGACGACGTCTTCGTGGTCGGACCGATCGCCCCGGCGACAAAACAACGCCGGTTCGGCTGTGCCCGTTGCACAGCCTCGACCGCCCGTCTAGCACACTCCGCACCGGCTCTTGAGAGTTCATAGCCAAGAGTCTCCATCCCGTAGTCTGCCAGGGAAATGGCTTGTGCATTGAACGTATTGGTTTCAACAATGTCGGCACCCGCTTGCAAGTACTGCCGGTGAATCTCTTCGATGACGGCAGGTTGGGTCAGGTTGAGTAGGTCGTTGTGCCCCTTTACATCCTTCTTCCAATCCTTGAACCGCTCACCGCGAAAATCTGCCTCCTCCAGCCTCCGCTGCTGGATCATCGTCCCCATCGCCCCGTCAAGAATGAGAATACGCTCTTGCAGCAGAGCCTCAATGGACGCGTTGTGCTGTATCGCCATGATCACCTTGATTACAAAATTTCATACGTTGTTCTCGCTCTGCTCGCGATCATACTGGAAGGCATTCCAAGCGAGCAAGCAGGAGATCCATTCTTGACAGGCATTTGGAGCGCTGGCTACGATGCATGGGGATGTCGCTCTTGTCGATCCGAGGAAGTGCGATACACATTCTTTTTCTTACGGCCCTCGCTCTGTCAACCGACGCCTCTTTCACCCTAGCCGAACCTTATTTTGAAGATGGGTTTCTCGGCCTTTCCCAGAAAGAACTCCACGACAAACTCGGCATGCCACAGGCCGTGCGGGATCGAAAATCCGCATTGCGAGTCTTCACCTATTACCCGATCACAGATTGGTCGAATTACTTCAGCAAAGTGGTCTCACCGGAGAACGGCGAAGATGTGTATACCTTCACGCGCGACGGCATCGAGGTCCGCTACTCGTTCAGCTACGCCGTTGACCCGAATGATCACGACGAGAATCGCCCGTTGATCGTTCGACTCGTGGATATCGAGTTTTCACCGCCCGTTCCGCTCCACCGCATCCCGGCCATGGTTCCCGAGTTTCATCCTTCAACGGACCCCGGCTCCCCTGCGTTTCGATCCAATATCTGGTTGCTCTTGTTCAAAGGACCGCCTTCATCAGCAGCTCGGTTCATCGTGAGAGAGAACGCAAAGGATCGATTGGATTGGACCCTCTGCTTCCAATTCTTCTCAATGCAGGGACTACCTGATCGCTTAACGACCAGGGCCTCGATCGACCGTATGGAAATCAGTACGCAGAGCCTGCAGTTGGTGACCCTTCGGCAGCGCCATACCCATGAGCCAGTCTCCAATCCCTACGCTCACCCTATAGGCCTGGACCCGGTTCCACCCAAGCCATTGCCCAAACCAATCCCCGTTCCCCAATACGAGGAGTAGTCGGGACGAAGAATGTAACGGAGGTTTACTGCGGCGGTTGTTGCAGCCGATCCTGTTGCGCTTGGCCGGAAGCGACAGCCTTCTTCTTCAAGATATCCATTGGCCCACCGTCGCTCGTATACAGAAGCACGGGTGTCCCAATTCCAAGAACGATGAGCAGGCCTAGTGCCAGCAACCTGATCATTGGGCTATTCTTGCTCAGATACATGATGATCAGCAGAACGATTGCCGCGATGCCAACGGAGTTGAGGATCGGCAATTCACTCACACTCGATTTGTCCAACTTACTTGGAAACTTCGGCATCTCCCACCCAAACGCCTTCGCTCCCTCCTGAAGCTTCTGCTGCATGGATTGACTCTTCGGATGTGCCTTTTCCACCGAACCCGGTTGTTCATGCATCTTCACTTTTGCCCGATATTTTTCGGGGATTGTCTCCGGTGAATCGGTAAATACCGGATTCCCTTGATCATCGATGTAGGAGTAGATGGTCGTCGCCAGAACTTCCACGGTGGTGCTTATTCCAAGCACAAGACAAAGGCTGATCGGGAGGATGAGGTGTCGCATGGTGGTTGCACTATCCATATATTATGGTTGATTGTGTCGAAAACTACTGAGGCAAGTATAGCGCCTGACTATATGTAGTTGATTTCATTTGCTATTCATGGCTCTTCCTTGACTCACGGACAACTCACTTGCTAGCATCGGGACTTCTTATGGCCACCGAGTCTCAACCTATTTCATTTGATCCCAACGCGGAAGAACCATCGTTCATTCGCCGTCGTCCGGTACGAATCATCATTTATACCGGGCTTGTGCTCTTTATTCTCATGGCCGTGATTTGGCCCATGATCGTTCAGCTTAGTGACCCGAACTTTGAGAAGCACATCGCACAACATCGCGTCATGGTCGGCATGAGTAAAGAGCAGGTCCTGGAATCCTGGGGCGGACCGCAGACAATCAACACGACCTTCACGAACGATGGAATTCGACAGGAAGAATGGATTTTCGAAGATTGGGAGAGTTCAGCGGTGGTCCGTCATCGCTATCTGTATTTTGAAGAGGGCATCCTGATGGGAGGATGGTACGAAGGAACCCGAGAGCGTCAGTTTCGTGACTTACCAGCAGAGAAGCCCCACCCCAGAATTCAACCGTAAGCCCGCCGCGATCAGTATCTACTCACACGCGCCGTTCATCCGCTGACCGATTTGTCTCCCATCGATCGATTGCACTTTACTCGCCATCGGTTTCACTTTAGACTCACCATCAAGTTACGGCGTCTCCGTGATTCGTACGCGCCGCTCCTGGCCGGGACCACCGGACACCGTTAACACCCGTTTCCATTCGCGGACTTGGTAGATGGCCCAGGCATTCGGCTGCCCCTTGAAAAACGCCATGGGATCCTCGCCGCTGGCATTGAGGAAAATGGGCTCTGTAAATCCTTCTTCCAAAACATAGTCGAGTAAGGATTCCGTGGTAAAGCCGGTTCCTCGTAGCGTGACATCGGCTAAGATGGTGAGAATTTCGTCAGGATCCTGAATGGTGATCGGGTTCATCGGCTGTCCTCTGTGGTCCGAATTGTACCGATCCGTTACGAACGAAGGCAAGGTCTTGCGTCTATGCCCATGAAAAAATCCGCATTTCTCAACGCTCTCCTCACGCTCATGGATCACAAACATCATTGGGCCTGGGAGTATTTTTCCTCAGGCCGGCTCAGCGCCGCTCAGCTCAAGACTCACTTTCAACATGAGTACGCGGTCTACGTTCGGGACTTTCCGGTCTTTTTGTCACGGATCCTTGGGAGAAACCCTCCCCCATCAGTCCGGCATATGCTGGCCGAGAATATTTACGAGGAAGAGACTGGTGGGCTCTCATTGGGTACATCACATCCGGAACTGTTCCTGGCCATGATGGAAGGACTGGGATTCCGCCGTGCGGATTTTGAGCATGATCGGCTCCTGCCTGCGGCTCGAACCTACCGAGCCTGGCTGGAACGGATGTCACACCACCGTCACTGGGTGGTTGCAGCGGCAATATTCACGGTGTTCGTTGAGGGGAGCATCAAAGATCGCAAGGAGCTTCACGCTCCATCCAAAAAAAGAAAACCGGAGGACATTGAAGCCATCATCGCCGGTCATCCCTTGGTTCAATATCACAAGGTTCCACGAAACCGCATGGACCTGATTCGAGCTCACCAGCTGGTGGAAGCAGGCCATCGGCAGGATGCCTATGATATGGTCGTCAACTACACCCCTCCGGCTCTGCGACCGTTGGTCCTGACAAGCGTCAAGAAGAGTCTAGCGCTCTGGTTGAACTACCGGGACGCGATCGCCAAGGCTTGCGATATCCCCAGACCCTCATGATCTGGTCGTCCCCTTCTTGGTGCCTTGTGCTGCTCCTCATCATCGGTCTGACGCCATCGGTGAGTGATGCGGAAACCTTCTCGGATATGGTGTTCATTCCTCCGGGAGAGTTTACGATGGGAACGCCGGAAGGAAGCGATGGATTTCCTGACGAACATCCCGAACGGCGTATCTATCTCGGCGGGTACCTCATTGATCGCTTTGAAATCACCAACCAAGCGTATGCCACATTCGTCCAGGCAACGAGTCATCGCTCTCCGGAAAATTCGAATCAAGCCGCGACGCTCTGGGCCAACAATCAGCCTATACCAGGCATTGAACAGCATCCCGTGGTCAATGTCAGTTGGACCGATGCCGACGCCTATTGTCGGTGGATGGGAAAACGTCTCCCGACAGAAGCCGAATGGGAAAAAGCAGCACGGGGAATCGATGGCCGACGGTATCCGTGGGGAAACAAGTGGGACGTCACCCGAGCGAACAGCGCCAGTTACTGGGCGCAACGAACGATCGAATTCACCAGCGGAGCCGACTGGGAGGCCTTCTGGATCAATGGCGACGGGGCTCGCTTAGCCAAAGAACACGGTATACGAGGAGAAGTCTTAACGATGCCGGTCGGCAGTTTCGAAGAATCGGTAAGTCCCTATGGGTTGTTCGACATGGCGGGTAATGCTGCAGAGTGGGTTCAAGACTGGTACGACCCCAACTATTATCGAAACGGCCCCCTCAGTGATCCGTCTGGTCCACACCGAGGTGCGATCAAGGCCATGCGCGGTGGTTCCTGGCTGAAGCCGGCCGCCAGTCTCCGCACCAGTGATCGCGATTGGGGGACGATGGACAGCCGTCCCAGCGGCACCGGGTTTCGATGCGCGAAAGACGCATGGTGATCACCCTGTTCTACGATTCGCCTCCTCTAGCTCTTCACCTCCTACCCAGCCGTTAAGCAACAGCGTCTCGTTGGAATCAGGGTCCCGGTTGGTCTTTCACAAGGACTTCGACCTGCTCAACTCTCACCACCGGCATGATGAGTCCGGCTCCCTCTTCGTCATGGGAGAAATCATAGATGATCGATTCGGTTGGAATCAGTTTCCCAGCCATCACGACAAACACCTGCACCTTCTCCTGTCTGGAAAGACTCCGTTTTATGCGATCGGCTAGAGTCTTGTCCGGCCTGACTCGCAGGTCGCCTGGAAATTCTTCAGGCTTGAATCGAACCAGCCCCCAACTTGTCGCGTTGAAGTCCGGCCCAATCGCCACTCTGTACGCCTGCGTTTCGAGATCGAATCGCGACAATTCTCCCGTCCACACGAATGCCACACGCCTCGTAAGCGCAGGATTCCCATCACGCAATGCATCCCGCTCTCGGTTCAGATTGAACAGTCGCTCATCATGGCCTGGATCATTGTGCCCCTGACCATAGACTGTTGCCCAGTCAGGTGGTACTCGATCCAGCTCGATAAGGAACGCGTCGATGGCCTTCCGCTCGATCAGAATCTGCACGTCGGCAGGGAATATCGAATGAAGTTGCGTCAGTGGAATGGTTCTCAGCGAACGAACCCCTGATGCATCGTCCGCTTGTACGGTGACGGGCAGCAAGGGAAACACGTCAAACTGGCACAGCAGCACAAGGATGGTTGCGAGAGACCTACTCGCCAGCGACACGAACCAGCGCCCGATCATAGGAAGCCTTCAGAGACATCACGCCTGGATGGTCGTCCGTGAGCACACCGACTTGGATGAGAACCTCAAGCCGAGGGGCAGGATTGAGTCGCCGAAGGTCAGACTGAGAAAGGCCTTCCGTGCTCAGCGCGTTCTCGTAGATTTCAAGCCACGATTCGGTCACCGCACGCAACCCTACATCCGTCGGTTTCATACGACCGAACCGCACTTGCTGGAGCAGCTTGATCAGAGGGTCGGATTGCGAGATGGTTGAGATTGCGCCTTGCAGCGCCTGTTCGCTCGACGTCGAAAAGCTATTTTGCATGTGTGCTAGAGCAGAAAGTTAGAAGTTCAGGACAATTTTTACAGGACCCGAAGGCTGTTCAAAAAGGTCGTCGGGCAAGGCCGCAGCGAGCGAAACGGCGAGGCGTACGCTTCGGTACGTTGAGCCGCTGAGCGACGCGAGAACGAAGCTGGCGGACTTTTTCAACAGCCTGCTCTCAGTTCATCGAACAGGCACCCGGCCCGCGTGGATCCCCGCAACTACCGCAGGGGCTGGTACCTCCAGAGGGAGCCCAACTGGTCGTCGCTCCGACACCGAAGGCTGAAAACTGTTTATCAACCTTGCTCGTCTGACATTTGGGGCAAACCGCCTCCGCCGATCCTTGGATCAGGAGCTCAAAACGATGATTGCATTCACAGCACACATATTCGAAGATAGGCATTGATAGCATCTCCTTGATTCCTTCGAGGTCGAATACATTATAAGATCAGCGCTGCCCAATCGCAACGATAAGGACCCTATGTACCAAGAGGAAAAAACATTCGCTCTCCGCTTCACCCTCGAAGCGTCGTTCCCAGACGACTATGCCGGCGAGGAAGATGAGCACAATTGGATACGCGAGTGGGAAGCCCGCATCAAACCCCAGGTGATAAAATCGCTGTTTGAGTTGCTGCGGCAGCATGGCGGTTGGACTGCACACGTCAGAAACCGAGGCGCGTCACCAACAGACGAGATCGAGATCGTCTTGACGAGAGATTTCTCAAAACCTGTTCTCTTTCCGTTCGACAAATGATCTCTTCGGAAGCCATCGGGTTGTACATCCATGTCCCCTTCTGTCGCCGCCGTTGCCACTTCTGCGCCTTCTACCTGGAGATCGCTCAACCCAATCGGATCACGCAGTTTCAGTCGGCCCTCCTTCAAGAGATTGCGCTCCACGCCCAACAAGATGTGTTGAATGGACGTTTCTTGCAAAGCATATATTTTGGTGGGGGGACACCGACATCGCTCCCTACTGAATACCTGACGATACTGCTGAACCGGATTCGAGCGACGTGGCCGACGAACCCGACTGCGGAAATCACGATCGAGGCGCACCCCTCAACCGTCAGCCCCAACGATCTCAGCGCTCTGACCCAAGCTGGGTTTAATCGAATCAGCTTCGGAGCGGAATCTATGCAGGACCAGGATTTCACTTCCATCGGGCGGTTCGGGCTGGTTCAAGACACTGCGACTGCCGTTCATGAATCGCGCCGCGCAGGATTCGAGAATATCAACCTCGACCTGATGTATGGACTCCCAGGCCAATCGTTGCACGATTGGAGAGATACCGTGGAATCACTCCTGATGCTTCAGCCGAGTCATCTCTCGTGTTATGCCCTGACCGTTGAAGAAAACACGCGACTCGCTCAGGACATTGCTCAACAGATCGTCGCGCCCCCCGATGACGCACTTCAGAACGAAATGGAGTCCGTAACGGAAGACCTCCTTGCCAGCGCGGGATTTACGCACTATGAGATTTCCAATTACGCCAAACCTGGCTATTCCAGCCGCCACAACCTCCTGTATTGGACCGGCGGTGAGTATCTGGGACTCGGCCCAAGCGCACAGTCGTATCTCGCTGGGACCAGGTTCGGGAAAATTGCGAACCTCGCATCCTATGTGGAGACGCTGAGCTGCGATCGTCTACCGATCGTTGACCGAACCACACTTTCGATATCCGAGCGACAGCGAGATGCGCTCGTCTTCGGCTTACGCCTTCTCCGCGGGGTCCCTCGTGTGACGGGCCGAACCGCCGATCGAGATCTGCAGGTTGACACACTCCTGAACCAGGGTTTGCTCGCTTCAGATCACGACCGCCTGTGGCTGACTCCCTTGGGACGGCGATACGCTGATACGGTGGCAGCGGCACTGTTTTGAGCACACGACTCGCCCCGCCATTGAGCATTCACGGTTCATTTATTCGATCATCGCCAGATTGACAAGACATGCGCAATCGGAGGAGACTACGCGTAGTCTCAGGGGGTTACATTGCCAGTCAACATGGACCCAGCCAAGAAACGCCGTCGCTCCGAACGGACGAAGGGACCAACCTCTCAAGAAGTGGGTAGCGGCGCAGCTTCGTCATCACCAAGTCCATCCCTCGGAATCGAGACCGAAGAGGATCGAGAAAAAGCCTTGGCTGATGCCGAGCTGAAAAATCTATGGGATGCCACCGAAGTCATCGATATGGACACGGTGTAGGAACGAGGTGGATACCTTGAAGTCGTACAATTCTCACAGCCATCAGCTTCGTCAACGTGCCTAGAACTCCGCGCTGCATGCCGACACCTGCGACACCAGAAACTATTCCTGACATCACCGAAGAAGTCGGAACCGGTTCAGACACGGAATTCGAGTCCCACGTGGTGGTGTACAACTGCGATTGCCACACCTACCAGCAGGTCATTGAGTTATTTTGCCGATTTATTCCTGGGATGACGTCGACAAAAGCTTTTGAGTTAGCGTATCGAATCGATCATGACGGGGAAGCCATCGTCTTCACTGGAGCAACTGAACAAGCTGAACATATTGCAGCAAAGCTCGCAGGAGGGGGGCTCCGAGTGGCCGTGCAGTGATGGCATCTTCCGCTACTTCGGCCTGGCTTTTCGATTCCCTGCCTTTTTGACAGCGGCAGGAGATTTTGCGTGGGCGGTCTTGGCGGCAGGTTTGACCGCCGTCCCAGCCGTCGTCGCCTTGGCTGGTTTCTTGCTTCCCTTTGTTTGCGAAGCAGCTGACTTTTTCCCTTTGCCCTGCGATTTCGACTTTCCGCTCTGCGAGGGTTTGACCGGAACCATGTAGGTGGAAGTCCGATTGACCTTAGCCAACTGGTCTCCGCTGAGGACACGCACTTGGTACAGCTCAAACAGTTTGCTGATAGCTTTCGTATCACCACGCCTCGCCGCATTCAGCAGCTTCCGGCGTTGGTTCATCTCCTCTTCTTCGGTATGCGAAGCAGCTCGCCGTTCCATGCCCATCCTTTCTCAACTGCAGCCGAAGACCCACCAGGGCCCCAACTAGTGAACACCCCCTGCTAAGAAAATTGCTGGAGTATATCAGAGTCCTGGATTCTTGGGAACATCAAACATTGTGCCCACTTACGGCGCACCACAGACTCTAGTGTAGTGCGTCCAACGCTTCTTTACATTTGGCGATCTTGGCCATAATACTCTCGACAGATGCGGTCCAGACAAACACGCGCGGGTTCTGATTGTGGTTGTTCATGTAATCTTCGATGGCGG
>Ga0224510_10001378_pt1 | contig 16211 bp, 11 predicted proteins | sample SF_May12_sed_USG_FD_170161 | JGI IMG/M metagenome (GOLD analysis project Ga0224510, IMG submission 170161) | Sediment microbial communities from San Francisco Bay, California, United States - SF_May12_sed_USGS_4_1 | ecosystem: Environmental > Aquatic > Marine > Sediment | place: USA: California... | reverse complement strand
ACGCGGTCACGCACGGCCTCGCATTCGGCGCGGCAGGCCTCGAACCAGTTCTGCCGGCCGTATGAGTATTCGTAGCTGGGTTGCGAGCCGGGCGCAGCAAACCAGTTGGGCCGTTCCCAGCCCGCGGTTTCGCCCATGCAGGCACCAGCCGCGACCAGCCGATCATGCAGCGGCGTGCGGCGCGCATTGCGGGCGGTCTGGTACTGGTAATACGGCCAATGCATGGCGTACAGCAGTCCCAGCGTTTCCACCGTGCGATCACGCAGGTAACGCTTGTTCGACTGGAACGGCATCACGCGCCGCACGTCGACGTCGGCGAGGTCCAGCGGCGGCCGCCGGTCGCGGATCCAGTCCGCCACGACCTTGCCGGCGCCGCCGCTTGCCGCGATACCCACGGAATTGAAACCCGTCGCGACGAACAGGTCGCGCACTTCCGGCGTCTCGCCGATGTAATAGCGGTCGTCAGGTGTGAAGCTTTCGGGCCCGTTGAAGAACAGCGCAATACCGGCGGAGCCGAGTGCCGGCACACGGCGGACGGCGGCGTCGAGGATCGGCTCGAAGTGGTCGTAATCCTCGGGCAGTGAATCGAAGCAGAAGTCTTCGGGGATGCCCTGCATGCCCCAGGGTTTCGCGACCGGCTCGAAGCATCCCATCAGCAGCTTGCCGGCGTCTTCCTTGTAGTACGCGCATTCGTCCTGCACGCGCAGCACTGGCAGGTTGCCGGGCAGGCCCGCCATCGGCTCGGTGACGATGTAGAAGTGCTCGGCCGCATGCAGCGGCACGCTGACGCCAATGTCCGCCGCTAAGCGGTGCGACCACATGCCGGCGCACAGCACCACCGTATCGGCGGCAATGTAGCCGTCGGCGGTCTCGACACCCACCGCGCGTCCCTTTTCGACGCGGATCCGCTCGACTTTCACGTTCTCGAGGATCTTCGCGCCGCGCTGCTTGGCGCCCTTGGCGAGCGCCTGCGTGGTGTCGATCGGGTTGGTCTGGCCGTCCTTCGGCAGGAAGATGCCGCCGACGACGTCGCTGACTTCGAGCAGCGGCCAGCGTTCCTTGATCTCGGCAGGCGTGAGTTCGTCGACCGCCAAGCCGAAGGTCTTGCCCATCGAGGCGCCGCGCTTCAGCTCTTCCAGACGCGCGGCGGTCTTCGCCACGCTGATCGATCCGTTCTGCTTGAACCCGGTCGCCTGGCCTGTTTCGGCTTCGAGCGAGTGGTAGAGGTCCGCGGTGTACTTGGCAAGTTCAGTGAGGTTACGCGTGGCGCGCAACTGACCCACGAGACCCGCCGCATGCCACGTCGTGCCGCAAGTAAGCTGCTTGCGCTCGAGCAGCACCACGTCGGTGATGCCGATGCGGGTGAGGTGGTAGGCGATCGAGCAGCCGGCGATGCCGCCCCCGACGATGACGACGTTCGCGTGTGCCGGTAGTGCCATGCGGAGACCGTGCGATCAGCGCGCGCCGACGCGGCGTGTCGCTGCCGCCGCATCCGGCTGCATGTGCGACCGCTCGAGCTTGATGGGAAAGCGGCGGCGGATTTCGGCGTCGATCGCTTCACTCACGTGCGACGGGAAATGCTGGCCGAGGATTTCCTCAACCTTTGCCTGCGCGCGCTGCGCGACGTCGAGCGCGCCCTGTTCCGTCCACTCGTTGGGGCTCTTGCGGTCGCCGACGCCGGGGTACAGGTACTCCGTCTGCATCAGCTGCAGCGTCTGGTCGCTGCCGAGGAAATGCCCCGGGCCGTTCAGGCACACGTCGCGGATCGTCTCGAACGACAGTCGCTCGTCGTCAACCTGGATGCCTTTGATCGTGCGCTGGGCCGCGCCGATGATGTCGTTGTCGATCACGAGGCTCTCGAGCGAGAAGCCGAGCAGGCTGGCGTGCATGCCTGCAGATTCGTAGATCATGTTGGCGCCGGCATTGCCGACCAGCGCGTGGTTGAGCGCCTTCTCCGCGCCTGCCTGGCCATCGGGCAGCTTGGAGTCGGTCATGCCGGAGGCCGTGCCACCCGTCAGGTTATAGAAATGGGCCATCTGCGCCGCCGCGGCCGAGAGCAGTGCCTGTTCCGGGCTGCCACCCGACATCGCGCCGGTGCGCAGGTCCGAGACGAAACACCACGTGCCGAAGATCGCCGGATGTCCCGGCTGGATTGCATTCACGTACACGAGACCCGCGAGGCATTCCGCCACTTCCTGCGCCAGCGCGCCTGCGAGTGCCGCCGGGGCCGTGGCACCGGCCTGGCCTGCGGAGAGCAGCAGCACGGGCATGCCGCCACGCACGGCCACTTCGAGGCACTTGCACGCGTCGGTCGCGAACTTCATCGGTGGCACGACGAAGCAGTTGGATTGGCTCACGAACGGGCGCTCGCGCCATTGCTTCTCGCCGCCCGCGATCATGTGCAGCATCTGCAGTGAAGCTTCGACGTGCTCGGGCTGCACCCAGCTGCTGCCCACGTGCTTGGTCGTCGAGGAGACCGCGGCGTAGCACGTATTGAAATCCATCTCGAACGGATCCGGGATGTCACGCGGCACCACGGCGCGCTGGAAGAAGTGGATGTGCTCCATCACGTCGACGATGCGGCCGATGTCGAACAGGTCCTTGATCGTCGATTCGCGGTAGCCCGTGCGCGGGTCGACCATGTTGACGGCGGCGCCGGCGGTGCCGAAATACGAGCGCTTGCCCCAGGGCTCCAGGTCGTAGCGCGGGTCCTGCGCGTGCAACACGAAGTGACGGCCGGCCTTGGCCAGCGTGTCCTCGACCAGCGCGGCCGGGAACAGCAGCCGTCCGTTGCCGTTCATGGTGCAGCCGGCGCGCGTAAGGTATTCGACGCCGCTTTCCGGCGCGTCCGCCAGGCCGACCTCGGCCAGCAGGCGCAGAGCCGTGCGGTGGATCTTCTCGATGTCGCCGGGGGTCAGGGGCAGGTAGCGGCCCGATTCCATGCCGGGGCGGACCGGACGCAGGTGATCGGGCAGGGGGCCGGCGCGCTGCGCCCGGCGGGCATCGCGTCCGGAAGGCCGGCGTGCCGGATTCGGGGTCTCTGTCACGTGCCACTCCGATAGGTTGCTGCGGCGGGAGCCCAGGGCCCCCGTGCGTGCGCAAGACTCGCATAAAAGCCGCGCCAGTCGCCGAAAGTTTTATCTACCAGTCGGGAAAACTTTGTGCCCCGGGGAGGGTCGCCAAGCCACGGCGGACGCGCGAAATCGTTAAACTTGCGGGCCGGTCGCCGCGTACAGCGACTCCTGATTTTCCGAGGTCTGCATGTCCGTCCCGCAAAGCCGCGCCCAGTGGCACAACCTGGCCTCAACACTGCGTTACTCGACGGGTCATTTCATCCATGGCGAACACGTCGCCGGCCGTGGGGAGCGTTTCACCGTCATCAACCCGGCGACCACCGAACCGTTGTGCGAAGTGGCGGCCGGCGGGGCCGCGGATGTCGACGCAGCAGTGGCCAGCAGCCTCCGCGCCCACCGTGCCGGCGTCTGGCGCCGCATGGCACCCCGCGAGCGGCTGGACATCCTCTACCGCCTCGCCGCCCTGATCGACGAGCACACCGCCGAGTTCACGCTGCTCGACTCGTTGTGCATGGGTAAACCTGTGCGCGACATGGTGGCAGTCGACGTGCCGCAGTCGTCGCTCACGTTCCGTTACTTTGCCGAACTCTCGGACAAGGTTGAAAGCAAGGTCACCGCAACGCCGGCCGACGCATTCCATTACACACTGCGTGAGCCGCTCGGCGTGGTTGGCTGCATCACGCCGTGGAATTACCCGTTGATGCAGATCGCCTGGAAGATCGCTCCGGCACTCGCGGCCGGCAACTGTGTCGTGCTGAAGGCAGCCGAACAGGCGCCGCTGTCGGCGTTGCTGCTGGCTGAACTCTTCGTGCGGGCTGGTGCCCCCGCCGGCGTGCTGAATGTAGTGAGCGGCACTGGCATGGACGCGGGAGCACCGCTCGCGTTGCATCCCGACGTTGCGAAAATCTCGTTCACCGGCTCGACCGTCACCGGCAAGAAGATGCTGGTGTACGCGGGCCAGTCGAACATGAAGCGCGTCAGCCTCGAATGCGGCGGCAAGTCGCCGCAGATCTTCCTGCACGACCTCGAAGACCTCGACCGTGCGGTCGGCTATGCGATCAACGGCATTTTTGGCGTGATGGGCGAGGTGTGCAGCGCCGGTTCGCGGCTGCTGGTCGACAAACGCATCATCGGCGACTTCACCGCGCGTTTCATCGAACGTGGCCGCACGGCGTATGTCGCCGGCGATCCGCTCGACCCGGCCACCAACATGGGTCCGCTGGTGACGCAGAAGCAGCACCAGCGCGTGCTCGGCTACATCGAGCAGGGACGCAAGGAAGGCGCGCAGGTCGCCTTCGGTGGCGATACACCCGACCTGCCGGGCTTCTACGTCAACCCGACGCTGTTCACCGGCGTGCGTAACGACATGGTCATCGCGCAGGAAGAAATCTTCGGGCCGGTGGCGGCCATCCTGGCAGTGGACGGTCTCGACGCTGCGCTGCGCGTCGCCAACGACACCATCTATGGCCTGCAGGCTGCGGTGTGGACGAGCAACCTGCGGTCGGCCCACGAGGCCGTCCGCGGACTTGAGGTTGGCACGCTCTACGTCAACTGCTGGGACCACGGCGACGCCACGATGCCGTTCCTCGGCTACAAGCAGTCGGGGCAGGGCGGTGACAAGTGCCTCGAAGGCCTCCTCAGCTACACGCAGACCAAGGCTGCGTGGATCCACCTGGGCACCTGACATGACCGCGGCCGACGACCTGATCAGCCTCCGTCCGGACATCGAGATTCCGGCGCGCGACTTCGGTGTCGACAGCGACATGCTCGTGCCCGCGTTCTCGCAGCGCACCGAGTACGTGCCTGAGCGCGACGAGAGCTACCGCTTCGATCCCGACACCACGCTCGCGATCCTGGCGGGTTTCCGTCACAACCGGCGGGTGATGGTGCAGGGCTACCACGGCACCGGCAAATCGACGCACATCGAGCAGGTGGCCGCGCGCCTGAACTGGCCGCTGATCCGCATCAACCTCGATGGCCACGTGAGCCGCATCGACCTGGTGGGCCGCGACGCAATCGTGGTCAAGGATGGCCGGCAGGTGACCGAATTCCGCGAAGGCCTGTTGCCGTGGGCGCTGCAGCGGCCGATCGCGCTGGTGTTCGACGAATACGACGCCGGTCGCCCCGACGTGATGTTCGTGATCCAGCGCGTGCTGGAGGCCAGCAGCAAGCTGACGCTGCTCGACCAGAACCGCATCATCAGCCCGCATCCGTTCTTCAGGTTGTACGCGACCAGCAACACCATTGGCCTGGGCGACACCAGCGGGCTGTATCACGGCACGCAGCAGATCAACCAGGGCCAGATGGATCGCTGGTCCATCGTCACGACACTCAATTACCTGGATCACGACGCCGAAGCCGCGATCGTGCTGGCGAAGTCACCGGCCTACGACACCGAGGAAGGCCGCCGCACGATCATGGCCATGGTCCGCGTGGCCGACATGACGCGCAACGGCTTCATGAATGGCGACATCTCTACCGTCATGAGCCCGCGCACGGTCATCGCCTGGGCCGAGAACGCGCAGATCTTCGGCGATGTGGGCCTCGCGTTCCGGGTGACGTTCCTGAACAAGTGCGACGAACTCGAGCGGGCCACGGTGGCCGAGTTCTACCAGCGAGCCTTCGCCGCCGAATTGCCGGAGGCGATTACCCGCGTGAAGGTCGTGTGACCACCCGGACACGACAGGCTCCGCCACCGATGGCGGAGCGAGGCGAACGTGCACTGACGCAGGTCACGCGCGCGCTCGCGGGCAATCGGGAACTGGACGTGAGCTTCGGCCCGTCGTTGCCCGGGCAGACGCCCAACGCCGTGCGCCTGCCCGTCGTCAAATGGCCCCTGACCGAAGCCGAAGCGGCGAGGGTGCGCGGCCATGCCGACCATCTCGCGCTGCGCAGCGCGTATCACGATCCGGCGCTGCACACGCGGTTCCGTCCGACGGGCAGCCGCGCGCGCGAGATCTTCGATGCGGTCGAGGACATGCGCTGCCAGTCGCTCGGCGGCAACGTGCTCGCCGGCGTTGCGCACAATCTCACCGCGGCGCTCGTCGACCAGTTGACGCGCAAGACGAGCTCGACGCCCTTTGGTGCACGACCCTCGCCGATGGCGCAGGCACTGGCCTTGCTGGTGCGGGAAAAGCTCACCGGCCTGGCGCCACCGCCCGCCGCGGCGGAACTGATGCTGCGCTGGCGTGACGATCTCAGCCGGCGCTCGGCGGCCAGCCTGGACGCGCTGGCGGCGAACGTGGGCGATCAGCAGCAATATGCGTTTGCACTGCACGAACTGGTCGAGGACCTTGGACTGGGACAGGAACTGGGCGCGGCCGCCGAGCGGCGCAAGGCCGCTGTCAAGGACATCGACGCCGAACGTCCTGGCGATTCGCCTGCGTCCGAGCCCGGCGCGAGCGTCAAGAAACAGGCAGGCACGCTGGAACAGGACGCGCCGGAGTTGAAGGCGGGCGACGTCGTTGGCTCGCGTCTCGGTGCCAACGACGAGGCAGAGCGCAAGCCCGAAAGAGAACCCTCCGGCGAGCGCATGCAGCGCGAGCCGATGCATGACGACTCCGATCATCCGAATCGCCATTACCGCGTGTTCACCACGGCGCACGACGTGATCATGAGCGCGTCTGAATTGTGCGGCGATGAGGAGCTGACGCAGCTGCGCAGCAATCTCGATCGCGAATCCCGCGCGCTGCAGCCTGCAGTCTCGCGGCTCGCCATCCGGCTCGAACGCCTGCTGCTCGCGAAGCAGACTCGACGCTGGCAATTCGACCTGGAAGAGGGTGTGCTCGATGCCGCGCGTCTCGCACGCGTGCTCACCGATCCGCTGGCGCCGCTGGCCTTCCGCGAGGAATCCGAAGCCGATTTCAAGGACACCGTGGTCAGCATCCTGCTCGACAACTCGGGTTCGATGCGCGGCCGGCCGATCATGGTCGCGGCGTTGTGCGCCGACGTGCTGGCGCGCACGCTGGAACGCTGCGGCGTCAAGGTCGAGATCCTGGGTTTCACGACGCGTGAATGGAGCGGCGGGCATTCCCGCGAGGACTGGCTCAAGGCCGGCCGGCCGGCGGGGCCCGGGCGCCTTACGGACCTGCGCTACATCGTCTACAAGCCGGCCGACGTGCCTTACCGGCGTGCGCGCCGGCACCTGGGCGTGATGCTCAAGGAAGACCTGCTGAAGGACAACGTCGACGGCGAAGCGCTGCTGTGGGCGCACGAACGGCTGCTCCGCCGCAACGAGCAGCGGCGCATCCTGATGGCTCTCTCCGACGGCGTGCCGCTGTGCGAGGCGACGCTCTCGGCCAACCCTGGCGGCTACCTCGAACAGCACTTGCGCAATGTCGTAAAGTGGATCGAGACCCGATCGCCGGTGGAACTCGTGGCCATTGGGATCGGTCATGACGTGACGGATTTCTACCAGCGTGCAGTCGCTATCCCGGACGTCGAACAGCTGGGCAATGCCATGATCGAGCAGCTGGCCGACCTCTTTGTCGCGCCCGGGAGCGGCAAGAAGCTGCGCGGGAAATAGGGACGGTACCCAATTATGGAAATAGGGTACCGTCCCTGTTTCTGGTGGAGGGCGTGTGAAGATGCATCGCGGATCGTGCCTGTGCGGCGAGACTGCCTTCGAAGTGCATGGACTGCTGCGCAATTCGATCGCCTGCCATTGCACGCAGTGCCGCAAGCAGACGGGGCATTACCTCTCGGCCACGAGCGCGGCCACCGCTGACTTCCGGTTGCTGCGCGGCGACCACGTGCGCTGGTACAGGGCATCGCCAACCGCGCGCCGTGGCTTCTGCGGCAACTGCGGTTCGACGCTGTTCTGGCAGGCCGACGCGACCCCCGAGCGAATCTCGATCGCCACGGGCCTGTTCGACGGCCCGACCGGACTCACCACCGAAGGCCACATTTTCTGCGCCGACAAGGGCGACTACTACTCGATCCCGGACGAAGGCTATCAACGCGCAGGTTGGGAATGACGGTGCACCACCCCAATACGGCGATCCCGGAAGTCATGCAGGCCGTGCTGCTGCGTGGCCATGGCGGGCTGGAGCAACTGGAGTTCCGCAACGACGTGCCGACGCCGCGTCCCGCACGGGGTGAGGTGCTGATTCGCGTCGGTGCCGCCGCCATCAACAACACCGACATCAATACGCGCGTCGGCTGGTATTCGAAATCGGTCGCGACGGCGACCGCCGCAACGGTTGCCGATGCCGAGGCCCGCGATGGCGGCTGGTCGGGCCAGCCTTTCCACTTTCCACGCATCCAGGGCATCGATGCCGCCGGCGTGATCGTCGGCGTGGGCGAGGGTATTGCGGTGGATCGGATCGGTGAACGCGTCGTGGTCGATCCAGTGCTGCGACCGGCGTCGGGTGCACTGGCCGGCGTGGGGTACGTTGGAGCGGAGCGTGATGGTGCGTTCGCACAGTACATGACCGTACCCGCCAGCAATGCGCATCGCATCGTCAGTTCGTTGACCGACATCGAACTTGCCACGTTCCCGTGCGCGTATGGCACGGCAGAGAACCTGCTCACGCGCGCTGCCGTAGCCAGGGACGAGACTGTCCTCGTCACCGGGGCCTCCGGTGGGGTTGGCGCGGCGGCGGTCCAGCTGGCGAGCCTGCGCGGTGCACATGTCGTCGCGCTGACCAGTCGCAACAAGATGCGCGAGGTTGCCGGGCTGGGCGCGAAGAGCGTCGTCGACCGCGATGCCAGCCTGGTCGAGTCATTGGGACGGGAATCGATCGACGTCGTGATCGACGTGGTCGGCGGCACGGCCTTCGCGTCGCTGCTCGACGTGCTGAAGCGGGGCGGACGTTATGCCGTTGCGGGCGCGATCGCAGGGCCGATCGTCGCGCTGGACCTGCGGACGCTTTACCTGAAGGACCTGACGCTGCTCGGGTGTACAGTCACGCCGTCCGGGGTCTTCGCCAGGCTCGTAGACCTGATCCAGTCGGGTTCACTGCAGCCGCTGGTGCGCGCGGTTTATCCGCTGGCGGAAATTGCCATCGCGCAATCCTACTTCCTCGGCAAGGCTGGGACAGGCAAGATCGTGCTCGTGCCATGAGCTGGAGTATTGCTGTTTGCGCAACAAGATCGACCTGCGAAAGCTGCCGCCCCTGAATGCCCTGAAGGGCTTCGAGGCCACGACGCGCCGCGAGAGCGTGCGCGAGGCAGCCGAAGAGCTTTGCCTCACGCATCCGGCGGTCAGTTACCAGATCCAGGTGCTGGAGCAGGACCTGGGTGTGCCGCTCTTCTCGCGCACGGGCCGTTCGCTGGTGCCGACCGAGGAAGGGCGGCTGCTCTACAAGCACGTGCGCACTGCGCTCGAGACGCTGATCGAGGGCGCCGAAAGCGTGCGTCGTACGCGTGCCGGTACCCCTCTGCGCGTGCAGACTTACGTGACCGCTTCGATCCGGTGGCTGGCACGGCGGTTGCCGGACTTCGTGGCGAGCCACCCTGACGTGCGGCTGCAACTGAGCACGTGCGCCTTCGACTGGGACTTCGACGAATCCAGCGCGGATGTCGGGCTCGTCTACTGCGCGGAAGAGCCAGGGCCCGAGTACCGGTGGGTACCGTTGTTCCCCTACACGCTGAAACCCGTCTGCAGTCCGGCGCTCGCCGCGACGCTCGGTCCGGACGCGTCACCGGATGATCTGCTGGCGCTGCCGCTGGTCGAGATCTATTCCGAGCAGCACAACTGGGACATCTGGTGCGAGGCGGCGCAGATCGAGTACACCGCCCGCCCCGCGATCGTCGTCGACACGCTCGCGGTAGCGCTCGAGATCGCACTGCAGGGTCGCGGCGTCGCGCTGGTGAACGGTCCCTATGCCGACGACGATCTGGCCGCGGGTCGCCTGCTGCACCCGGTGCCGCACGAGGTCACGTGCCCCGGGGCGTGGGGACTGATCTGCCGGCGCGACGTCTATGCCAACGAGCGCGTCAAGGCATTCATGGACTGGCTGGCCAGTCACGCCGGATAGTGGCTAGCGGCTAGCGGCTAGAGGCTAGTTGGACAGCGCCCCAGGGTACAGGCGCTGCCATAACGGGCATTGGTGCGCGCTGGAAGCGTCGAACATGCCGACGGCACCCGGCCGCAGGCGCAAGGCCTGCTGCGATGACGCGAAGGTTTTCCATTCAGGTTGCCCGGTGACCGCCGGCTTGCCCGTGCGGATGAAACTGCTCCAGTACGCCACCATCTGCTGCGACAACTGCCGCTGTGGCGCCGCGAGCGGCGGGCCATCGAGCACGCTCGTGTTCGAAAAGCCCGGGAACTGGTAGGGCATTTCAGACGTGTGCACGGCGCCCAGTTCGATGCCGGGGTCGTTCATGACGGGCGGAGCGGCATCGTCCGCAAATTCGTACTGGTACACGGGCACGAACCGCGAAGCCATCGCGGCAGTGCGCAGGAACAGGCAGGCATTGAGTCCGCCTCCGGGCATGTAATCGGACATCGCGGTGCCCAGCGCCGTGGCCGGCGACGAGTAACGCGCGGCGGGGTAGGCGGCAAGCACGGTATCGGCCTTGTCGCCGTAGAGCGCGCGCAGGCGGTCAGGGTATTTCTGCGCTGTGATCCTGCCGCCTGCGTCGACCTCGTACCCGACGTAGAGCCGCATCTCGTACGAGGCGCCGCCATTCAGGATCGGCACCTGCACGAACTTGCCGGTGCGGAAAGCCTCGGCGCCCTGGCGTGACACCGTGCCGTTGCCATGGATCGGCGCGAAAAAAAGGTAGTCCGCGCCGGCAGCGACGGTGCCGGCATCGACGAGTTCCTTGACGGGCTTGCTGCGCAGGCACTTCAACGCCGTGGCGGCATCGTCGCACCCCACGAGCTTCGCCACCTCGAGTCCGGCCTGCCTGCCCTGTTCCAGGCTGCGTAGTTCAAACGTGCAGCCCGAGCTCTGGACGATGGCCTTGTGGAAGAGTCCCTGCGTGCGTTCCGGCGAAAGCAGGTGCATGCACACGCTGGCCGCACCCGCGGAGACGCCACCGATCGTCACGTTGCGTGGGTCGCCACCGAAGCGCGCGATGTTCCGTTGCACCCAGCGCATCGCGGCGCGCTGGTCCTCCAGCGCGTAACCACCGTTGGCTTCGTCACCGAAAGCGGGATGCGCCATCCAGCCGAGCGGGCCCAGGCGATAGTTGACCGAGACGACAACGATGTCGCCTTCGCGCGCGAGGTAGTCGATGGGGTAAAGCCTGGTGGACCCGCCGACGAATGCACCGCCGTAGAACCAGATCAGCACCGCGCGAGGCCCCGCGTGTGGCGCCGTCGGGACGGCAACGTTCAGGTGCAGGCAGTCTTCGACATTGCTCTCCTCGGTCAGGTTGAAGCGGCGCGCCTGCGGGCACGCATCGCGCAGCTGTGTCGCATCGAGGACGCCGGACCACGGCGTCACGGGCGCAGGTGGCGCAAAGCGCAGGTCACCCACGGGAGGTGCCGCGAACGGGATGCCTTTGAATTCCCGTACGCCCTGGCCCGCTATGCCGTGCACCGTGCCTTCGGCCGTGCGGATGGTGAGGCCCCCGGCGGATTTCGCTGCGCTTGCCGCGATGGACATCGTCGCCAGGAACGCGAGTCCGACCAGAGCCGCGCCGAACAGCACGAGGTGCAGTCGCTGCACGTTGGCAAGGATCATGCGCGATGCCTGCACTCAGCCGCGGGTCTTGCGTCGCAGGGCGTCCCAGCTGTTGTCGCCGGTCCAGCCGCCGTCAACCGGCAGGCTCACGCCGTTGATGAAGCCGCTGGATTCGTGGTCGGCGAGAAACGCGATGGCTGCCGCGACGTCCCCTGGCTTGGCAAAACGTGCGAGCGGAACCCGATCGACGATGTCGGCGTCGGTGTAGGCGCCCGAGCCCATGTCCTTCACGTCCATCTCGGTCTTGATCCAGCCCGGGCACACTGCATTGACCCGCACGCCGCGACCGCCCCATTCCGCGGCCAGCGTGCGCGTGAGCCCCACCAGTCCGTGCTTGGAGGCGTTGTACGCCGCGCGATGGATCACACCGCCCAGGCCCGCGACCGAGGCAACGTTGACGATGCTGCCCGAGCCGCGCGCGAGCATGGCCCGGCCGAACTCGCGACACAGCAGGAAGGGTCCCAGCAGGTTGACGTTCATGACGCGCTGCCACTGCTCGCCGGTCGTGTCTTCGGCGGGCTGGATCATGCTGATGCCGGCATTGTTGACCAGCACGTCGGCGGCCCCGTACTGCCTCACGACGTGGGCGGCCAGTGACTGCACGAATTCTTCGGACGCCACGTCACCGACGACACCCTCGACCTGTGCGCCGCCAGCTGCGATGCAGGCGACCGGCCCGTCCAGCGCCTGCATGTCGGTCATAACCACCCGGTAACCGAGTTTCGCCAGCAACTGGGACGTCTCGAAGCCGACGCCCTGGGCCGCGCCCGTCACCACCGCCACTCTTGAAGTCATCCGGACCGCCTCCCGTTGACCCGCGGGACGCCGCGGGGCGGCCGCAATTCTGCCGCAAGGAGGTTATCTGGGCCGGATAAATTGATTCAATCGACCGGGCTGCGCGGGCCGGTAAACTTGCTGCCTGATCGGGCGCGGCGGACGGCCATGTCGCAGGCATGACAGGCCGGGTCGTCACTGGATATCTTGTGGGGCTTTCGAGCCCATACACTGCGACGGTCGTGCCGCCAATGGCCGACACGGGGCGAGCATGAAGAAGATCACCGAACCGGCCCGCGAAATCGACGTCGTCCACGAGACGGACGTGCTCGTCGTCGGCAGCGGGCCCGGCGGCTTGGCCGCCGCTTTGGCTTCGGCCCGCGCTGGAGTGAAGACCACCCTGGTCGAACGCTTCGGCTGCTTCGGCGGCAACATCACCGCGGTCGGCGTCGAAGGCTTCGCCTGGTACCGCCACGAAGCCACCGTGGACAGTGAAGGCATCGGCCCCGAGTTCGAACAGCGCGCCAAGGCCATGGGCGCGGCCATGCCCGAGCCACAGTCGCTGAGTCATGCACTCGATGCCGAGATGTTCAAGTACGTCGCTGACGTGCTGGTGCAGGAAGCGGGCGTCGAGCCCATGCTGCACCGTACGTTCGTCGCGCCGATCGTCGAGAACGGTACGATCCGCGGCATCATCACCGAGAGCAAGGCTGGCCGCGAAGCCATCCTGGCCAAGCGCGTCATCGACGGGACAGGCGACGCGGACGTGGCTACAAGGGCCGGTGCACGCGTGCACAAGACGCCGCGTGAGGAAATGATGTCGGTGTCGGTCATGTTCTCGATGACCGGCGTCAACAAGCAGCGTTTCATCGACGCGGTAAAAGCCGACCCGCAGACGTACAACGACTGGAAGGGCGGCGGCGAGTGGCAGATCGAGACCACCGGCAAGGAAGACGAGATGTTCTCGCCGTTCCTGCGCAAACCGTTCAAGCAGGCGGTGAAGGCTGGGGTGATTCCGGCATCACTCGCGACCATCGCCGGTACCTGGGGCACCGTGAGTGACCAGGGCGACCTCACGTACCTGAACCTGATTCACCTTGCGGCCGACGGCACCGATCCGGCCGACCTGACGCGCGGCGAGATGGAAGGCCGGCGGCAGGCTGTTCACGCGGTGGAGGCGCTGAAGGCGTTCATGCCTGGTTGCGAGGGCGCCAAGCTGCGCAACTTCGGCATGACGCTGGGTGTCCGCGACACGCGCAAGATCGATGCGCTGTACAACCTCACGGCGAACGACGTGCGCGAGCAGGGCCGGTTCGACGATTCGATCGGCATCTTTCCCGAGTTCATCGACGGTTACGGCCTGCTGATCCTGCCGACCACCGGGCGGTACTTCCACGTGCCGTACCGCTCGCTGGTGCCGCAAGGCGTGCAGGGACTGCTGGTGGCGGGCCGCAGCATCGGCGGGGACAAGGTGTCGCACGCGGCGGTCCGCAACATGATGTGCTGTGCTGTGGCCGGGCAGGGCGCCGGTACGGCCGCGGCCATTGCCGTGAAACACGACCAGGAATTCGACCGCATCGACCTGGGGTTGGTGCAGGCCGAACTGCGGCGGCAGGGTGCCCGTCTTGCGTGAGCGCGGTCGCACAGCGACCATGCACGTCTTATGAGCGCACGTCACTACGACTTCATCATCATCGGCGGCGGGTCGGCCGGTTCGGCGCTGGCCAACCGGCTGAGCGCGGATCCGGGCACGTCCGTGCTGGTGCTCGAGGCCGGGCACGAGGATTTCATCTGGGAGCCGCGCATCCACATGCCCGCGGCGCTCTCGATGCCGATCGGCAACCCGCGCTTCGACTGGCGCTACGAGAGCGAGCCCGAGCCGCACATGCATGGCCGCCGCATCTACCATGCGCGCGGCAAGGTGCTGGGCGGCTCGAGCAGCATCAACGGCATGATCTTCCAGCGCGGCAACCCGCTGGACTACGAGCGCTGGGCGCGCGATCCCGGCATGGAGCAGTGGAGCTACCAGCATTGCCTGCCGTACTTCAAGCGCATGGAAACGTGCCTGGCGGGCGCGGATGCCTGGCGCGGCGGGGATGGCCCGCTCAAGCTGGAACGCGGCCCCGCGACAAACCCGTTGTTCCAGGCATTCTTCAGATCCGCGGAGCAGGCGGGCTACTGGCGCACCGATGACGTCAACGGCTATCGCCAGGAAGGCTTCGCCAGGTTCGACCGCAACGTGTATCGCGGCCGCCGCCACAGCGCGTCGCGCGCGTACCTGCATCCCGTCATGCATCGGAAGAACCTCACGGTGCGCACGCTCGCGTTCGCAAGGCGCATCGTGTTCGAAGGCAGCCGGGCCGTCGGCGTCGAATGCGCGCAGCGCAAGGGCGTACCGGTCACGATCCGCGCGGGCGAGATCATCCTGTGCGGCGGCGCGATCAACTCACCACAGCTGCTGCAGTTGTCGGGCGTCGGTCCCGCGGCTTTGCTGCAGTCGGTCGGCGTGCCCGTGGTGGCCGATCTGCCAGGCGTCGGCGCGAACCTGCAGGATCACCTCGAGGTGTACGTGCAGTTCGCCTGCAAGCAACCCGTGTCGGTCAACCCGCACATCGGCTGGCTGCGCAAGCTGGGCGTCGGTGCGCAGTGGCTCTTCGGCCGCACCGGCATCGGTGCGACCAATCATTTCGAAGGCGGCGGTTTCTGCCGCAGCAACGACGAGGTCGACTACCCGAACCTGATGTTCCATTTCCTGCCGATGGCGATCCGCTACGACGGCACTTCGCCCATGGCAGGACCCGGGTACCAGGTGCACGTCGGCCCGATGTATTCCGACGCGCGTGGGACCGTGCGCATCCGTTCGACGGATCCGCGCCAGCCGCCGGCCCTGCAGTTCAACTACCTCTCGACCGAACAGGACCGGCGCGAGTGGGTCGAGGCGATCCGCGTCGCGCGGCGCATCCTGAACCAGCCCGCGATGGACGAATACAACGGCGGCGAAATCTCGCCGGGACCGCAGGTCGAGACCGACGAGCAGATCCTCGACTGGGTCAAGCACGACGCCGAGACGGCGCTGCATCCGACCTGCACGTGCAAGATGGGCACGGGGCCCGATGCCGTGCTCGATCCATCGTCGATGCGCGTGCACGGCCTGCAGGGCCTGCGCGTCGTGGACGCAAGCGCGTTCCCCTACGTGACCAACGGCAACACCTATGCGCCGACGATGATGGTCGCCGAAAAGAGCGCCGACCTGATCCTGGGTAACACACCGTTGGCGCCGGCCACCACGCCTTACTTCCGGCTGCGCGATGGCAGCCCCCTGTATCCCCCCGGGGATCCTCGCAATTCGCAGAGCGGAGCAGCTTAATGACGGCCAAGGTGATCGACGGCAAGCAGATTGCGGAGCAGACACGCGCGGAGGCCGCCGCGGGCGCGGCCGGACTGAAGGCTCGCACCGGCGTCGTGCCGCACCTCGCGGCCGTGCTCGTCGGCGACGACCCCGCCAGCGCCGTCTACGTGCGCAACAAGCAGATCGCGTGCGAAAAGGCGGGCTTCAAGAGCACGCTGCATCGACTGCCGGCGACGACAACCCAGTCGGAGTTGCTGACGCTGATCCAGAGGCTGAATGCGAATCCCGACGTGCACGGCATCCTGGTGCAGCTCCCGCTGCCGAAAGGGCTCGACACGACGCTGATCCTCGACGCGGTGTCACCGGCGAAGGACGTCG
>Ga0224510_10001376_pt1 | contig 16220 bp, 14 predicted proteins | sample SF_May12_sed_USG_FD_170161 | JGI IMG/M metagenome (GOLD analysis project Ga0224510, IMG submission 170161) | Sediment microbial communities from San Francisco Bay, California, United States - SF_May12_sed_USGS_4_1 | ecosystem: Environmental > Aquatic > Marine > Sediment | place: USA: California... | reverse complement strand
CGAGTTCGTGCGCGCAGCCATAGCGGACCAGCCGGGATTCGTCGTCGATGATCGCGAGGTCCGGCGCGCAGGCCGTTCGTACAGCGTGCTTACGCTCCGCGAACTCCGGGCGGAACTGCCGGACACGCCGTTGTGCCTCATCGTCGGCATGGATGCGTTCCTCGGGTTGCCGACCTGGCACCGGTGGACGGAACTGCTCGAACTCGCGCACATCGTCGTCGCGCCGCGCCCGGGGTGTATGGTGCCGAACTCAGGCATGCTGGGAGACCTGCTGGCCAGACACGGCACCGCTGCGGCCGGGACTTTGCACAACTCGCTCGCGGGGCGCATCCTGATCCAGCCAGTGACGCAACTTGAAATTTCATCCACGGAATTGCGCGACCTGCTCGCCGCCGGCCGCGATCCCCGCTACCTGGTTCCCGATCCCGTACGCGCGCTGATCCGCGCGACGCACAGCTATTCCGTTTCCCAACCCACGAGGTGAGCATGGCAGCCAAGCGCCCGTCGCGACCGTCTTCCGCATCTTCCGCCCGTCCCGCCGCCCGCGCCGCCAAGGGGCCAGTCAAGTCCCCGGCCAGGGCTGCAGGCATCCGCCGCGCTCCTGCCGCGAAGGCCAAGGTGCCCGTGAAGACTGCCGCCAAGGCTCCTGGCAAGGCTCCGGCGAAGATGCCGCGCAAGGTTGTGGCCGGCACCAGGCCCGCGGCGATGAAGCCGGTGAAGGCCAAGGCACCGCCGGCGCTGGCGCAGGTCGTGCTCGCTGCCCTCGAAGACATGAAGGCCGTGAACGTCAAGGCGCTGGATGTCCGCGGCATCACCGACATCACCGATATGATGGTCGTGGCGAGCGGCACGTCGGACCGGCACGTGAAATCGATTGCGGACCGCGTCGTCCAGCGCTGCAAGGAAGCCGGCTACCGGCCGTTCGGCATCGAAGGCGAGCGGGATGGCGAGTGGGTGCTGCTCGACCTCAACGACGTCGTGGTGCACGTGATGCTGCCGCGCGTGCGTGAGTTCTACGCACTCGAGAAGCTCTGGGAACACGGCGCCGCCAGGCGCGCCTGAGAACGCGAGGCCCGGACCTGGTCCCGGGCCGCTGGAGTCCCCGCATGCGCATGCGACTGCTGGCCGCGGGCACCCGGATGCCGGAGTGGGTCGATGCAGGCTGCAGCGACTACGCCACGCGCCTGCGGGGCGATTACCGCATCGAGCTGATCGAAATCCCGCTGGGCAACCGCGGCAGCGGCGACGTGCGCCGGGCCGTCGAGGCCGAGGGCAGGCGCATGCTGGCGGCGGCGGGAGCAAGGCCCTACCTCGTCGCCCTGCAGGTGGGCGGCAAGGCCCTGACCACCGAGCAGCTTGCGCGCTGGCTCGAGGACCGGGCGCAGGAGGGGGATTCCCCGTTCTTCTGCATCGGGGGGCCGGACGGCCTGGCCCCTGAAATTGACTCCCAGGCCCGGCTGCGCTGGTCCCTGTCGGCCCTGACGCTGCCCCACGGCCTGGCCCGGGTGGTCGTCGTGGAAGCCCTCTACCGGGCCGTCAGCCTGATCAAGGGCTTGCCGTATCACCGGGCTTGAGGCATCGGCGATCCCCTCGATGGACACGGGCCTCCCGGCACGATTCAATTCTCCTTTTGACATCCGGACTTACGCCCGCGAGGCAACCCCATGCACCCCTATCCGCACCAGTACACCGTCCACGTCAACGCCGAACCGACGGGTGACGTTCCGCTCGACTCTGCCGGACTGCCCACCCTCGCGACCGCGCCGCCCGTCGAGTTCGACGGCCCGGGTGGCCGCTGGTCGCCCGAAACGCTGCTCTGCGCCGCAGTGGCCGACTGTTTCGTCCTGAGCTTCCGCGCGGTGGCCCGCGCCTCCAAGCTCGATTGGACTGCGCTCGACGCCCGCGTCGAGGGCAAGCTCGACCGCGTCGACGGCCGGACGTTTTTCACCGAGTTCGTCGTGCACGCGACGCTGCGAGTGCCAGCCGGCACGGACCAGGATCGCGCGGCCAAGCTGATGGCGAAGGCCGAGCACGTCTGTCTGGTCAGCAACTCACTGGTGGCGCAGCGTCGCCTCGAACCGACCGTCGTCGCGGGTTGAGTCCCGATGGCTGGCGACGTACCCGCCATTTACCTGGCGTCCGCTTCGCCGCGGCGCAGTGAGCTGCTGCGGCAGATCGACGTGACGCACGAAGTGCGCCCGGTGGACATCGACGAGTCGGCGCGGCACGGCGAGAAACCTGCGCACTATGCATTGCGGCTTGCCGAGGAGAAGGCGCGCGCGCTGTGGGAACTCCTGCCGGTCGCAGAACGCCGCCCGGTGCTCGCGGCCGACACGACCGTGGCGCTCGGTGACGAAATCCTCGGTAAACCCGCCGACCACGAGGACGCGGTCCGTATCCTCGGCCGGCTGTCCGGACGGGCACACGAGGTGCACACGGCCGTCGCGGTGCTGCATGCAGGCGGTGCGAACGCCCGCGTCAGCACCAGCACGGTCGAGTTCCGCCCGCTCACGCGCGCGGAGATCGACTGGTACTGGCGCACCGGCGAGCCGGCCGACAAGGCTGGCGCGTATGGCGTGCAGGGCCATGCCGCCATTTTCATTCGCCACCTCGCCGGCAGTTATTCCGGCGTGATGGGACTGCCACTCTACGAGACCTGGGAACTGCTGGCTCCGGCGCTCGGTCTGACCGGATGGAACACCCAGGCACCATGACCACGGAAATGATCGTCAACGTCAGTCCGCGCGAGACCCGCGCGGCCCTGCTCGAGAACGGAGTGCTGCAGGAGCTCTTCGTCGAGCGGGCGAGCCGCATGGGCCTCACGGGCAACCTGTACAAGGGGCGCGTGTCGCGGGTCCTGCCAGGCATGCAGGCGGCCTTCATCGACATCGGCCTCGAGCGCACGGCGTTCCTGCACGTGTCCGACATCGTGCAGCCGGCCGACGCCGAAGGCTCCGGCGAAGAAACGCGGACCGAAAACATCCGTGAGCTGGTGAACGAGGGCGGCGACATCCTGGTGCAGGTGCTGAAAGACCCGCTCGGCACCAAGGGTGCGCGCCTCACCACGTTCATCACGATACCTTCGCGTTACCTCGTCTACATGCCATTCGGCCACGGTGTCGGCATCTCCGCGCGCATCGAGACGGAGGAAGAGCGACTGCGGCTGCGCGAGCTGATGCAGTCGTTCGTGACGTCCGACGCGGCGGGTGGCTATATCGTGCGCACCGCTGCGGAAGGCGCGGCGGCCGAGGCGTTGCGCGCCGACATGCTGTTCCTGCGCAAGCTCTGGGAGGTGCTCTCGGCCAAGGCCGCGGGCACGCGCGCAGGCATGCTCGTGCACGAAGACCTGCCGTTGCCGCTGCGCCTGATGCGTGACCTGGTCGGCGAAGGCGTGGACCGCGTGCTGGTCGATCACGAGCGCACCTGCGAGCGCATGCAGGAATTCGCGACGACGTTCATGCCCGCGCACGGCGCCCGCGTCGAACGCTACACCGGCAACCGGCCGCTCTTCGACCTGCACGGCGTCGAGGAAGAGGTCCAGCGCTCGCTCGAGCGCAAGGTGCCGCTCAAGTCGGGCGGCTACCTGATCATCGACCAGACCGAGGCGCTCACGACCATCGACGTCAACACGGGCGCGTACGTCGGGCACCGCAACCTCGAGGAGACGATTTACCGCACCAACCTCGAGGCCGCGGTTGCGATCGCGCGGCAGCTGCGGCTGCGCAATCTCGGCGGCATCATCATCATCGACTTCATCGACATGGAAGAGGAGGAGCACCGCAAGCAGGTGCTGCAGGCACTCGAGAAGGCGCTGGCGAAGGATCATGCGAAGACGCACGTGTCGGCGGTGTCGCCGCTCGGCCTGGTCGAGATGACGCGCAAGCGCACGCGCGAAAGCCTCGCGCACCAGCTGTGCACGCAGTGCCCGGCCTGCGAAGGCCGCGGTTTCGTGAAGACGCCCGAGACCGTCTGCTACGAGATCTTCCGTGAAGTGCTGCGCCAGGCGGGCCAGTTCGACTTCCAGCAGCTCATGGTGCTGGCGCACTCGGACGTCATCGAGCGCCTGCTCGACGAGGAGTCTGCCGCGCTCGGCGAGCTCGAAGTGCTGGTCGGCAAGCCGATCCGCCTGCAGACCGAGGCGCTCTACCTGCACGACCAGTACGACGTGGTGCTCATGTGACTTCCACCCGGTGGTGGCGCCTGGTCGCAGGCACCGCGGCCGGACTGCTCGTCGTGGTCGCGCTGCTGCTGACTGCGCTGCGCATCGCGATCGCCTACGTGCCGCAGAAAGAGCAGAAGCTGCGCACGTGGATCGAACGCCAGACGCACCTGAAGTTCGAGTACTCGCGGCTCGACGCGCGGTTGCGCTGGTATGGGCCGGAAGTGGTGCTGCACGATCTGCACGTGGTGGACGAGGACGGCTCGCAGACGCTGTTTGCCACGCGCGAAGGCAGCATCGGCCTCAACCTCTGGAATTTCCTGCGCACGGGCCAGTTCGTGGCCGGCCGGGTCCGCGTGCTGGAGCCGCGCGTCACCATCGTGCGTCTTGCCGACGGTCGCATCCGGCTGCTGGGCCTGCGCGAGCGCCCGGCCGATCGCCCGCCATTCGATTTCGACCGCCTCCCGGCGGGACGCGTCGTCATCGACGATGCGACGGTCGTCTACCGCGACCTGAAGACGGGTAGCGCGCCGCTCGAACTCACCGGCCTCGACGCCCAGCTGAGCCGTGACCGTGACTTCGTCGTGATGGAGGGCAACGCCATGTTGCCTGGCGAACTCGGCACGAAGGCGGACTTCAACGTTCGACTGAAGGGCACGCTCGACGAGCGTGAGCACCTCGACGCGCGGGTCGAGATCGATGCGGACACCGTGCGGCTGGCCGGCCTCGGGGACTTCCTGCCAGCGCGAGTTGCGAAACCGCTCGCCGGCTCCGGTCACATGCGTGGCGTCTTCGTCGTCGAGCAGGGCAGGATTTCCAGCCTGCGCCTCGGCTTCGAGCTGCGCAACGTGGCGCTGCAATTGCCGCGCCGTGCCGTGCCGCCGATCGAGGCCGTGCGGATCACCGATCCGCGGCTCGAGCTCGCAGCGGGTGGCAGGATCCGATTCCCGACCGTGACCAAGGCGATGGTCGATCGTGCACCGCTGCCGTTGCCGGCAGAGGCTCGCTATGGCGCCCTCGAAGGCGATGTGCGCGTGCGACGCGAAGCCGACGCCTGGGTCTTCCGGATTCAGGACCTGCGCGCACAGGCCGGTACGTCGCGCGCGGCGGACGAGACGCAGGTCTGGGGACGATGGACCGGGAAACTGCTGACGCGCTTCGGGCTCGAGCTGAACGTGGACGGGCTCGACCTGACTTCGACCTGGCCGCTGGCGCTCGCATTCGCGCCCGCTTCGTTCGATCGTCTTGCCGGATTCGCCCCGCGCGGACGGGTGGAGTCGCTGCGGGCCAGCGCGCAGCGCGAGCGCGCGGGCATCCAGCCGACGTTCACGGTGCAGGCGGATCTGGTCGGCATCGGTGTCCAGCCCAGCGGACGCCTCCCCGGCGTGTCGGGCGTCTCGCTCAAGCTCGATGGCAACGACCAGCGGGGCGAGCTGCAACTGCGAGCCGACAGTCCCGTGTTCGAGTGGCCAAGGCTGTTCCGCGATCCGCTTGCGCTCTTGCGCGTCACGGCGGATGGCGGCTGGCGTCGTGATGGTGCCGGCTGGACCGTGAGCGCCAGGGGCGCGCAGCTCCTGCACCGCCAGGGCCGTGCGAAGGTGGATGCCGAGTTCAGCTTCGAGCGACCGGGTGTCTCGCCGACCCTGGCTCTGACGGCCGAAGTACCCGAGGTCGACATCTCGCTCGTGCCGCAATTCGTGCCTGTCGGCCGTCTGCGCGAGCGCACGATTGCCTGGCTCGAGCGCGCCTTCGTCCGCGGCAAGGCGACCGCGGGCCGGCTGAGTTACCGCGGGCCGGTGCGCAGGTTTCCGTTCCGCGACGGCGAAGGCGACTTCACCGCTGCGGCCGACGTGACGAACGCGACGCTCGACTACTATCCAGGGTTCGCACCGCTCACGAATGCCTCGGGCACGGTGAGATTTCACAACCAGTCGATCGCGGCGGACATCGCGAGCGGCGAACTCGGCGGGTTGAAACTGGCGCAGACCCGGTTCCTGATGGCCGATTACAAGGCGCCGATCCTCGAGATCGACGGCAAGGCTGGCGGCGACCTGCAGAAGGCGCTCGCCTATGTGCAGGCGAGTCCGCTGGGGCCGATCATCGGCGAGCAGTTCATGGGCCTCACCGGCAGTGGCCCCGCCCAGTACCAGGTCCGGCTGTCGTTGCCAGTGATCTCCGCAACAGCGCTGGACGCGATGCCGGCGCCGCCGCCGCCGCGCGACTACACCGTGCGCGTCATGCTCGACGGCGTCACCGTCGCGTTGCCTGCGCTGCGGGCGCCCGCCCAGCGCGTCAAGGGCACCTTCGAACTGCACAACTACGACGTGCAGGTCGCGGGGCTGCGCGGGACGATGCTCGACGGTCCGTTCGAACTGTCTGCGAACCCCGGCCGCACGTCGCGCGAGGTCGAAGCCGCAGTGGAACTCACGGCGCAAGGCCGGGCCGGTGGCGCCAGGCTACCCGCATTCATCGGCCTGCCGTCGACCATCGCGATGAGCGGTGCGACGGACTGGGTGCTGACTGGCCACATCGAGAAGCGTCGAGCCGGCGGTGCCTGGCCCATGCGGTTCGACGTCGTGAGCGACCTCGACGGACTCGTCATCCAGGCGCCCCGGCCTTTCGCCAAGGCCGCGCCCGAGACAAGGCTGACGCGCGTGCGGTTCGAGATTCCCGTGCCGCGCGTCAACGACGTGACGCTCGAGTCAGGCAGCGCGCGTGCAAGGTTGCGTTTTGCCGCGAGGGACGGCACCTGGCGTCTCGATCGCGGCGCGGCTCGCTTCGATGCACAACCCGTGGCGCTGCCGTCGCAGCCCGGCCTGCTGGTGGGCGGCGAGTGGCCGCAGTTCGATCTCGGCGAGTGGCTTGCGCTCTCGAACACATCGGCCGGCGGATCGACGCGCATCGGCGGCCAGCGCCTGATGGACTGGCTCGGTCCGGTCGACGTCCATCTCGATCGTGCGACGGTCTTCGGCTTCGAGTTCCGCGACGTCGTCGCGAAGCTGCGCGGCGAGGGCGAACTCTGGCGGATCGCGGTGACGGGACCGCAGGCCGAAGGGCAGGTGACCGTGCCCGACGACCTCACGCGCGGCCGGCCGATCGTGCTCGACATGAAACGACTGCAGCTGACCCGTGAGGAATCGAGCGCGGCTGGGGCTGCGACAGCGGCGGCCAGTGCGCAGATCGATCCGCGCACGCTGCCTGCCATCAGCGCTCGCGCCGAGGACTTCACCTGGCAGTCGCGGCAATTCGGCCGCCTGGTCGCTGCGATCTCGCGGGAGCCGCGCGGACTCACCATCGATTCGATCGCGACGACGTCACCGGCCTTCGATGTCCTCGCCAGCGGCAGCTGGTGGATGGAGCAGGAAGCGCCACGCACGCGCCTCGAGGTGCTGCTGACCAGTACCGATTTTCGCGCGGCGTCAAAGGCGCTCGCCTTCCGTGACGCGATCGACGCCAGCAAGGCAAAGTTCGCTGCGAGTCTCTGGTGGCCCGGCGGTCCGTCGACGGACGTGCTCGCGACCCTCAATGGCACGCTCCATGTGTCGCTGGCAGACGGCCGCTTGCGCGAGATCGAGCCGGGTGCGGGCCGTATGCTAGGGTTGTTGAGCGTGGCGCAGTTGCCGCGACGACTCGCGCTCGATTTCCGCGATGTCACCGACGAGGGCCTGGCTTTCAACAGCGTGCGGGGCGATTTCGAGCTGCGCGCGGGCAATGCGTTCACGCAGAACCTGTTGCTCAAGGGCCCCGCGATCGACATGGGAATCGTCGGGCGCACCGGCCTGGCGACCGAGGATTACGACCAGACGATCGTCGTGAGCGGCAATCCCAGCGGACCGCTGGCCGTGGCCGGCGCACTCGCGGCGGGACCGGTGATCGGCGCCGGCGTGCTGGTGCTGTCACAGCTCTTCAAGGATCAGCTGCAAGGACTCACGCGAGCCTATTACCATGTGACGGGTCCCTGGGCCGCTCCGGTCGTGCAGCGAATCGCCGCGCCTGCCGGTGACGAAGCGTCAGCCGGGGCGGTCGAAAAGCAGAAGGAAGACTTGCCGTGACGAGCGTTGCCGCCATCCAGATGACTTCTTGCGCCGACGTGGCGCGCAATCTCGCCGTCGCCGGCGAACTGCTCCGGCAGGCCAGGGCGCAGGGTGCGGCGGTCGCCGTGCTGCCGGAGAATTTCGCGTTCATGGGACGTGGCGAAGCCGACAAGCTCGCGGTCGCCGAGACGCACGGGGCCGGCCCGATCCAGGCGTTCCTGGCCGACCAGGCGCGCCTGCACGGCCTCTGGATCGTCGGCGGCACGCTGCTGCTCAAGGTGCCCGGGGAGCCGCGCGTTGCTGCGGCGTGCCTGGTCTTCGACGACGCGGGTCGCGAGGTCGCGCGCTACGACAAGATCCACCTGTTCGACGTGGACGTGCCGGGCAAGCTCGAGAGCCACCGTGAATCGACGGCCGTGCGACCCGGCACGCAGGTCGTCACGGTCGACACCCCCGCGGGCCGGCTTGGCCTCGCCATCTGCTACGACGTCCGTTTTCCCGAACTCTTCCGCGAGCTGCTGCAGCAGGGAGCCGAGTGGTTCACGTTGCCGTCCGCTTTCACGGTGCCCACGGGCCGCGCCCACTGGGAACTGCTGCTGCGCGCGCGCGCCGTCGAAAACCTCTGTTACCTGGTTGCGCCGGCGCAATCCGGATTCCATGAGAACGGGCGCGAAACCCACGGCGACTCGATGATCGTCGAACCGTGGGGCCGGGTCGTGGCGCGATTGCCGCGCGGAACCGGTGTGATCACGGCAGAATTGGACCTCGCCCGGCAGCGCCGGTTGCGGCAGGATTTCCCTTCCGTCCAGCACCGCCGGCTCGCCGTTGCAGCGCCCCGACAGGAATCATGAAACCGCACATCCCGCCGAGCCTCTTCGCTCCCCAGCCCGCTGCGCTTGCTGCCGGCATCGCCGTGCGCGATCCGCTCGACGTCGCCCGCGCCGCCCTGCTCGGGCCGGCCGAACTCGACGAGAACCGCGTCGCGAACGTGCTCGGCGACGTGATGGGTCACGCAGTCGACTATACGGACATCTATTTCCAGCTCACGCGCGAGGAGTCCTGGGCGCTCGAGGACGGCATCGTCAAGGACGGCGCCCACAGCATCGAGCAGGGCGTGGGTGTGCGCGCGCTGGCCGGTGAGAAGACGGGCTTCGCCTATTCCGACGAAGTGATGCTGCCCGCGCTGCTCGAAGCCGCGCACGCCGCGCGCGCGATCTCCCGCTCCGGCTCGGGCGGCAGCGTGCAGGCCTGGCATGCCACGGGCGCTCGGCGCCTGTACTCTGCCGTCGATCCGGTCGAATCCATGGCCGACGACGACAAGGTCAAGCTGCTCGAGCAGATCGATCACGAGGCGCGCGCACTCGATTCGCGCATCACGCAGGTGATGGCGAGCCTGTCGGCGTCGCACGACATCGTGCTGGTCATGGCGAGCGACGGCACGCTCGCCGGCGACGTGCGGCCGCTGGTGCGGCTCAACGTCAGCGTCATCATCGAACAGGACGGTCGGCGCGAGCAGGGCTACGCCGGCGGCGGCGGCCGTTTCGCCTATACCGAGTTCCTCGCGTCCGAGCGGTGGCGCGCGCTCGTCAAGGAAGCCGTGCGCACCGCACAGGTCAATCTCGAAGCGGTGCCGGCCCCGGCGGGAACCATGACGGTCGTGCTCGGCGCAGGCTGGCCCGGCGTGCTGCTGCACGAAGCCGTGGGCCACGGTCTCGAGGGCGACTTCAACCGCAAGGGCACGTCCGCGTTCAGCGGACGCATCGGGCAGCAGGTCGCGGCCCCGGGAGTCACGATCGTCGACGACGGCACCCTCGCGGCCCGCCGCGGCTCGCTCAACGTCGACGACGAGGGCACGCCCACGCAGTGCACCACCCTGATCGAGGACGGCATCCTGCGCGGCTACCTGCAGGACAAGCTCAACGCGCGCCTCATGGGCGTGCAGCCCACGGGCAACGGCCGTCGCGAGAGTTTTGCCGCGCTCACCCTGCCGCGCATGACCAACACCTACATGCTGCCCGGCCAGCATGCGCCCGAAGAGATCATCGCCTCGGTCGACAAGGGCCTCTACTGCCGCAATTTCGGCGGCGGCCAGGTCGACATCACGTCGGGCAAGTTCGTGTTCTCGGCGAGCGAGGCCTACCTGATCGAGAACGGCAGGATCACGCGCCCGGTGAAGGGCGCCACGTTGATCGGCAGCGGCCCCGAAGTCATGACGCGCGTCTCGATGATCGGCAACGACCTCAAGCTCGACGACGGCGTAGGCACCTGCGGCAAGGAAGGGCAGGAAGTTCCGGTGGGCGTCGGCCAGCCCACCCTGCGCGTGGACGCGCTCACGGTCGGCGGCACGGGCTGATCCCGCCATGTGGCTGCCGCGTCCGGTGTACGAAGCCATGCCTTACCTGACGGCCGGCGCCGGGCTCGGGTGCTTCGCGGTGGCGTGGTGGGTCGAGCGTGCGCCTCACAGCCTGCTGTTCATCGCAGGCGGAGCGCTGGTCACCGTGGGGGCGTTGCTCTGGATGAAGCGGCGCGATTACCGCGCCACGCAGTCGGGTTACGACCCGCGCGCCGTCGACGAATAGGACGACTCGTCCCGCTCTTCGTCGTCGGCATCCGACTCCTCGTCGTCGGCATCCAGCTCGGAATCCAGATCGGAATCCTGCAGCACGGCCGTCCGCGTCGCGCGCAGTTCGTCGCCCGGCTCGATGCGCTGGTCCAGCCGCGCATACGTGACTTCGTGCATCCCCAGCTTGATCACGTCGCCCGGTTGCAGCTTGTGCCGGCGCACGCGCTTGCCGTTCAGGAAGACGCCATTGGTGCTGTTCAGGTCTTCCACGTAGCAGCTGTCGACGGTGGTGATGAGCTGCATGTGGTGGCGGCTCACGAACTTGCTGTCGATCTGCATGTCATTGTCGGTCGTGCGGCCGATGATGAAGCGACCAGGCACGAGCAGCGCGTGGTCGAGCGTGACGCCCCTCTTGGACAGCACGACGCGCCCCACCGGCGGGCAAGGTTGCGGTGAGGTGTCGTCGATGCGGGTCGCCGGCAGGTCGGTGTGCGTGGACCCGGCGTATTCCTGCCACTGCAGTTCGTCGATCACCTGCCGAACGATCCCGACGTCGACCTTGTCCACGTTGCTGCCAAAGGCGGAGAGCAGGCACGTGTCGCAAAGCGTGTTGGTGAGGCGGGGGATGCCGCCCGTGTAGCGGAAGATCAGCGGGAAGGTGTCCGGCTCGAAGATCTCGCGGTCCCCGGCGCCGGCCACCGCGAGGCGATGCAGGACGTAGGCGCCCATCTCCGATTCGGTCAGCGCCGTCAGGTGGAAGCGCAGCCGCACGCGCTGGCGCAACTGGACGAGCTCGTCCGAATCGAGCTTTGCGTGCAGTTCGGGCTGGCCCGCGAGAATGATGCGCAGCACCTTCTCCTTGGTCGTTTCGACGCCGGAGAGCAGGCGGACTTCCTCCAGCACCTTGTTGCTGAGGTTCTGCGCCTCGTCGATGATCAGCAGCACCTTGCGGCCGCTCGCGTGCTGCTCGATCAGGAAGTGGTTGAGCGTGTCGAGCAGCTCGGCCTTGCGCATGCGGAACGGGCTGAAGCCGAACTGCGCGAGCAGGCCCTGCAGGAACTCGATCGGCGAGATCTGCGTCTGGTTGATCTGCGCGACGACGACGTCCTGGTCGATGTCCTTGAGGAACGACTCGATCAGCGTGGTCTTGCCCGAGCCGATCTCGCCCGTGATCACGACAAACCCGTCCGTGAACCAGATCGTGGACTCCATGTACGCCTTGGCGCGGGAGTGGATCTGGCTCAGGAAGAGGAACGCCGGGTCCGGGCTGAGCCGGAACGGCAGTTCCTTGAGCTTGAAGTGTTCCAGGTACATCGTGCGCTCGATTCCCCTCTGGCCAGTATACGGGAGCCGGCCCGGGCTCAAACTGTGCGATCCGTCACATTACCCCGGCCAGCCGTTGCAGCGGGGCCGGGAAGCCTGCCTTCAGCGTGGCGGCATCTGCCGCAGGACCTTGCGCACCAGCCGGTCGCGCTCGACCGCGCTGGCCGCGACGACCGTGCAGTGGCCGATCTTGCGGCCCGGACGCGGCTCCTTGCCGTAGTCGTGCCAGTGCACTCCGGGCAGGGCCAGGATGGCGTCACGCCCCGGCAGCGTACCGATGAAATTGATCATTGCGCAATGGCCGGTCGGGCTCGTGTCGCCGAGCGGCAGCCCGAGGATCGCGCGCAGGTGGTTTTCGAACTGCGACGTGGCCGCGCCCTCGATGGTCCAGTGCCCGGAGTTGTGCACGCGCGGCGCCATCTCGTTGGCAACCAGCCTGCCCTTGCGCACGAAGAATTCGATCGTCAGCACGCCGGCGTAAGCGAAGTGCCGCAGCACGCGCTTGAGGTAGATTTCCGCCGCCTTCTGCAGGACGGGATGACGGTGCGGCGCCAGCGTCACGCGCAGGATGCCGTTCTTGTGCGTATTGGCGACGATCGGATACGCGCGCACTTCGCCCGCCGTGCTGCGCACGCCGACGATCGAGACTTCGCGCTCGAAGTCGACGTAGCCCTCGAGGATCAGCGGCACGTCGCCGATCGCGTTCCAGGCGGGCTCGAGATCGGCGGGTTTGCGCAGGTAGCGCTGGCCCTTGCCGTCGTAGCCCAGCCGGCGCGTCTTGAGCACGCAGGGCAGGCCAAGCTCCTTGACCGCACTGCGCAGTTCTCCGAGCGAGTCCACGGCGCGGAAGGGCGGTGTCGGAATCCTGAGCTGCGCGAACAACTGCTTTTCGAGCAGGCGATCCTGCGAAACGCGCAGTGCCTCGACGGGCGGCCACACGGGATGCGTTGCCGCCACCTGCTGCAGTGCCGCTACCGGGACGTTTTCGAATTCGTAGGTGACCAGGTCGACGGCGGCCGCCAGACGTTCGAGGCTGTGCGGATCGTCGAACGCGCCCGTGATGATCGGCGCGACCTGGCCGCCGGGCGAATCCGCGCTGGTGTCGAGAAAGAGGAACCGCTGTGCCAGCGGATAGCCCGCGAGGGCCAGCATGCGTCCGAGCTGGCCCGCACCGATGATGCCGATCTTCACGTGGCGATCGTCGGGTTGCGAGGGTCGGGCTGGGCGAGGACCTTGTCCGTCTGCGCCGCGCGGAAAGCCTCGACGGCCGCGCGAACCTGCTCGTCCTCGTTGGCCAGGATCGATGCGGCGAGGATCGCGGCGTTGGTCGCGCCGGCCACGCCGATTGCGAGCGTCGCGACCGGAACGCCGGCCGGCATCTGCACGATCGAGAGCAGCGAGTCGAGCCCGTTCAGCGTCCTGGACTGAACCGGCACGCCGAGCACCGGCAGCGAGGTCTTGGCCGCGCACATGCCCGGCAGGTGTGCAGCGCCGCCGGCGCCCGCGATGATGACCTTGAGGCCACGGTCGCGCGCGGTGGAGGCGTAGTCGAAGAGGAGATCGGGCGTGCGGTGCGCGGATACGACTCGCACCTCGTGCAGGACGCCCAGACGCTCGAGCATCTCGGCGGCGTGTTTCAGGGTGTCCCAGTCGGAGGCGGACCCCATGATGATGCCAACGCGCGGTTTCACCGGGACATTGTACAGACGGCGGCGAAAAACGCTAAATCGCAGGCTTTTCGAACGCATCCCGCAGGCGGCGGAACAATTGTCGTGCGGCGGCGGCGGGGCGGGCGTTGGCCTGCTCGGCCCGTGCCTGCCGGGCCAGTGCGCGGATCTGCTGCAGGCCCGTCGGATCGATCCGGGCGGCGAGTTCGGTCCAGGCGGCGGGTTCGTCTGCGATCAGGCGCTCGCGCCACGTTTCGAGCGCGTGCTCGCGGCGGACCCGCTGGCGGTCGATTTCGCTGCGGCGTTCGAGCGTGGCGCGGATGGGTTCGACATCCACTCCACGCATGAGCTTGGCAATGAACATCTCCTGGCGGAGACGGGCGCCGTGGGCCGTGATCCTGCGGCAGGCCATGACCGCGTCGTAGAGGCTCTCTGGCAGGTTCATGGCCTCGAGCTCGGCCAGCGGCAACTCGACCAGTTCGACGCCGATGGCGCGCAGTTCCTGGTCCTGCCGCTTGAGCGCGCTCTTGCTTGGGCCCTCGTCGAAGCCTTCGTGAACGGCCTCGTCGTCCTGCTGGCCGTCGTATCTGCCCGGAAATGCCTGCTTGCGCGCCATGAATCCGCCCTTTCGCGAATGCTAGCACGCAGGGCGCAGGGCCGGACCGCTGCTAGAATCGCCGGACTGCCACCTGGCCCCGATCACGGACGCTGCCGCACGATGAGCACGACTGTCGCCCCCAAGGACCATTCACCGATGCTGACTGCCGACGGCGCCGACCTGCTCGCGCTCGTCGAGCTCGCGCTGGCCGAAGCCCGCACCCTGGGAGCGAGCCAGGCCGAAGCGGCCATCAGCATGGATGTGGGCCTGAGCGTCAGTGCGCGCCTCGGCGTGGTCGAGACGATCGAGTACCAGCGTGACCGCGGCATGGGCGTCACCGTGTACTTCGGCACGCGCAAGGGCAGCGCGAGCACGGGGGACCTCGGTGCGGCCGCGCTGCGCGAGACCGTGGCCAAGGCCTGCACGATCGCGAAATACACGGCCGAGGATCCGTGCGCGGGCCTGCCCGATCCGGCAGACCTAGCGCGGGATGTGCCCGGGCTCGATCTCTCGCACCCGTGGGAGATATCGCCGGAGCGCGCCTGCGAAGTGGCGATCGGGTGCGAAGCCGCCGCGATGGCGGTCGACACCCGGCGTATCACCAATTCGGAAGGCGCTGCGGTCAGCACGCATCGCGGCCTGCGCGCCTACGGCAACTCGCTCGGCTTTCTCGCGGCGTATCCCGGCACGGTGCACAGCATCAGCTGTTCGGTGCTCGGCACCGAAGGCGAGCAGATGGAGCGTGACTACTGGTACAGCACGCTGCGCGACTGGCGCGAACTGGAATCGGCGGAAAGCGTCGGCCGCCGGGCGGGTGAACGCACCGTCGGCCGGCTCGGTGCGCGCAAGCTGGCGACCATGAAGGCGCCGGTGCTGTATGCGCCGGACGTCGCGCGCGGACTCATCGGGCACTTCATTGGCGCGATCCGTGGCGGCAGCCAGTACCGCCGCGCGTCGTTCCTGCTCGAAGCCGCCGGCCAGCGCGTGTTTCCCGACTGGTTCGCGCTCTCGGAGCGGCCGCACCTGTTGAAGGCGCTGGCCAGCGCGCCGTTCGATCACGAGGGCGTCGCGACGCGCGATCGGGAACTCGTGGAGGCTGGCGTATTGCTGGGTTACGTGCTCAGCACGTACTCGGCGCGCAAGCTCGGGTTGCGCACCACCGGCAATGCGGGCGGCACGCACAACCTGCTCGTGCACGGTCGCGGCCGTGATTTCGACCAGATGCTGCGGCTGATGGACCGCGGCCTGTACGTCACGGAACTGATGGGGCAGGGCGTGAACGGCGTGACGGGCGATTACTCGCGCGGCGCGAGCGGTTTCTGGGTGGAGAATGGCCGCATCCAGTACCCGGTACACGAAGTCACGATCGCCGGGAATCTCAAGGACATGTACACGAAGATCGTCGACGTCGGCTCCGACATCGACGTGCGCGGCGGCATCCGCACCGGCTCGATTCTCATCGAAGAGATGACGATCGCCGGGGATTGAGGCTTCCTCTTCCGCATCTGCGGGAGAGGTCGGCCGCAAGGCCGGGCGAGGGTCCTGGCATCCAATCCGACATGTCCTGTCGCGCTTGGAAAGGTTCACACGCCCTGGTTGCAGGCGACCGATCCGAGACCTTCCCCCGAGCTTGGAAAGGCAGACACGCGCTCGGGGGAAGGTCTCGGATCAATCGCTTGTGATACGCGGCGCCCTTTCCCGCAGAGCCGGAAAAGGGCGCACGGCGCCTGGCGGTCGACCTCTCGAACTCAAGCGGCGTTACGGAGAGAAGCACACCGGTTTAGCGTCGGGAGACAAAGCACAGCCAGGCGGCAGGTTCGAGGGCCGAGACCGCCTGCCGGATGGCCCGGCCCGGCTCTGCGTCCGAGGTAGACCG
>Ga0224510_10001374_pt1 | contig 16233 bp, 11 predicted proteins | sample SF_May12_sed_USG_FD_170161 | JGI IMG/M metagenome (GOLD analysis project Ga0224510, IMG submission 170161) | Sediment microbial communities from San Francisco Bay, California, United States - SF_May12_sed_USGS_4_1 | ecosystem: Environmental > Aquatic > Marine > Sediment | place: USA: California... | reverse complement strand
TCACCTCCTCCATCTCGCATCACCACCAGCAGCACGAAAGAAAACTCGAGCAAAATAAATCAAATATTAAAGTCACCTTTGAACCATGAACTTCCGCCCGAGGCCTCCTAGTCGTCACCATGATTGGGCTCCAGCAGTTCATCAACTATGGCCGATAATGCGTCACCATCATATTTATTCTCGTCAATCGCATCGGTATCGCCTTCCAACATTTCTTCCAAAATATCATGAAACGAGCTGAGCTCGGCATTGGCGATATTGGACATGGTGGCGTTAACCGAGGCACTGAGCTTACGAAAAAGCTCGCTGTTGGACGTATCATTTTCCGCGACTTGCCCGGAATCCTGTGGTTGATTTACTCCCCACACGGGCACCTCAACTCCCATCTCCTCACGGGGGAGAATAGAAAACAATTGCTCGAGATAATCGAACATAAATTGCGAATCAACGATTTTACCCTCTTTGAGATCAAACCCGAGCTTATTGGTTTTTTGCAGCCATTGGCCGCAAAAATGCGCCAGCCCCCGACTCCCGCATGACAGGAAGGCACTCCTAAGGGCTGCTATACTCTCCCCACAATGATGGATGGTTTCAAAACGTGGTTGTTGTTGGTCCGCAAGACTTTCGCAATATCCTTGGACATCCTCCAGCGTTTTTCTTATATCGCCGGTGACGATGAAAAATTGCTCCCCGGCTTCGGTGAAATCAGTCTCATCTTCATCGACCTTTTCTGCTTCGAGGACTTCAACCTGCTCCTCTTCAATCACTTTTTCCCCTGACCCCCGATAAATCATCCCCGCCTTTTGGCGATTCTCAATTAATCGGTCAGCGGCCTCGGTGAGCACCTCGGGAAATTTCTTAACAAAATCGATAAGCGATAGGGGAGAGATATGATTTCCGGCCACGCATGACTCGAGGAGTTCTCCAACCTCGGATGACCACCTGAGGTAGAATTCCGCCAATCCGGTGGCATTGACGGAATAGGCAGCATCGTGCAAATTTTCGAGAATACCCAGACAACGGACCAATAATGCTTGTTGATCCTCTGCCCCGGGAAGATCCTTTAGTAAAAAAAGGAGGTTAGCAAAATCGGTACGGGTTGAGATGATGAATTGATAATAAGCGATGGTTCCGGGAAGATCTTCCGGGAAAACTGAGCCAGGCTCGCCATCCTCCCGGAAAGCTCCAAACCGGTAATCACTATCCAAATGATCGACGAGTTTACTCAAACAATCATGAAGGTTAAGCAGTCCCCGGTGTAAATTGCCGGATAATGGCTTACCGGAAGAACGAAGCCGAATGGGAATCGCTTGCAGATTTTGCAGAGTGACGGCTATTGCGGGTTTTTCAAGATATTCGCAAGCGTTACTCAGATTAACGATTGCTTCATCAAGGTCATTTAAGAGGTCGAAATCGGCGGGAGATTCTTGGAAACGTTGAATCACACGCGCCATCACGGCGAGCTGATCACGCGAAAATGCGATAAAATTGTTGAGCAACGACCCCTCTGTCATAAGTAAATCCCTTTCATATAAGAAACCGGTGGGCTAGCGTGCAAGAGCCCGGGACAAAAAATCATATCTTGCTAGTATGTTCAGCAGTCTCCTTTGTTGGGCTACAAGTACAAAGGAGTAATATCATGTACCGGTTGCCCCTCATTGAAGACAGCTAAAAATCCGGTGCCATCAAGCGCGGAATCAAATTTTCGGATAATTTCTTTTTTCCGCGCCTCTGAGCCGGATATCCTCATAATAAATATGTATCGTCCGATAAGAAAAGATTACCAGCCTCGTTGGGCCGTTGCAAGACAAGTTGCAATTAAAATGCCGAGGTTAAATGCACATCAACCAATCACCTGATAAAAAAAGAAGGAAAACAGGCAGTCACGGAACTGCTCGTAACACCGTCCTTATTTATCAGCAGCCCGCACTACGTCGCAGAGTTCATCTGCGATCAGGTTAATTTCATCATTGTCCTCTCCTTCCACCATAACCCGGATAAGCGGCTCGGTACCGGAAGGACGAACCAGAATACGGCCCCGTGCGGCAAGTTCCTTTTCGTGACGTGCGATCTCTTGGGCGAGATTGGGAATACGATCAAGATCTAATTTCACAGCGGTGCGCACATTTTTTAACACCTGCGGGTAAGGGGTCATAATCGAGGTGAGCTCAGATAGCGGTTTTTTCTTTTTGATCATGATGGCCAATAACTGCAAACCGGCCAAGATGCCGTCACCGGTCGTGTTATGATCCAGAAAAACGAGATGCCCGGATTGCTCGCCCCCAAAATTGTAGCCTTTGGCCCTCATGGTTTCCACCACGTAGCGATCCCCAACCTTGGTGCGCACCAACTCGCCGCCCATCTCCCACATGGCCTTTTCCAGTCCCATATTGCTCATCACGGTGGCCACCAGGGTTTTTTTCTTGAGCTTGCGCCGACTCATCAACTCCGAGGCGCAAATGGCCATAATGGTGTCGCCATCTACAATGGTGCCTTTTTCATCGACCACGATGAGACGGTCTCCGTCCCCGTCCAATGCCAAACCGATATCCGCTCCGAGCTCACGCACTTTTCGAGCCACTAGTTCGGGATGCAAAGCGCCACACTCATGGTTGATGTTCTTACCGTCGGGTTGCACCCCTATTGCGGTCACCTTTGCCCCGAGTTCCGAAAAAACATGGGGCGCGACCCCATAGGTTGCACCGTTGGCGCAATCCAGGACCACATGGAAATCATCCAGGCTATATTTTTTGGGGAAGGTATTTTTGAGAAAAACGATATAGCGGCCCTTGGCATCATCAATACGCGAGGCCTTACCCACCTCATCGGCCACCGGGCGCAATGCCGCCATTTTTTGAGAAAAAATCAAATCCTCGATATCCGCTTCCTTTTCATCAGGCAACTTGAACCCATCGCTATAAAATATTTTTATCCCATTATCCTGAAAAGGGTTGTGGGATGCGGAAATAACCACGCCTGCATCAGCGCGCATGGAAGTGGTGATAAAGGCGATGCCCGGGGTGGGAATGGGTCCGGTGAGCTGGACATTAACCCCCATGGAGCAAATGCCGGCGGCCAGGGCGTTCTCGATCATGTAGCCGGAAAGACGAGTGTCCTTACCGATCACGATATGATGTCCCTTGGCTTTGTTTTTCACTTGAAACGCTATGGCTCTACCGATTTGCATGGCGATTTCCGTGGTCATGGGATAAATATTGGCGGTTCCCCGCACTCCGTCAGTGCCGAATAATTGTCTCATATTTTTCTTTTGCCGGTATAGAAAAGTCTTAAAAAAAAACGATATGGTATCCCCAGAAACGGGAATTCCCTTATCGGTATATTTTTTCCATGGAGAGCGAGGTGCTTACCACGATAGCGCTTGAACGAAAAGCGCTAAAATATCGAAATATTATTCTTAGGGCGTAAAAGTCGCGATTCTGACGATTGCTCACCCGGAGGGGAGTCACTTTTCGGCTTGATATCCCGGATATTCGGCGATACTCGAACGTTTTCCGGTTCAATAGATAGAACCTTGATGGCGGAATGACCAGGCACGCTAACCCCGTTGACGCTCACCGGCACTTCGATTTCCTCCTTGAGCTTATCAACGGTTATAAAGGCCCGAAAAAGCATAGTCGGCTCCGGGGTGTCGCGCAAAAGATTTTCCGCGATCAAGGCCCGTACCGATACCTTACCTGGCCGCACTTTAATGGGCAGCTCACTGTCACGCACGTTAACCGGGATATTGGAAATAACTCGTTCAACAAACTTTTCATCAACTTCAATATCAGCGGTGACCACGGTCTCCCCAATCATTTCAATGAGAACCGGAGGAAGGTCGAGATGAACCTGAAGCGAGGTGGAGTGGTTCAATCCATCGAGATCGATAATATAGGTTTTCAGGGATTCTTCCATATCCAGCACGGATTTGGGCCCGGAGATGACCAGATGGTCCGGTTCAAGGCTTATTTTTTTCAGGATATAACCTGTTGCCGGGTCGCCGTGGGTCTGGGGCTCGATCACCAAAAGTTTCTGGGCCAACTCATCGAGAGTCAAAGTGATATTGGTCGGTTGCAAGCGCAGTATCGTTATTCCACTGGGCAAAGGTATTTTTTGAGGATCATTCTTTACAACGGCGGTTCCCGCCTTCTTGTCGGAGAGGTCGACCGGTATGGTGATATTGCGATTTTTGAGATCGGAAATCAAACTTCTTGGACCGCGCAGGGTCACTTCGATATCTTTTTTGAATTGATTGGATATCACCAGATTTGAGGGCAAATTTATTATTTCGATGGGAACCTTGATGTTCATGTCCACCTGGTCCTCGCCAACCACGAAGTACCACAGCAAGACGGCCATGCCCAACGAAATCCCTTTGAGCAATAAGTCCTTGGAAAAAGGTTTGATGAAACCCGGAGTAACGTTTTCAAGCTTCATGACCTGTGGGTCCTCGTGAGCAAACTTTTCCAGACATTTACATGGGGTTCATGGCTCTCGAAGATGGCCCGCATATTTTTCTCCAACTCTTCCTCATCGCGTACCGTGGTGATTTTCCCCTGACGAACAATGGAAAATTCCTGGGTTTCTTCCGAGATAACCAGGATTATGGCGTCGGTTTCCTCAGATAGCCCCAAGGCGGCCCGATGCCTGGTGCCGTAACGTTTGTCGATATAAGGGTTATTGGACAGGGGCAAAAGACACGAAGCGGAATGGATTCGCCCCTTGCTGATGATAACGCCTCCGTCATGCATGGGAGAAGAAGGCAAAAAAATAGAAATTAACAGCTCTCTTGAAAGCTCGGCGTCCACGTAATGGCCCGATTCGATGTAGTCGCGCAGGCCGGTCTCGCGTTCAATGATAATCAGCGCGCCGATTCGTCGTTTGGCCATATATGAGGCGGCTCTCGTGATTTCGGAGGTGTCCTGGGCACCGGCCTCGCGTATGGAGTGAAACGGCGTTTTACCCACATGGGTGAGCGCCCGGCGAATGTCATGTTGAAAAACAATGATGGCGATGAGCAGAATAGAGCTTAAAAAATTACGCAACAACCAGTTCAAGGTCAGAATATCAAATTCCCGGGAAATAAAATAAAGAATGGTGATAACCAGGATACCCGCTAACATTTGGACAGCTCTGGTTCCCCGAATCAGAAGAATAATCCGGTAAATGATGAAGCTCACCAACGAGATGTCAACAATATCCTGCCAGCGCAGAAGATCTTGCCAGTGGGTGAGGCTGTAAAATTCCGACATTGAAAATGTTATAAAAAATGAAAATGTGATCTGCTATTATTACGATTGCTAATTCTATTTAAATTTAGCATCTTAAATTTCAATAAAACAGAAAAATAAATAATACGCCATTTTTTTTTGTTTCTGGTATACAAAACAGATAGTCAAGGTTTTCGAAGAAACATGCAAAGCAATGATTATTATTGTCTACAGGAAGGGGGGCCATATCCAATGCCCCATGAAATATGACCAAACGGAACAATAACACCACCGACCTCGAAAATAGCGCAGAACTGAGAGAAGAAACTCATTCTTCTTCTACCGCCTCCTTGCCCTGCGATGATGACATCACCCTTGTTATCGGCACCGAAGAGCGCAAAGAGGCCATGGAAACAATCGATGTGATCCCATTGTCCGGATCAGCTCCGCCCCCGCGACAGAGGGGCAAAGTAACTAGTCCTCGAACAAGAAACCCACGCCGGCATAAAAACGATACTCCTCCAACAACTCTCGGTCGAAAATTGCTCACCTGGCTGTTCGTCGTCCCGGTTTTCGGCGTTTGCCTCTATGCATTAGTCGGTTTTATGGTGGTGCCGAGCCTTATCAAGAGCACCTTGGCGGAAAAACTCTCCCAGCGTACCGGCAACCGGGTCATGGTCGGCAACGTACTTTTTTCCCCTTTTACCCTTAACTTGCGGATTTCTGATTTTCAAATTGCTACGGATGGCCAACAAGAGCAATCCGGTGATCTCCTCCTGTGTGACGATATGGAGCTTGATTTCGACCTCATGGCCTCTCCTCATGTGGGACTGCTGATCAACAGGTTGGTCATCGGCGGCTTGGAGCTCAATCTCACCCGCTTCCAAGACACCGATTTCAACGTGAGCAGATTTCATTCCAAGCTTTTTCCCGATGATGGGACTGCACCGTTTATCCCGCCGGAGAGATTGAGCGTTAACGAGATCGTGATAAGCAATAGTCGCATTGTCTATACCGATTTACCCACTGGGAAAAAGCACCGGATCGAAGAAGTCGATTTCGTGCTCCCCCCTTCTGACAGCAGCAAAACCGCAAGCCCCTTGACCCCAAAATTCAAGGGAATGGTGAACGGTAGCCCCGTAGTTGTTGACGGTATAATGGGGTTCAATGAGCGAGGCGAAAAAGAGGCCAAGTTGAAGGTGGATTTTAAGGGGGTTGAGCCCCAGGCCTATCAATCACTTATTTTACCCGCTGAGAGTGGAGCCCATTTTTCAGGTGGCAGCGCTGATTGCTCCCTGCAACTCGTGTTCACGGAAGCGGCGGCGGGAAAAAAGAAAATTTCGCTGGGCGGGAGCTTAGCCTTACGAGACATCGCCCTTAATGATCAAGAGGATCGGCTTTTATCGCTTCTTCCGGTAATGAATCTGGAATTTATTACCGACCCGCAACGCCAAGTCTACCGCATTGTGCAGATGAGCCTGAACAACCCGGATATCCACTTCTATTCTCAAAATGAATCCCTCACCCCAAGATTGATTTTCAATTCGCCGGTTTTCATGATCTTGAGCGGTAGCGAGATTGCGGCCAAGGGGAAGGCGATTGATCGATTGGAGGTGAAAAACGGCAGTCTCACCATTCACCATAATCTCGGGAAACAACGCGATAGTGTCACCTGGAAAAACATCGGCTTTAACCTGACTGGCTATGCGGACCAAGGTTACCGGGAGAGCGGTGAATCTTTGGCCGATCAAGGAAGTTTTTCCCTTAAAAGTCAAAGTCTCCATGCCGGAGAAGAGATGACGCTTTCGGTGAGTGGTGATTTTGATCATACCTTTAGCGGCAAAGGACAATTCGCCGCTGCCAATATCGACATGAGCCTGCACCAGTATTTCCTATTCACCCCCAAAAATCTTGTTTTTCGGAAAGGTTGGCTGGATTTTTCAGGAAATTTCCAATTTTCTCCCCTGCTCGAAAAAGACGGGGATGATCTCGAAAAGGAAAGCGGGGGGCTTATCCTGGAAAGTGGAGCCCTTACTTTGCGCGATTACTCTCTGGTAAGCGACAAAAAAGAAGTTCTCAACGGAAGCAGCGCCCATTGCAGTGAAATCATAGCCAATGTGAGCTCCAAATCTGTCTCCTGTGCCCTACTCGAACTTAAAAAACAGGAATTCTTACCCGGCTGGTGGCAAGAAAGTTTATTTTCCCTTTCACATCAAGCCAAAAAAGACTGGGATTTTCAGCCGGCCGAGGTCAAAATTTCCGATTCCATCGCCCACGCTTCCTTTCCTTCCGATCTGGTAAACGGGGGGGACATCCTTCTGAGCAATATAAACCTCAACGCGAAACAGCAAGGGGAGAGTCCCGGCAACGGCCTGGTGAGCGTCGAGGCCGATATCAGCAACAAAGGCCATTTTTCCGGCAAAGGCGGTTATGATTTTTCAAGCGGTCAAGCTAATATAACGAGCACCTTCACCAACCTGGATGTCAATATATTCAAGCCACTATATTCCTCGTGGCTGGTGGTCCCGGTTACCGGGGGAACCATCAACGCCACTGGTGACATATATCTTCCCCGCTGCCGTTTTGTAGGATCCTTGGAAATACGTGAGTTACGAGCCGGAAATCCTGAAACCGTCCTTTCTTTCCAAAATGCTTTTACTGACAAAATCGCAGTTACTTTTCAACCATTTCATTTGGGTGCCGAACAAGTCACCGTGGAACAGCCCACGGTTTTCTACCGAGAACTTCCCGGAATGCCTGGCAATGGCTTTATCATACCTCCTTCCGATGCGGCGCCCGGTTCGGTTTATATCTCGCCCATTGATCTCAACACAATCGAGCTTAAAAACGGCAGCGTCGAATATTCCGCCCCTGTGGTGGCTTCCGACTTCCCCGCGAAGTTTGAAGGTATCCATGGAACTCTTACCGAACTGCGCTCCAGAGGCGACATAAGGGTTGATCTCAAGGGTAAATTGTCCCAGGGTGGCATATTTGCCCTGACCGGCACCACCGGTCTTTCCGGAATGAAACACTATGAGCTGCAGGTGCGTGACCTCCCCCTGAGCGTCCTGGCCGATACTTTCAAAAAAAGAATGGGAGTGGCGGTAACGGGAGCCACTATCGATTGGGAACAACGAGTGAAGGAAGACTCGAATTTAACCCATACCGATCTGGTTGTTAAAAATTTAAAACCCGGCCCCGACTCGGACTATCAGGCTCCATTCAGTCTACTGATCGATAAAGACGAATCCGTACGGTTGAGTCTGGAGGGACAGCGCGGAGAAAGCCCTCCTTTTTTGGATGATTTTTTCAAGCTGCTGGCACGTTACAAGATCAAGGCAGCTATCGCCCCGCAGCTCTTGCTCAAGGAGTTTCTGCCCGATCTTTCCCTGGATGGCGCGGTGAAATTCGAACCCGGCAAGACCACCAGCGATCAGCTTGACATTCTCAAGCCTTATCGCACATTACTAAATCAACGCCCCCACCTGTGCTTACAGCTCATTGGAGGAACGGACCTGCAAAAAGAAACCGCATTGCTCGCCGCTTCGCTCTTTGAGGAAGCAGAAAAAAAACGATTAGTTGAAAATGAACGACGGGCTCGGAAGAGAGAAGAACTTCTGGAGGCCGAGAAAAAACGGTTAGCCTCAATCAAGGCCGACTCGGGCCAGGTCATAGAGGAAAAAATCAGCTCAGAAGAGCTCATCGGCGAGAATCTGCAACCCCTGGAACCGGTAAATGTGGACGTTAAACCTCAATTACTCGATGAAGTCGCTGCTTCCCGGGCTCGGTTTGTGTCCGAATACCTGGTCAACACTCTGGCTATCGCAAAAGAGCGGGTACTGATCGCTCCGGAAAGCAAAAAGGACACAACCTCGGTGAGTATACAGATCAAACCTCGTTGATATTCTCCATGTCCTACACAACGATTTTCGAACTACTCGGGGCCTTGAGCGTCGTAACCTTCATCGGCTCACTACTCGCCGTTCCCTGGATCATCGGACACCTGCCCCGAGATTATTTCATCCGCCATCGCATACGGGTGGAAGCACGCCATAAAAGACATCCGGTCCAAGCCATGATCATCTTCATTATTCGCAATTTCTTTGGAGGATTGCTGATCATGGCAGGAATCGCGATGTTGGTGCTCCCGGGACAAGGCATACTCACCATTCTCATCGGAATCTGTTTGATGGATTTTGCCGGAAAACATGCCCTGGTGGACGGTTTCATCCTTCGACCGAAAATGATCAAATTGCTCAATTGGATTCGCGGGAAGGAAAAAAAAGAACCTTTTCTTTTTTAATCAGTTAACCAATATTCACCCGGCGGTCTTTAACATGGTAAACTTTTTAGTGTGATAATGGAGGGTGAGAAGCCAACCGGAGAGCACCAATAACTCTCCAACAATATATTTGTAGGGCACCAGGGAACGCCCCTTGGGCAAGAGAAGCTCAAAGGTGTGATGATCTGGAATCGCCACAAAAAATAATCCAAGGGCTACAAGGGTGAGAGACTTGGCATGTTTTCGCTCCCGGAGATGAGAAAATTCCGAGAAAAGAATTATGATTCCGGGAATAAGCCATACCGCATTCATAACCCAGGAGCAAGGACCGCACAGTAAAATTACGATGAGTACCGCATGCCAGTAGAGCAAATCATCTTGCTCCGAAAGATCGCCCGAGCTGAAATACCTCTTTTGCCCCAGATGGAAGATGAATACGGCCAACCCGAATAGACTAAGGGAAACCGTGGAGTAGGAGGCGGCTATCCCGGCCCTGGATAGAATATATTTAATGGGCCTCACCAAGGTAACGTTGGAAGAAAAAGAAAATGATTCAATTTTGTACAGTCGCCCGTCTTTAACGGTCATTTCTTCCGGAAGCTCCGCCTTGATATTTCGTATTATCTCTTCATCAAGTTTCATTTCCGGGGTTCCACCCTCGCCATATTTGGAAATACGGGGAAAATGATCGCAGAGATAGCAATAAAAAGTGTCACCATGCGATGTGACGACTAAACTCAGGGTAATGAGAAACAGGGAAGAGAATATGAACCCCTTGGCGATTTGGAACCGTTTTTTCAGCAGAACAAAAGGTAGGATATAGATACAATGCAGCTTCAACATGGTGGCCAAGGCCAAAAGACCACCAGCCCAAAAATCCTTGCCGGTATTCCTCCGATGCATGAGTGAAAATGCCGTGCATAAAAGGACAAGGGTAAGGGTATCGATCTGGCCCCTTTCAACGTGAGCGAACAGGGGGTGAAAGAGTGGAACGAAACAACTGGCCAACAGGAGATGTATTTTATTTTTAAGGGGAAAAACCCTGTAGGTGAGATACAAGGAGCCAACAAGGGCCGAAAGGGAAATCAATGTCCAGAGGGATTTGGCCCAAATATAAGGTATTGCGGCAAAGGGCTGAAACAATACCGCCACCAGTGGGGGATAGAGAAACCTGCTATGGGTATAGTTATCTACGCCATCCCAGAGCCGCGGCTCACGAATGATATGATTGATATAGGGTGAGAGTTGATAATTGAGTGACTCTCCGGCCGTATAAAAAGCCGAAAAGTCCATCTGTAAACTCTCCACGCTGAAAGCGATGGCGAAGGTGATAAGGCGGAGTGAGGCCAGCAATAAAATCGCACCCAGAATGAGGCCTAAAAAATAATTCTTATTTGAATCTTCAAAATTCATGATTATCTCGCTGGGAAAATCATATACCGCCCGCGATTTGAACCCTTTGGCACCCTATCCCCACTCAATGATGAAATGTTTGCAAACAGGCGCATTGTTTTTAAGAAAATTGCTATTACTGGAGCCAGCGTAAATTTTTCTAGCTGAAGTAAATCCTGCTGAATTATGCTCGGATTAACAGAATCAAGCCTCACCAAATCACTATTTAGCTTAAAGATACACGGTGTTAGGATAAGATCCTGCCGTCGTTGCCCACCCCATCTGAGTGGTGAGGCACGTTGCCTCATGGAATGATTATCTCAATATAACAGCAAAATAGATGCCACATTTCCGTATTTGTGGTGAATTGCCTAGCTTTTCAAATGACGTTTTGGTAATCTATTAATCAAAGCGTCTTTTACTGTAACTAGTTGCACGACAACGGCGAGGGACTGCTCAAATATCTACCCCGACCTTAGCAATTCCACGGTAACCACTCCATCGATAGCATGTTCATAGACCATTAACAATAACTATTTTCAGTGAACAATGGTATCTAGTTTCCTGTAGTTACGTTTAAAATAATGCAACCGTTAGCTGGCAAATAATTGCCCATCTGCTGAAAATGACATTATCTCCGAATAAATAATAAAAGAAGTAAACGGAGACTTAACACAAGAATGAAGTGTCCATCTTTTCGAGGCTAAACTCTGCGCCAATGGCACCTTTACGTTGTTTAAGATGGGAAATGTTTTCTGGACCAGCTAATGGTATTTTTGAAAAAAAAATTTGACGCATTACCGGAAAATTCAAGACACCCTGGCATCAAAGTACTAACCAATTAATATTCCATGATAACATGAAAAATATGACTTTTTTTAAATCTGCGGCCTGCCCTCGCTGCTATGTTGCGTTGCGCGAATTAATGAAACTAAGGGAAGAGTTTCCGGACCTGGAGATTGAGACAATAGATGTACTGGCCCACCCGATTCAGGCGGCAAAGAGAGGAATATATTTCGTGCCCGCTCTCCAGGCCGGCGCAAGGACCCTAACCATGATTTATCCCACCCGGAAAACCATAAGGGATTTTATTGCGCGATTCTATGACGATTCCGACGATCAGGTGGTATAAATCAGATATTGCTCTCATCCAACGTTAAATCTATTTTCATCCAGGATCAATCGGGCATATAATATAACCTGATTAATATCGGTTTGGTTTCGCAGGACTATTTCTTCAGGTTTTCAGACAGATTGAGCATCGTGATTTTCCACCCAAACAAGAAAGAATAGACCGGCCCGGCTGTCAGGTGAAAGAATATTTACCTGTATTCATGTCACTATATCGTGAATCATGGATTGGCACCCAGTCAATCAAATAGCTGCTTCCGCTACCCATCGACCGTTAGTTTTCCTCAAACAGCTCCTACCATCCCACTAATCCCCCTATAGATGAGCCAACGAAATATGTATTGCGGCAATAAAGTTGGAGAGAACAAAAAAAACCGTTGTGCCATGGGCCACAACGGTTTTTTTTATGCGATAGTGATAAAATATATGATCAAGGAGTGAAGAAAATCTGTACCGTTTCAACCTCTTTAACCCCGGGGTACAGGGTGGGATCGGTTTTGAAATTGGTGATACCCTGATCAAGAGTCATATGTTTTTCTTCAAAGAGAATACAGCTATGGAGCTCAGCACCATTATCATAGTTGTAGCGAGCCATGCCGGTGATCATTAAGCTGCCCACGTGAATGGGTTCGGCTTCCTGCCGGTCAAAGGTGTTCTCAATGGTGAAGTCAAAAGTTTGACCATCATCTTCAGACCGCATATTCAGAATGCGAAGGAAACCGAGGCGCGGGTCCTTACCTTGGGAATGCTGAGCTACCGCATATGGATCAACAGCAATCATTTTCGGTAGATTTCCGGTACGGAAAACTTGGCTTGTATCCGGCATTTTGGGGCCGTTCATTGCCGTTTGACCGGTCTGGCTCACCTTGGTCGGAATAAAGAAAAATTGCAACGACTCAATGGATGCCACCTGGGGATAATTGGCAGGATCGGTGGTAAAGGTGGTGACACCCTTCTGGAAGGTCAGACGTTTTTCCTTGAACAATACACAGCTGCGCAGCTCTCCGCTGTCATCGTTGGCGTATTTCACCATGGCGGTCAGCATCAGTCCGCCGGTGTTTATAGCCTTGGCATTGGTACGGTTGAAACCATTCTCCACATTGAAGGTTACGGCCTTGCCGTCGTTCAATAATCTCAATCCGGTGATGCGCAGGTGCTCCAGCAACGGCTGGGTATTAATGGTATTTTTTTCAATGGTATGGGTGTTGACCGCGATTGCATCGGGCAGATTTTTTACATTAAACACCTGCCCCGTATCGGGAAGATTGGGCCCGCCAACCACCTGACGATTTTGCATGTTCTGCTCGCGTACCGCATTCGGCTCCATTTCCCATGGGCTGTCGGCAGAAGGGGCCATTTGGGTCGGCTGCTGCCCAGCCGCGGGTGCATCGTATTGTGAGGGGGCAATGGGTTCCTGCTGGCTGGCGGTAGAAGCGAAAAAAGGATTATCCTTACCGTCGGCCGCCACCTGCTGTTGATAGGTCTCAGCTGGCAAGGTTGGGGCCACATAACCGGCTGTTCCATTGTTACTGTTTTTTGCGACACATCCGAATGTGAAGGATGCCGCAATCACAAATAATGTAATTGCTGTACGTTGTTTGCTCATGGCGATCAAGTCCTTTTCTCGTAATTTTAGCTGATTACCAAATTAAATCTTCAAGCATGCCCGCATAGTGACGGTACTCGCCCGGTAACCTCTTTATTGTATTTGATGGCGTATCGTCTTGGCTGAAAGAGCGAGAAAACAACTCAACCCTCGCAAATATAATTAATTACCAAGGCTCGAGCGCCACTAAAACGATAACGTAATCTATACCATGAAATGAAGGACGATTCAAATTTTTTGTTTTATCAATACCAATAGTTAGTATTATAAAAATATTCCATTTTTTTAATCTGTTAGATTAGGCATGCTAAACTTAAAATTAATACACTGCCTTGCCCCTGCCTAAAATTTGTTAAAAACGCTGACCACTAATACAATGTGGCCCTTTGCTTACCAATAATTTTCTGTCATCCTTGAACTTGTTGAAACAAAGAAATAAAATTGCAATTCGCAACATAGTGTTTCAAAACTTAACAAGTTTTATTGACACCGGTGCATCCTTGCGGTTACTATGCACATTCCAGAGTAATCGTCATCTATTTATAAATCTGTCGGTTCTGATTCACGAACCTCTTACTCTGCTGGCAATGTCTTCTCTCATTTTTTGGATATATACGTAATAACAAAACTTATTAAATTTCAGCACTTGAAAAGGAGGTGAAAAAGGAAACAAGCTGAACGCGGCAATGTAACATATTAATCTTAAACATTATTGAAGCATTAAGAGTAGAAGGAGAAACAAATGCGGATATATCCAGCTGTGAGGATGTTCGCCCTCCTTGCCGCCTCGATGTTTGTCTTTGCGCAAACAGGAATGGCCAAGGAAGCGGATACCATTGACGAACTGGTTGCAATGTTCGATGATTCGAAATGCGCCGAATGTCATGAACAAATTTATAAGGAGTGGCAAAACTCCTGGCACTCCAAGGCGATAATTTCTTCCCTCGATGGAATGCGTAACTTTATCGCCGTCGGCTTGGCCAAGGAATGGAATAAGCCGGTAACCAAGGCCGAGATTCTCAAATGCCTCGACTGCCATGCACCATCGGTCAACTTTGCTTCGGAAAAACTTTCTAAAAAAATCAGTGATCTAATCGTAACCGCCTTTGACAAAAAGGATACGGACGAAGGGAAAAAAGCCACTGAGCAACTGTCTCGTTTAAGCGTAGGCTGCTTATCCTGTCACAACATAAAGGCAACCGAGGTTGCCAAAGGCCTGCGTGGCGAACCCAAGAAAGGTGCCATCTACACATCCCATGATGTAGATGCCGGCGATGCCCACGAGACTATTCAAACCGTCGACATTACTCGCTCCGTATTCTGCATGCAATGTCACGGGATATACAACGCTCCGGATGGAGAGACCATTAAATGCAACACCCTCTCCGGCAGTTATCAAAACACTTATATGAATCATGGCGGTGCCCAATCCTGCCAAGATTGCCACATGAAAAAAGGCCACCTTTTCCCCGGCGGTCATGATCTGGAGACCGTTGCAGAAGGACTTGGTTTTAATGTGGAAATCGCACCCTATCGCCATCTACCCGGTCAAATCAAAGGGGTTAAAGATGACAAAAAATGGGTTCCTTCCGCGGTAGTGAACGCCTTTATCGAGAACAAGACGGGACATCGCGTCCCGGATGGCTGACTCTGGTCAGGCAAAGTGGTCCTGGAAGTGACCGCCAAAGACTTGAATGCAAAAGATCCGGCAAAGGCAGAAATTTTTAAAGCAAGCAAAACCTGGTTTGAAATCGGCGTGGATCTTGATCATGATATGCGTTACGGCGCATGGCAGATCAAGGAAACCATCGACCTGACCCTGCCTCCCAAAAACACTCAACAGGAGCGGTATCTGATGAACTTCGATACCGATACCGAAAAAGTGCTCATCGAGGCAAAACTCTACTATTATATCAACGGAAAACAAGGAGATGTCATCCACTCCGTGTCCAAAACCGTCGAATATAACGTAGATTAAGCAACAGTCTCGGGGCCGCGCCGGCAACTGCGCGGCCCACTCCCTTCCCCTCCCCCCGCGTTCCACCTCTTTTCGGCTTGATCATTCCCTTGACCTGCAGCCAGTCATCCCTCATTTTTTATAATATTTAAAATAATCTCCTCGTGGGTTCACTCTCTTTGATTTTCCCGTTACAATGAGAAAAGAAATGAGGACTTCATCAGCAACCGTTTTCCTTTTGCCCCCCACACCTGAATGAAACCATGCGCACAGATCAACTCATAGCCTATACCACCTCTCACCAAAGCGAACTCGAATCGCTACTACAACGATACGTAACAAAAGGGAAAAACCTTTTTTTGCGCTCCGATATCTGGGATGAGTTCAAGCTATTTACCGATACCGATAACGGAAGAATACTCAAAAACGGACCATTTACCGAGTTATTCGCCAAAACCCAGGAGGCCGCCCTCATCAACGGTTGTCTCTATCTGGCCGTACGTCCGCGAGTCGCCTCTTGGCGCTATTTTAAGCTCAAACTGGAAAAACCCGCTCTGGAGCCCATCACCATTATCTCCTACATGGAGATCAAGGAGCGACTCATCAATCCGAAGAGCAATGAGTGGCCCTTGGAAATCGATCTGGGACCCTTTGA
>Ga0224510_10001373_pt1 | contig 16242 bp, 14 predicted proteins | sample SF_May12_sed_USG_FD_170161 | JGI IMG/M metagenome (GOLD analysis project Ga0224510, IMG submission 170161) | Sediment microbial communities from San Francisco Bay, California, United States - SF_May12_sed_USGS_4_1 | ecosystem: Environmental > Aquatic > Marine > Sediment | place: USA: California... | reverse complement strand
GACCGTAGCGCTTGCCGTCGATCTCGATCGAGCGGCGCGCATCGCCGCTGGTTGCGAGCGCACCGGATTTCAGCTCGATGCGGCGCGCGGCCTGGCCAAAATTCTCGATCGACTCGATGCCAACCATCCAGGCGCCGCTTCGCGGCGGTGACCCGCAACAGCGCAGGTCGCCGCCGAAGTTCACGAGCAACGGGCAGTCCGACTGGATTGCCGCCCAATCCGCGACGCGATCGACCGCGTACTCCTTGCCGATGCCGCCAAAGTCGATCTCCATGCCTTCCGGCAATGTGATGAATGGCGGCTGCCAGGTCACGCGCTGCCAACCGATGCGCCCGAGCAGCCCCGGGATCCGCGCCGGGTCTGCCTCGCACTGTCCTTCGTCGAAGCGCCAGGCGTGGCGCAGCACGCCGGAGGTCAGGTCGAAGCGGCCCTCACTCAGCTTCCACAGTGACGCGCCGAACTCGAGCAGGCGCGCGGTCTCGTCATCCACGCGAAATGGCTTGCCGCGGCTCGAATGCAGCGCGTGCACGACGCTGTCCGTGCGGTAGCGGCTGAATTTCCGGTCGATCCGTGCCGACTCGGCGCGCGCGAACGCGGCCAGGCGGCGCAGATACTCGGTGTCCTCCGACTCGCACAGCACGACGCAGGGGCTCGCCATCGACTCGAACTCAAAGCGCCACAGGCCGCGCTCGTGAGCGTAATCAGAAGCTGGATTTGTAGCCAAATTGCGCAATCACCGCGTTCAAGGGCGGAACGAGGTCGAAGTTCGCCAGATCGCCGATGGCGGATCCCGGTGAAGGGGTTGCGGTCTGGTGGTAGTACTCGAGACGCACGGAGAACTCGCCCCGCTCGGTTCGATGGCCGTACTTGATGCCGGCCGTATAGGTCTCGTTGTCCGCCAGGCGGTAATCAGCCGACGCGAACTGCGGCAGCGGCGCGCCGGCGAACAGCACGGTGCGATAGAAATCCGCGGCGCCCTGCTTGTAGTAGCGCAGGTGCGGCTCGAGGTAATTGTTCTCCGAGATGTTCCAGCGGTAGCGGGCCTCCGCCGTGTTCGAGGTCACGCCCCAGTCGTCGTCCATCAGCCGATAGCTGATCGCCAGCGAATCGCGATCGAAGGCGTAACGCCACTCCGCGAACACGCTCTGCTTGGTGCGGGTATCCGGGCGCTGCTCGTGAAGATACAGGTTGAGACCGCTGCCCACCGGTCCCGGCACCGGCGCACCGGTGACCGGACTGACGACCGACAGGATCTTGTAGGGATCGGTCAGATAACCGTCGCTCTTCCCGTAGGAGAGCGCAACCTCCACCAGTGAGCGGCGGCTCAGTATCTGCGTCACGCCGATGAGCGCGTCGATGACGTCTTTCGTCTCGCCCCCCTCGCCCTCGCCTTCGTCGTCTTCGCCCCCACCCACGCTTGGGATCATCGGTGAGAATCCGATGGGCGCACCGCCCAGAGGCCTGACTTCATCCCGGCCGTAGGCGGCGCCGACAAAGACCGTGGTGTTGCGGCGGTTGAAGTCGCGTTCGAGCCGCGTGTCGAGCCCGAGATGCAGATAGTCCATTTCGTCCGAGCCGCTGAATCCCACATTCCAGCGCATCGAATCGCCGAGCGCCTGCTGCCAGCTGCCGGAAAGCGCGACGCGCGTGTCCTTGAAGTTGGGGTCGAGCGGCGCTTCGCCCGCAGCGACCCGGTAGCTTTCCCCGCCGGAAGGGCTCGTGAAGGTCTGCACGCCGTTGCTGGGCACGGCGCCGTTCGGCGTGGCGCCGGTCAATGCGTCCACCGTCAAGTTAAGGCTGAAGCTGCGGTCCTCGTCGAGCACGCGACGGATGGAGGTCGCCAGGCTCCCATCGCTGACGCGGCCCGCGTCCTCGCCGTAATAAAGGAGCGCCGTGTCCACTTGCCAGGTCGGCACTTCCTGGGCGGCGACCGGCGCGGCCGGCAGCGCGCCGAGCAGGCTGCAGGTGGCGCTCGCGAGCGTGGCGCCGATCGGCTTCTTCAGTTGCATCCGCAGCCGCCCCCGGCAAAGCCACGTCCACCGCTCGATGCCTCCTTGCTGAAATAGATGTGATCGTCGATCGCCGCATCGTGCTCGTTCGGGCGCATGTCTTCGCGTGCGTGCAGGTCGCGCTCCCAGGGCTCGACCGTCGCGCAGCCGCCGAGTGCGAAGCCGCCAAGCGCAATCAGGAACAGGAGGCATTGGCGCAGTCGGTTCACGGGGATTCCCTCAGCAGTTGCTTGATCTGCTCTTCGCGCTCGGCACGCTGGCCGTCACGAAAGCCGGCGTGGCGCACGCGCACCTGGCCGTGGCGGTCGACCAGGAAACTCGATGGCATCACCTGGACGCCGAACTGCCGCGCGATATTGCCCGCGGCGTCGAATTCGACCCGAAACTTCGGCGGAAGTTTCTGCAGGAATGTGTCGGCGAGCGCGCGCTCCTGGTCGAGATTGACTGCGACGATGACGAGACCATCGCCGCCGTAATGCTGTTGCAAATCATTCATCCATGGAAACGAACGCAGGCACGGACCGCACCAGGACGCCCAGAAATCCACCAGCACGACCTTGCCGGAATAGCTCTTCAGGAGTGGCCAGTCTGGCGTGGCCGGCGCGGTTGCAGCCGTGCCGCTGTCTGCAATTAGCGACAGTGACAGCGTCAGAACTGCCAGGAGCCGGCGGCGGACAGGATTCCGTGGGTATTCGGTGCGCAATGCGCAACCTCCAGAAAAAGGTTAGCACTCCACGTAGACGGTGCGACTGACCCGAATCAATCGCCGGTGGATTGCTCCATGAAATCGCGACGGCGTCTGGCACGGCGCCGGCGAACCAGCCACCGGATACCCCATCCGATCGCCGCCAGGAGAATTAGTTCCAGGCCTGCTTTCACGTAGAACCAGCGGCCCGGCCGGTCAAGGATTCGCGACACCAGCGACGGCCCCGCTTCACCGGCGCGCGGCAGGGCATAGGCGATGACGTAGTCGCCCTTCCGGGTTTCCATTTCCTTGTGACCACCGGCAGCTATGACCACGTACTGGCGCCCTTCATACATGTAGCTCATCGGGTTAGCCTGGCCACCGGCGGGAAGCTTGCCCTGCCACAACTCGGCGCCCGTCTTCGCATCGAAAGCGCGCAGGTAGTAATCCATGGTCGCGCTGATGAAGACCAGGCCGCCGGCGGTGACCAGCGGGCCTCCCGAGGTCGGCGTGCCGGTGTGCATCGCGAAACCGAGCGGAGCGATTTCCTCGGTGGTGCCGAGCACGGACTCCCACGCGATTTCTCCGCTCTCCATGTCGATCGCGTGCAGCAGGCCCCAGGGCGGCGGGTTGCAGGGAATCCCCAGCGGGCTCATCACGGTCACCCGTTGCATCGCGTAGGGCGCGCCGTTCATCGGCGCGTGTTCGCCATAAGGCAAGGGGTGCCATTCCTCATCGGTCTCGGCGCGCGGGACCAGCGTGATGCGATGCATCATGCTGGAGGTATTCACGTACAGGCGGTTGGTCGCCGGGTCGAATGCGGCGCTGCCCCAGTTGACGCCGCCGGCCGTGAACGGAAATTCGATGGAGCCTTGCAGCGAAGGCGGCGTGTAGAGCCCGTCGCGCCGCGCCGATTCGATCTGGCGCGCGCAGGCTCTGCGGTCGAAGGGCGTGAATCCCCAGGCTTCTTCCGGCGTGATGGTCGAGTCCGACAATGGGCGCGGGCGAACCGGGAATGGCTGGGTCGGCGAGAGAGCTTCCCCGGCGACGCCGTCTTGCGGAACGGGACGCTCTTCCACCGGGATGACCGGCAGGCCGGTATCGCGATCGAGCGTGAAGATGAGGCCCATCTTGGTAGGCTGGATGACGACGTCCCGCGCGGCGCCCTCCACCTTGATCGTCGCGAGCAGCGGCTGCGCCGCGATGTCGTAGTCCCACACATCATGATGGACGGTCTGAAAGGCCCAGCGCACCGCGCCGGTTGCGGCATCGAGCGCCACCACGGAATCGGCGTAGCGGTTGTCGCCCGGGCGCAGGCCGCCATAGAAGTCGGGGCTCGGGCTCGAGGTCGGCAGGAACACCAGGCCGCGCGTTTCATCAACCGACATCGGCGCCCAAACATTGGCGTGGCCTTCGACCGGAAGCGCCTCGCCGTGCCAGCCCTGCGCTTCGGCCGCCGCCGCATCGCGCGGCACCGGGTCGAACGCCCAGCGCGGCGCGCCGCTCCGGGCATCGAAGGCGCGCACGGTGCCGCGCGGCGCCTTGACGCTCATGTTGTCGGAAATGGCCGAGCCCACGATCACCGTGTCGCCGACGACGACCGGGGACGAGGTGATCTGATACTCGCCCGGCCACTCGAGCGTGACCTCGGGCTCGATGACGACTTCGCCGCCGCTGCCGAAATCCTCACAACGCTTTCCGTCTGCCAGGTCCACGGCAATGACCCGATGGTCATTGGTGCCCGTGTAGATGCGTACCGCGCACTTTGAATCGGGCGGCGCCTGGCTGTCGCGCCAATAGGCGACACCGCGGCAGATGTAGCCATTCGCGGGCCGCTGCTCCATGTCGATTTTCGGATCGTGGCGCCAGATCTCGACGCCGGTGGCCGGATCGAGCGCGATGATCACGTTGAATGGCGTGCACAGCACCAGCCTGTCTTCGACGAGTATCGGAGTCACCTCGAATTTCGAGCGCTCGCGCGCGTCTTCCGGCGCCTGCATGTGGCCGGTGCGATGGGTCCAGACTGGAACGAGTCTATCGACGTTTTCCGGCGTGATTTCGGCCGCCGGCGTGTAGCGCATGCCGCCGGCGTCGCCGCCAGGGTGGGACCAGCCGGTGGCAGCGGAGAGACAGACGCTACTGGCGGTGATCCCGGCCAGCGCGACGAGGCAGAGTGAACGCCTCATGGACGTCATTCTACGCCGTGAAGCACCCGATTCAACGACCCGGCAGCTCAGCGGCGCATCAGCCGCGGAATATAGCGCGGCACTTTCTTCGCGTACTCCGCATATTCCGGATGGAAGATCTTCAGGTCGTGTTCTTCGAACAGCGTGCCGACCACGATGTACGCCGAGGCCATCACCGCGAAAACGAGATGCGTGATGGTCATCGTGGGTGTCGCCCAGAACCCGATAAAGAACCCGACATACAGCGGATGGCGAATCTTGCTGTAAAGCCAGGGCTGGACGAATTTGACCGGCGTATATTCGCGCCCCTGCAGGGAGAGCCATACCTGGCGCAGGCCAAACAGGTCGAAGTGATTGATCAGGAACGTGCTGTAGAGCAGCAATGCCCAGCCGGCTGCAAACAGCGCATACAGCACGGCGACACCAGCCGGCGCCGTGACCTGCCAGACCATGCCGCCGAGCGGCTGCCAGTAGTAGACCAGCAGGATCAGCGCGAGGCTCGAGGCCAGCACGTATGTGCTGCGCTCGGCCGCAGGCGGAATGATCTTCCTGATCCCGCGCTTGAACGCCGACCGCGCCATGATGGTGTGCTGCACGGCAAAGACCGCGAGCAGCGCGAGGTCGACCAGCAGGGCCTGGCCGGTTGGCGAAATGGCCGGCGAATCAATGCCTTTCGGCACCCAGAGATTGCCGATGAAACCGATCATGTACAGGAACGTCCCCAGGAAAAGTACGTAGCAAAGAATCCCGTACAGGAAGATTGCAAATTTTTTCATGCGCCCCCTCTCCCAAGTCATCGCGGCTCGGCCGCTACAGTGCACTCAAGTCGCTGCCGGGTCCAGAACGCCGTGAATCCGCCGGATCTGGGCCAGCACGGCCTCCGGTGACGGCGCGCGCCCGAGCAGTGCGAGCATCAACACCTTCGCGCTGTGCTCCGATCCGTACCTGAGCAGCTGATCGGTGTTCCAGCCATACCAGGCGGCATTGCCGGCATCGAAGTCGCCGATCGCGCTGCGCGTCTCTGCGCGGATCTCGGCGGTGAGCACCGCGCCCAGCCCATAATTCACCATGTAGCCGGGTCGGCTTGCGAGTTGCACGCGCATCGCCCACCAGGGCAGCTCCGGATGCGGCTTGATGCGCAGGTACCTGCTCGTGATGTCGGTCCACACGGCATTGGGATCGCCGGCGGGTTCACGCAGCATGCGGATCTCGAACAGCGACCAGGCGACGTCCAGCACCACGGTTCCGTAGAGCGCACGCAGCGTCAGCGCCTCGGGCAATGCAGTGCCGAGATATTTTTTCTGCCATGCGGGTTCGTACACGCTCCAGGACGGGACGTCGGCGAAGGCCTCGGTGAAGATCGTATCCGGCCAGTCCGTGAATGCCGGCCGATTCTTGATGGCGGATATATGCACGGCGTGGCCATTCTCGTGCACGAGTTCGTTCAGCGAGAACAATCCACCGAGCGGATAGCGCCCAACGACGCGCGCGATCGTGGGATGCCATTCGCCATCGATTTCGCGCCCGCGTTTGAGGAAATCCGTGTAGGCCAGCGGCGACTTGTCCGCGCGTTCGCCGAGGTCATAGACGACGCCGAGCTTCTCGAGATCCGAGCCGAGATCGAGATAGAAGCGCTCGTTGAGCGGCACCAGTTCCGTGGCAGGGATTTTCGCCGCGAGCATGCGATTGGCCTCCCCGATCGAGTGACGATAATCCCAGGGCTCGACCATTGCGGGCCCATTCGCCTGACGCCATGCCTCGAGGATCTGCAGCAGCCATTTTTCGACCTCCGCAGTCGAGACGCCGATGGCACGTGCTGCGGCATCCACCTGCGAGCCGTTCTCCGCCGCGTCCGCCGCGGCCATCCGGATCATGCGGCTGTAGGGGCTACCCGGTTCATTGTTGCCATTGAGCGCCGACCACATCGGCCGGAATGCATCGAAGAGTGCCTTGCGCCGTTCGGGCTCTGGGATGTCATGGAGCAGTTGCAAGGCCGTCCCACGATCGACGAGACCGTCTTCGAATCGAAGTGCATTGCCGAATTCCCGGAAGCAACCGACCAGCGCGGCGCGGAGTGCCGCGTAGTCGAGATCGGTACGCGGAGCGTCGGCGCACCTGGGCGCTTCCGGCGTCCCGGACGTCGCTGCGCTGGGATCCTCGAAATCCGCAAGCGTCACGCGCATTGCCGCAATGGCGGCCCGGTCGGCCGGCGACTGCGCGGCCGGGTCGATGGCCGCAAGTTGCTCCGTCAGCGCCGGTTGCCAGTTGCGCTGCAACTGATCCCAGATGGCCCGGCCGCGGCCCTGGTATTCGGCGAAAAGACCGGAATCGATGGCGCCCACGGCATTCGCCGCGTCGAGGAAATCTAGGAATGTCGTCTCGGCCGCCTCGACGGGGTTGGCGTCGGCGGCACTCGCAATGCTTGCGCTGCCTAGCAGCAGGCCGAGAAGTAATATGATCCGCATGGTGCTATCCAGGGAGCGTCTATGTTCCGCCAACTGCTGATCGCCTCAATCGCCTTCCTCGCCACCGCCGCCCAGGCCCAGCCCGGCAGGGACACTATCTATATTACCGGCGTTACGGTCGTGCATCCGGAACGCGAGGGCGCCGCCGTCCTGGAACCGGACTCGACGGTCATCATCCAGGGTCAGCGCATCGAGGCCGTGCTCCAGCACGCCGCAATCGAACTGACCCAGGGCGCCACGGTCATCGATGGCCGCGGCCGCTACGTGGTACCGGGGCTGGTCGATGCGCACGTGCATTTCTTCCAGTCCGGCAATCTCTACACGCGACCGGATGTCGCAGATTTCAATGCCGTCGTGCCCTACGCCGAGGAAGTTGCGCGCAACCAGGCGCGGCTCGATGCGACCTTCAGGGTCTGGCTCGCGAATGGCGTGACCGGCGTGGTGGACATCGGCGGGCCATTCTGGAATTTCGAGGTACGCGACAGGGCTGCCACGGTTGCCGCGGCACCGCGCATGGCGGTCGCAGGACCACTGATCTCGATGGTCGCGCGCCCGCAGCTGGATCTGGGCGATCCGCCGATCATCCGCATCGATTCAGTAGAGGCAGGCCTTGCGCTGGTGAAGCGAGTGCTGGAGCGCAATCCGGATTACATCAAGGTGTGGTTCATCCACCAGCCGGGCGATGACCTGGCCGCGCAGGAGGCGATCGTCAAGGCCGCGGGCGATGCCGCACATGCAGCAGGCAAGAAGCTCGCGGTCCATGCAACGGAACTCGTCGTCGCCAAGGCCGCGCTGCGCGCCGGAGCCGATTACCTGGTGCATTCGGTGTTCGATGCGCCTGTGGACGATGAATTCATCGCACTCGCGCGCCGCAACAAGGTGATCTATTGCCCGACATTCTTCGTCATGCAGGGTTACCCGCTCGCGCTGTCGAACCAGTGGCACGCCACGCCCGAAGAGCAGCGCCGTGCCGACCCGGAGATTCTCGCCGCGATGGACGACCTGAATGACATTCCGGCGGACGAGCGGCCCCCACTGGTGGCGAAGCTGATGGCCGAAGCCAAGCCTCCTGCGGCGCCGACCGTCGGCATGCAGAACCTGCGCAAGCTGCTGGATGCGGGCATCACGATCGTGATGGGCACCGATGCCGGCAATATCGGCACATTGCACGGGCCCTCGATCCTGCGCGAAATGCGCCTGATGCAGGAATCCGGGCTGACACCGCTCCAGGTTCTGAGAAGTGCAACGACCGATGGCGCGAAGGCGCTCGGGATGGAAAAGAACCTTGGCGTGATTGAGGCCGGCAGGCTGGCCGATCTGGTCATTCTCGATGCCGACCCACTGGCGGACACCGGCAATCTTGGCCGCATCTATCGCGTCATCAAGGACGGCAAGATCTACGATCCCGACGTACTGATGAAATCCCTGCATTAGCCCGTGACGAGCGGCGGACTCATACAGGCGACTCTGCCCGGTCTCGCATTCGCGGCCGCACTCGCCATCGTCGCGAAAGTTGCCTCATATGCCACTGGCGGCGCCATCAGCGCCGTGCTCTGCGCAATTCTGCTCGGTGTGCTGTGGCGGAATGTGCTGGGTGTCGGTGCCTGGGCCGAGCGCGGCCTCGAATTTGCGGGCCAGTCGTTGCTGCGCGCCGGTATTGCGCTGATCGGGCTGCGCCTGACGCTCGCCGTGCTCGGCGACGTCAGCCTGATGGCGGTTCCCGTCGTGCTGTCCTGTGTCGCAGTTGCGATCACCGCGGCGATCGGCATCGGCCGCCTGCTCGGTGTCGCGCCGGTGATGCGCCAGTTGCTGGCAGCGGGAACCGCGATCTGCGGCTGCACCGCGATCATCGCGGTCGCGCCGCTGCTGCATGCGCGCAAGGCCGACATCGGCGTCGCGCTCACCTGTGTCGTGCTGTTCGGCTCGATGGCGATGATCGGCTACCCGTGGCTTGCCGGGGCGCTATTTGACGCTCCCGTTACGGCAGGCATGTTCTTCGGTGCCTCGATCCACGACACCTCGCAGGTCGTCGGCGCATCACTGATATATGCGCAGCAGTTCGGTGCGCCTGAAGCCGTGCCGATCGCCGGGCTCACGAAATTCATGCGCACGCTCGGGCTCTTGTTGCTCGTGCCGCTGGCCGCATGGTGGGGCGCGCGCGGCGATGGCGGCCAGCCGGCGCAGCTGCCGCAGGGCCTGCGTCGCAAAGCCGTGCCTGCATTCGTGCTGTTCTTCATCGGCTTTGTCGTACTGCGCACGCTGGGCGATGGCGCGAGCGGCGAATCGGCGCACTGGCTGCCACGGTGGCAACAATTCCTGGCGCTCGCCAACCTGGCATCCGAATGGTTGCTGCTCTGTGGCATGGCCGCGGTCGGACTCGGCGTCACTGTCTCGCATCTGCGCGAGGCCGGCTGGCGTCCGATCCTGCTGTCCTTCCTGGCAGCACTGCTCACCGGCTTGTGCGCATTGCTATGGTGCCTGGTCGTGTTTGCCTAGGTTGCCACCGGGTGTACGATTCGGTCGGTCCGATGATTTCAATCGGAGGGGCGTCGAAATGAATATCCGCAGCCTGATCCTGCTTTGTGCGGCCACTTCCTGCGTTGCCTGCGGCGGCGGCCCAAATGCCAAGGGCCATGTCATCTACGAGGGGCAGAACAATACCCAGCCCGCCGGCTTCGAGATCTGGGACGTGGTGGTGGATCGCGGCACGGCATCGAGTACGCCCGTCAACCTGACGCAGAGCTTTGGCGATGACATGGATGCAGACTGGAACCAGCAGGAGATGAAGATTGCGTTCGCGTCGAACCGGACGGGGGATTTTGATCTTTACGTGATGAACGCCGATGGCAGCAATGTATCCCAGATCACGAGCGGCCCGCAAATGGACCGCCTGCCGAGCTGGGATCCGGACGGAAACCAGATCGCCTATGCCACCGATCAGGATGGAGACATGGAAATCTTCAAGATCAGGCCCAATGGCAATGACCCGAGGCAGTTGACGCGCAATACTTGCTTCGACAGCGATCCCGCCTGGTCACCCGACGGTACGAAGATCGCGTACGTGACGAATTGCGACGGCGCGCAGGATCTCGAAGTTCACGTGATGGGCATCGACGGCGCAGGTGACGTCCGGTTGACCAACAGGCCATCCACGGATGAATTTCACCCGACCTGGTCCGCAGACAGCACGAAGATCGCATTCGAGAGCGTGCAGACCGGCGGTGGCGCGCACATCGACACCGAGATCATGATCATGAATGCGGACGGCACAGACCTGCATGCGCTCACCATCAGCGCCTCGACCAACGCACTCATTCACCCGGCCTGGTGGCCGGGCGGCGATCTGCTCGCTGTCGCCAGGGTGGACGCGACCGGAGATTACAATCTTTTCCTGATCAGTACCGCCGGCGGTACCGCAACACTGGTGCTGGATCAGCCGCTGACGCAGTGGTCGCCGATTTGGGGAAATCCGACACCCTGACTCGAGCGAATCCGGCCGCGCGGCTGGATGGCCGGGGATTCGCTAGAATCCACCGATGGACCTGCTAGCCTCGCTGCTCGACATCGCGATGCACCTCGATGTGCACCTGCAGGCGCTGGTCGCCGAGTATCACACCGGCATCTACGCGATCCTGTTCCTGATCGTGTTCATCGAAACCGGCCTCGTGGTCTGGCCGTTCCTGCCGGGAGATTCACTGTTGTTCGTCAGCGGTACGCTGGCCGCCGCCGGTGAGATGGATATCGCGACACTCATGATCGTGCTGATCGCTGCGGCGCTGACCGGGGATAACGTCAATTACGGCGTCGGACGGCTGGTCGGGCCGAAGGTATTCCATTACGAACGTTCGCGCTGGTTCAACCCGGCGCATCTCGCGCGTGCCCACGATTTCTACGAGCGCCACGGCGGCAAGACCATCATCCTGGCGCGCTTCATCCCGATCATCCGCACCTACGCGCCATTCGTCGCGGGCATCGGCGCCATGCCCTACCTGCGCTACCTCGGCTACTGCGTCGTGGCGGCGGTGCTGTGGGTTGTATCGCTGAGCCTCGCCGGCTTTTTCTTCGGCAACATTCCGTGGGTCAGGCAGAACCTGAGCATCGTGATCGTGTTGATCGTGCTGCTCTCGATCTCGCCGGGGATTTTCGCCTGGGCCGGGAGCCGCTGGCACCGCGGCTGACGGTTACTGTTGCCAGTTGGCCTTGCGTTTCATGTCGCCCCACGGGATGCGCCGGCCGGTGAGCCAGCCGTAGAGTGCCTGCAGTTTCCACACCGATATGACCTGCCGGTAACCGAAGTTCTCGAGGATGGCGACCACAAAGAGCGCCAGCACATGACGCGCCTTCGGGTAGGTATGGAACGAAAGTTCCTCGAGCAGCAGGGCCGTGGTCGAGAGCATCACGCCCAGTGCGAATGCCGCCGCGACGAATGCCAGGAATGAGGTGCCGGTCATCATGCCGAGCGCCAATGCCAGGCCCATGACCAGGAACCCGCCTACCTCGATGACCGGGCTCAACAGTTCGAACAGCACGAAGAACGGGAATGCGACCCAGCCCGCGGAGCCGCTGTTCTTCGCAAAGCAGAGCTTGCGGTTTCCCCACAGACTCTCTGCCAGCCCGCGGTGCCAGCGCTTGCGCTGCTTGGCAAGCGTAGCCACGTCCTCCGGCGCGTCGGTCCAGCACACGGGATCGGGAATGAACGCCACCCGATAACGCACGCCGCGCTCGCTCAGCTTGCGATGCAGCCGGACCGTCATTTCCATGTCTTCGCCGATCACGTCGGCGCGGAATCCACCGGCGGCGACCACCGTGTCGCGATGGAATACGCCGAATGCGCCGGAAACGATCAGCATGCCGTTGATCGCACTCCAGCCGAGTCGCCCGCCCAGGAATGCCCGCAGGTACTCGACCACCTGCACCAGCGCCAGCGGATTGCGCGGCAGCCCGACCTTTTCCAGCACGCCGCCGCGCACCTTGCAGCCGTTGATGATCCGCACCGTGCCGCCGCAGGCCACGGTGCGCGGGTCCTCGAGGAATGGCCGCACGACGTGTTCCATGCTGTGCGGGTCGAGCACCGAGTCGGCGTCGCCGCAATAAAAGATGGGATAGCGTGCCGCGTTGATGCCGGCATTCGTGGCATCCGCCTTGCCGCCGCCATTCTCCTTGTCGATCACACGCAGGTTGGGATGCGTCAGCGACCGGTAAACACCACGTACTGGCTTGGTCTTGATCTGGACCCGGTAGGCTTCGGGGAACGGCTGCAGCTTGAACTCGCGCTCGATGACAGCAAGCGTGTCGTCCTTCGAGCCGTCGTTGACGATGATGACCTCGAAGTGCTGGTAGCGCAGCTGCAATAGCGCGCGGATCGAGGTTACGATGGTTGCCGCCTCGTTGTATGCGGGCACGACCAGCGAAATCGGCATCTGCAGGTGCGAGTACACGCGCTCGGCAACACTGATACCCCTCATGTAGCGGCGCAGGCCAAACAGCGCCATGAATGCAAGCCCCAGGTAAATGCTGTTCAGGACGATGAAGTAGCCGAGAAACAGCCACTGCACACCCTCGAGTGCCACGCGCAGGTTCATCCGAGCGCGGCCTCGGCCCGCACGTGCTTCAGCATGTCCTGCGCAAACGGATCGGTGAGTCGCGCGGGCACCGTTTCCAGCAACCCCGCATTCATGCCCCGGAGTTTCAACAGTGCCTGCGCGGCACGGTAACGGACCCACCAGACACGATCGCCCATCAACCGCATCAGCAGTGCCATTTCGTCGAGATCGCCCAGGTTGCCGATCGCGATCGCCAGGTGCTCGCGGACGTCGGCGTCCGTAGAACTCGCGTAGTGCCGCACTTCCGGCAGCATTGCGGGCTCCAGCAGCACCAGCAGCGCGGCGGCGACGATGTCATCGTCGCCCGCGTGGCGGCGCAACAGTTCGGTCGCGACTTCGCTGCCGAGCACCGCGTCCACGTGGGAGAGCCAGGGCAACAGCGGCGGCACCTTGGCGGGCTCGAGCGAAAGCATCAGCGCGCGGATCGGCTCGCGCGCCACATCGGCGCCCGCGTCCACCAGCAGCCGCGACATCGCCTCGCCGGGCCAGCTCTCGCGCTCCGCCACCTGCAGCATGATGCCGGGCATTGCGCGCTGGGCGTCGATCCGCACCAGCGCCGCAGCGGCGTAGAAGGACACCAGTGCATTCGCCGAAACCAGCTGCTCCTGCAGCGTCTTCCAGGCCGTCGCATCGCGCAGGTGGCCGAGCGTGCGGATTGCCAGGATCCGCTTGCCGACCTCGCGCGAATTCATCAGGTGACGCGCGATTTCGTCGAGGCCGAGCCGCAGTGCTGTTTCGTTGAGCCTGGCGGTTGACTCGCCACGCACGGCGTCATGCAGCGCATTCCACTCTTCCAGCAGGAACGGCACATGCCGGGCGCGCAGTCGTGGCAACTCGATGAAGCCCTGCTCCTCGATCGCGATCTGCGTGAGCAGCGGCCTCCATCTGGCGGCGACCCGAGCCTGGACGCGATCCTGCCAATGCAGGTAGCGTCGCACGATCAAAGCAAAGGTGAGCATCAGCGCGGAGGCGAGCGCCGCGATCATGGCGCTGCGCCATGCGATCGTGACGACGAGGTCAGAACCGGTGTTGAAGTCCAAGGCTGATTCTCACGCGGTTGTAGAGATCGCCCTGTTCATACCATCCAGCTTCCCAGGAGTAACCCCAGGAAGCGTTGCGCCAATGCACCCCGTTGACGCCGATGGCCTTGTTCCGCGTCACCAGCACGACGCCGGGCGCGACGGTCTCGGCTTCCTCGCCGTAGCCCAGCGCGAGCGTTACATGACTCGACATGCCGTAGTCGTGCGCGATGCGCAGGGAATGGCCAAAGCTGGTCCCGAGCCCCGAGGGCTGCGCGCCCGTCAGCGTGTAGGCAACACGGAGCTGCGCGGCATACTGCTCTATGGTGGCGGCAAGCGAGTCGACATCCACCGTCGAATAGCTCGCATGGCGCGCGCGCAGGCCGATGCTGCGGGCACCCGGCAAGGCGCGGCCGGCTTCCGCGACGAAACTCCACTCCGGCAGCACCTCGGCGCCGGGAGCGAGATCGCCGGAGACGCTGAAAGACCAGTCCTTTGACACCCGGTCCACATAGCCGAACGAAAACTGACCGTCGCGGGCCTTGAATCGCTCTTCTATATGTATGCCGCCGAGGACCCGGCGATGGTCATCGAGCGGCTTGTCTACGCCAAGCGTAACTGCCTGCCAGGGATCGCGGCCGCCCGAGAGATCCTCATGGCTCGCGGCGAACGAAATGCGCGTGCCCCGACGCAGCAGCCTTTGTTCCGCGAGTGCAGCGCGTTTCGCGCCCGGCCAGCCGGACTGCGGAAAGGCACGCCCTGCCGCCGCGAGCAAGGTGTCGGCGCGCTCGTAATCCTCGAGAATTTCGAGCGCCGTCGCGTTGCTGCGCCAGATGTCTTCATAGGCGGGCGCAATGCTGCGTCCGCGCTCAAGGAGCGGTAATGCCTCGTCAGGGCGGTGCAGCGCGATGAGCGCTTGCGCCTTGCCGAGCAGCCAGTCGGAATTGCCCGGGTCGCGCGCGAGCAGCAGGTCGTACTGCGCCAGCGCCTCTTCATGACGCCCGGCCGCTGCGCAGGAGCGTGCGAGTTCGTAGCCCGCATCGGTATCCTCGGCATTTTGCGCGACACGCTCTCGTGCCGCTTCATTGCAGGCCTGGGACGCGTCTGCAGCGCTCACCAGGCAAAGGCAGGCCAATAGCTGGCGAAGCGGAAATCCGCTCATTTGGCACGCAGCCGCCGGCGGATCCGCGCCACCAGTTCCGGCGGGCTGAAGGGCTTGGTCAGGTAGTCGTCGGCGCCGAGGCTCATCGCCCGCACGGCATCGTGCTCGCGGGTCTTGGACGTCAGGATGATGACCGGCACGTCCTTCCAGACCGGGTTCGCCCGCATGCGCGCCAGCAGCTCGAATCCATCCGTGTACGGCAGCATCACGTCCAGCAGGACCATCTCCACGGCCGGTCCGGCATCTATGCGTTCCGCGGCCTTGCGGCCGTCGGCAATGGTTTCGACCGTGAATCGCTCCCGCTCGGCCAGGTAGCCCAGCAGATAGGACATGTGAACGTCGTCCTCGACGATCAGGATGCGCGGCTGTACGTTAGAATCGTCGGTCATGTTGGCCCACCGCGTGAAGAATACTCGATGAGCGAAGACCCGCAACGACGGATTGAGCAGCTTGAGAGGGCCCTCCAGGATCAGCGCTCGGCGCTGGCCAAGGCACTGCGCCAGGCGGAATCCGCCAGCCGCACGCGCAGCGAGTTTCTCTCCAATGTCAGTCACGAGATCCGCACGCCCATGAATGGCGTCATCGGCATGACCACCCTGCTGCTGGACACGGAGCTGGATCGTCGCCAGCGCGAGTACGCGAACATCATCCGTTCCAGCGCCGATTCACTGCTTGCGGTGATCAACGACCTGCTCGATTACTCGAAGATCGAGGCCGGCAAGCTTGAACTCGAGCGCGTCGAGATGGACCTGCGCGCCCACGTCGAGGAGGTCGCGAGCAACGTGGCGATCCAGGCCGCGGCCAAGAACCTGGAACTGATCGTGGACGTTGCGCTCGACCTGCCCGAGCGGGTACTGGGCGATCCTGCCCGCATCCGGCAGGCGCTGACCAACCTGGTGTCGAATGCGATCAAGTTCACGCCCCACGGCGAGGTCGTGATCCGCGTGACGAAAGAGCGCGCCCTGGGCGCCGCCATCGTGGTCCGCTTCGAGGTGCAGGATACCGGCGTCGGGCTTGCAGAAGACCTGATCCCGCGGCTGTTCCAGCCATTCATGCAGGCCGATGCCTCGACTGCCCGGCAATACGGTGGAACCGGCCTCGGGCTATCGATCG
>Ga0224510_10001371_pt1 | contig 16258 bp, 11 predicted proteins | sample SF_May12_sed_USG_FD_170161 | JGI IMG/M metagenome (GOLD analysis project Ga0224510, IMG submission 170161) | Sediment microbial communities from San Francisco Bay, California, United States - SF_May12_sed_USGS_4_1 | ecosystem: Environmental > Aquatic > Marine > Sediment | place: USA: California... | reverse complement strand
TAAATAAAAAAAAAAAAAACAAAAAAAATTTTAAGAAAAACATTCCTTTTTAAAGTCCATGAAAAGGTTATTCGGGAATGGCTTATGCAAAAAGGCCCTGATAGTCAAGGGGAGCTGGATTATACAAGCGGTTTTATTAGTCCTTCGCAGTTGGATTTTTATGTAGACAATTTGGTTATGAATACTGCTAGCTCCAATTGGTTTGATGCTAATAAACTATATGCTCTAGCTTATCCTTCTGAATATTTGTCAGATATTTATCATGTTTTTATCGTTTTAAAATTTGACGAAAAAAAAGGTCTAGATTTTGAAATTGTTAAAAATGATAACGGTAGTTTAAGCTATATATTAAAGTATGATGGGTATCAACATTTGGAGTTGTGTGAGGATATCAAATTTATGGCTCCTTTGGGGTTTCGAGAAAATAAGTTAACTCAAATTTTTAAAAAACCGTTGACTAGAGTTGGTGAACTTGATTGCATATTCATCAAGCAAGATTTAATTAATAAAACTTCTTGCCCTATAAATATAGATTTGTTTTTTATGGAGCCATCAGTTTCAAGGCCTGGGCGACCTGAGTATTTGTTTGATTATGTGGAGTATTTCAAAGAATTTTGTGCAAAATAATAACGTATTATTTAAAATTTTGAATATTATACCTAATGTAAAAACTGAATTTTATCAATCACAATATGGTTTTTATTCAACTAACTTTTTACTAAAAAATTTGTTAATTATTATAAAAAATCATTTTACTTATTATTTTAAAATATTAACTTATATATCTGGTATTGATTATCCTACAAATTTAAATAGATTCAAATTAGTTTATGATTTATTAAGTATTAAATTTAATAATAGAATAAGAATTAAAATATTAGTTGATGAAATAAGCCCAGTAAGATCAATTAATTCAATTTTTATTGGAGCAGTTTGGTGGGAATCTGAAGCTTGGGATATGTTTGGAATTATTTTTTCAAGGCAAAAAGTTATTGTTCGATTGTTAACAGATTATGGTTTTTATGGTTATCCTTTAAGAAAAGATTTCCCTTTGTCTGGATTTGTTGAATCAAAATATAATTTATTTAAAGACAAGATAGCATATGACTTTTTAGAATTAGCACAATCTTATAGAATTTTTAGACAAGCATCCCCTTGGGAAACAAAATATTGAAGTAAACATAAAATGGCACAGTTTGATTTTATAATTATTTTACCAATTTTATGGTCTTTATTTTTAGTTTTAGTTTTAAATTATTGGCTTATTATCGAAATTTTATTACCTAAATTTGCTAGTTTATTAAAATTTCGAAAAAAAATTTTAAAGGTACCAAAGCTTAAAATATTGTTTATTAAACAAATTTCAACATATTTTTAACTAAAAAATTGGTTTTTTATAATATATAACTTATTATAATATTTTTTATTAGTTTTAAAGCTATTTGCAAGTTTGGAATGTTTGGTAATGGTTTTGCCTCTTAGGCTCATGTTCTAAGTTTAATATGTTCGATTCATATCTTTCCTAAAAAAAATTAACTTATAGCTCAGCGGTAGAGCACATGCTTGATAAGCGTGTAGCCATTGGTTCAAATCCAATTAAGTTAAATATTTTAATAATAATTGATTAACAAACTAACTATAAAAAGTATTTTTTGGAATATAGCTAAGTGGAAAAGCAATCGTTTTTGACACGATTATTCAAAGGTTCGAATCCTTTTTTTCCAAATTAAAAAATGATTTTTGCCCCATTAGAACAATTTCAAATTTTATCATTATGTAATATTACAATTTTTAATATTGATTTTTCAATAACTAATTTTTTATTTATAAATTTGTTATCTTTATTTATTATTATTAGTATTATATTTTTAAATAGTTTTTCATTTAACTACTTGCAAAATGTGTCTTTTTATTTTATTTCGAATACCTGGCAAAAATTAATAGAAATAATTCTTAGCGTTGTTGCTCAATTAATTTCAGACATAATCAGCGTTGAAAACAATAAATATTATCCTTTTATTTTATTAATATTTAACTATATTTTATTTAGCAACTTAATTGGTTTAATACCTTACACTTTTACAACAACTAGTCATTTATTTGTAACTTTCATGCTATCTTTTTCAATGTTTATTGGTATAAACATAATTACAATTGAAAAATATGGGTTTAAAACTTTTTCATTATTTTTACCAGCAAATACCTCGTTTTTCTTAGCTCTTGTACTAGTTCCTATAGAATTTGTGTCTTATATTGCAAAACCAGTGAGTTTAGGTGTTCGATTATTTATTAACCTTATGGCAGGCCATACTTTACTAAAAGTAATTGCTGGTTTTTCATGGTCTATGCTAAATTTAGAGAATTATATTGCTTTTGGTTCTATCATACCAATGTTAACTCTGGTTGTTTTATTTGGCTTAGAGTTAGGTGTAGCTTTAATTCAAACATATGTTTTTATTATTTTAATATGCATATACATTCAAGATGGTAGTTAACCATTTATACAATTTAATAAATTAAATGTCTTTAATTTTTAATTTATATTTTGTTTTAAGTTTTGGGATAGTTATTAGTGCAAGTTTTGTCGTTTTTTTAACAAATCCAATATATTCATTATTATGGTTAGTTATTAGTTTTTTATTTTCAGCATCTTTATTATTATTGCTAGGTCAAGAATTTTTGGGTTTAATATTTATTGTAATTTATGTTGGGGCAATTGCTGTATTATTTTTATTTTTAGTTATGTTGTTAGATTTAAAATTTAAAAATCTACAAAATAAAAAGAATAACTTAATATTTATTGTTACATTTTATAGTATAACTTTTTTATTATTTTTATTAATTCTAAATTTTAATTATATAAAATTTGAATTCTTTATTTATAATATAGACTTAATATTTAAACAATTTAAATTTGAACTAAAATTTTTACTTATGTATTTTTTATTTGTTACTAACCAATTTAGTTTTGTTTTTATAAACTGGATAGAATTTGTAAACTCTTTGAATGAAATAGATTTATATGGTTTTGTATTATATGATATTTTTGTATTACAACTTTTATTAGTAGGTTTTATTTTATTGTCAGTTTTAATTGGAGTAGTGTTTTTAACAAATTCATATAAAAGCTTTAAAACAAGGGATCAATCTATTTTTAAACAAATTTCTGTAAATTCAAATTTTTTTTATAAATAATTATGTTTTTTGAGCAGTTTGGTTTTAGTAAATTAAAATTTTTTACAATTTTTTGTGAATATTTTATTGGTATTATGCTGGTATATATTTTAGTTGTTTTTGTATTAATAATTTCGAATATTTATGGTATTTTAATACAAAAAGTGATTGCTGAATTAGTTGGTTTTATTTTGTTATTGTCTTGTTTTTTAATATTAAAAGATATAGTTAGATTAAACTTTTTAAATTTGTACTCATACCAATATATTTATTTTGGTTTTAATAAATTTATTGATTTTAATTTATTATCTTGTTTTACAAAAATTATTGTTTGTTTTTTTTCATCTATATATTTTTTTATAATATCAAGTTTTTTAAAAGATTACAAGTTAATAGCGTTTGAATATATTTTATTATTATTATTTGCAGTTTTAGGCCTTATATTATTATGTTCAACAAACGATTTTTTGACAACTTTTTTAGCTATTGAATTAATAAGTTTATGCTCTTATTTACTGGCATCTTTTCGAAAAATGTCTAGTTATTCATTAGAGGCTGGTATAAAATATTTAATTATTGGAGCAATATCCTCATCTTTTTTTTTAATGGGCAGTTCTTTAATATATGCATATACAGCTAGTATAACTTTTGTTGACATAAAATTTTTACTTACAAATTCTAGTAATTTTTTAGTAAGCCCATATTTTTTTTATTATGTTGCTCCAGATTTAATTTTATCAAAAAATTTGAGTTATTTAACAACAGAATTGAAGTTTTTTGAAGGTTTATTATTTAATTATAATACAAAATATACTTTTTTTATTGAAATGGGTATGGTTTTTATAATTTTAAGTATTTTTATTAAACTAGCTTTAGCACCATTTCATGTGTGGTCTTTAGAGGTTTATGAGGGCGCACCTACAATATCTACTTTCTTTTTTAGTACCTTAACAAAGTTAAGTTTTTTTGTATTTTTGTCTAGATTTTGCTTTACATTTTATATCTATTATGCAGAATTTTGGATTTTTTATAACGCAGTTATAGGTTTTTTAAGTATTTTATTAGGCTCTTTTGGGGGGATCAAGCAAAAAAAGATAAAAACTTTGTTGGCTTACAGTTCAATAAGCCATATGGGTTATGGATTATTGTCTTTCAATAGTTTTTCAATATTAGGGCTTGAAATACTATATTTTTACTTATTTACTTATATAATTTCAAATATTATTATTTGGTATATTATTTTAGGTTTACAAAAAATACAAAAAAACTATATTTATAAACTATCAAAAAATATTGGCGATTTTGTTTTACTTGGTAAATCTAATAAATTTATAGCTTTTAGTTTAAGTCTTGCTTTTTTTTCATTAGCAGGTATACCACCATTATTAGGTTTTTTAGCTAAATTTGGGGTATTTTTAGTTTTAATTGTACACAAATTCTATATATTATGTTTACTTATTATTCTATGTAGTTTAATTTCAACTTTTTATTATATAAGATTAGTTAAAATTTTGTATTTTGAAAACCTGCTAGTTGGTAAACTATATTCATTTAAAACGGATTATATGCTAATTTTTTGTTTTTTTGTATTTTTATTAATTTTTTTATTCGTTAAACCTACATTTTTATTTCTTTTAATTCATAAAATGGTATTATTTTATAATCTAGAGTATAAATTGACTTTTATTAACACTAATTCACAATTTTTATATTTAAATACAAATTTTTTATTTACAAATTATTGTTTAATAAAATTCTAAAGCTAAATAACATAATTGGTAAATGTGTTAAATTGCAAATTTAATAATACAGGTTCAAGTCCAGTTTTAGCTTTATAAACCTGAAATTTTATGTTCAAGAGTTCTTAAAATTTATTTTAAAATACTTATTAAAGGGAATTAATTAAATAAATTTTAAATAAGTGTTCTTATCGTCTAAGTGGTTAGGACTTTGCTCTTTCACAACAACAATATGGGTTCAAGCCCCATTAAGAATATTTATTGGTTAGATTTTTAGAAAAGTGGCTGAGTGGTTAAAGCGAGGGTTTGCTAAACCTTTGTATAGTTTTTTAACTATACCATGGGTTCGAATCCCATTTTTTCTAATAAACATGTATTTAACGTTTATTTTATTACCGTTAATAGGCGCAATTTTTGCCGGAATTTTTGGCAAGCAAATAGGTTTTTGGGGTTCTACAAAATTAACATCTTATTGTTTATTTTTATCACTTGTATTCGCAATATTGTTTTTTTATGAAATTGGTTTTTTACATTCTCCAGTTTATTTTACAGTTATTTGTTGGATTGATTCTGATTCTTTTAATGTTAATTGGGGTTTTATGTTTGACAGTTTAACTGTAATTATGTGTGTTGTTGTTACATTTATATCTTTTTTAGTTCATATTTATTCTATTGAATATATGTCGCACGATCCACATTTACCAAGATTTATGTCATATTTATCATTATTTACTTTTTTTATGTTAATTTTAGTTAGTGCTGACAATTTTATACAAATGTTTGTAGGTTGGGAAGGTGTAGGTTTATGTTCATATTTATTGATAAATTTTTGGTTTACAAGAATTCAAGCTAATAAAGCAGCTATTAAAGCCATGATTATTAATAGAATTGGAGATTTTAGTCTAGTTTTGGGCATTTTAATTTTATTTACTTATACTAAAGCTGTTGATTATGCGACAGTAGCTGTTTTATTACCTTATCTGAAAAATTCTAGTATAAATTTATTTAATATTAATATACATATGTTAAGCATTATTGGTTTTTTCCTGTTTGTTGGAGCTGTAGGTAAATCTGCACAAATAGGTTTACATACTTGGCTACCAGATGCTATGGAAGGCCCTACTCCAGTTTCAGCTTTAATTCATGCAGCAACTATGGTCACTGCAGGTATCTTTTTAATAAGTCGAACTAGCTTTTTATATGAATATTTATTTGAAATTTTAGATTTTATTATTATAATAGGAGCTCTAACATCTTTTTTAGCATCTAGTATAGGATTAGTTCAAAATGATTTAAAAAGAGTTGTAGCCTATTCAACATGTAGTCAATTAGGTTATATGGTATTTGCATGTGGTTTATCGAACTATTCTGTTGGTATATTTCATTTATCTAACCATGCTTTTTTTAAAGCATTATTATTTTTAAGTGCAGGTTCTATTATACATTCGATTAATGATGAACAGGATATGCGAAAAATGGGCGGGTTAAAATATTTGCTTCCTTTTACTTATGTTGCCATGGTTTGTGGTTCTTTAGCTTTAATTGGTTTTCCTTTTTTAACAGGTTTTTATTCAAAAGATCTTATATTAGAGGTAGCTTATAGTAAATATACTCTATTAGGTTTTTTCAGTTATTTTTTAGGAACTCTTGGAGCCTTTTTTACTGCTTTTTATTCAACTAGACTTATTTTTCTAACATTTTTGTCAAAACCAAATGGTTATAAAAAAATTATTTGCTATTCAAAAGATTCTGGTATTCTTATAAAGTTTGTGTTAGGTATCTTAATATTGCCAAGTATATTTATTGGTTACTTTACAAAAGATATGATTGTTGGTATTGGTAGCACATTTTTTGCCAACTCTATTTTTTCAAATTTAGTTTTGTTTAATTTGTTTGATGCAGAATTTATGAATTTATTTTATAAATTATTACCAGTATATTTCAGCCTACTAGGTTCAATCTTGGCTTTTTTTATATTTTTATTTTGGTCTAATTTACTATTTAAATTAAAAGCTTTATTTTTTATTAAAAAGATTTATTGTTTTTTAAACAAAAAATGGTTTTTTGATAAATTATATAATGAATTTTTTAGTCAATTTTTTTTTAAATTTGGCTATTCGATTAGTTATAAATTTATTGATCGTGGGATTTTTGAAATATTAGGCCCTACTGGTTTGGCAATTATTACTTTAAATTTTGGTATTATTTTAAATAGATTACAAACTAATTTACTATACAATATAATATTAACTTTTACTTTTTTTATAACCATGTTATTTTTTGTTGAATTTTGTAGATTATTTTTAGTAAAATTTAATTATTTTTTTAGTTTATTGAACCAATCGACAAATATACTAAACTACTTTTTTGGTAGCTGCATAAATTTATTATCAATAAACTTATTGTTTATAAATTTATTAATTATTTTATGTACATTTTTATATAATAAAAGTAATAAATATAATTAATGTTACAAATCGAGGTAATTTCTAAAAATAGCAAAACTATATATAACTTTTTAAATTTTTTTAAAAATTTGATTCAAAAAAATACTAAAATTATAGTTTTAAATCAAAAAATACAAAAACAAAAAAAATTAGTTAATACTTTATTAAAATCCCCACATATTCATAAAATAGCTCAAGAAAAATTTGAATATAGGCTTTATAAAAAAAAATTTTTATTAATATTAACAAATCCAGTTTTATTTTTAATATTTTTAAAAAAATTCTTAAGTGTTGGGTTTTTTGATGTTAAAATTTTAATAAATTATTTTTTATTAAGTAAATTTTTCAAGCAAATAATCATTTTTTTTAATATAAATAACTTTTATTTTTTATATTCTAGCTTTTTTTATAGTAATTTATTTTTATTAACAACCTTTTTTTATACAAAAAGAGGTAAAATTTATAATTTTTTAAATTTGTTAAATATAAAAGGTAACATTTTATTGCAAAATTAAAAAAAATTCTTTTATAGCTCAGTGGCAGAGCAATTGGCTGTTAACCAATTTGTCGTTGGTTCGAATCCAACTAAAAGAGGTTTTTGGGGCAAATTTTAAAATATAAAATTTTTTACTTTTTATTATAATTAATTTACAACTTTTTAATTTAATATTATGGGTTGGAGAAGCAGCAGAAAATTGGCAAAAAACTTTTCAAGAACCTGCTACAGCTGAAATGGACGGTATTTATTTATTTAATTGTCATTTGTTATTCGTAATTATTAGTATAGTATTATTAGTTTGGTGGTTATTGTATTTAATTTGCAGTAATTTTATAGATAGCTCTAATTCTCTTGTTTTTAGTTTTACACATGCAAGTTCTATAGAAATTATTTGGACCACAATCCCGGCTTTAATATTATTAAGTTTAGCATCACCTTCTTTTTCATTACTTTATAGTTTAGATGAAATAACTAACCCTGAAATTACTCTAAAAATATTTGGTCATCAATGGTATTGGAGCTATGAAATTTCAGATTATAAAATTTGTTCAACTACTAACAAAAGTTTAAAATTTAGTAGCTATTTATTAACTAATGATTTTTTAAAAGATTATAACAATTTAGGTTTTTTTAGACTTTTAGAAACAAATAAAAGAATCTTTCTACCAAGTAATACTCATATTAGGTTATTAGTTACAGCTGTTGATGTATTACATAGTTGGACTATACCATCATTTGGGGTAAAAGTAGATGCTTGTCCAGGTCGTTTAAATCAAGCTAATTTATTTATAAAAAGATTTGGGATTTTTTTTGGTCAATGTAGTGAAATTTGTGGAGTTAACCATGGATTTATGCCAATTGTTGCAGTTGTTTGTTCGTCAGCCAGCTATTATAATATTGTTTATGAGGCAACTTTATAACAATAATAAAAATAATGTTTATAAAATTTTTTAATATTGGTTTTATAACTCGTTGGTTATTTTCAACAAATCATAAAGATATAGGAACTTTATATATAATTTTTGCTGCTTTGTCAGGGGTAGCGGGAACAGCTTTGTCTTTTTATATTCGAATGCTATTGTCATATCCAAATTCAAACTTTTTAGAATATAATCATCATTTTTATAATGTAATTGTTACAGGTCATGCATTTTTAATGATTTTTTTTCTAGTTATGCCAGCTTTGATTGGTGGTTTTGGTAATTGGTTTGTACCTTTAATGATTGGTGCGCCTGATATGGCATTTCCTAGAATGAATAACATTAGTTTTTGGTTATTACCACCATCTTTAGTACTTTTAATAGGATCTGTTCTTTGTGAAGCTGGAGCTGGAACAGGTTGGACAGTTTATCCACCTCTTTCTAGTATTAAAGGCCATTCAGGGGGCTCTGTAGATTTAGCAATTTTTAGTTTACATCTTTCAGGAGCTGCTTCTATACTTGGTGCTATAAACTTCATATGTACAATTACTAATATGAGGTCAAAAAGTTTACCATTCCATAGATTACCATTATTTGTATGGTCTATATTTATTACAGCTTTTTTATTACTATTATCATTGCCAGTTTTTGCTGGAGCTCTTACCATGCTAATTACAGATAGAAATTTCAATACTACTTTTTTTGATCCAGCTGGTGGTGGAGATCCAGTATTATATCAACATCTTTTTTGGTTTTTCGGTCACCCAGAGGTATATATTTTAATTTTGCCTGGTTTTGGGATAATTAGCCACATAATATCAACAGCTGCAGACAAACCAGTTTTTGGTTATTTAGGTATGATTTATGCTATGGTTTCAATAGGAATACTAGGATTTATTGTTTGGGCTCATCATATGTATACAGTAGGATTAGATATAGATACAAGGGCATATTTTACTGCAGCAACAATGATTATAGCAATACCTACTGGTATAAAAGTATTTTCATGGTTGGCTACTTTATGGGGAGGTTCTATTGAATTGAAGGCTCCAACTTTATTTGCTTTAGGTTTCATATTTTTATTTACTGTTGGTGGTGTTACTGGGGTTGTATTAGCAAATTCAGGTATCGATATTGTGCTACATGATACCTACTATGTTACTGCCCATTTTCATTATGTATTGTCTATGGGTGCAGTTTTTTCAGTTTTTGGAGGTCTATATTATTGGTTTGAAACTATTACTGGTATAAAATATTCAGATTTTTTAGCAAGATTACATTTTTACTTATTTTTTTTCGGGGTTAATATTACTTTTTTTCCTATGCATTATTTAGGAGTAGCTGGTATGCCTCGTAGAATACCAGATTATCCAGATGCTTATTTTATGTTTAATTGGGTTTCAAGTTGTGGTAGTTTAATTTCAGCAATTTCTTTAATCATTTTTTTCATATTAATTTTTGATGCTTTTTTAAATAATAAAAAAAATAGCTAGTACATGATATAATGGCAAATATAGCTTAATTGGTTAGAGTATTAAACTGTGAATTTAAAAGTTGTAGGTTCAAGCCCTACTATTTGCCTTTTAAAAATTTTTATAATGCATTAAATGTAAGCCTAAACATCAAATTATAAATTTGGACGTTTTAAAACGAAATACAAAATGCTAGTATTAACATTTACTTAAAAGCTTTTGTTCTCCAAAAGTTAAAAAACTAATTTTTAAATTAAATTTTTAAATAACTTAGCCAATTGAATCATCTTATTAGCTAATTTAAAAATCCAACGAGAATCTGGTAAAGCGGCGAGCAAAAACAGTGTTAACTTTTATAAAATTGTAAGTTTTAATTTTTATGTTTAGCCAAAGAAGGTGTAAGCCCTGTAAAAACTGAAAAAATTTTATATTATGATTATTTCAAATAACATAATAACAAGTATAACAGTAAATAAAAAACTATTAAAAGACTGTAGTACTACCTTCAAAGTTAAAAAATTTGATGATTAATAGTGAAATAGTACTGTAAAGGAAAGGTAAATTTAATTAAAATTTAATGCAAACAATCAATTGAAGCTTTTTAAAAAGTGACAATGTACCTTTTGTATAATGGATCAACAAGTTTATTTTAGTAGCGAGCTTAAATAATTTTTTTATGTAGGCAAAAAAAACTTAAGTTTTAAAATGCAAAAATAAAGTTTCTAAAATAAAACCCGAAACTAAGTGATCTAACCATGAACAGATTGAAATTGAACTTATTGTTTTATGAAGGATCGAACCCGTGTATGTAGCAAAATACTGGGATGATTTGTGGTTAGGGGTGAAAGACTAATCAAACTTAGAGATAGCTGGTTTTCTGCGAAATCTATTTAAGTAGACCATTAATTTTTTATATATGAGGTAGAGCACTTGATAAATAATGGGAGCTATAACTTTACTGATTTTATTAAAACTCCAAATACTAAATATAAAAAACTTAATAGACAGACTATAAGTGCTAAGATTTATAGTCAAAAGGGAAACAGCCCAGATTAATTATTAAGGTTCATAAGAATAGTTAAGTGGCAAAAATATAAAAATACAAAGACAGTTTGTATGTTAGCTTAGAAGCAGCTATCTTTTAAAGAGTGCGTAATAGCTCACTAATCAAGTATTTTTTTATTTAAAATGTATAGAACTAAAACTATTTTACCGAAATTTTAAACTTAAATTTTTTAAGTGGTAGCAGAATATCCTGTAATTTTATAAAAGTTTATAGTAATATAAAATAGTTAAAGAAAAAATCAGGAGTACAAATGTTGATATGAGTAACAAAATTAATGTTAAAAACATTATCACTTTAAATCCAAGGTTTCCAAAAAATTAATAAGTTTTGGTAATAAATCGGTCTTTAAAAATTTAAACGAATGTTTATTTTGATAAGTAAAAAACTAATAATTGTTTTATTAATGTTTAGTGACAAAATATGAATATTATTTTAATTTTATGGTAAAAATAAAAGTTTTATAGTATTTTCAAGAAAAAGCTAAACTATTTTATATAAACCGTACTAAAACCGACGCAGGTGGATAAATTTAGTAAATTAAAGTGTTAAAGCTAATTATACTGAAGGAACTCGGCAAAATGACTCCGTAACTTTGGGAGAAGGAGTAACTTTTTTAGGGTAACCTTAAAAAGTTGTCACAAAATCGAAAACAGCGACTGTTTAATAAAAACACAGGTCTTTGCAAATTTGTAAAAAGAAGTATAAAGGCTGACGCCTGCCCAGTGCTGCAAGATTAAAAAACAAAAGTTTGGGCTTTTGTTTTAATTCCCAGTAAACGGCGGCCGTAACTCTGACGGTCCTAAGGTAGCGAAATTCCTTGGCATTTAATTGGTGTCCTGCATGAATGGCGTAACGACTGTTTTACTGTCTCCAGTATAAGCTTTGTGAAATTGAAATTTTCGTGAAGATGCGAAATAGCTTGCGGCTAGACGGAAAGACCCTGTGCACCTTTACTATATTTATATATTGTATTAACAATTTAAATGTAAAGTATAAGTGGTAGTTGATTTAATTAACAAAGTTTTTGTGTAAGCAAATTTAGTAAACTCAATTGTAATACCACTCTTTTAAAGTTTTTAATACTAATTTATTCAAAACAAATGTATAAAAGTTAGTTTGACTGGGGCGGTCGCCTCCTAAAAAGTAACGAAGGCGTGCATAAAGTAAATTTAAATTGAAATTCAATTTATAAGCATAATAGTTTTTGTTTGCTTGACTGTAAGATTGACAAATCAAACAGGGACGCAAGTCGGTTATAGTGATCCGACAATTTTAGGTAGACAAGTTGTCGCTCAACGAATAAAAGGTACGCCAGGGATAACAGGCTAATTATTTTTTAGAGACCCTATCGATGAAATAGTTTGGCACCTCGATGTTGGATTATCACATCCTAGAGCTGTAAGTGGTTCTAAGGGTTTGGCTGTTCGCCAACTAAAGTGGTACATGATCTGAGTTTAGAACGTTGTGAAACAGTTTGGTCCCTATCTACCGTAAGAAGTTAAAAAATTTGAAAGGCTTAAATCTTAGTACGAGAGGACCAGAAAAAGCAAATCTATTGTGCATCGATTGTTAAACCATTAGCATTGTCGAGTAGCTACATTTGTAATAAATAATTGCTGAAAGCATTTCAAGCAAGAAATTGACCTTAAAAAAATTTTAAAAATATAAAAAACTATTATATAGATAGGCTTAAAGTGAAAAAGTTGTAAAATTTCAAAGCTAATAAGTACTAAATTTGATTAAAATAATAATTTTGTTATTTTTATTTTTTAGATTTTATTTAAATTAATAAAAATTTATTTTAATAAATTTTACTAACAAAAATTGAGTCTGGTCCTGGCTCTGAATGAACGCTAGTAGTATGCTTTACACATGCAAGTTAAACAAAATTTGTAGCGAACGGGTGAGTATATACAGAAATTTTTACCTTTTAGTTTTACAAATAATTGTTAAATAATTAATAAAAGTTTTATTTTATAATAATTCTGCTAAAAGATAAGTCTGTTTAAAATTAGGTAGTTGGTATTGTAAAAGTTTACCAAGCCATTAATTTTTAGTTGATTTATAAGAATGATCAACCACATTGGAACTGAAACAAGGTCCAAACCTAATAAGGTCAGCAGTGGGGAATATTGGACAATGAACGAAAGTTTGATCCAGCAATACTATATGAATGACTGACTGCTTATTTTAGTTGTAAATTTCTTTTTTTAAAAAACAAAATGTGCTAGTTTAAAATTAAAGTCCTGTCAAATACTCGTGCCAGCAGTCGCGGTAATACGGGAAGGGCAAGCGTTATTCCTCGTAATTTGGCGTAAAGGGTTTGTAAACGGTAAAATAAGTTCTTTATTAAATTTTTAAGCTTAACTTAAAAAAGTTTTGAATACTATTTTACTAGAGTATTATGCAGAAGAATAGAATTTTGTACGGAGAGTTAAAATTCATGGATATACAAAGGAATACTAAATAGCGAAGGCAATTCTTTAGCAAAAACTGACGTTGAGAAACGAAAATATAGGTAGCAAACAGGATTTGATACCCTGGTAGTCTATATTGTAAACTATGAGTGCTGAAATTTAATATTTTTAAATTTTTAAGCTAGCGCTATAAGCACTTCGCCTGAGAAGTATGATTGCAAGATTGAAACTCAAAGGAACTGACGGGGGCTTATACTAGTGGTGGAGCATGTGGTTTAATACGATAACCCACGTAAAACCTTACCAATTTTTGAATAACAAATAAAAAATGTTACAATATTAATTTAATTTTTTTATTTGTTACAGGTGCTGCACGGCTGTCGTAAGTCCGTGTCTTAAGATGTTTGGTTAATTCCTTTTTAACGGACGCAACTCTTGTTTTTAAAATATAATTATAATAAAATTTTTGTTAAGGTCTCTACTTGTGTATCCCTAACAAAAATTTATTTTAAATTTTTTAAAATACTATTAATTACAAATTAAAGGAAGGTAAGAACAAAGACAAGTCATTGTGACCTTTATAAATTGGGCTACTCATGTGCTACAATGAAAATTACAAATAGTTACAAAAGTAGTTGTTAACCTTAAAAATTTTCCCAGTACAGATTATAAATTGTAACTCATTTATATTAAGTTGGAATCACTAGTAATCGCAAATCAGCATGTTGCGGTGAAAAGTTATTTGCCTTGTACATACCGCCCGTCACATGCAAAAAGCTAATTTTACTTGAAGTTTTAGATAATAATTCTATTGAAAATTTAGTAATTTGGATGAAGTCGTAACAAGGTAGCTGTACGGGAACGTGTAGCTGGAATAATTGATTTATGCCCATTTTTGCTGCAGATTTTACTAAGCAAAAAAACCTGGAAATGTAGCTTAATTGGTTAAAGCGTTAGCTTGTCATGTTAAAAACTGTAGGTTCGAGTCCTATGATTTCCGGCAATATTTAGCTTTTTATAGTAAATAGGCCATTATTAAATGTACTTTTACATTTGTTTACAATAGGTGGCTTTTATAAGGATAAGGGTTAAAATCTCAAAATTCTAAAATATATGAAATTTTTTAAACTTTTAAATAATAACTTATATAACTTAATGAATCTTACTATTATTAATAAATTAAAATCTATTTTTAAAGGTCGATCAAATAAAAAAAATTATATAATTGCTTTTGTTGATTCACATTTAATCCATTATCCAACTCCTACTAATTTAACCTATGCTTGGAGTTTTGGTTCTTTAGCAGGCATTTGTTTAGTAATTCAAATTATAAGTGGTATTTTATTAGCAACACATTATATTGCTGATATTAGATATGCTTTTAATTCTGTACAATTTATCATGCGAGATGCTCCTGAAGGTTGGTTGATTCGATATATTCATGCTAATGGAGCCTCTATGTTTTTTATTGTTGTATATTCGCATATTTGTCGTGGATTATATTATGGTTCATATATTAAACCAAGACAATGGATTTGGTCATCTGGGGTTGTTTTGTTATTATTGATGATGGGAACTGCATTTACAGGTTATGTATTGCCTTGGGGTCAAATGTCGTTTTGGGGGGCAACTGTTATTACTAGTATGGTAACTGTTATACCTATAGCTGGATCTTATATTGCTGAATGGTTATGGGGTGGTTATGTGATTAGAGAACCAACTATTAGAAGATTTTTTGTGGTACATTATTTGCTACCTTTTATAATTGCGGGAGTTACTATTTTGCATTTGGCATTGTTACATAAAGAAGGTTCTAATAATCCAATAGGTTCAGATTTTAATGGGGATCTATTACCATTTTATCCTTATTTTGCTGTTAAAGATTTATTTGCTTTTGCTTGTTTTTTATTTATTTTTTGTTTTTTTGTTTTTTATTATCCAAATTATTTGAATCATCCAGACAATTTAAAACGAGCTGATCCAATAAAAACTCCAGCACATATTGTACCTGAATGGTATTTTTTGCCATTCTATACTATTTTAAGAGTTATTCCTCATAAAACAGGCGGCATATTAGCTATGTTTGGTTCAATTGTAATTTTATTAACAATACCATTCACAAATACTTCAAAAATTCGTAACACTACTTTTAGACCTTTTTTTAAATTTTTCTTTTGGGCTCTTGTGATTGATTTTTTTGTGTTAATTTGGGTAGGTCAACAAGATATGGACATTAAAATTTATCAAAAAATGGGTATAGTTGCAACTATTTATTATTTTTCGTTTTTTATATTATTGCCAGTTATAGGTTATATAGAAGAATTTTTTTTAAAGTATTTAATAAAAAAATAAAAGCTTATTTAAACAATTAACTCAATTGGTAGAGTATATCGCTTACAACGATGTTGATAAAGGTTCGAGCCCTTTATTGTTTAAAAATATTATTTCAATATCAAACTTTATTTCGAAAAATTGTCTCAAAAAGAGCAGGTTTTTTCTGGCCTAAATGAATTCATTTTCTAGC
>Ga0224510_10001369_pt1 | contig 16265 bp, 17 predicted proteins | sample SF_May12_sed_USG_FD_170161 | JGI IMG/M metagenome (GOLD analysis project Ga0224510, IMG submission 170161) | Sediment microbial communities from San Francisco Bay, California, United States - SF_May12_sed_USGS_4_1 | ecosystem: Environmental > Aquatic > Marine > Sediment | place: USA: California... | reverse complement strand
CAGCATCACCGGAATGATGGGATGGTCTCCTGGAACAATTCGAAACCCTACGGTTTCCAGGCTTGATCTGAAAAATTTGGCATGCTTTCTTATTGTGGCACGCAAGTCCTCCCCCTGAATCACGATGTCCAGCGCCTTCAGAGCCGCAGCCGTCATGACGGGGGGTAGGGCATTTGAAAAGAGATAGGGCCGTGATCGTTGCCGCAAGAGTTCAATAATCTCCCGCCGTCCGGAAGTAAATCCGCCGGACCCTCCCCCTAAAGATTTGCCCAAGGTACTCGTGATCAGATCGACTTTCTCACTCACACCAAAATGCGTGGGCGTGCCTTTTCCCTCTTCTCCCAACACACCCGTCGCATGACTATCATCCACAAGAACCACCGCATCATACTGCTCGGCCAATTCCGTGATGCGATCCAATTTGGCGCAATCGCCATCCATGGAGAACACCCCATCCGTCGCGATTAATCGAACACGCGCGCTGGCAGCTTGTTGCAGTACGGATTCCAACCCATCCATGTCGGAATGAGCATACCGGAATCGTTGGGCCTTACAGAGGCGAATGCCATCAATGAGACTGGCATGATTCAGTGCATCGCTGACTACCGCATCCTGCTCATTCAGAATCGTTTCAAATAAACCGGTATTGGCGTCAAAGCAGGAGGAATACAATATGGTCGCTTCCGTCCCTAAAAACTGACTGATACCTTCCTCCAGCTGTTTGTGCTGATCCTGAGTCCCACAAATAAACCGAACGGAGGCCATACCAAACCCATATTGGCGCAAGCCTTCTTGCGCAGCATGAATGATCTGAGGATGGTTGGCCAAACCGAGGTAATTGTTGGCACAGAGGTTGATCACCTCACCTTGCGCCACCCGAATATGTGCCCCTTGCGGTCCAAGGATTTGGCGTTCGCCTTTGAACAATCCGGCGGAGCGGATCTCTTCCAGTTGAGCTTGGATGAGGTCCTTGAGAGAGGTATAGGCCATCATGTCACCATTGCGGGTTTCAAAGATTCTGAATACTACGCTCCTGCGCTTTCCTAGGGAAGCATCACCACCTTTCCACACTGGCCCGATTTGACAAGCTCAAAGCCCCTGGCAAAGTCCGCCATCGGAATAATATGTGTGACCACAGGCCGTATATTGAGACCGGCCTTGAACAGGCCGGCCAGGCGATACCATGTCCCGAATAATCGCCGACCCGTCACACCATACACCCGTATTCCTTTAAAAATGATTTCGTTAGGCAAGTCGAAACACACTTGTCCCGTGGGAATCCCAAACAGGGTTACCCGGCCACCGTTTTTGACTGTTCGAAAAGCCAGATGCAAGGCGGACGGATCACCTGACATTTCCAACGCCGCGTCCACTCCCTCCCCTCCGAGAACATCGAATAAGGCGGCATCCAGAGCCTCGGGGGATAACGTTTTGGCGTTAAAGATATAGTCAGCACCGAGTTGCGTCGCTAACTGTAGGCGGTAATCACTGATATCCGTCGCGATGATGCGGGCAGCTCCGGCAATACGCGAAACCGCCACGGCAAACAATCCGGTGGGGCCGCATCCTGTGACTAACACCGTATGCCCTGTGACATCTTCAGCCAGTGCCGCATCCACCGCATTGCCCAATGGTTCCTGGACACAAGCAAATTCGGGGGGAATGTCGGGTGCGGTCTTCCATAAGACTCTCTCTGAAAGGGCCACATACTCGGCATAAGATCCATCGAAATCAACTCCAAGAATCTGATAGTTTTTACAGACATGCGCCTGACCGGTTCGACACTGAAAACAGGCCCCACAGGTCAAATGCGATTCGGCAGCCACAAAATCCCCCTTCTGCACCAGGGAGACTTCCCCCCCGACCTCCACCACCTCACCACAGACCTCATGGCCAATGACTCGAGGCAATTGGAGCCGATGGCTGGCCCATTCATCCCAGGTATAAATATGCGCATCCGTCCCACACAATGAAGTTGCTTTTACACGCACCACAACTTCAAAGGGACCCGCTTTGGGATCAGGCCAGTCCATGAGCGTGAACCCTTTTTCCGGTTTAGTTTTCAGGAGGGCCTTCATAGAAGTAGAGCATCCTCTTTATTAGAAACAACCGACCTTGCCGGTCGCCAGGGAAAAACTTCACATGAGAGACGGAGGATCCTCATGGTCCTCTCCTGTCAGGGCTTCTTCTTCGATTTTTTCTACATTCTCGAGTTCGGCCACGATGGCATGTAACAACTGCCTTCGTTGCTGAATGGCCTTTTGCGGAAGATCCTGATTAGAGGGCTCTTGCCCTGCCTCAGGCATATTTACAAGCGCCTCCGCCTCGCCGAGGATGGCATATTTATAGGCTTCCACATATCGATGGGCTGGGCCGAAAGTTTGAGCCAATAATTTTTCCGTTTCGGAATCGTATATCTCCCATGTCTTGGTATCAGCCTGGGAATGCCCAAGTTCCTCCAACTTGTGAATTCTGGCTCGAAAATGATCTGCACGTTTCACCGGCTCAAAGGACGGATTAATATGAGCCATAAGTGTTTACCCCCCTTTCTTTATAAATAATGAATTTCTGATGAAATTATGTAGGCACCTACAGATCTCTCATCAATCCATTTAGAACATTCTCCCCCATTTAGCTGGCATGAATTTTAATATGCCTTTCCTCCAAGAGGACCAAAATATAAAAATTTCTATTTAACACCCTCTCACTATAAGCCTTCCTCAATACTTCAAAGCAAGGCTTATGCCTCTGGAAAACTGGTTACATTTCTCAAAGCAGGGAAATTTCAATGAGCCGAATGAAATTAACTTCAACACGCGTTTCACCCAGTGAATATCTGTAAAATTAAAAAATCGTATGATGAATTGCGACTTGAAAATTTTTAATCCGGTTAGATTTCTCCTGCAGAAGCATAAATACCCTCCCAATCATCTGTAGCATTTTGCCCCACTTTCTTTTTTGAAAAGTTCAACGGTTCCCCACTCGACACCAGGTTTCTCGAATGGCCCTTGCAGTTCTATGGCCATCTCAAAATAGATGCACCGAAAACAAAAATAAGGGTCAGGATAATCCACTTATCGCGGGATGATGTCAGTAAAAACTGAGGTGCAAGAAATTGACTGAACCTGCCTAACATTCGAAAACTCAGGCGACCGTTTGTTGGGAAATTGCCCGGCGTTGAGGATTCCTGGGACTCAAAGGAAAGACCCCCGTGGAGCAAGAAACAATTCACGAACAAGCAAATAGCTCACACCTAAAGATAAGGTGGAAAGTGGAGAAAAATTCGCCAGGCTATGTTGGGGAAGGAGGGTGTGTGAACAAACCTATGGCAACTTAAATCCAAGCCGAATTCCATGGAGACGGGCCTGAATAAATTGCTCAACTGTGCGGGAGGAGAGGGCCAACCTGTAACGGTTTGTCCCTAGGCGCAAACCTCTGAACCGCCAATCTAGTTTAAAAGAAGAACAGATGCACTCTTACGTAATAGACCGATCATCAACCTGAGTAAATAGTTCGCGATGCGGCCTTTCATCCGGCGCGCACAACAACCATGGATCGCCCTTACTCAGAGGAGTGGGGAAGGTGTTCCAACCGTCAGTCCCAAGATCGAAAGAATTGACTCAATCGGCGAGAAGGATTCAAGCAGAATACAACCAATTTGGCCCAGATGAAAAGGAAGAAGCTGCAGGATCATCTAATATTGTGGCGGTTGTGGTCCGGGTCGCAGTCCAATTAGGTCAGGATCTTCCCCCTCTAGAACCCGACGGGGTTCTTCATTCTCCGACTTCCGTTGCACGCGGCGGGCTTCCTTGTCCTGTTGCTTCATCCTTTTGACCATTTCCCTATTTCGTTTGGCCTGTGTCACTTTTGTCGGTCGTCCCATATTCTTCCTCCTTTCGTTCGGGTTGTCACTTTCCTATTAAAATCTCTGAGCGGTCTTTTCTCCCTTGCCTCTGACAGTTTGCCATGGCAATACATACCGAGATTCTTTAGGAACCCATCGATCTTTTCCCATTGGTCCGCTTCGCTCAGGGTTGGGAATTTCCTGTCTTACTTTGAGGCATTCCGACGTGGCTTGTACACTCGTTTCGCGGGATTCGGAACACGGGAATCTTTTTTGGGCGTCGACTCCAAACGAGTGGAGCTCTCCTGGCCAAGGCCAGGACTCGACATCATCAGAACTTGGCGGCGAACCTCATCGATTGGCATGGGGATTTTCTCTTTGGCAGGATCGGCCAAGCCAAGACGATCCCAAGGAATTTTCGGTTCCGGCTTAAACGTTTTTCTATTTCTGACCTTCCCACCCCACTTCATTGTCAGCTTCATGAGAGGCCTCCTTCTGTGTAAAAGAACATTTCAAGCATACCGATCACCACCCACCATTTAAAGAGATACCGATGTCTGAATTCCCGGTCCCACCCAAATCAAATATGGAGGCGGCTTCATCTCGATCGATGAGACGGGATACAAGCGTTTCGCATAATCATAGGCAATGGTCTGAGCTGCGAGACAGGTAGAGGCTTCAAGATGATTGGAAACGGTTCGTAGGTCCCAATTCCCTTGAACGCCTTGATTCGCTTCAAATAATTCGCAGGTAAAACTGTCATTGCCGGAATGCTGAGTACTCACCACCAGCTGAGACCCATCGGGAAACGTCGCGATAGGATCAAAGTTCATTTTGCTCATGGAGTTGTCCGCGTCCCTTCTCCAAACATCTTAAAGTTATCCCCTTCAAGAGAGAAAACAATATTTATTCCTTTTCCCAAGAAGGTCAAGGATACTCCCTCTGGTCTTCCCATCCCTCTCGAACAGGACGACTTCTCACGTTTCATTCAGACAAAAATACGGAAAGCGAGGAGGAACGAAGGCGGAAAAACCCCAAAAAACAATCGAATAATCAACCCTCCTGTGAATCAGAAGGCACGAGAGGCAGGAGAACCACCATCGCTTGCACCGTAAATCACCCTAGCACTCTGCTGGTAGGGAGTCAAATAGAGGAGAAGAAATGAACACGCTTCTCAACACCTCTACCGGAGCTCGCGAGAATCAGGATGGACAGTCACCCTTGGCAAGCGCTAAAGGCAGCAAGATCATTCCAACTAAGACCCCGTCCTAAGTTCTCTTAAAGGGCAACCTCTTCGCCTTTTGGCTTCCATTTCCCTGCCCGCTCAATGGCCTCTTCCATTTGAGCGGGGGTCATTTCCTGCGCGAGAAAATCTAAGGCCTGAATTGAGGGATCCACTCCTTGCTGGGCAGCCAGGTGCGCCCACATATAGGCCTGGACCAGGTCTTTTTCGACCCCTTCACCTTTGTAGTACATGAGGCCAACATGATTTTGAGCACCCCCATCCCCCTGCTCGGCAGCCCGAAGAAACCAACGAAAGGCTTCTTGATAATCCTGAGGTACCCCCAAGCCCTGTCGGTACAAGGCGCCAAGATTGTTCTGAGCCATGGAATTCCCTAAATCGGCCGCCCGACGATACCATTGCCGAGCCAGGTCAAAATCCTGGGTTACCCCCTGGCCATACCGATACATATAACCCAACATGTTCTGTGCCTCGGCATTTCCCTGCTCAGCCAATGGTCGCCATTCGGACAAGGCAGTTTCATAATCTTCCCGAAGGTAGGCATCTTCTCCTGCCTGAAAACTCGCCCATGCTCCCCCCCCTACACAGAAGAGAAGTGTCAGTAAAAAACTCTTGATGATGACGAATTTTCTCATTGGTTCATTTCCTAATTTTTACACCACATACAGATGAGCCAACTGAATAACGTGGAAAGGCGATAACTCATTTCCTATTGTATCATTAGGCACTCTGCTGCTTGGCTTCGAGTTCCGCCCACAGTGTATACAACCGCTCCACTTCCTGTTCAGCAGCTTTGAGAGCCTCATACGCTTCTTGGAGCTGAAGGTGATTGGAGGCAATTTTGGGATTTTCGGTTTTGGCACGGCACCGTTCGAGGGCTGCCTCCGCATCAAGCACTCGTTTTTCTATGGTGTCATACTCTTGTTGGTCGCGAAAAGAGAGCTTTTTGGATTTAGGCCGTCCGGCAGCGGCACTATTCCCCTTTGGTTGAGTGCCTGACTGATCTTTGCCTGCCCGTTGACGGCGAAGCCACGCTTCCCATTGTCCGTAATCAGCAAATTGCCCATATCCTCCATTCCCGTCTAATCCCACAAATTCTGTACAGACTTCCTCCAACATGTACCGATCATGAGTGACCAGGATCAATGCTCCCGGGAATTCCTTCAAGCTGTCTTCTAACACTTCTCGCGTCGGAATATCCAAATCGTTGGTCGGCTCATCCACAATCAACACATCGGCAGACTGCAGCATTAAGCGGGCAATGACCGCCCGGGCTTGTTCACCGCCGGAGAGCAACTCGATAGGGAGATCCAATTGTTCAGGTTGAAACTGAAACCGCTTGGCCCATCCGGCCAGATGCACCGTCTGCCCGCGATACATGACGGTGTGGCCTGTGTCCGACAAGGTCCGTCGTAACGTCATCTTCGGATTGAGTTGATCGCGATTTTGATCAAAATACACCACCTGTAACTTATCAGCATACGTGACAGTCCCATGATCCGGCTCCAATTCCTTAGCCAGCAATTTAAGGAGGGTGGACTTCCCAGAGCCATTGTGTCCTAAAACCCCGGTGGCGATTCCCGGGGAAATCACCAAGTTCAAATCCTGAATAAGCGTCCGTTTGCCAAACCCTTTCCGAAGATGTTGAACCACCATCAATTGCTTGGTCCGTCGGCCGGAACCCACAAAATCAATGGATGTTTGCTCTTGTCGCAAACGTGATTGAGTCTCCGCCAATTCGGCCTGCAGGGCATGGGCAGAATCCACCCGATATTTGGCTTTAGTGGTTCGAGCCTTGGGTCCCCGTCTCAGCCACTCTTCCTCCCGCCGGACTTTTCCAGCCAGAGCCTGTGCTTGCTGATTTTGCGTATTTAAAAATTCTTCACGTTTGATCAAAAATTCTTCATAGGTGCCAGGAACGAGGAAAATGCCGTCAGGATAGCGGGAATTTAATTCTGCCACCTTATTCGTCGCATGGCCCAAAAACCAGCGATCATGGCTCACCATAACCCATGGCCATGGAGCCTGGGACATCACTTGCTCCAGCCAGCGCATCCCCTCGAGGTCCAAATGGTTAGTCGGCTCATCGACCAACATGACATCCGGCGCTTGAACAAACCCGCATGCGATGGCAAGCCGTTTTTTCCACCCGCCTGAAAGGGGACCCACCGGCTGATCTCCCTGATCAAATCCCATTCTTCCCAAAGTCTCTTGGACACGAGCCACACAGTCACGAGCGGCCAGACCGGAAGCCAACGCCGCCCGTTCAATTTCCTCGGCCACTGTGGCTTCTGGATCAAAATCAGCCTGTTGGGGAATATAGGCAATCCGAAGATGCTGCCGTCGGGTCACCCTCCCCTCATCCGGCTGCTCCAGCCCGGCAAAGATCCGAAGAAGGGTACTTTTCCCAGATCCATTCGGCCCGATAATCCCGATACGGTCTTTTTCAGAGACCCCAAGGGTGAGTTCCTGAAAGAGACGCTTCGTCCCATAAGCTTTGGACAGCTTCTGCCCATAAATCAGCGCTGACATACGTACCACTCTCCTTTATTTGACAACTGTTATACACTATTACGAACACAGCCACGGCAATGAGATAAGGATCTGAACTCCCTGCAGGCATGCCTCAATGGACGATGTCAGTCCAAACATACACGCACTTCTAACCGAAGACCAAGCCGCTATGACAATTTAGCCGTGCAGAAACCATATTTGCACAAATGATCTGCAACACTTTCCCTGTTACTCATTCACTCTTTTGCGGGCTACCCCGTCTGGAAGGAACCCGCCCCCCTTTTGCCTGTTTTTCGTCCCGACTATTCTTGCCCATTTTGGCCCTCGAGCAGCCAGCCCCCAACCCGCTATAATGACCCCCTGTTGCCGGCTATCGACGAAAGGGCAGGATGATGGGCATTCTTCGTTCCGAACGAACCGAGATTTTTCACGTACCCTATGGCCCGTTGAGCCACGATGGGGACCTGACCACCGGTTTCGTGGATATAAAGACCAATCTCGCGTTAATTCCTGTCCTTCCCCCTTGCATTGGATGGCCGGAAACCCAGGAACTCTTACGACGCATTAATGCCCCCACTTCTCCTTTTATGAGCCTGGCCACACATCAATGTTTTTTGGATGGCCAATACCAGGAACAGCCGGTGACACTAATCTCCTTTGTGACACTGTGCCTCGCCGAACTCACGCACAACCACAAAGCGATGATCATCGATCTTGCCTCATTCCTTCAATATCAGATTGATCAACTGTTGCAAGAAATCAGCGATTCGCTCCAGCAACGCCTGCAACTGGAAGTGGTGCTGGAGTCACAACCGACAATCTTTCATCACGCCAAGGTCGACGGTTGGAGCCTGACAATCTTCATGACTGCTTCCGGGCAGGCACACCATACTGTCCGTGGAACGTGGGGTTGGGGCATTCAAGCTTTAATTGATGCCATGAGATGCTACCACTCTCTGGAAGACATCTGACGACAGCAAAACCGGACAAGATCATTGACTTCCGTCGCTTCAAACATCTTCCTACCTTACCACCCTGGCCACCACGCTATGAACGCCCAAACGGACCTTTAAGCCGCTGAAGAATCTTGGCCCAAAGAGTCTGGTACGTTTCCCGCCCCTGGAGGAGTTCACAATAACGCCGAAGGACCCGTTGATACCCGTCAGGAAAGGTCCGGCCCGCCCACCGGTGACATGATCGGGGCAATCCATAGATTATTTGGCCTAATCGAGCAGCCACTCGAAATTCCAGTCCAAATTCGGCCTCCGCCTGTCTTTCATATTCTTCCAACCGGTGCGATGAATTCCGCAGAGTGGCAGCCACACTGGCGGCTGCCAATTGTCCTGACCGAATAGCATAATAAATTCCCTCTCCCAGTAATGGATCAACCAAATGTCCTGCATCGCCAACCAACACCGCTCGATGCCGCACTAAGCTGCCGGCCCACCGATGCCCGTTGCGTTGAGCCTGTTGGTTGGCGATCGGAAGCGGATGCCCCAACGGCAAGGGAATCGCCAGCCCAGCCAATGCCGCTTCATGGCTAATAAAATCCTCAAAACTCCTTTTGGGTCGATTCGCGCCCCTGACAAATTCCCCCACACCCAACGAAAGACCGTTCTTTTTAGGAAAGACCCACCCATACCCTTTTTTCGCGGCACGCAAACTGATGAGCGCCGTCTGAGTCTGCTGAAACGCATGCGGCGTTTCTCCATGATATTCACTTTCTAATGCGGGAATTTTCCGGAAGCGCCGCGCCGGAAAACACTGTTGGGCGACCACACTCATTGCGCCATCGGCCCCGATGACAATACGTCCCCGATACCGTCCCTTTTCGGTGGAAACTTCAACACCATCTTCCAATTCCTGAACAGTCACCACCGACTCATCTTCCCTGATCTCTGCTCCAACCTGTCGCGCATTTCCGACCAACCACTGATCAAACTTCGGACGCATCACCATATAGGCAACAGGTTGGGGAAACTCAAGAAAAAATACATCTTCCCCGCCATACCTAAATTGCACACGATACACGGTCTCTTCAATGACCGTTTTAAAATCAGCCGGTAAAATCCGTTCAATCCTGGCTGAAAGTCCCCCGCCACAGACCTTGTACCGTGGATGAACCTGCTTATCAAAGGCCAAGACCGACATTCCCATTCGGCCCAATTCATATACGGTCGAAGCCCCGGCGGGCCCCATGCCGACGACAATCACATCGTACTGGCGGGAATGAAGAGGAATGGCCACGGGTATAAAGGTAATCGTGGTGGAAGATGGAATTGTAAAACAACCCTGATGGGTTAGAGCGTGGGATGATATCCGGTGACGAACGGCGTTTTCTTACTTGAATGTTTTTATATTTTACTGGAATCTTCTATCTATTGACTACCCCTCCACACCTGCTCCTAGCCATTCTGTCCAACTTAAACCTATTCAGGATTACCAGTTTTGGGCTCTGGCCAATCCGGAACCACATGACGGTCTTGTCCCTTCACAATGATTTTCAATCCCGCTTAAGGCTTTTCGAAAAACAACCGGCCTGATGAGGGTCATCTTATCCGGTTATCCGGGATGAACTTTCTTGTTTTGATTCTGAAGAACAGTCGAATAGAGAGCTCATCAGCAGGACGAGGAAAATATAGAAGAAAGGTGAAACCCGGAGCACGATTTGACAGCACAAAAGAAAGAAAGATAGGGAAAAATTAAGGAAAGATTAGAGCGCAGAAAACTGAGAAAAATCTTCGTCCGTCTTGTACATGGGAATCATTTTCGCCAAATTCATCTCTAAGAAAAGGGATTTCACCTGACCCTGAGGATTCACCAAAATCACCCGCCCTTTAAGCTTCTGAAAGGTTTTGGCGACAATCGCCAAGACCCCTAACCCCACACTATCCACAAACGTAATCCCCTGAAAATCCAGGATTAATCCTTTGGTCCCCGTCTCGGTATATTTTTCTGCGGCCTCCTTGAACGCATTTCTGGAAAAAATATCCAACTTTCCCGAAAGGCTCATCACCGGCAAGCCATTCATCGTTTTTTCTTTAATAATCATGGATGGGCATTCATCCTGTTTCCATGGGGTGATCGAAAGCTGGCGTTAGACCAATTTCCAATCGTTTGATGGCTCTATCGGAATGATCGTGAGGGATCTTGAGGGTTTTGTCCTCATTTTATGACCATCGTCTTAGGCGATGGCAGCCTTCAATCAGCCGGGCCATTCACCGGCCATGCCCTAGGAGCCCCCCAACATAACCGAGATCTTCTCCTGGGCATCTCCCCGTTGAACCTTGAGCACAACCATTTGACCGGGCTCCGTCCGTTCAATCAAATAATTTTTCAATTGGGCCGGTGTGGCAATAGGCATATTATTAATAGCCAACAGCACATCTCCTTTTCGAAATCCGGCATGCTGTGAGGGACCCGTCGCTTTGGCCACCACCAACGCCCAACGCTTCCCTAGCCTCACCGTTTGAAGTTGAATCCCAAGCACCGAAAACCCCGGTACGTTGCCGGCTAATAATGAGGTCACCACACGTTGAACAAGGGGGCCGGGTAAGGCAAAGGCAAATCGGCTACAACGCCGATCTTCTTGCAGAGTTTCAGTTTGAATGATGGCGTGAATGAGACCCACTAGTTGCCCCTGTTCATTCAGAAGACCGCCTCCAGAGTTGCCACTACATGTGGACAAATCCACTTGCACCAACCGACTTTGCACGGTCGATAAAAAAGCATTCGGATTTCCGACCGTGCCAAAGGTTATGGCCGGCCCCCAACCCAGCGGATAGCCAACCGTAAAGACCCGATCTCCGTATGTGGCGTCCCGGGCCGCAAACTCGACATGCGCCTGGGGCCAATCGGATTCGGGAGCCTGGAGTTGATATACCGCCACATCCAGGTAGGCATTGGCTCCCTGACGGACTGCCGGCAATTCCAGCAGGTCGTCCGTCACGACACGAATAGTTTCCGGAACCACGACTTTCCCGCCTTCTGAACGTTCCACGGCGTGCCGTGCCGTCACGATCACACCCTGCCCGATGTGAATGCCTGATCCACGAATGCTTACCGGAAGACCATGATCATTCTCAGGAGAATCCGCCTGGTCAGACTGAAGAATTCCCACGGTAGACAATTTGGCCTGTTCAACAGCATGAGGAAATGGAATGGCGGTGGATTCCGCAAAACCCGGTGAAAATCCAATCCCACCGTATATAACCAGACACATGAGAATCAGTGAGTACTGACTCATCCTGAACTTCAATGTTCCATTAAAGAGAGAATTTCGACAAAGGCTTTCCATGTACTCAAACCTACCTGCTCTGCCTCATGTTTTCAAGATGAACGAAAATGGCCACAAGTCGTATCAACGAAGCCTTGTGGCATTGGATCAGTTGTAAAAAATCTGAGCTTCGGCATTGTCATCTCTGGTTGAGGAAAATCCTTTTCAGGCATTGGTCGACCAATGCCTGAATGATGAACGCGACGTGTTGCCAGATCAATCCTTCAGCATTTCGCAACCAAATAGCGTTTTCTGTATAGTCAACAGCTCCTCCACCTCGTCCCTTCATGATTTATGAGCCAAATCATTCAATTCACAAAAAAGTTCTTTCATATGTTGATAGGAATAATGGGCATTCCGGCCGCTCGGGTTGGGCAGGACAAATACCGCAACTCCTGCAAGAGAAATGGACTGTCGGCCAACCTGAATAGGGTTTAGGGAAGACCGTTGTCCAACACACTCAGGCCCCTGCGGAGACAGTAGAATCCTGGCCATGCTCACTCCCAAAAAAGCCACGAGGGCAGGTTGATACCTTGCTATTTTTGTGAGTAACGTCTGACGCCCTCGCAGAAAATCCTGCTTCCCCAAGTCTTGAACGCCAGAGGTCGGCCGGGCAACCACATTGGTAAGACCATACCCGAATTCTGGTAATCGCCAATCCTCCTCACAATTCATGGGAAAGGGAATCAGCCGGGAATCGAACAGGAGTTTCCAAAAACGGTTTGAGGGTCCGGCAAAATGATGCCCAACCTCAGCAGAACGAATACCGGGATTGATCCCGACAAAGAGAATGGCCAACCCCGGGGCAAGATAATCGGGAAGACCGCGCAAGTAACTCATGGACTTCTTTGTCAGGTTCTTAACCCAAACCGGCAAACGGGATGTTCATAGGCTTCACAATCGATGAGGATAACGAAAGATTCATGTGCGCAATACAAGGTGTGGACCACATTTGAAAGAAGCCGGTTGGCGAGAACGAGCTCTTCTATACGAAGAGCAAAGCAGAAAATTCGAAAAGAGGAGTCAAATCCAACCAGCCCAGAAGGGAAAAGAGCTACTTGGATGCCAGCTTCGTTTGAATATTGGAAAACGTTTTTTCGGCCTCAGGGAGAAGATCAACCCGGTTTGCAGCCCTGGCAAGCTCAAGCGCCTTTTTGGCCAAATCAAAAGCCTCTTGATGCTCACCCCGATCAGCACACAAGCGGGCCACGACCATGCGGGCATTAATGGATTGAGGATCGGCCTTAATCACCTCTCGCAGCATCACTTCACCTTTTTTCTGGTCTCCTCCAAGAAACCAGGGCACTTCGATGAGAATCGTCCCCTTGGAGGAAAGCGCATCAGTGTGATGGGGATTCAGCAGAAGCGTCTGGTCTAGGGCCTCCATCATCCGTCCATATTCAGATACGGAAAATAACACTTCTCCATTGGCGCGCATGCGCTCTCCAATACTGCAAAACAAGGCAAAATGCGCATCGGCGTATTGGCCGTCGAGTTTCACTGCTTGTTCAGCTAACGCCTGCCCTCGCGCAAAGTGATCAATGCGAATTTTTTCATCCTTGGCACGCCTGCCCTCCTGGCACTCATCCATAGCCTGTTTGGTCAGGACCTGGACGGATTCCTCTCCCCAGACGCCCGGAATAATCAACCAGGACAGCAGCACGCTGGCAAACATGATGTATAGCATTCGATGCATAAGGGTCACCTTGTGTATGTTCCTTATTCTTCGGTTAATTTCCAGAAACTTTTAGCTCACAAAAATCATTTTATCCCAACTTAAACTCTCCTGCCAAACCAATCGGGAAAAAATTTCGTTGATGGGTTTTTAAATTGTGATAATAGATCGATTCGTTGACTTACACGCTTACCTAGAACTGCCGAAGTATAATAAAAAGTGGACGGTCACCGATTTTGGTACCTGGCTACCTGCTTCAACCGACACATACAAACTCAAGACAAGACCCTGCCCGAAATCCGCATGGCTTTAAGCCAGACGATGGCACCAGCCCCCGCAGCATGGCCACTGGCGAAACAGGCGGTCAGAAGATACCCACCAGTCGGCGCTTCCCAATCCAGCATTTCCCCCGCACAGAACACGCCAGGAAGCACCCGGATCATCAGTCGCGCATCCAGGGCTTCGAACGCAATCCCCCCTGCCGTGCTGATCGCTTCTTCCAGGGGGCGCGATGCAACGAGCCGGACGGGTAGCGCTTTAATCGCAGCCCCAAGAAGCTCAGGATCGGCAAAATCCTGTTTCGGCACAAATTCTCGCAACAGAGCGGCCTTCACCCCTTCAATACCAACCCGACGTTTGAGATGGCTGGCCATCGAACGTGAACCGCGCGGCTGAGACAAGTCTTTGATCAAACGAGGCAACTCCCGGTTAGGCGCGAGATCAAGCCGGATAAGCGCCACACCCTTTGCCAGGATCTCGTCGCGTAACGAGGCGGACAACGCATAGATCACTCCTCCTTCAAGGCCGGTCTCGGTCACCACGAATTCCCCCTGCTGACAAAACTCAACTCCCTCCGCAGTGGTCACTGCGACAATCACCGGCTTTACGGGGTGCCCGGCAAAACGGGTACGCATATGCTGGCTCCAGCTGACGTCGAAGCCACAATTTGCCGGTTTCAGGGGTTCGATTGGGACACCACGTCCGGCAAGCAAGGGAACCCAGTTGCCATCTGAGCCGAGCCTTGGCCAACTGCCCCCTCCCAACGCCAGGACCACCGCGTCAGCAGAAACGAGACGAATTCCCTGTGGCGTGGCAAAGCGGAGGAATCCATTCTCATCCCAGCCACACCAACGATGCCGCACGTGAAAATTCACACCGCCCTGGCGTAACCGGCGAAGCCATGCGCGTAAAAGCGGAGCGGCCTTGAGGTCGGAGGGAAACACGCGGCCGGATGTGCCCACAAAGGTCTCCACACCAAGCCCACGGGCCCACTCCCGTAAAGCCTCAGGTCCAAAGCCGAAAAGTAACGGTTGGATTTGCCCACGCCGCTTCCCATAGCGCGACAGAAATTTCTCAGCCGGCTCGGAATGCGTCAGATTCAGCCCACCCTTTCCAGCTAACAGAAACTTGCGACCGACTGACGCCATCGCGTCGTAAAGATCCACACGTGCGCCTTCAGAGAAGGCGGCCTCTGCAGCCATTAGCCCCGCAGGTCCCCCGCCAATAACTGCAATCGTCATATTGGTTGGCTCCATCTTCATTTCACAGTCTGTAGAATATTTAAAATTTTTCGTCTTCTCCTGAGTCAATAAAATGCGCAAGCCAACACGGGAGAAGAGGGGAAAAGCGTCAATTCCCGCCTTCTTATAAGCGATTCTTCAAACTACTTTTCTTCAGAAATGTGATAATTGCCGAAACCCTGCTGTTCAATTAAAATGTTTTTTTTTGGCTCGGCCAAACGAAAGAAAGAGACAACATCTCCCCATCAGATACGGTCATAAAGGAGAACAGACTTAATGGACGAGGAAGAAATTCGACAATTGTGGGCCGACGGACAGGATTGGGTGATTAAACGCCAAAACAATCAATATTCCCATCGTCCTGAAGGGAAATACGGGGATTGGAAACCCGGCCTCCCTCCAGGAACCTTTAAGCCGGATATCGATACCCTCTTCGATGATTAGTCAATGAGAACCAGCCAACATTTTATAATTACGGAGATTCCAATATCCAGGAATCTGATCGCCCCATCTCCCAAACTTTCTTTCTGAAATTTTCAGGAAATTATTTCCGCCATATCTCATGCACTTTTCTGGACGGATCATCGGTTTGCTCAAGGAGTACATGCATGATCTAGTCGAGCAAGCCAAACAAGAGGAAGCCGCCCACGCGAGCTTCGGGTTTGCCTCCCAGCCCTATCGGGCAGATCAGGCGATTTCCGACCTCCTGGCAATTCTGGACGACCGCATTGAGTCTGAAGGCGTTCAAGTGGGTCTTCCCGTCGAATTTCTCCACCAGATGTGGACCCTGTGCAACCAAGCCAACCCACACCTTTCCGAGACCGTGTGGTTACGCAAACATCTGGATCAGGGGACCGGATCAAAAGTGGAAGTCAGGGCACACACCTACCAGGCCCTGATTGCTTTCCTGGAGGCTCAACCTGAAGAACAAGACACCGGCGAAGCCACCGCCAGCTGAATAGCAATCCAGCCATCCCTCCTTCTGACACCCCGTCGAACCCAGCCATGCTCTTCCAATCGCTGCACAATCTCAGGTTCATCCTCCTCCAATAGCCCCGACACGACGAATTGCGTGTGAGGACCGCGCATCCTTAAAATCTCAACATATACTTTAAGTATCGTTTTGCGATCCAGGTTAGCCAGGATGACATCAAATGATTGAGTGGGAAGCGCTTCTGTCGGGCGGCATAAAA
>Ga0224510_10001368_pt1 | contig 16281 bp, 16 predicted proteins | sample SF_May12_sed_USG_FD_170161 | JGI IMG/M metagenome (GOLD analysis project Ga0224510, IMG submission 170161) | Sediment microbial communities from San Francisco Bay, California, United States - SF_May12_sed_USGS_4_1 | ecosystem: Environmental > Aquatic > Marine > Sediment | place: USA: California... | reverse complement strand
CAACACCCAGCGCAAGATCGAGTCGTACCTCGCGGGCGCGCTTGGCGGCGACAAGCCTACCCACACGATGTAGCTGCGGACGGCGCCGAGCCATCGGGCTATGATCAGCGCACCCGGTTGGAGGGAACCCATGAATACCCGGATTCGTCCCCTGTTCGTCCTTGTGGCCCTCGGCAGTTGCCTGCCTGCGTCCGCCGCAGAACCCGGGCAGGCCGTGGCCAAGCCGGCCGCAGCAACGGCACCCGCCGCAGTTCCCGATACTGCTGCTGCTCCCGTCGCTCCGTCAGTTCAGAGTGCCAGGCCGGCTGACACCGCGACGGTGAAGCCCGGGGACAGCCAGGAAACGGCAGCCGCGCGTGTTCCCTACGGCTATAAAGCCAGGGAACTCGGCGGCGAGACCGTCTATTGCCGCAAGAGCACTCCGCTCGGCTCGCGCTTTCCGACGGAAGTCTGCATGACGGCAGCCCAGTACGAGGAATCCGTGCGTCAGCGCGACGGGCTGCGGCAGGAACTCACGGGCAAGCAGAAGAGTTACTCGATTTCACAGTAGGATCGACGGCGGCGCAGCGCGTGCAGCGGCTGGCCGCGCGCTGGCGATTGGTGACCACCTACAAGAGCAGGGACGCCAGCGCCGCCTGCCTTGCTGCCCTGGCGCAGCACCGGCCGCTGGTCAGCAATTACAGCTTCGTGCCGATCAGCGTATCGGCGAGACCGGTCTCGGCGATCCCGCCGCGCAGCACGTACACCTCGAAACCGCGTTCGCTCAGGATGTAAGCGGCGGCAGAGCTGCGACGGCCGTTGTCACAGACCGCAACGTAGCGGATCGTCGGGTCGAGCGTCTTGATCTTCAGTCGGATGAAGTAGAGCGGCACGTTGAGAGACGGCTCGATGTGCCAGTGCTCGTATTCGCTCGGCAGGCGCACGTCGAGCCACATGCCGCCCTTCGCGACGATCTCGAGGGCTTGCTCGTGGTCGACCCACTGCAGCATCGGCTCGTTGAGGAGGGTGTTGAAGTCGTCCTTGGCGAGCCGCATCAGCACGCCATCGGTCAGCATCGTGACCGTGGCATTGCGCTTGGCGCCGGAGATGAGCGCTTCCTCACCGAAGGTCTCGCCGATGCCCAGTTCCGCGAGGCGGATGCCTTCGCGGTTGAGCGGCGTCTCGCGACTGACCGCGCACCGGCCCGCGACGATCACGTAGAAGTAGTCGCCTTCGTCGCCCTGGCGGATCACCACGTCGCCAGCCGAGTAATCCATCCGCTGCAGACGCATGAACACGGCTTGCAGGTTCGCCGGCGGAACGCGGTGGAAAGCCCGGCTCTGCAGCAGCATGGTCATCCAGTCGTCCGACGACTGCTCGCCCGCGCCGAGTTCGCCGACTTCGTAGATGCCCGTCTGGTCCCAGGTGATCAGGACGTCGAGCATGTCGCTGTCGATGGACAGGTATTCGATCTTGTCGGAGGCTACCCGCGCGGTGCAGTGGCGGGGCAGGATCGGCGCGAGTGGGTGGCGTGCGTCCGTCGTGCCCCCGCGAACCGTGCCGATGATGCGACCGTTCGACAGCAGCTCGACCACCCCGCTCGCGAGGTAGTACGTTCGCTTCTCGGTGTCCCCCTCCTTGAACAGGAGGCGGCCCTGCGCCATCTCACGGATGACGGTCTTGCGCGCGAGGGCCCGAAGGTTCTCGTTCTTGAGCCCGTCGAGCGGTGAAAACGCGCGGAGGACACTGAGTTCGACGGTGGTCGGATCGCTGCTCATGACGGCCCGCTGCAAAAGGTGCAGGATGGTATCATGGCGCGCCGAGGCCACCGAAGCCTGACCAGCCAGGATCCGGCCGGAACCGTTCGCCGTGTTGCAGGGCCAGCGCCTCGAGTCGTGCCACGACGTTCCCCACGCCCCGCTCCCGCGCGTAGCGCAATGGCCCGCCGCGGAACGGGGCAAAGCCCGACCCGAAGATCACACCGGCATCGATCAGGTCTTCGTCTGCCACCACGCCTTCCCGCAGCACCGCCATGGCCTCGTTGACCATGGCCAGGATGAGGCGATCTTCGAGGTCATCGGCGGGCGGCGCCGAGGAAACCACCGGCGGCTTCACCGCCTTGCCTTCGCGCCACTCGTAAAGGCCATGGCCCGTCTTCCTGCCGAGCTTGCCGGCTGCGACCAGCGGAGCCAGGGCGTCAGGAGCGGGCCTGCCGAAGGCCGCCGACAGGATGCGGCCGACGTGCAGGCAGACGTCGAGGCCCACGGTGTCCGCGAGCTCGATGGGACCCATCGGCATGCCGAATTTCACGGCCGCTGCGTCGATCGTGGCGAGTGGCACGCCGGCGCCGGCGGCGAGCATCGCCTCTGTCATGTACGGCATCAGCACCCGGTTTACCAGGAAGCCGGGGGCGCTGCGACAGGGCAACGGCAGCTTGTCGATGGCTCGCGTGAAGGCGAGGGCGGCGGCGCGGGCCCGCGGCTCGGTCGCGGCCGACTCGACGACCTCGACCAGGGGCATCTGCGCGACCGGGTTGAAGAAGTGCAGACCGACGAGCCGGCCCGGCACCGCGAGACGTTCTGCGAGTGGCTCGAGCATCAGGCTCGACGTATTGGTGGCGAGGAGCGCGCCGGGCTTCAACCGGGGCTCGATGCGTGCGTACAGTTCGCGCTTCGCCTCGACGTTTTCGTAGATGGCCTCCAGCACCACATCGGCCCGATCGACGCCGCTGCCTGCCACGTCCGCCTGCAGTCGCGCCAGCTGCTCGGCGGCCCTGCCGGGCACCCGACTGCGTTTCTCGAAGAAGGCTCGCGCGCGGTCAAGCGCGGGCTGCACGAACTCCGCACCGCGGTCCTGCAGCGTCACGGTGAAGCCGCGGAGCGCGCACCACGCGGCAATGTCGCCGCCCATGACGCCTGCGCCGACGACGTGCACATGGCCGCCCGCTGGCAGCTCCTTGCCGCCCAATCCCTTCAGCCTCTCCTGCAGGAAGAACACCCGCACGAGGTTGCGTGACGTGGGCGTACAGACGAGCCGCGCAACCGACTGGGCTTCGGCTTCGTAGCCCGTACGCGGATCCGCGCCGTGGCGCCGCCAGAGATCCACGATCGCGTACGGCGCGGGGTAGTGTTCCTTGCGCGCCCGCCGGCGAACCTGGTTCTCGATCCTGTCGGCCACCAGGCCGCGCACGAGAGGCAGGTTCAGCACCCGTTGACGCAGCGGCGCCTTGCGCCGCATGCGCGGGTGCAGCGCCAGCGCTTTCGCAGCATCACGCAACTGTGCAGCTGGAACGACCGCGTCGACCAGTCCCGCCTGCAGCGCCTTGTCCGGGCGCAGGTTCCTGCCCGTGAGCATCAGGTCCATCGCCGTCGCAACGCCCACCAGCTGCACGGCGCGCACGGTGCCGCCGAAACCAGGGTGAATGCCGAGCATCACCTCCGGCAGACCCAGCGTGACCTTCGGATCGTCGGCACAGACCCGGTGACGGCAGGCCATGGCGAGTTCGAGTCCGCCGCCCAGGCAGTAGCCGTTGATGGCGGCGACGGCGGGGAAGGGCAGGTCTTCGAGTCGCTGCAGCACGCCGTGCGCCGCACGGATCGATGGCACCGCTGCAGACGGCTCGCTCACCTGGCCGAACTCGGACACGTCGGCGCCCGCGATGAAGCCATTCTTGCCGGAACGGATGACCAGGCCGGCCGGCCGCTGCTGCTCGGCCTCGCGCAGGCGCTCGTCGAGCTCTTCCATTGCAGCCCGCGACAGCGAGTTGGCACTGGCGCCGGGCTTGTCGAAGGTGAGCCAGGCGACGCGATCGGCATCGAGCTCGAGCGTCCACTGGCGCGCCGTCGCGGCAGTCGCGGAGTTGTTCATCGATCCTCCATCCTCCATGAACCGCGCGGACCGCAGTCAGCCCGTGACGTGGAAATCGCAGATGAGCGGCCGGTGGTCGGAAAACGTGACTTCGGGGATCACGAACGCGTCGACCTCGATGCCCTTCGAAAACAGGATGAAGTCCAGTTCCAGGCGCGGCTTGCGCGCAGGGTACGACGGCAGGCTGGCGACATTCGCGCTGCGCAGTCCACTCGCTTCCATGAACAGCGCCATCTCGTGCTCGCCCCAGAACGTGTTGAAGTCGCCGGCGACGATCACGGGCTTGGTCGAGTGCTTCACGAGTTCGAACACCTGGCGCAGCTGTGCGTGCCGGTGCCGGAACTTGACCGAGAGGTGGACCAGGAAGACGCACACATCGTCGAGTTCGAGCTCGATGATCAGGCGCTTGATGCCGGTGTCGAAGTAGTGGAAGCGTTCCCCCTCGACCCGCGGCGCTGCCAGGAAGGCGTTGGACTGCTTGTTCAGGATCGGCATGAACGTGTTGAACGAGTTCGTGCCGTACTTGCACTGGTAAATCGAGTAATGCCCGAGCGAGTCGGCGATCACCTCGGCCTGGTTGACCTTGCCGGTGCGGATCGAGCCGGTGTCGACTTCGATCAGTCCGACGATGTCCGGGTCCTGCCCCTTGATGAAGCGGGTGATCCCGGCCAGCACGCGTTTGTCGCTGCGGAGGTAGCCGGCCCCCGGGACGGGGAGGTGGAAGGCGGCGCCTGTGCCCGTGGCGTAGCGGATGTTGTAGAGCAGAAAGCGCATCAGGCCCCAATTCTACGGGTCTGGGCGGCGATCCGGAACGGAATGCGCTAGGCTAGAATAGCAGGGCTTGCCCGGTACCAAGGATGTCGACGGAGGCTTCGTGAGCAGCGTTACCCAGAAGAACCCGATCCGACTGTTCGTCTGCCACGTGTGGGCAAAGGACGACGATTACTACCGCATTTTCGAATACGCCGAAAGCAGTCCCAACTTCTTCTATCTCAACACCAGTGCCCCGGACGCGCGTCCGTCGGGTGACAAAGAGGCGTTGCGGGAGTCCCTGCGCAGCCAGATCAGCGAGGCCGAGGTGGTGATCGTGCCGGCCGCGCTGTACCGGCGCAACGTGGACTGGGTCGAGTTCCAGCTGCACTGCGCCAAGGCGTACGACAAGCCGATCATCGTGCTGGAGCCGTTCGGCGCCACGGACACGATCGCCCCTGCGGTGCAGGAGCTGGCGGACGACATCGTGCCCTGGGACAAGCGCCAGCTGGTCGATGCGATCAAGCGGGAGGCGCGTCACGAAGAAACGACGCGCTTCGACACGATCGAATTCAAGCTCGACTGAGGAAGGCCGGCACTTCGAACAGGTCGTGGGTGAGCGTGTCGTCGTCGGTCGCGACGATGCGCAGGCGTGGCGCGCTTTCACTGTCGTTCAGCGTCGACAGCACGGCGAAGATTTCCAGAATTGCAGCGGCGTGTCCCGCTGCGTCCTTTTCGGACATCTTGCGCGCGGAGGCTTCGGGTGCGGACATCCCACCGGCGGCAGGTGCTTCATGCATCGATGTCCGCAGCGTCGCGAAGCGGTCGCGTACAGCCTCGGGCAGGTCCTCCACGCGCAGAGAAGCGAGGTGGCGCCGGTAGGCATCGACCAGTCGCTGCTTGACTGCGCCCGCGCCAACGAGCACCTGCAGCGCCGCGTGAAAATCGTCCGAATGTGCCGTCATCGCACGCCCCTGACATACAAAAAAACTGTTGTTATTCAGTCTATTAGAACTGACTCTTCATGCTAAACTTACAAATCACAGCGATATGTAAAAAGCTTGGAGAATCAGCCGTCTACGGCCTGAATATACGCCAATGCATTAGATCCGCAACAGTCAAGAGCCTAGCAGCCTGTGCGCGTCGAAAATGTCGCCTTGGTCACGGTATCACGCGCACCTCGCCGCGGCCGCGCGGGTCGGCCGCGACATCCCAGCCAGCCGGAGTACGAACGATGAGTTGCACGTCCCCCAGCGGCCATTCGTGCGGTTCGACTTTGTAGCCCCGCTGGCGCAGGGCCTCGAGGGTGATCGGCGGGAAGGCACCGTCATACGTCAGTAGATCGATCGGCATACCCTGGTGATGGAACCGCGGTTCGGACACGGCCTGCTGCGCGGCCATGCGGAAGTCGACCACGTCGACCAGAACCTGGAACACGCCGGTGATGATCGTCGAGCCACCCATCGATCCCACCACCAGCGTGACCCGGCCGTCGCGGTCGAGCAGCATCGTCGGCGACATCGACGACAGCATGCGCTTGCCGGGCTGGATCGCGTTCGCGTCCCCGCCAAGCAGTCCGTACACGTTCTGCACGCCTGCCTTGGCGCTGAAGTCGTCCATCTCGTTGTTGAGCAGGAAGCCCGCGCCAGCAACGACCACGCCGCTGCCGAAGTCCGAGTTCAACGTGTAGGTATTGGCGACGGCGTTGCCCCAGCGGTCGACGATCGAGAAGTGCGTCGTGTGGCGAGGTTCGGCCAGTCCTGGTCCGACGCTCTGCGCGGGCGAAATCGCGCCGGGGTTCACGCCTGCTGCGCGTTCGCGCAGATACGTCGGGTCCACCAGCCGGGCGATCGGCACGTCGACGAAATCGGCGTCGCCCGCGTACTCCGCGCGGTCGGCATAGACGCGCTTGGCGATCTCGGCCGCGAGGTGCACGTACTGCGGCGAGTTGTGCGCCACGCCCGCGAAGTCGGCGGCTCGCGCATCCTTCATCCCCAGGAACTGCAGCAAGGCGAAGCCGCCCGAACTCGGTGGCGGCGAGGAAAGCAAGGTCTGGCCGCGCCAGGTGCCGCGCAGCGGTGCGCGCCAGGCCGCGTGGTACGTGCGCAGATCCTGCGACGTGATCAACCCGCCCCCCCGCTGCATCTCGCGGACGATCAGGTCGGCCGTCTCACCCTGGTAAAAGCCGGCAGGACCGGAGGTCTGAATGCGCTCGAGGGCTGCGGCGAGTTCGGGCTGCCGGAACGTCGCGCCGTTGCGCAGCGAAGCAAAATACCGTCCAAAGTTTGTGCGCTCGAAGCGCGGCTCTTCCGCCGTCGCTCGCGCGGCCAGCAGCGGTGGCACCTGGAACCCGCGCCGCGCCAGTTGCACCGCGGGCTCGATCACGTCGCGCCAGGGGAGCTTGCCGTAACGCTGATGCGCTTCCCAGAGCCCCGCGACGGTGCCGGGCACTCCAACGGCGCGGTGTCCGGTCAGGCTCATGCCTTCGATCACCTCGCCGCTGGAGTCGAGGTACATGTCGCGCGTCGCGGCCGCGGGCGCCGTCTCGCGGTAGTCGAGGAACTGCGCGGCGCCATCGACATAGGTCAGCATGAAGCCGCCGCCGCCAAGGTTGCCGGCTTCGGGGTAGGTCACGGCCAGGACGAAGGCGCCTGCCACGGCTGCGTCGACGGCGTTGCCCCCGACTGACAGGATGCGCGCGGCAACGTCGGCACTGTACGAGTCCGGCATCGCGACTGTGCCGCCCGCACCGGCCGACTCGGCCCTCGGCGCTGTTGCTGGTTGCTGCGTGGGGCTGACCGCACAAGCGGACAGCAGAACAACGAGGCCAAGCAGGAGGCGGCGACGCATCGGGCGCATACGGAATCCATCAGGGTGGGCAGGACTGAAATGCTAACGCAGCTGGGCCGGCCACTGCCGATGCTTCAGGCAGCGGCTGCCCGCCTGTCTATAATCGTAAGCAGTGGACACGATCCAGCGCTCGATTCGGGCAACACCTGGGTCGCGCCCCGCCCGAGCCCCGCAGGACGACAAATGACGAACGCCGCCGCTGAATCGACCCCTTGCCGAGGCTACGCCGCGACTGACGCCACCAGCCCGCTCGCCCCGTACTCTTTCAAGCGCCGGGCGCTGCGGGCCAACGACGTGCGCATCGACATACGCTACTGCGGCGTCTGTCACTCGGACCTGCACCAGGCACGCAACGACTGGCGCAACACCGTCTATCCCTGCGTCCCCGGCCACGAAATCGTCGGGCAGGTCGCGGCCGTCGGCTCAGCGGCGAAGCGCTACAAGGCGGGCGACTGGGTGGCAGTCGGCTGCCTGGTCGACAGCTGCAGGGAATGCAGCGAATGCAATGCGGGCCGTGAAGTGTTCTGCCAGAAGGGCCCCACGCTCACGTACAACGGCAAGGATCGCCCGACGGGCGAAATCACGCTCGGCGGCTATTCGTCGCACGTCGTCGTGCGCGAGGAATTCGTGCTGCGCATGCCCGACGGCCTCGATCCCGCGCGTGCGGCTCCGCTGCTCTGCGCCGGCATCACCACGTATTCACCGCTCAGGCACTGGCAGGTGGGCCCAGGCTCGAAGGTTGCGGTGGCCGGTCTCGGCGGCCTCGGTCACATGGGTGTCAAGCTTGCCAACGCCCTGGGCGCGGAGGTGACGGTGCTCACGCGTTCCACGGCCAAGGCCGGCGAGGCGACGGCACTGGGCGCGCACCACGTGCTGCTTTCGTCCGACCCCGACGCGATGAAGCGTGCGACCGGCACGTTCGATTTCGTCCTCGACACGATTCCCGTCGTGCACGAACTCGATCCGTACCTGCGCCTGGTCCGCACCCACGGCGCACTGGTGCTGGTCGGTGTCATCGATACGATCCCGTCCTTCAGCAGCCGCCTCCTCATCGGCGGACGCAAGACGCTGTCCGGTTCGGCCATCGGCGGCATTGCCGAGACGCAGGAACTGCTCGATTTCTGCGCGCAGAAGGGCATCGTTGCCGAGTGCGAGATGACCACGATGCCGCAGATCAACGCAGCTTTCGAACGCATGGAGAAAGGGGACGTCCGTTACCGCTTCGTCGTCGACATGCAGACACTTTGATGCGGCGCGAAAAGTACGGACTTGCCGGCCGCGCGCCACCCGGCAGACCTGGTCCAGGACAAGCGCACGGGTGAGCCGCAGCGATGATCGTTTCCACGACACTGACGGGCAGCAATGCCGACATCATCGGTGACGCACTGGCTTCCGTGCTGCAGCAGGTCGACCGTTGCATCGTGATCGACACGGGTGCGCAGGACGACACCGTCGTGGTCGCGCGCCGGGTGGCGGGCGACAAGCTGCTGTTGCGCGAGTTTCCCTGGAAGAACGACTTCGCGGCAGCGAGGAATTTCGCGCTCGATGCCGCGGCGGCGGCAGGCGCGACCTGGGCCGTCACGCTCGACACGGACGAGCGACTGCTGTTCGATCGGGACTTCGACCTGGCTCGCACCCTGGCCGGAACGCAGGCGCAGGTCTGCATGGTGACCGACGACCGCGGCGGCTATTCGAAGGAACGCATCGTGCGCCTGCCGGCGAAAGTGCGGTGGGAGGGCCCGACGCACGAGTGCCTCGTGGGACGCACGACCGCCGGGACGCTGACCCTGCGAGGGGTCCGGTTCCACGAGTTGCCGAAGGACCCCGCCGGTGTCCGTCGCAAGTTCGAGCGCGACGTGGCGATCCTCAAGCGCTACACGAAACAGCATGCGAAGCAGGCGCGGTGGTTCTATTACCTCGGGGCCTCGCACCAGAGCCTCGGCGAGTTCGCCGCCGCGATCGACGCGTTTCGCACCTGCGCCGAATTGCGTGGCTGGGAAGAGGAGGGGGCGTGGGCGTGCTACGGTGCCGCGGAATGCTGTTGCAGCCTGCAGCGATGGCACGACGCGGTGCAGTTCTGCGCCGCGGGACTGGGGATTCGCCCTGCCACGGCCGAGCTCGCGTGGCTCGCGGGTTTCGCGGCTTACAAGTCCCAGCGCTATGACGATGCCATTGCCTGGTCGCACATGGCCCTCGCCAACGGGCTGTTCCAGGGCCGTGGCGCGCAGTTCGAGCGCATCGGCTTCCGGCACCTGCCCGGGCTCTACGAAGGCCCGTTCGACGTGCTGCACTGGACCTACAAGGCCCTCGGCAACGAGCAGGCTGCGGCCGAAGCGCTGCGCGATTACGAACGCGCCAAGCGTGCACGCGAGGCTGCGCTGGCAACCTGATCTGGTATCGACACGGCGCAGGGGGATCAATTTGTCGATTCGAGAGACGTCCAACACGACGATCCGGCGCGGTACGGTCAGCGACGCTGCCGGGCTCGCAGCGTTTGCCGCACGAACGTTTGCCGAGGCTTTCGGTGACGAAACAGGTCCGGACGACATGCAGGCCCACCTCGCGGCAACCTATCGGCCCGACGTGCAGGCGCGTGAACTGGCGGACCCGGCGGTGATAACGTTGCTGGCGCTGCAGGACTCACGGATCGTCGCCTATGCGCAGGTCCGTCGGAACGAAACGCCGCCAGAGTGCATCACGCTGCCCGCAGCGGTCGAGCTGCAGCGCTTCTACGCGGACCGCTCGCTGCGCGGGACAGGACTCACGATGCGGCTGATGCAGCACGCGCTCGATGCGGCGCGCGAACTCGGCGGCCGGTATGCGTGGCTCGGCGTCTGGGAGCGCAACGCCCGCGCCATGGCCTTCTATCGCAAGGCCGGATTCGACGAGATCGGTTTCACTCACTACCTGGTCGGAGCGGATCGGCAAACCGACCGCGTTTTCCTGGCAGCGCTGTCGCCGCCCGATCCGGTGGATGCGGCGCACTTGCGTCAACCTGGCCACACGGAGCGACCATGAAGAAGTACAGGGTGATTCAGTGGGCCACCGGCGGCATGGGCAGGAACTGCCTGCGCGCCGTCATCGATCACCCGGCGCTGGAACTCGCGGGCGTCTACGTCTACGGCGCCGACAAGGAAGGCAAGGACGCGGGCACCATCGCGCGACGCGAGCCCACTGGAATCCACGCGACGCGCGACGTCGATGAAATCCTCGCGCTGGACGCGGACGTCGTCATTCACGCGGCGCGGCTCGCACCGCCCTACGGTTCGCACGATGCGGACATCCTGCGCCTGCTGGCTGCAGGCAAGAACGTCATCAGCATCAACGGCTACAGCCGGCCACAGTATTGGGGTGGCGAGCGAGTTGCGGCGCTGGAGGCGGCGTGCAGAAAAGGCGGATCGTCGCTGATCGGCGCGGGCCTGAACCCGGGCTATGCCGGCGAGCAACTGGCCGTGGTGGCGACGGGTGTCTGCACCGAAGTCGATCACATCGAAGTCATCGAAAGCGTCGATTGTCGCGGCGTTCGCAGCCCGGACTACGTTTTCAGGATCCTCGGGTTCGGTTCGGAGCCGGACGCCGTCGACCCGAACGATCCTGCCTGGGGACCTTCGTCCTCGCTCAACGGGATGTATGCGGAAGTGCTGTCCACCATGGCGGAGCGCCTGGGGATGCCGCTCGAGGGCGTGGATACCGAGCACCGGGTCTTTCCGGCGTCGACAGACCTGCAGATTGGAGCAGGGACCATCCCGCGGGGGCGCGTGAGCCACTTCAACTGGCGGTGGCGCGGAATCGTGCGGGGTTCGCCGCGTCTCACCATGTCCATTCACTGGTACATGGAGACGGCACACCTCGACGATCCGCACCCACCCTTGTGGCGCATCCATGTGCAGGGGCAGCCCGGTGTGCGCATCGCGCTCGACATGGAGAAGCGGGCAGGGGACACGTCACCGACATCGGCCGAACAGATTGCCGTGGCCGGCACCGTCATCAATGCGATACCCATCGTGTGTGCCGCACCACCCGGCATCGTGACGCGGCCACTGGCCACACCGTTCAACTTCGGGTTCGCTCACGCGTCCCTGCCTTGACCGGCGCCGGTCAGTACGGACTCCCATCCTTGTGGAAATACCCGCCACCGCCCGTGTAGCGCCCGGCCTTGAAGGCCATGTCGATGTCGGGGTATTCGCCGCCGTCCTCGTTGCTGCGGTTGCTGGCGACCAGGAACGTGGCGTCCTGCGTCGAACGGTTCTGCAGGCAGTGTCCGTTCCTCACCCCGGCGGGAAAGCCGGCGCTGTCGCCGGCGACCAGTACTTCCTCGCCGTCATCGGTCACCAGCACGAGTTCCCCGGACAGCACGTAGACGATCTCATCCTCGTGCGTGTGCCAGTGTCGCTGGCTCGACCATGCGCCCGGGGCAAGTCGGACGAGGTTCACGCCGAGGTGCGTCAGTCCGGCCGCGATCCCGAGGCGGTGCCAACTGCGGCCGCGACAGGGTTCGTCGAACGGCGATGGATAGCTGGATCCGGATCCGGACGGGGCTGTCAGCAAATCGATTCGCGGCATGCCTTGTCTCCTGCAAAAATCCGTCGTGTACCGTGTGCTAGCCTGACTGTCGAACAATACCAACAGGGTCCGTGCCCATGAACGCCCAATTGCAGTATCCGCTGCCGACGCGCGGCTGAACCATGCTGTTGCGCAAGGTCATCAAGCACGTCCGCGACCAGAGCTGGGCCGCCATCGCCATCGACTTTGTCATCGTCGTGCTCGGCGTCTTCGTCGGCATGCAGGTAAACAACTGGAACGAAAGCCGGCTCGCGGCGCAACGCGCGCACGGCTACCTGGCCCGGATCAAGGCCGATCTCGGGTCCGATATCCAGGCGGCCGAGCGCCGCGTGGCCTACTGGAACAAGGTCGTGGGATATGGCCATGCGGCCATCGCCTACGCCGAAGATGGGAAGCTCAGCCAGGGATCGCGCTGGCAGACGGTGCTCGCGTTCTACCAGGCGAGCCAGGTGGCACCGTACCGCTCGGAAGACACGACTTACCGTGAGTTGCTGAATGCCGGCGACCTGGGATTGATACGAAATGAAGAACTGCGTGACGCGCTGGCCAAGTACTACGTCACCGGCGTCGGGCCCAGCAACTACTACATCCTGCAACTGGTGCCGGAGTACCGGACGAACGTGCGTGGCCACACGCCCTCCCGGGTATCGCGCTACATATGGACCCACTGTTTTTCTCCGTCGGCCGGCGCCCAGCTCGAGACGCTGCTCGATTGCGAATCTCCGATCAGCGACGCTGAGGCCCAGGCCGTCCTCGACTCCTACCTCGCGCTTCCGGACCTGCTGCCCGACCTCCGCTTCTGGATCACCACGCAGGAGTCGGGCGTCGACATCCTTGCTGGCATTCGCAGTTCGGCGCAGGCCCTGGCCGAGCAGGTGATACAGGACCTCCGGCAGTGACGACCAGGCACGGTAATCATGAGCGCTCGCCACGGCGCAAGCGCAAGCAGCGTATGGACGCGATTTCTTCGCAGCCGCAGGGATGGGGACCGATGAGCCAGAGCAATGAAGGCCTGCTGTCGCTGGGTGGACTCACGATCGACCCTGGCACGCTGGTGCGCGTGCCGGAGCCCACTGAAGCCGCGTCGGCCGTGTTGTGCCAGCGACTGATGTCGGGCACCTATGACAAGCCTTTCCTGGTCGAAGACGGCAAGCGTCGCGCGTTGTGCTTCACGATCGACGGCAGCGTGCAGAGCGAGATGCGGATCGACGACCCCGATGCGCTCGTAAACGACTACACGCGCAAGATGATGGGATTCCTGCTGTTCTGCCCGGAACCGCGCCGCATCCTGATGATTGGTCTCGGCGGCGGGTCGCTGGTCAAGTTCTGCAGTCGCCGCCTGCCGTCGACGCACGTCACGGCGGTCGAGATCGATGCGAACGTCATCGCACTGCGAGAGCATTTCAGGATTCCGCCGGATGGCAAGGACCTGCGTGTCGTCCACGGCGACGGCGCCCGCTACGTCGCGGATCTCGTCGATGTCACGCAATTCCCGGATGTGCTGCTCGTCGACGCCTACGATCGCAACGGGATTTCACCGTCGATCGCAGAGTACGAGTTCCTGGAGCACTCCCGCCGCATCCTTCGCGACACAGGGGTGTTCGTGATGAACCTCGCTGCCCACGAATCTGCCAGTGCGATGCAGGTCGAGCGAGTCCGCCACGTATTCGGCGAACCCGTCATTCCCGTCACCGTGGGGTGGGGCGGCAACATGGTCGTCTTCGCGGGGCCCGCTGTGCGCGATCGGCAGCGACTGGCGGCGGCTCCGGCGAACGCTCGTCGCGTGCAGAAGACTCTCGACCTCGACTTCCGGATCCTGTCGGGCCTGGTCCAGAAGCACCTGCAGCACGCGCAGTAAGCGCAGGCTTGCCCAGGCGGCCGTCCAGGCCCGCGGCCAGGCAAGCCTCTCAGGCCGCCGCCGCCAGGATCATTCAGCCTGTGGCGCGACGCCGAACGGGATCTCGCACCAGAACGTCGAACCCACGGCCGGCTGGCTGCTCGCGCCGATCTCGCCACCCATCTTCTCGACCAGTGACTTGCAGATCGACAGGCCGAGTCCGGTGCCGCCGGATCGGCGCGTCGTACTCGCCGCGGTGTGGCGGAACGTCTCCAGGACCCGCTGCAGTGTCGGCTCGTCCATGCCGACACCGGTGTCGTTCACCTCCATCCGTACGAGCGCCTGCTCACCGCTGCGCTGCTTGAGTTCCGCACGGACGACCACCTCGCCTTGCGGGGTGAACTTCAGCGCGTTGCCGAGCAGGTTGACCAGCAGCTGGCGAATTCGCAGTGTATCGCCCACCAGCGTGCGCGGAATCGCCGGCGACACTGCCACCACCAGCGCGATGCCTTTCTTGCTGGCCTGCGGCGCGAGCAGCCCGACGCAATCGTCGATCAGCTGCTCGAGATCGAAGGCCTCGGACTTCAGTTCGATGTCCGGCTGCTGTGCGTGCGGCTGCGTCCGCCGCAGCCACAGGGCCTGGCTTCTGTGGACTGCGGCCAGCAGCAGCAGTCCCACGGCGGCGTACCCGAGATAAGCCCACCAGGTTTGCCAGGGATCGGGGCGCGCCGTGACCGGCAGGGCGAGGCTGTCGTCGTTCGGCATGGAGCAGGCCGAGGTCGCCAGCATCACGGCGGCGGCGAGGCCGGCACGGATCGCGGCGCGTACGCGTATCACGGCGGTGGTCTTGGCAGACGGTTGGTCAGCGGCGGCGCTGGTGACGGCGGTGTCACGCTACGATCCACGACTATCAATACGATCGGCTTGCACGCAGCTTGCTCAACACTTGTGAAGCGTTCTGACCCCATGGCAGCGGGTGGCATCCATTTGCGCATCCGCGAAGGACGTTGATCCCTCGGCTCGGGTTGCGGCCGAAGCGGAAGGAAACTGAAGCGCGGAGGCCGGAAATGGCGGCGAAATAGAGCGGAATCCGGGACATCGGTCACAAAGCGCTGGCTGCGGCGCGAAGCGGTGACGGTCAGGACGAGGTCGCGGCGATCGCGATTTGACGTCGCGGCGACGTACGGGAGTTGCCGACTTCAGTGCTGCGGATCGCTCGCGCTGAGCGAAGTGCCGGCAGGGCAGGCCGTTGAGGGGCGGGGGTGGCGGCGGGCGGGTTCAGATCGCGCGCCTGAGGTCGTGCGAAAGCCTCCCGGAGTAACCTCAGGGATCGAAGGCGAAAGCGTACTCGCCGAGCGCCTCCGGCACGGCAATGCGCCACCGGTTGCGCGTATCGAAGCGGACTGCCCGCTGCATGGTCAGCAAGTCGAGCCGCCACTTGCCATCCGGGCCGCGCGCCAGGAACCAGGGCGCGCAGCGGCCGGGATCGCCGGGGTAGTCCACGACTGCGAAGTCGCCCTCTTCGCGCAGGCGCGCCTGCGGACAGTCCTGGTAGGAGCGCGCGAGGCTGTCCATCTGTCCGCGCGTGACGACGTGGCCGGCCATCATGGCGCGGGTCTCGGGCGTATACAGGTCGAGATCGGACGATGCGTCGTGGGCCGCCATGGCCGCAAGGTAGGCCGTGACTGTCGCGAGCGGCGAGCCCGTCGCGGTCGTGTCGGTCGCAGCGCGTGCCGTCGGCCGGTCATAGCCGTGCCCGACCGCCGCCGCGCTCTCGGCGCCGGCACCTGCGGTGCTGGCGGCGGCCTCGCGCTCGTCCAGCTCCGACGTCTCGACGGCCTGTTCGGCCCGGCTGGCAAAGAGTTCGCTGGCTGCCACGATGCCATCGCCGACGCGCCCAGCCGCGAAGAAAGGCGCCATCTGCTCACGCTCGACGAACGCCACGAACGAATCGACGAACACGCTCTCCAATTCGCGGGCGACCTCCAGCCGCACTCGTTCGCGCTTCGCGTCGACGACCAGCAGCAGCCCGCGACCCGTGCCCGAGAGGCTGCCGACACCTGCTTGCTCGAAGCGGCGCAGCGCGAGCCGGTTCAAGTCCCCGGTCTCGTCGACCGTCAGCACCCGGTAGTCGATGTCGTACTGGTCAAGGAGCGCCGTGTGCCAGCGGGTGACGTTCGTCTCCTCGGCTGCGGAGAGCAGGTCGGCCCGATCCTCGACGACGATTCCTGCGACCGGCTCGCGCTCGGTGCAGGCCGACAGCAGCAGGGCAACGGCGGCTATGCGCCAGACGGTTCGGGCCATTCCGATCCCGCATTTCATCGCTGCCATCCCGTTACGATCCGACCCGTCGGCGCACGTCGGCGAAAACGGCCAGCGTGGCCTGGCGAAACTTCGCTTTGCTGGCTGCATCGAAGAGCTGCCAGGCGTCGCTG
>Ga0224510_10001367_pt1 | contig 16283 bp, 12 predicted proteins | sample SF_May12_sed_USG_FD_170161 | JGI IMG/M metagenome (GOLD analysis project Ga0224510, IMG submission 170161) | Sediment microbial communities from San Francisco Bay, California, United States - SF_May12_sed_USGS_4_1 | ecosystem: Environmental > Aquatic > Marine > Sediment | place: USA: California... | reverse complement strand
TGCCCGGTTGCATCTCTGGTATGGCGAACCCATGACCGTGCCGGAAAAAGCCGGTTCGGAAGAACTTGAGCGGTGTCGCCTGGAGATGGAAGGTCGGCTCAACAACCTCTATGCGCAAGCGTGGGGCGAGTTTGGCAAGGAGAGTCATGACGCGTAGATGCTTCATTCGTTAAGAGACATCTACCGGTTGCGGTAGGAAGAATGCAAAAAAAAGGAAGGGGTGGGGGACATATGTCCTCACCCCTTCCTTTTTGAAAGTTAACGCGCTAAACGGTTGAGACTATAGCTTAGGCCAACTGGCCCATGATGGTCTCGGTTACCGCCTTGATGGAGGTGGAGCCATCCACGGAGATCACCTTGGTGCCGCCGGCTTTCTTGAAGTAGTTGACCGCTGCCATGGTGCCGGTTTTCTCGTCGTAGTAGATATCATGACGCTTGCCGATGGCGTCTTCGTCCTGGTCATCGGCCCGGGCGCTCAAGTCGCCGCCGCATACCCGGCAGACCAGCTTGCCGTCTTTTTCCACGGGCTTGATGGCCTCAAAGGCGATGTGGTTGGGGTGGTTGTTGTCATTGGCGCAGAGACGGCGGCCCATGATCCGATCTTTGGCGATCTGGCGGTCAAGGAGGATTTCGATGACATAGGTCAGGGGCATGTCCGCTTCTTTCAGAGCCTTGTCCAGCGCTTCGGCCTGGGCGAGAGAACGGGGGAAGCCGTCCAGGAGCCAGCCCTTCGCCTTGGACTTTTTCAGGGTCTCGAGAACCATGGGAATGGTGATCTCGTCGGGAACCAGATCGCCGCGCTCAATGAATGCCTTGGCCTTCATGCCCAGCTCGGTGCCGCCCTTGATGTGCTCGCGGAAGATGGCGCCTGATTCAATATGGTCGATATTGTACTTGTCCTTGACAATGGCGCCCTGGGTGCCCTTGCCGCTTCCATTTGGCCCGAAAGCCAGAATGTTTACCGCCATGACGATTCTCCTTTATCAATACACTGTATGTTGGCGGGAACGCCGGATGCGGCCCGCTCCATGGACATGAATGAGTATTCACTCAAGAATGAAATTAGCTCATGACTATATACCAAAAAAAAGATTGCGGCCAGAAAAAATATTTTAACCGGGGAAGAGCAAGGGGCGTTGTGGGGGGCGGTTGCCCTCGCGGGCCGAGAGTGGAGCGGGCCAAGCTTCGGCAAGGCTTGAAGAGGAGCCTTGCCGAGAAAATTAAGGTGTCAGGCAGGTTCAGCTTGCGTTATGCAGCTCGCAGAATTCTTTGATCAGCAATTTGCGGGCAACCAGTTCCAGTTTGAAATAGAAAGGACTTTGCATGAGAATTTGTATGGCTTTTTGGGGAGTCATGGCATTCTCCTTCCTTGGAATGGTTTTGCGACTCAATTCGCTTTGTCTTTGCTTAACTCATCGGAAGTTTCGCGGGAAAACTTGACTTGGGGAAATGAAATAGCGGAAAGATCTGAGGCGGAAAAAAGGCTTTTCCCGTGTCTGCATTCTTAGTCATTGATACCATTGGAAAAATGCAGCATAATATGGTTATGGTAATATCATGTCGGTCTGAAAGTGTATTCCGGGCTGACAAGTCGGGCAAATCTTCGAGGGGCACATGCAAAAAATTTTTTTCGCCGTTTTCATGTTGTTCGTGATTCTGTGCATCGGCACCTCCGGATACATGCTGATTGAAAACGGCTCTTTTGTCGACAGCCTGTACATGTCGGTGATCACAATCACCACGGTGGGCTATGGGGAGATCATTCCCTTGAGCTCGGCGGGTCGGTATTTCACCATCTGCCTTATTCTGGTCGGGGTCGGTTTTGTCCTCTATCTGGTGGGCGAGGTCACGGAGTCCATGGTTGAAGGGGGATTGCGGAAAATCATGGGGAGAAACAACATGGAAAAGCGGGTGGCGTCCTTGAAAAATCACTACATTGTCTGCGGTTTTGGCCGGATCGGCAAGGTGATCTGCAAGAATCTTAAAGAAAACAATTTTCCCTTTGTTGTCGTGGAAAGCGATCCCCAGGAGGTGCAGAAGATCGATGATCTCGGCTATCTTGCCCTGCTAGGCAATGCTTCCAGCGACGAGATGCTGATCAAGGCCGGGATCAAGGATGCCAAGGGGTTGATCGCCGTGGTATCTTCCGATGCGGAAAACGTCTATATCATTCTTTCGGCCAGGGGGCTCAATGCCAAGCTCTTTATCATGGCCCGTTCCAGCGGGGCGGACGGTTCGGAGACCAAGTTGCTGCGGGCCGGCGCCGATAAGGTGATTTCCCCCTATTTTATCGGGGCCTGCCGCATGGCCCAGCTTGTCGTGCGGCCAACGGTGGTTGATTTTCTCGATCTCACCGTGCATGGCGGGGAGTTGGGCTTGCGCCTTGAGGAGCTGCGGGTTTCGCAGCATTCATCCCTTGCCGGCAAGAGGCTGATGGATTCCGGTTTGCGCAAGGAGTACGACCTTATTGTCGTCGCCATCAAGAGGGAACAGGGGGAGATGCAGTTCAATCCCAAACCGCAAACCCTCATCCTGCACGGAGATATTCTGGTCGTGCTTGGTGAGCATGAGCATATTGCGGCGCTTGAAAAACAACTATGATGTGAAGCGGTTGTGCTATAGTGTAACCATTGGCAACATGGCCGAGTTTGAAGTTTTTTTCTTACCGGCCGATAGGATAAGGGAAAGGGGCTCAAGCCCGCTTTTTTATTCTTCCGAGGGTGGCATGTGCAATGGCAAGTGAAAAGCTTTTTAAGGGCGGGGTAGAGGTTCTGAATGGCGCTTTTATTCTGAGGGTCTCCAAGGATCGTCTCCAGGCCGTTGTTACTCCAAAAGACGCAAAGGCCGGAGCGCAACTGGACCCTGGTCTGCTCCAGAAGGAACTTGCCGAGAACGGGATTGTCAACGGTGTTTTGCCGATCCCCGAAGCGGCCGGGGGAGGATCGTTCACCGTGGCCAAGGGGGATCCTCCGGTTCCCGGCGAGAACGCCAGGGTGAAAATGCACGTCAAGCCCGTTCTCCCTGGCCCACAAAAATCTGACCCGGATAGGGATCAGGTGGATTATCGCGAACTCGGAACTATAGTTAATGTCGCCAAGGACAGGCTGCTGTTGGAAAAAATCGCGCCCACCCTGGGCAAGGCCGGTCAGGATGTCTTTGGGGTCGGCATTCCGGCCAAGCCGGGAAAAGACAGCAAGCTCAAGTACGGCAAAGGGGTCACGCTCTCCCCCGATGAAACGAAAATATTTGCCGATCTTGACGGCAAGTTCGTCATGGATGACGGCAAGCCCTCGGTTTTTGGCGAACATTCCATTGTCGGCGATGTGGATATGAAGGTTGGAAACATCGTTTTCGGCGGCGCCAAGCTGACGATCAGCGGCGAGGTCCTTCCCGGATTCAGCGTCAAATGCCGGGGTGATATCTGGATAGGGCAGGGGGTCAATAATTCTTTGATTATGGCCGGGGGCGTCCTGACCGTTATCGGCGGGGTTGTCGGCGAGGAAGCGAAACTGCGGGCCAAGGGCGACATCACCGTCGATTTTGTCGAGAATGGCCCCAAGCTTGAAACTGCGGGCTATCTCCGGGTCAACGATGTGCTCCTGCAGGCGCACGCCAGTGTCGGCAAGGATGTGATCGCCACCCAGGGGAACGGGACAATCATCGGCGGCAATATTATTGCCGCGGGCTCCGTGCATGTCAAGGAGTTGGGGTGTGAAGCCGAGGTGGTCACCGAGGTCTGTGTCGGACTCGTTCCTTCCCTGCAGGTGAAGAAACAGAAGATTGACGAGGAGCTTCTTCTTTGGTCCGAGCGGCTGAATGAGGTGATCAAAAACATCAGCACCCTTGAGAAGATGAAGAAGGAACAGGCCGGAAAATTTCCCGAGGACAAAAACATCCTGCTGACCAAGTGCAAGACCTTCATGCCCAAGGCCATGGACAGGGTCAGCCTCCTGACCGAGGAAGACAATGCCTTGGCGCAGGAACTTGAGCAGATGGTGGACGAGGTGGTGTATGTCTACGGCCGTCTTTTCCCCGGCGTGGTGGTGAAAATAGGCAGCCTGGCCCGGACCATCACCCTGGAGGAAGAGCAGTCGGTTGTTTATTTCGACAAGGTAACCCACCAGATCCTGGTGCGGAAGATGAGCCGCGACGAGCGAAATGCCATGCCTGCCTGATGCTTTTTTTAAAATTTTTGGTATAATAAAAAATATTGATGTGCTTGCGGCATACCTGTCTCCAGGTCTCGAAAATCGAGCAGGCTCGGTCGGAGAACGTGATCTTCCTGCTTGGTCCCTTCGGATGCTCCCCCAGCCCAGACCCTGAAACGATTCTCTGAAATCCCGGAAGTTGTAAAAAAGGATGCGGTAATGAGTCAAACGTTTAACGAAAAGCTGCTCCGTGCCTTGGTTCTCTTGGCAGGTGGTGTCGGCCTCTATCTCTGCAGCCTCTATAATTATCTCCTTTTTCATGCCTTTGCGGAATTTTTCAGCATCTCCGTGGCGTTCTCCGTGTTCATGATCGCCTGGAACGCCAGGCGGCAAAACGAAAACAACTATATATTCTTTCTCGGCATTGTCTGTCTGTTCATCGGCATCCTCGATCTGGTTCACACCCTGGCTTACAAGGGCATGCCGATCTTCACGGATTACGATTATTACGCCAGCCAGTTATGGATCGCCTCCCGCTATCTGCAGAGTATCAGTCTGCTGGCCGCCTTTTATTTTCTCCGCTCCAAGCGGAAACTGCCCTATCTTCCCATTCTGTATGGGTATGGGTTCATTTCGGCGCTGATTATCGCCTCGATTTTTGTCTGGAAGATCTTTCCGGTCTGTTTTGTTGAGGGTCAGGGACTCACTCCCTTCAAGAAGATCAGCGAATACTTCATCTCAGCCATCTTTCTCCTTACCGCCGTCCTTCTGGTCAAGCACCGAGACCGTTTTGAAAGGAACATCTTCAACAATCTCTTTTGGGCGATTATCTTCAGCATCGCAGCGGAACTCAGCTTCACCTTTTACATCAGCAACTACGGATTCTCGAATCTGGTCGGTCATTATTTTAAGATCATTGCGTTCTACCTGATCTATCGGGCCATCATCGAAAACTGTTTCGTCAACCCGCTCAACCTGCTTTTTCTGGATCTGAAACAGAGCGAGGAATCCTTGCGAGCCAGCGAGGGAAATCTCATCGAGGCCCAACGCCTAGCCCACATCGGCAGTTGGGCTTACGAGATCGGCAACAACAAACTCACCTGGTCCGATGAGATTTACCGGATTTTCGGGATATCCCCACAGGAATTCGGCGCCACTTACGAGGCATTCATGCAGGCCGTGCATCCCGACGACCGGGAGAGGGTCGACCGCTCGCACCAAGCGGCGGTGCGCAACGAGGGGCCGCATGACATTGAGCACCGTATTGTTCTGCCTTCCGGCGAGGTGCGCCATGTCAGGGAAAAAGCGTTTGTTTTCTTTGACGATCAGGGCATGCCGACCAAGATGTTGGGCACCGTGCAGGACATAACCGACCAGAAAAACATGGCTTTGGCCCTGGCCATCCGTCTGCGCTATGAAAACAGCCTCACCGCCCTGTCGCGGATTTTGCTCCGACCAGGTCCGACTGTTGACGAGGCCTTGGAGCGCGCCCTGCAGGCCCTGCTTGAGGCCAGCCAGACCAGCCGCGTTTATATTTTTGAGAATTTTACCGACCCGGCGGACGGACTCTGCATGCGGCAGAGATATGAAAAGTGCGCCCCCGGGGTACAGCCGGAAATCGGCAACCCGGAGCTCCAGCATCTCCCGTACAGGGATGGCTTTCAACGTTGGCAGGAAGAATTAGCCGTCGGCGGTACCATTGAGGGTCTGATCTCTTCATTTCCCGAGGGAGAGAGGGAGATTCTCGCACCCCAGGGCATCCATTCCATTCTGATCATTCCGGTTTTTGTCGCCGGCGACTGGTACGGGTTCATAGGTTTCGACGACATCAGTCAGAAACGGGCATGGCAAGATGAAGATATCCGGCTGCTGTGGATGACCGCCGAGATGATCGGCGGGTATATAAATCTTCACAAAATCCAGCATGAACTGACTTTGGCCAAGGATGCGGCTGAATCGGCCAATCTGACCAAAAGCCGGTTCCTGGCCAACATGAGTCACGAAATCCGCACCCCGATGCATGCCATTATCGGCATGAACCGTCTGGCCCTGGAAACCCCATTGACCCCGCCCCAGAAATATTACCTGACCACGGTGGATAATTCGGCCCAGGCTTTGCTGGGATTGATCAACGATATTCTGGATTTTTCCAAGATCGAGGCGGACCAGATCACCATGGCGGCCGTTCCCTTTAATCTGCGGGAAATCATGGAGGCGACCATCCAGACCATGGCGGTCAAGGCCAGGGAAAAAGGGCTGGAACTCCTCTGCCGCCTGCCGGCCGAGGTGCATAATGTCCTGGTCGGCGATCCTCTGCGGCTCAGGCAGATATTTCTTAATCTGGTGGGCAACGCGGTAAAGTTTACCGAGCAGGGGCATGTCATTATCCAGGCGGCCACGGAAGCGACGGACAACGGCTGGGTGACCATGCGTTTCAGCGTGATCGATACCGGCACCGGCATACCGCTCGCGGAGCGGGATGAAATATTCAAGCGCTTTACCCAGGGAAGCAACGAATCCGGTGTCCAGCAGGGCGGAACCGGCCTCGGCCTGGCCATCTGTACGCGACTCTGCGAACTCATGGGCGGTCGCATTTGGCAGGAAAACACCCCGGGCGGCGGCAGCACCTTTATTTTTACCGCGCGTTTTCGAAAGAAACAGGGCAAGGCCGAGCCTTCCCTCCTGCCGGTCGAGATCAATGCCGCCGCGACGCCGGTGTTGATAGTCGACGACCATCTCTTTACCTGCCAAGTGGTCCAGGAGCTGCTGGCGGATGCCGGTTTCCCGGCCCATTTTGCGACCAGCGCCGAGGAGGCCCTCCGTCTGGTGACCAAGGCGGCAACCGAGGGGAGAGCCTACGGCCTGCTGCTGGTTGACCGCCGGATGCCAGGCAACGACGGATTGCAACTATTGGAGGCCATAAAAAAAGAGGGTCTGCTCCTGCCTCCGTTGATAATGCTGGAAACCGAAGGGGTGGGGACCGCCTGCGGTTCCTGCGGTATGCACGGGCTGAGTTTCTGTTTGTCCAAACCGATAATCCGGGCCGAATTGTTCGAGCGGGTAATCGCTGCTCTGAAGGGGGAAACCTGCCTCCTCGGCCAACCGCGGCAGGCCGGCGAAACCGGCAAGGTGACTTCGACCTTTGCTCCCCTGCGTATTCTCCTGGCCGAGGATAACCCGATCAACCAGGATCTGGCCCGTATCTTCCTTGAGCAGGCGGGCCATGAGGTCAAGATTGTCGGTACGGGTCTGGAGGTTTTGGAGGTCTTGGCGGATGCTATCCCGGATATTATCCTCATGGATGTCCAGATGCCCGAGATGGACGGCGTGACGGCCACCGTCTGTATCCGTCTCCTGGAGCTGGGTCTGCCTGTCAATTATCCGCTCTCCCCCTCCCTTGAACAACGCTTGGCCAAGCAATTTCCCCGGCAAGAGCGGGTCACGATTCTGGCCATGACCGCCCAGGCCATGGCGGGGGACCGGGAAAAATGCCTGGCCGCCGGGATGGACGGCTATATCACCAAACCGTTCCTGCCCGACGAGGTTCTTGCCGTTCTCCAGTCCCATGCCAAGCATCTTGCCGAGCAGGGACGCCCGGAAGTAGCCCTTCCTGGGGATCAGCAAGATGTTCCGGGGGGCGAGCAGTCCGTGAATCTTGAGACGGTCAAGGCGCATCTCCGCGATACCTACGGCATTGCCCCGGAAAAAATTATAATGCTGGTCGAGTCGAGCCGCGAGGTTCTGCAGCGTATTCTGGCAACCATGGAAAATGCCTTGCGACAAGAAGATCACGAGTCGCTGTCCCAGGCGGCCCACAGTTTGAAGGGTTCCCTCGGCAATTTGGGCCTGAGCATCCTGGCGGGCCTGGCCTTGGAGATCGAGCGGGCGGCAAAGATGGGGGGAGGGTTGGACCGGGAAACACTTGAGCGCCGATTTCAGGAGATACGCAATGGGGTTGCCGCTGTGTTCCGATGAGCGGCTGGCCGATCTTCTGCTCCGTGAACCATCACGACAAGAGGGGTCGGATTCACAGGGCAGAAGGGGGCTGGGGAATTATAATACATTATCGGCGGGGGTTTTACTGCAAAGGCCCTTGCCGAGAGGCTCCATGAGTAACAGTTTGTGATCAGCATGGGAGTGAAATGAAAGCTGCGTGTCGCAGTTTTTCAGCTCAGTTGAACAAAGCAAGCAGCTTTCGCTTGCCAAGCCCTTCCCGTACGGTTTTTCACAGAAGTGGTCGGGGTAAGTTTAATTCGTGGTGCTGATTGTCTGGCCGCGGGATGTAAAGGAGATTCCCTGCTGTGATTCCGCTCCGATCATGATGGTTTCGACGAGTACTGGATTGACGGTCTTTCCCGATTTCCATTCAACTACGAAGTTGGCTCCAGAGCCGCCGCTTTTGTCTTTCTGCGGAACAATATATCTGACCGATTCTAACGGACCAAGGGAGACCGGCTGCTCCAGATATTTCCTAATGAGTTTCCCCTTGGTGTCGTAATAATCCGCAGTGGTTATGGTGACGGGGTGTTTGGTGTCTGTATTCCTGATGCTGAGGGTCACGGTCAGCAAAAAAGGCTTCTCTCTGTTGCCCACATAGATATGGGAATAGGCCGGGACATAAATAGTTTGTCCCTGGGAGAGCTCCATGCCTCCCTCGGTATGGCCGATCATGGGGACAAGAAGCACGAGCGCAATTAGAGTCAGGAAAGACAGGCAGCGTGACTTTTTCATAGTTTCTTCTCCATGTCGATGTTTGGCGGCTGCGGTGGTGTCAAGGTGTCCGCCATTTTTTTGAATGCGAACCGTTCCTGCTGATTCCCCACGACCGCGACCAAATCTTCTGCTGTAAAACAATAATCCGCTTTTGGGTTGGAGTGAAATTCTTTCTTGTGCATCACCCCCACCACTGTAGCGCCCGTTTTGCTGCGGATAGCCGCTCCCTTGATGCTTTCGCCGATCAGTGTGCTTTGCGGGTTGATCTCCACCCAGGAAATCTCCAGCAGGTTTTTGATGGTGTTCAGTTTGGTAAGGAGATGGTAATTCTGTTGGGAATACATCGGTGCGTACATTTGCTGCCGCACTTCGTCGGTGTATTGCTGGATAACCGGCACGGGAATTTCCAGGTGCAAAAGGGCCTGTCTCGCAATTTCGAGGCCTGCTTCCATCTCCGGCAACACAACCATGTAAACCCCGTTTTCGTAAAGAGTCCGGGTTTGCGCCACTCCCTCGGCCCTGGCAACGATATGCAGGCCTGGATTCAGGCGATGGGCTTGTTTGACGATGGCCTGGCTGATCACCACCGAGGGAGTGGTGATCAGCAAAAGTCTGGCCGAGGTCATGTGCGAGGCCTCGATTGCCGTAAGTTGACTCATGTCTCCGTATATTACCGGGAAATTCGCGGCCTTGCATTCAAGCATTCGTTGATGGTTCAATTCGACGAGGACACAGGGGACGGAGAGTTCCGTGAGGATTCGGGCGATATGCTGGCCGACTCTGCCGCCACCGGCGATGATCACATGGTTTGCGAGGCCGTGGCTGGGGAGGTTTTCCGTTTGCAACGGTTCTGGGCTGGAGAACCTCCTGGTGAAGGCGTAGGCCGGTGTGACCAGGATTGAGACCAGGGGGGTTGCCATCATGCTGAGCACTGATACTGAGAGAACAAGGGAATAAAGATTCTGATCAATGGCCCCACTTTCAAGGCCGACTCTGGCAAGGACAAAGGAAAACTCGCCCACCTGAAAGAGCCCGAATCCCACCGCCAGGGGAATGATGTTGCCATAGCCGAAAAGGTGGGCCAGGATGAAGAAGATTAGTCCCTTGGCAAGGGCGAGAACCAGAAGCAGGGAAAGGATCTGATCCCAGTGGGCAAAGACAAATGCCGGATCGAGGAGCATGCCCACCGATGTGAAAAACAGCAACCCGAAGATGTCTCGGAGGGGAATGATGTCGCTCAATGCCTGGTGGCCATAATCGGATTCGCTGAGCACCATGCCGGCGATAAAGGCGCCGAAAGCGAAAGAGAGTCCGAAGAGATGGGTGGCGTAGCCGATGCCGAGGCCGATTGCCGTTGTGGAGAGGATGAAAAGCTCCCTGGAGTTCCATTGGGCGACAGTGGCCAGCAGCCAGGGGAGGAGCTTCGTGCCCAGATAGAGCATCAGCACGAGAAAGATTATGGATTTTCCCACCGCCATTGCCAGCAGGGGCAACCCTACCTCGGGATTTCCCAGCTGCGGCAGGATAATCATCATCGGGATGACCGCCAGATCCTGGACGATCAGGATGCCGATCATTACCCGGCTGGAAAGGGTGCCCATCAACCCTCTGCCGGTCAGGGTTTTGAGGGTCACCATGGTGCTGGACAGGGAAATCAGGGCGCCGAGCCAGAGGGATTGGGTCGGAGACCAGCCGAAAAATCTGCCAAGGGCAAAACCGAAAGCGATGCTGAGCAGAATCTGGATGGGCGTGCCGAACAGGGCGATGTTGCGGACGGGTTTGAGTTCGCTTAAAGAGAATTCCAGGCCCAGGGCAAAGAGCAGCAGGGCGACGCCGATCTCGGCCAGCAGCTCGATCTCATGGATGCCGCCGACCGTGATCCCTCCGGTGTATGGCCCCACCACGATACCGGCGAGGATGTAGCCCAGGATCAGCGGTTGTTTGAGCCGTTGGGCAAGGAGCGCCCCCAACAGGGCCGCAACCACAATAATAACAATATCCGCCGCTATGCCCATGCTGCCTCCCGATATTTGTTGCTATCCCGCCGGTAACAGGGCCAGCATCTCCCGCACCGCCTGATCAAGGCCAACAAAGATTGCCCGTGCCATCACCGCGTGGCCGATGCTCAACTCCTCGATGGTGCCTAAGCCGGCTACCCGCCGGGTGTTGAGGTAATTGAGGCCGTGTCCGGCATTGACCCGGAGCCCCATTTCATAGGCCTCTTCCGCCGCCGTGGCGATGAGTCCGAATTCCTTGTCCCGCAGCGGTTCCGTTGCGGCATCACAGTAGCGTCCGGTGTGGATCTCGACAAAGGTCGCCCCCACCTCGTGGGCCGCGTTGATCTGCCGGGAGTCGGGGTCGATGAACAGGCTCACCGGAATCCCCCCTTTATCCATGCGGGCGATGACTTCTTGCAGTTTTTTCTTCTGCCCGGCCACGTTGAGTCCGCCTTCGGTGGTAAGCTCCTTGCGTTTTTCCGGGACCAGGGTGATCATGTCCGGCTTGATCTCCAAGGCGATATCGATGATCTCCTCGGTTGCCCCCATTTCCAGGTTGAGCTTGGTCTTCACGGTTTGTCTGAGCAGCCGCACGTCCCGGTCCTGGATATGCCGACGGTCTTCCCGGAGATGGACGACAATCCCTTGGGCTCCGGCCAGTTCGCAAATGCCTGCGGCCAGTACCGGGTCCGGTTCGGTGATGCCCCGCGCCTGACGCAGGGTGGCGACGTGATCGACATTGATGGCGAGACTGACCATTTTCCCTCTCCTTTCCTCGGTTAACAATTGACTTAAAAGCTGGTTTTCCCGTTCGAGCATGGCCTTGGCCTCGGCGCGGGAACGTTCGTGGTCGTAGCCCAGCAGGTGCAGCACTCCGTGGATCAGGAGAATCGTCACCCGCTGGTGCAGGGTGACCCTGTCTGTAATGGCCTCCCTGGCCGCGGTGTCCAGCGAGATGATCACATCGCCGAGAAGTTCCTCGGGCAGATGCTCTCCTCCTCCCTCCTGCATGGCAAAGGCCAGGACGTTGGTCGGCCCCGACTTGTTGCGGTACTGTTCGTTGAGCTGCGCCATGTCGGGATCGTCAAGGAGCAGGATGCTCAGTTCACCCCGGGAGCAACCACAGAGGGAAAGCAGTCTTTCGGCCCGCTGCCGGAGCTGTTGCAGGCTGATGGGCAAGGGTTTGGCCGTCCGGCTGGTGATGAGTACGGGCATGGCTTCCTCAGTGTTTTTGTAACTGTCCAGCCGCACCACATCTGCTTGGTCATCGGCCTGTACATGTACTATAGCACACTTCACAGACTTTTTTCGCGCATTTGCGGCACTGCTGAACAGTTACGGATAAAGATTTTTCTCCCTTTTTTCCGTGCCCCGGCTAATGGCTGCGTGTTGTCCGGCGGGGCGGGGGGAGTGTTTCCTTGGCGGCGTATGCGAGGATGATTTCTTGTACCAGCCGGTGGCGGACCACGTCCACCTCTGAGAAATGATTAAAGGCGATCCCTTTGATATCCTTGAGAATTCTTGCAGCTTCGATGAGTCCGGATTGTCGGCGGTCCGGCAGGTCGATCTGGGTGATGTCCCCGGTGATCACGGCCTGGGAGTTGAAGCCCAGTCGGGTCAGAAACATCTTCATCTGTTCGTGCGTGGTGTTCTGGGCTTCATCCAGAATAACGAAGGCATTGCTCAGCGTCCGGCCGCGCATGAAGGCCAGGGGGGCGATCTCGATCAACCCTTCCTCGATCAGATCCGCTACCTTTCCCTGGCCCAGCATGGCGTTTAAGGCATCGTGCAGGGGGCGGAGATAGGGATTGACCTTCTGGGCCATGTCGCCGGGAAGAAAGCCCAACCGCTCGCCGGCTTCCACCGCCGGGCGGGCCAGGATAATGGAACGGACCTGCTTGCTGACAAAGGCGGAAACCGCCATGGCCACGGCAAGATAGGTTTTGCCGGTGCCCGCCGGTCCGATGCCGAAAACAATGTCGTTGTTCCGGATGCTGTCTATATAGAGCTTCTGGTTGATGCTCTTGGGCGAGATCACCTTCTGCTCGGCGGTGATATACACCTTGTCGAGAAAGATTTCCTTGAGATTCGCTTTGGGCGAGGCCTGCAGGATCCGCAGGGCATAAGCGACATCCGAAGGATACACCGGATAACCGGAGCGGATCAGCTCCTGGAGTTTGTTGATGGCCGAAACCGCCAGCTCCAGTTCGTGTTTTGTCCCGGTGACGGTGAGATTGCTGCCCCGCACCTGGATAGTGACCCCGGTTCCCTCCTCAATGGCGGTAAGGTTTTTGTTCAGGTCTCCGTAAAGGAGCAGGGCGGTGTTGTTATCGGCCAGGGAGATTTCGCGTTTGATCAACGGTGTGCTCCGCCTTTGCTGCGTTTGCCCAGTTCCTGGCTGACCATCTGCTGAAGTTCCTTGATGTTGCGTTCTTTCAGGCGGCGTCCATTGACGAAGATAGTCGGGGTGCCTCGAACCCCGGCCTGTTGTGCGTCAGCCATGTCGTGTTCGAGATACTGCAGGCCGACCGGCGACTTGAAATCCTTGTTGAATCTATCCAGGTCAAGACCAAGTTTTTTGGCAAGCTCAGTGTATTTTGCCTCGGAAAGGGACTTCTGGTTTTCAAAAAGCAGGTCATGGTATTGCCAGAACTTGCCCTGGCGATGGGCGGCCAAGGAGGCAAGGGCGGCGGACTGGGCCTGTTTGTGCATGGCCAGGGGGAACTGCTTGAAAACGACCTTGACCTCCTTGGGGTATTTGGCCAGAATTTCTTCAAAAAGGGCACCTACCGTGCCGCAATAGGGGCATTCAAAATCGCTGAATGCGACAATGACCACCGGTCCGTTTTCCGGCCCGAGAAACGGGGAGCCCTGGATGTTGATCGGCATGGAAAAATCCAGGGTAACGGTCTGAACGGTCTTGTTTTTGCCGCTGGCCAGATAGAGCTTGTCGGGGAGATTGGCCGCTTGCAGGCCGGAGGAGGCAATGTGGTCCATGGCCGGGTCAACGCTAATGGTCTCTTCCAGGGCGCCCTTCTCTGAATAGACAAGAAGTTTACCGCCTTCAGCCAGAACAAAGGTCCATTTTCCGTCCAGCGAGGCGGCTACATCCAAGGGCGCGGCTGGGGTTTTCACGGTATTGCTTACCTCCCAGTCAACCCCGGCCTGGCAGGGAGCCGCAAGAATCAGGGTTGCGAAAATTATCGTAAGGCAGCGGGGAAAGCATCGTGCTGTCAAAGCCATTGTCTCTGTCTCCTTTGTTAGGATAATCTAAAAAATGGGAGCCGATGCGCACATCCGGCAATCAGTCTGAAATGGAAATCCTGTCCGGGGGATACATTATATTGCCCGGAAAAAATACGCAAGGATCAGCAGGAAGATGGTGAAGAAATTTTCTCACTATCCAGCCGTACCAGCAATGGTTGTTATCGGTGTGCTTATGTGTAATCAGCACACTTCGCAGAACTGTTCCGCGCATTTTCGGCACTGCTGCACAGTTAGTCAGGGAGTTTCCGTTCAGTTCCGGTAAATTTTGTTACAGAAGCTCTGTCAGGAGAATCGCCAGATGGTGAACCTCGGGGCGTGCCGGATCATGGCCCACCCCCTGCCGGATATGGATGAGGCAGCCAGAGCAGGTGGTGGTTACCAGATCGGGGGCGGCCTGTTCCAGTTGGTTGAGCAGGCGGTCTCTGATTTTTCCCGCCAGCTCCGGTTGGGCAAGATGGAACAAGCCTCCCTGGCCGCAGCATTGCGGGCCGTCGGGGAGTTCGATCAGGCGCAGGTTGGGAATGGTCCGGAGGATTTTCCTGGGCGGGTCGGTGAGTTGGGGCTGAAACCTCAGGTGGCAGGGGTCGTGGTAAACTACGGTGCGGGCCTTGGCCGGACCGGCAAAGCGGAAAGATGGATCCGTCTCCATGGCTTGGGTCGCAAAGGTCGAAAATTCAAGGAGCCGATTCGCAAAGGTCTGGGCCTTTTCCTGCCATTCGGGGTCATCCTCGAAAAGCTGCGGATAGCGACGCAGCTGGCTGTAACAGGAAGCGCAGGAGGTCAGGATGGGCAGGCTGTTTTCGGCAAAGGCGTTGATGTTTTGTATGGCAAGACGCCTGGCCGTGGCGGTGTCGCCACCGTTTTCCGCGGCAAGCCCGCAACAGCAGTGTTGCTTTGGTGTCAGCGGCGGCTTGCCGGTGAAAGTTTCGGCAAGCCGTTCCGTCGCCTGCCTGATTTCCTTGTGCAGATGGGTGGCGTAACAACCCGGGAAAAAGGCCAGGGCCGGATGCGCGGCTTTTTTCCGTGGCATTTCAGGGAGGGGAGGGAAGGTGGCGCCCTCCGGCGGCAGACCGAGGCGCAGTCTTAATCCGCTGTCGGCCGGCAACCGGTCCAACAGGGGGTGGCCCAGCCCGGCGATTGTCGCCAGCAGGGTCGGATTGGCCAAGGCTTTCCGGGTGATGGCTCTGAGCAAGACATGATGGCCCGCACTTCTTTCCAACTGTTTGCGGGCGGCAATAAAACGGGCGGGCGGGTCGAGCCTCCTTGAGCACACGGAGCGGCAGGCCCCGCAGAGCAGACATTGGGAAAGAATCTCCGCATAGGCGGTTGATGCCTGGGCGGGATCAAGCCGTTCCAGTAGATGCAGTCTGCCGCGGGCAGAGAGAGATTCCCTGCCCCCGGCCAGAAAGGCTGGACAGACCACGGTGCAGGCCCCACATTTTGCGCACTGCAAGGGTTTTTCCGTCATGAAGCGGACCAGGGTGTCGGCTGCTGTATCGCCGCGGCCAATACCGGTTTTTTCGGACTGCTTCCTATCGTTGCCACAGCAGATAGGCCTTGATGAACGGGTCAAGGTTGCCGTCCATCACGCTGTCCACATTGCCGACTTCATAATTGGTGCGGTGGTCCTTGATCAACCGATAGGGCTGCATTACATAGGAACGGATCTGGCTGCCCCAGGCGATCTCCTTTTTCTCGCCGGAGATTTCCTGGTGCTGTTCCTTTTGCGCCTCGCGCTCTTTTTCGTACAGTCTGGCCTTGAGCATCTTCATGGCCGTGTCTTTGTTGCGGTGCTGGCTTCGTTCGTTCTGGCACTGGACCACGATGCCGGTGGGCAGATGGGTGATGCGGATGGCCGAGCTGGTCTTGTTGACGTGCTGGCCGCCTGCGCCGCTGGCCCGGTAGGTGTCGATCCGCAGATCCTTGTCGTTGATATCCACCTGGATGCTGTCGTCAAGTTCCGGAAAAACGAAAACAGAAGCAAAGGAGGTGTGCCGTCTGCCCCCAGCGTCAAAGGGAGAGATGCGCACCAGCCGGTGAATGCCCATTTCCGAGCGAAGCAATCCATAGGCGTTGTGGCCGGTGACCATGATGGTCACCCCCTTGACCCCTGCTTCATCGCCCGGCAGCATATCGAGTATCTCGGTGGGAAATTTCT
>Ga0224510_10001365_pt1 | contig 16312 bp, 13 predicted proteins | sample SF_May12_sed_USG_FD_170161 | JGI IMG/M metagenome (GOLD analysis project Ga0224510, IMG submission 170161) | Sediment microbial communities from San Francisco Bay, California, United States - SF_May12_sed_USGS_4_1 | ecosystem: Environmental > Aquatic > Marine > Sediment | place: USA: California... | reverse complement strand
CTCTTTGTCGTCTGGCGAGTCGTTCGACCCCGAGCCGGATGAGCCCGAGCCGGATGAGCCCGAGGAACCGGACGATGTCCCGTGATCGTCCGAACCACTGGAGCTCGAGCCGCTCGAGTCGTTCGAATCCGCCTCTCTCGTCGTATCGACGCTCTTTCCGGAGCCACCCGAACCGGAGTCCTCAGCATTCGTTGAACCTTCATGTGAGTCCTCGTCCACAAGCAGTCGACCGTTCCTGCTTCCGCTGGACGATCCAGCCCGGTCGTCGTCGGTTTCTTCGGTCGAATCCCCGCGACCGCCCGGGCCGCTGCGATCCTCGTCGGCGGTCGCCTCCCCTCGGTCCGCCCCGCGCCGCCGTCCTCCGCTTGGCGCCTCCTGGTCGTCTGAGGTCGTCTGCATCGACGTCGCCGCGATCGGCTCTCCAGCGCGTTCGCTCCGGGCAGGTCGGTCCGACTCGATCGCCCCGACCGCACCCACGGTGGACACGGCGACGGCAGTGGTCGCAAGCTTCACACCCAGAGGCGCCGCGGTCAGCTTGGCGAGCAGCCCGCCCGCGACGCCAAAGGTCGCCGCGCTCGTCCCCGCGCCGGCCGAGAAGCCAGGGATTGCCATCGCGAGCTCCTCACGCAGAGCAAGCGGAACGACCAGCACGGTGCCCGAGACGGGGCGCAGCCGACCCCGAAGACCTCGCCGCGCGCGAAAAAGAAGCGCTTCCGTTGCCGGACGCGAGAGCCCGAGGGCCGTCGCGACCTCTCCGTAGCGAAGCCCGAAGAGGTAGCGAAGGACGACGGCTTCCCGCTGCCGCTCTGGGAGCGCTGCGAGCGCCTCGCGAAACTCCAGGGCCTGATCGTGGCGTGCCTGCTCGTCGACCGTCGACGGAATCGCAGCGAGATCCTCGTCGCTGACGGGCAGCGGCGCCCGCATTCCGGCAGCGATACGCCCACGACACTCGTTCCGGGCGATCGTCGCCAGCCAGCCCCCCGAATCGCGGACGCGCGCGCCACCGAGCAGTGCCTTGTGGGCAGAGAGAAAGACCTGCTGCGCCGCGTCTTCGGCTTCGTGCACGTCACGGAGCATGGCCCGGCACACGCCGTACACCATTCGCCCGTAGCGCTCGAAGAGGCCGCCGACACGAGCGGCGGCCTCACTTTCGAGCAAGTTGCTTCGTCGGTCCGGAAGCGGAGCGCTCGTCACTGTCCAAACCTAGTCGTCATCGTCATCGCTGCCCGGTCCGGGACCGCTCGAGTCGTCGTCGTCATCGTCATCGTCGTCATCGCCGCCTGGCCCGCTGTGATCGTCGTCGTCGTCGGACGCGTTACCGGACGACGAATCGTCATCGTCGTCGGCCATGTCTTCGTGCTCGAGCTCGCGGAGCACCCATGAGCCACCCACCAGGTCGCACGTGATCTCGACGAAGTCGCCAACGACGAAACCCGCAAGCAAGCCAGCGCTCGGGGCGGAACACGTAACCGAGCGCGTCGCCGACGTGACCGTCAGTGGAGCGAGCGAGGTCAGCTTCCCCTTGATCTCGACCTCGTCGTCTTCGGCCCTTGGCGACGACGAAGTCGACAGAGGCTGCGAGGAGACGATCGAGACGTTGTGAGCGAGAACCCGCGAGCGGTGCCCTTGCGCCCGTAGCGTCGAGCCGCGAAGCTCGATCCGCTGACCGATCCGGATGAGGCTCATCGACCCGGGAACGCGGAGTGCAACTGCTTGTCGCTTCGTTCGAACGGTAACCAGATCGTTGGCTTGGCTCTTGAGGGCGACCGTGCCCCGAAGACGTGAGGTCGACTGGCCTTCGGCTGTCGCCGGGAGGACGAGCAGAACTGCGGCAAGTACGGCGAGGAGGAAGCGCGGCATGGATCCGTCCTTTCGGAGAGTAATGCGTTACCCATCCAGAGTCGGATTGCCGTGCAAAACGTGCGCGGCCTCGCAGCCGCGTCGCGTCAGAGCTGCTTGGCCGACGGTGCCGAGCGAATCGGCACGACAACGCCATCGCGCTGGAGCGCGGCCTGCACTTCCTCGCGAGCCTTGTAGATCCGCCACTTCACGGTCGCAAGGGTGATCTCGAGCGTCTCGGCGATCTCGGCGTACGAGAGGCCGACGATGTCTCGCAGGAGCAGAGCCATCTTCAGGTCCGCGTTGAGGAGCTCGACTGCCCTCCAGACGGCATCGATGGTCTCAGCCCTCTCCGCCGGCGCGTCGACGACCTCGAGCGGAGCCATGTCCTCGATGTTGACGACGGAGCGTGGACGCCTTTCGAGCGCCCGCAGCTCGTCGAGGACGCGGTTCTTGGTGACCTGGAAGAGCCACGTAGTAAAACGCGAACGGAGCGAGAACCCAGGAAGCCCTTGGTAGACCCGCAGGAACACTTCCTGCGTCAGGTCTTCCGACAACGCCCGATCGCCCGTGAGCCGTAGGACGTAGTTGAAGACGGGCTGCTCGTACGTGCGCACGATGATCGCGAACGCACGCTCATCTCCACGCTGAGCCTTGCGCAGGACTCCGAGATCTGGCTGCGGTAGCGACACGAGCGGCGAGTATAGAGCGCGATTCGTAAAAGTTTCTAGCGGGCGGAGTTACAGGCGCATTGCGAGCGCGTTGCCTGTCATGTCACTCGGAATGCCCAGTCCGAGCAACGAGAGAATGGTGGGCGCGAGATCGGACAGCGCGCCCTCTTCGCCGAGCCCGAGTGCGCTGCTCGTGACGACGAGCGGAACAGGGTTCGACGTGTGCGCCGTGTGCGGGCTCACGCCGTCACCTGCGAGCATGACTTCTGCGTTGCCGTGGTCTGCCGTTAGGAGGCAGACGCCTCCCGCAGCCTCGACGCACTCGACCACGCGGCCGAGCGCGGCGTCCGTCGCCTCGACAGCGGCGACGACGGCAGGTATCGAGCCTGTGTGCCCGACCATGTCCGGGTTGGCGAAGTTGACGACCGCGAAGCCGTATCCCCGCACGATCTCGTCGCATACCCGATCGGCGACCTCGGCTACCGACATCTCCGGCTTCAGGTCGTAGCTCGGGACGTCGCGCGGCGAAGGCACCAGGATCCGAGTCTCCCCCTCCCACTCCCGCTCCTCACCGCCGTTGAAGAAGTACGTGACGTGCGCGTACTTCTCCGTCTCGGCGACATGGAGCTGGCGGATGCCGTCGGCGGCGAGCACCTCGGCGAGCGTGTTGCGAACCTCCTGCTCCTCGAAAGCGACGGGAAAGGGAAAGTCCGCGCGATAGCGCGTCATCGTGGTCAGGTCGACTCCCGCCTCGAGCAACCGCTGAGCGAGCTGGCGCGCACGATCGGGGCGGAAGTTGAAGAACACGGCCGTGTCTCGCGCGGGTTGAAGCCGCGGCCTGCCCGCGAACACGACCGGCTCGACGAACTCGTCGGTGATCCCGCGCTCGTAGCTCTCGCGCACCGCCTGGAGAGGATCGTCGGCAGGTGTGGTCTCGCCCTGGCAGATTGCGTCGAACGCGCGGCCCGTCCTGTCCCAGCGCTCGTCGCGGTCCATCGCGTAGTAGCGCCCGCACACCGTGGCGATGCGGTCGCTCGGCAGCTCGGCGAGATCGCTCGCCGCGGCGTGCGGCGAGACGTCGCGCCCATCGGTGAACGCGTGGATCCAGGTCCGCTGGGCCATCCCGTGCTCATCCGCGAGCTCGAGGAGCGCGCGAAGGTGGTCGATGTGCGAGTGCACGCCGCCGTGCGAGACCAGCCCGAGGAGATGGACGTCGCCACCCTGCTCCCGCGCACGCCCGAAGGCCGAGACGAGCGCATCGTTGTGCTCAAGCGAGCCATCGGCGACTGCCTGGTTGACCCGCACGAGATCCTGAAAGAGGATCCTTCCCGACCCGATGGTCAGATGGCCGACCTCGGAGTTCCCCATCTGACCGGGCGGGAGCCCAACCGCCTCACCAGATGCCCGCAGAGTCGTATGCGGGTATCGCTCCCAGAGAGCGTCGAACACCGGTGTGTCGGCGAGCTCGACGGCGTTGCCAGGGCCCGCCGGTGCCAGCCCCCAGCCGTCCAGAATCAGGAGTACGACGAGTCTCGTCACGCAGCAGCGACCTCGGCCCCCGCGAGGCAGATCGCCTCGAAGGAGGCCGGGTCCAGCGACGCACCGCCGACGAGCGCGCCGTCGACGTCGGGCTGTCCGAGGAGCACGAGCGCGTTCTCGGGCTTGACCGAGCCGCCGTAGAGCACGGGAGCGTCATGCAGGGACTTGATGAACGCGTGGGCCTCCTGAGCCATCTCGGGAGTCGCCGTGCGGCCGGTCCCGATGGCCCAGACCGGCTCGTAAGCGATCACGAGGCGTTCGTGCCTGGGAAGGACGCCGACCTGGCGCGCGAGGACGTCCTGGGTCTCGTCAGACTCGCGCTCGGTCCCTGTCTCACCCACGCACGCGATGACCGAGAGACCTGCCTCGAGTCCGGCCTCAGCCCGTTGCCGCACCGTCTCGTCGGTCTCACCGAAGTGCTGCCGCCGCTCCGAATGGCCGACGATGGCGCCCTTGACCCCGAGCTCGAGCAGCATGGGCGCCGAGACCTCGCCCGTGAACGCGCCGTCGAGCTCCCAGTGGACGTTCTGCGCGTAGACGCGTACGAGGCTCTCTTCCCCGAGGCCCTGCAGCGCGGCCTGAAGCGAGACGAAGGGCGGGCAGACGACGACGTCGACTCCTTGGGTGCGTTCGGGCAGGTGACGAATCCGGGTGGCGAAGGCCCGCGCCTCGTGAGCGCCCTTGAACATCTTCCAATTGCCTGCGATGAGCACTTCCGCCGATCTTAGGTCACGTGCCTGCTAGCCTCGCGCAAGATGAGTCTCGTGCTCTGGGAGCAGCGCTTCCGAGCGCCTGTCTCGTTTCTTCCCGAATGGTCGCCTCAGGCACCTGATCACATCGTCTACGCGTCGAATGAATCGGGCACCTGGCAGCTGCATGTCTGGAACATCGCCACCGACACTTGGCGCCAGGTAACGGACCACACGGTCGGTCTCCTGGACGGCACACCGGCTCTCGATGGAGAGGGGATCCTCTGGTTCCAGGACGACACCGGTGACGAGTCCGGGCGCTGGTTGATCCAGCCGTTTCACGGGGGCGAGGCACAGGCGCTTCTCGAAGGTGCCCCGGACGGCTGGAACGAGGGCCTGGCTCAGGCGCCCGGGATCGTGGTCGCTGGGATCAGCAACCGTGACGGATTCGCTGTCTACGCCTCGCTCGACGGTGGACAAGCTCGACTGCTTGCCCGTTCCGCAGAGTCTCTCCGCATCGGCAGCGTGGATGTCGGCGGCTTCCTCCTTGGGGGCCTCTCGGCTGACGGGTCGCTGCTCTGCCTCGAGCACGCGGAGCACGGCGATCTTCTCCATACCGCGCTTCGCGTGCTGGACCCGCGCACGGGCTCGACGGTCGGCGAGCAGCTCGACGAGGGAACGTCGATCGTCGCGAAGTGCTGGTCTCCGATCCCCGGCGATCAACGACTTGCCTTCGACCACGACCGGGAGGGCGATGAGATGCCGGGCCTATGGAGCCTCTCGACCGGCGAGCGCCAGGACCTGGCTGTCGACCTCGAGGGGGCCGTGCATGTTCAGGACTGGTGGCCCGACGGCTCGGCACTCCTGCTCCAGAACCGGTTCCAGGGGCGAGACCGGCTCTACCGATACGAGCTTCCGACCGGCGCGCTTGTTGCGATCTCGACCGATCCCGGCGTGATCTGGAAAGCTCGCGTCCGTCCGGACGGCCGCGTGTGGCTTCTCCACGAGCAGGGACACCGGCGACGGCTCGTCCTCGACGACGAGGGCGTCGAGGTGCTCGCTCCGCAGGGAGGCCTCAGCCTTGGAGCGCACCGCTACACGTCATGGCAGTTCGCCAACGAGCACGGGCAGGAGGTGCACGGCTTCGTCGTGACCCCGGATGAATCGGGCGGACCGTTCCCGATCGTGATGTTCGTACACGGCGGGCCGACATGGCTGGATCTCGATCGCTGGCAGCCGGAAGTGCAGGCCTACGTCGACGCGGGATTCGCCGTCGGCCTCGTCAACTACCGGGGCTCGATCGGGTACGGGCGCGAGTGGCGCGATGCACTGATCGGAGATATCGGCGGACCGGAGCTCGAGGACGTGAACGCTGGTCTGCGAGACCTCGTCGAGCGAGGCATCGCCGATCCCACACGCGCGGTGATCGCCGGCTATTCCTGGGGCGGCTACGTCACGTTGCTCGAGCTCGGCAAGCACCCGGGTCTCTGGATCTGTGGAGTGGCCGGGGTGCCCGTCGGCGACTACGAGGACGGATACGAAGAGCTTTCGCCGCTTCTCCAGGAGTACGACCGCGCTCTCCTCGGCGGGCACGAGCCCAAAGACGTCCCCGAGCTCATGCGCGAGCGCAACCCGATCAACTTCACAGATGCGGTCCGCGTGCCGGTGTTGTTCTTGATCGGGAGGAACGACAGCCGCTGTCCCTACCGTCAGGCCATGGCATACGTCGAGAAGCTCGCGGAGCGCGAGCATCCGCACGAGGTCTACGTCTACGAGACGGGACACAGCTCCTTCGAGGTCGAGGAGCGGGTCCGCCAGGTCGGCACGATCCTCGACTTCCTCGCCCGCCATGTCCCGGGTGTCGCCCGACCGAGCTGAGAGGGTCAGCCCACCGGTATCGCTGCGACGCCGGGAAGCTCCTTCCCCTCGAGGAGCTCGAGGGATGCTCCGCCGCCGGTCGAGATCCAGGAGACGCGGTCTGCCAGGCCGAGCTCCTGGATCGCGCGCACCGAGTCCCCTCCTCCAACGACCGTGAAGGCGTCGGCGTCGGCTACCGCCTCGGCGACCACTTTCGTGCCAGCAGCGAAGCGAGGCCATTCGAAAACTCCCATCGGGCCGTTCCAGAACACCGTTCGTGCCGAACGAATCTTCTCGGCGAAGAGCTTGCGCGTCACCGGCCCGATGTCGAGGCCGAGCCAGCCCTCGGGCAGTGCGTCGTAAGGAACGACGTTGCTCTCCGCATCCGCCTCGAAGCCAGCCGCTGCGACGACGTCGCGGGGAAGCTCGGCATCGTAGGGGAGCGGGTTCTCGTCTCGCAGCTCTTCGGCCATCTTCCCACCCACAAGCACGACGTCGGCGCGACTCCCGAGTTTGAGGAGAACGCCGAGCTTATCCTCGACCTTGGCGCCACCCGCCACGAGCACGAACGGCCGCTCGACGTCGCCGAGCAGGCGTCCGAGCATCTCGAGCTCCTGCTCGAGGAGCAGGCCGGCGTACGCCGGCAGCAACTGAGCGACTCCTTCGGTCGACGCGTGAGCTCGGTGCGCCGAGCCGAACGCGTCGTTGACGAAGAGATCCATGCCGTCCGCGAGCCGTTTCGCCGACTCGGGGTCGTTCTTGGTCTCCCCCAGGTCGAAGCGCGTGTTCTCGAGGACGTGCACGCGGTCGTCCGGAAGGAGCTCGCGAAGCGCCGCCGCGACCGGCGCGATCGCGAAGGCAGGGTCAGGGCCTTTCGGGCGGCCGAGGTGTGAGCACACGGCCACCTGCGCAGCCTCGTGTTCGAGGAGGTAGCGGAGAGTTGGCAGTGACGCGCGGATGCGCGTGTCGTCGGCTACCCGCCCGTCCTCGAGGGGGACATTGAGGTCGGCGCGGACGAGAACGGTCTTTCCCTTGACGTTCGCCTCGCGTACGGAGCGCGGCCGCTGCACGCTCAGCCGAGCAGCTTGCCGATCACGTCGACCAGGCGGCACGAGTATCCCCACTCGTTGTCGTACCACCCGAAGACCTTGACGCTCGATCCGTGCACCATCGTGAGCTCGCTGTCGTAAATGCACGAGAACGCGCTGCCGATGATGTCGGTCGAAACGATGGGATCCTCCGAGTACTGCAGGATCCCGGCGAGGCCGGCGTCGGACGCTTCGCGGAACGCTCCCTTCACCTCGTCGACGGTCGTCTCACGGCGGAGGCGGACGACGAGATCAGTGAGCGACCCTGTCGCAACCGGCGCGCGAACCGCCACGCCGTCGATCTTCCCCTGAAGATCTGGGAGGACGAGCCCGATCGCCTTCGCAGCACCTGTCGAGGTGGGGATCAGGTTCACGGCCGCAGCACGCGCGCGTCGGAGGTCCTTGTGCGGGAAGTCGAGGATCACCTGATCGTTGGTGTACGCGTGAATCGTCGTCATGAATCCCGACTCGATCACGCCCAGCTCATGGAGCACCTTCGCCATCGGCGCGACGCAGTTCGTCGTGCACGAGGCGTTCGAGACGATGTGGTGCGTCTCCGGGTCGTACGCATCGTCGTTCACACCCAGGACAACCGTGAAATCCGGGTCGGTCGCCGGCGCGGAGATCACGACCTTCTTGGCGCCGGCGGAGATGTGCTTCTGCGCGCCATCCCGGTCGGTGAAGAAGCCCGTGGACTCGAGGACGACTTCGACTCCGAGCTCCTTCCACGGAAGCGCGGCCGGATCGCGCTCGGAGAGCATTCGCACGTCTTCGCCCGCCGCGCGCAGGGTTCCATCCCCGAGCTCGACCTCCCCCGGGAATGGCCCCAGGTTCGAGTCGTACTTGAGCAGGTGAGCCATCGTCTTGGCGTCCCCGAGGTCGTTGAACGCGACAATCTCGATTTCCGACCCGAGCGCGTTCTGCGCGCGGAAGAAGTTCCGCCCGATGCGGCCGAACCCGTTGATGCCGACGCGAATGGCCATGTGTCCTCCGTGGTCGAGTGCGAGTCTCCCGAACGGCGAGTCTAGCCACGCCTCTGCGAGCCGGTCAGGGAAGCCGGTCGGCGAGCTCCTCGAGGCGGCGAAGCCGTCGGTGAACGGCCGCCTTCGTCGCCGGAGGATTCGTTCTGGCTGCGAGCTCACGCAGGGAGTCACTCGGGTGCCGAAGCCTGAGCTCAGCTGCCTCACGCAGCGAATCGGGCAGGCGTTCCAGCCGATCGGCGGCTCCAAGGCGCTCCACTGCATCGAGCTGAAGCTGGGCTGAGCGGCTTGTCCGCACCAGATTCGCGTGGTCTGCGTTTGCAAGCCGATTTGCGCGCGCGCTCGTCTCTGCAACGATCGAACGTTCTTCCAGCACGAGGACGGTCTCCGACGCACCCATGAGTGCGAGTACGGACTCGATCGCCTCCCAGCTCTTCGCATAGGCGACGGCATGATTCGCGCGCTCCGCGATCGTGAGAGCGGCACCTTGCAGGGTGGCGATCTCGCAGAGGAGTGACGCAGAGACCCGAGACGCCGTCCGCAATTCGAGGTGCGGCGAGCGCGAGACCGAGAGCGAGCCGCCTCCGAGGAATGCGCCACGCAGATAGGCCGCACGGCAACACGCTCTTCCGACGACCCTCCGCGGTGGCCGCTCGAGGGGAGCGTGTCTCCTGTCGACGACGCCGGCGGCAGTGAGCACGTGGAGCGCGTGAGTGTCGCCTGCAACGTGCAACTGGTAGCGCGTCGCCCGGTCGAATGCGCGCCGCCGATACGTGCGGATCTCCGAGCGGATTCCAACGTCCCGCAACAACGAGAAGGCACGGCGAGCAGCGGCGCCGCTTCCGAGGTCGAGGTGCAGGGCCCAGTCTCCACCGGCTCGGAGATGCAGGCTGCCGGCCGAGTGGAAGAGCGCGGAGAGCTCGGCCCGTCGATCGCACGCCCGAGCCGGGGCGATCCGGGCGAGCTCCTCCCGCACGTCCTCGGATGCGGTCACGCTGCGGTGCCCTCGAGCGCGAGCAGTCTGCGCTTGACGCCGACGCCGCTGCTGCCGAATCCACCAATCCCAGTCGCGCCGACAACGCGGTGGCAAGGCACGAGGATCGCGAAGCGGTTCGTGGCGCAGAACGACCCCACTGCCCTGGCAGCACCCGGGTACCCGGCGAGCGCCGCAAGTTCACCGTAGGTGACGACCTCACCGCGTGGCACGTGACGAAGCGCCTCGGCGACAGCACGCTGGAACGCTGTGGCCCAGGAAAGGTCGAGCTCGACGTCGTCCCAGGCCACAGCGGCGCCCGCGAGATATTCGGTCATGCGGGAGGTCAGCTCCTGCGATGTATCGGCTGAGTTCTGCCCGCCTCCAAGGTGCAAGGTCGGCGCATAGTCGTGTCCCACTCGTGACGACTTCGGAGCTAGCGTGCCGGTTGGGGGGCTCACCGCCCCGTTGGGGGGGTGTGCCCGTAGGCTGCCGGTTCCGCAAATGCTCGACTCGTCCCCGCCGAAGTCGAAGTCGTGCGCGAGCACCAGATTGCCGAACGTCCAGAGCTCGCCGACACCCCAGCCGGGCACGGAGTACCGCGTTCGCGTCGCACTCAACGCCGCCGACTCTACAATCGCCCCCATGAGCGCACCCGGAATATTCACTCCACCGCGGCCGGTCAACGAACCGATCGCGTCGTACGCCCCCGGCACACCGGAGCGGGCAGAGCTCCAGGCTCGCCTTCGCGCGATGGAGGACGAGCGAATCCGCATCCCGCTCGTCATCGGCGGCAAGGACGTCTACACGGACGAGACGTTCGAGTCTGTGATGCCACACCGCAAGAGCCATGTGCTTGCGGATGTGAGCAAGGGCGGGCCCGAGCACGTCCAACAGGCAATCGATGCCGCCAAAGCCGCACACGCCGAGTGGTCGCGAATGCCGTGGCACGAGCGCGCGGCCGTCTTCCTTCGCGCGTCCGAGCTTCTCGCGGGCCCGTGGCGCTCAACGGTGAACGCTGCGACGATGCTGAACCAGTCGAAGACCGCTCACCAAGCCGAGATCGACGCGGTCTGCGAGATGGTCGATTTCTGGCGCTTCAACGCCGACTTCCTCGTCCGCGTCTACTCCGAGCAGCCGTACTCGCCGACCGGCACGTGGAACCGCATGGAGTACCGACCGCTCGAGGGCTTCGTGTTCGCCGTAAGCCCGTTCAACTTCACCTGCATCGGCGGGAATCTCTCGTCGACACCGGCACTCATGGGTTGCACGATCCTCTGGAAGCCGGCCTCGACAGCCGCGCTCTCCGCGTACTACCTCATGCGGATCCTTCAGGCCGCGGGCCTGCCGGACGGCGTGATCAACCTCGTCTACGGCTCGGGCGCGTCGATCGGGAACACGGCGATCGCGAGCCCGGACCTTGCAGGGATCCACTTCACGGGCTCGACCGAGGTCTTCAACAGCATGTGGGGAACGGTCGGCGCGAACATCGGCTCGTACCGCAACTATCCGCGCATCGTGGGCGAGACGGGCGGTAAAGACTTCATCCTGGCGCACCCCTCCGCCGATGCCCAAGCCGTGGCGACAGCTGTCGTTCGTGGCTCATTCGAGTACCAGGGCCAGAAGTGCTCGGCAGCGTCGCGGCTGTACGTGCCCTCGAACATTTGGCCCGAGGTGAAAGAGCGCCTCGTCGCAGACGTGGCGACGATCAAGATGGGTGACGTCACGGACTTCGAGAACTTCATGGGCGCGGTCATCGACTCCAGCGCCTTCAAGACGCACAGCGAGGCGATCGCCGAGGCACGCGCCGCAGGGGCGGAGATCCTGACGGGTGGCTCGACCGACGACTCGGAGGGCTATTTTGTACAGCCCACCGTGATAACCACTAAGGACCAGGGCTTCCGGCTTCTTCGTGACGAGCTTTTCGGGCCCATCGTGACGACGTACGTCTACGACGAGGAGCGCTGGGACGACACGCTTCGTCTCGTCGACGAGACCGCCCCGTACGGGCTCACCGGTGCGGTGTTCGCCACCGAGCGTACGGCGATCGACGAGGCCCAGGACAGACTTCGGTACGCGGCCGGCAATTTCTACGTCAACGACAAACCCACCGGCGCCGTCGTCGGGCAGCAGCCGTTCGGCGGCTCTCGGGCGAGCGGAACGAACGACAAGGCCGGCTCGATGTGGAACCTGATCCGCTGGGTCTCGCCGAGAACGATCAAGGAGACGTTCGTACCACCGACGGACTACAGATATCCGTTCCTCGGGCCCGACGGCAGCGGGTCGAGCTAGCAGGGACGCATACGCGTGATCCGCGTTCTCGACGGGATCGACGCTTTCCTCGATCAACTCGCGTCGGTCCACCCTCTCCCCGTCCTCTTCGCGGTGCTCGCGCAGCTCGCGAAGCTCACATGCACGAGCATGGCGTGGCGGAACGTGCTCGCAGCGGCCTATCCGAACGAGGTCGTCCGGCGCCGGTCCATCGTCGGTGCCTACCTGGCCGGTGTGGGTGTCAACGCACTCGTTCCACTGCGGGCAGGAGATGCGGTGCGGGTGCTCCTTGCACACCGAGCCATCGGGAGGAGCACCTATACGACCATCGTCTCGAGCACGCTGGTTCTCTCGATCTTCGACATCGCCGCCGCGTCTGCGCTCCTCACGTGGGCCGCGCTCACGCAGGACGCTCTCCCGGGCTTGGGTGAGCTGCCCGAGCTGCCGAGCTTCGACTTCTCGTGGCTCCTCGACCACCCATTGGCGGCCGAGCTCCTGCTCGCTGGGCTCGTCATCGTCGCGGTCGCCGTCGGCATCTGGATCCACGGGCACGTCCTCGACTTCTGGGATCGCGTCAAACAAGCCTTCGCCGTCGTCCGGAGGCCGACTCTCTACCTGCGCACGGTGGCCTTCTGGCAAGCCGGCGACTGGATCCTCCGCCTGGTCGCGATCTGGTTCCTGCTCGACGCATTCGACATCCCGCAGACGCCCGAGAACGTGCTCCTCGTGCAGGTGTCCGCGAGCATCGCGACCTTGCTCCCGCTCACGCCGGCGGGGATCGGGACGGAGCAGGCGTTTCTCCTGTACATGTTCCAGGGCGCGGTGCCGAGCTCGAAGCTGCTCGCGTTCAGCGTCGGTCTGAAGTTCATGACGGTCGGGACAAACGTCGTCGCCGGCTTCACCGCAATCGCCCTGACGCTTCGCACGCTCCGCTACAAGCAGGCGCTCGCTCCGCCGGAAGAGACGGAGGTCAGCTCCTAGGACGGGCCGGCCTTGTGCAGTTGCGCGTACAAGGCACGTGCGGTCTTCTGCGGCAACCCCGGGACGCCCTCGAGCTCCTCCTGCGAGGCTTCGAGAAACCGCTCGACCGAGCCGAAGTGCCGGAGGAGCGCACGGCGACGCACCGGACCGACGCCTGGAAGCCCGTCGAAGATCGTCCTCATCGAGCGTACCCCTCGCTTGCGCCGGTGGAAGCGCAGCGCAACGCGGTGGGCCTCGTCGCGTACGCGCTGAAGGAGCTGAAGAGCTGGGCTCGAGCGATCGAGCCCGATCGCGACGGGCAGCCCTGGGACGAACACCTCCTCCTCGCGCTTGGCCAATGCGATGACTGCCACGCGTGGCAGGTCGAGCTCCTCCATTACCGCAAGCGCCGCCGTGAGCTGGCCCTTTCCCCCGTCGACCACCACGAGGTTCGGCATCTGCGAGAAGCTCTCGTCCGACTCGCGGTCGCGAAGCCGCGCGAAGCGACGCCCGATCACTTCCCGCATCGCACCGACGTCGTCCTGGCCGTCGAGCCCGCGAATCGAGAACGTCCGGTAGTGCGCGTTCTTCGGTCGCCCGTCCACAAACACGACCATGGACGCAACGATCGACTCGCTCTGGATGTTCGAGATGTCGAAGCACTCGATGCGAAGCGGAAGACTCTCCAGGTTGAGGACCTCGCGCAGCTCCTCCAGCGCAGCTACTCGGCGCTGGCGTGTCGCCGCGCGCTGGGCCGAGTCCGATTCGAGCGCGAGGCGAGCGTTGTCGACGGCGAGCTCCACGAGGCGGCGCTTTTCACCGCGCAGCGGAGCCCTCACCTCGACGCGCGATCCTCGCCGCGCGGTGAGGAACCCGGCGATCGCACTCGTGTCGGCGACAGCCGTCGGCACGAGCACCTCGGGCGGAGTGCTCGGCGCTGAGCCGTAATACTCGATGACGAATGCCTCGAGCACGGTCTGCGCGTCGTCTCCCGCGACGTTCTCGAGATGGAACGCGTAGCGGTCGATCATCTTTCCGTCACGAAGCGGGAATACCTGGACAGCGGCGCGATCGGCCTCGACGGCCAGCCCGATCACGTCGACGGTCCCGACGGCTCGCTTGTCGGAGGCCTGACGCTCGGCGAGATGCCGTATCGAGGACAGCCGATTGCGATAGCGTGCCGCCTCCTCGAAGCGCTCGCTCGACGCAGCATCCCGCATTCGCTCCTCGAGCTCGCGCTGGATCGTCTCGGTGTCGCCGGAAAGAAACGAGGTGACCCCGTCGATGATCTCGGCGTAGTCGGTCTGCGTGATCGCGCCGATGCAGGGGGCTAGACAGCGATCGATGTGGAAGTCGAGGCACGGGATCCCCGAGTGACGACCGGGTCTCGGTCCCTCGCAGGGTCGAAACCGAAAGACACGGTTCAGGACGTCGAGCGTCTCTCGCACCTTCTTTGCATTCGCATAGGGCCCGAAGTAGGCGGTACCCCGCCGGTGCCGCTCGCGCGTAAACATGACCCGCGGGTACTCGTCGGCGAGCGTCACGGCGATGTACGGGAACGACTTGTCGTCACGCAGACGGATGTTGAACGGAGGGCGATGGCGCTTCACCAGGTTCTGCTCGAGATGGAGCGCTTCGGCCTCGGTGCGCGTGACGATCACCTCGATATCGGCGATGCGCTCGGCGAGCTGGGCCGTGCCCACTCGGCTGTCACCGCGCTGGAAGTAGCTGCGGACGCGCGACCGAAGCGATTTTGCCTTTCCGACGTACAACACGTCGCCGCCTTCGTCGCGGAAGAGATACACCCCGGGCCCTCGCGGAAGCGAGCGGAGCTTCTCTTCAACGTTTTCACGCATTCCACCGCTAGCGTATCCCCATGCGTCTGGGCCTCTTGGCACTACTCGGAGCCGTTTTTGGCTTGGCTGTGCCGGGTATTGCGACAGCCGGCACAGGCCTCATCGCGGGTGCGGTCGAGGACGACGTGCGCGCTTCGACCATCGTCGAGGCTGAGGCGAAGATGACGACCTTGCGCATTGCAGGCTTTCGCGCGGTGCGCGTCACGAGTTACTGGACGCCCGGCCTCACGCGCCCCACCGAAGGTGAGCTCAACGTTCTTCAGAACGTGGGAGCCGCGGCGGAACGAAACGGTATCCGCGTCTACGTCACCGTCATGCATCCGGGTTCGAAGACGACGCCGCTTACTGACGATGCCCGAGCCCAGTTCGCGGCCTATGCCGCCACCATCGCCCGTGAAGCCCCGTCACTGCAGCACTTCATCGTCGGGAACGAGCCGAACCTGAACCGATTCTGGCTTCCTCAATTCGGTCTCGACGGATCGAGCGAGTCTCCGGCTGCGTACCTTGCCCTCGTCGCGACGACGTACGACGCCCTGAAGGACGTGTCGCCCGCAGTGAAGGTGTATGGAGGGACGGTCTCACCGCGAGGCTCCGATCGTCCCGGCGGGATCCGGCCCACGCACTCGCCGACGAAGTTCATCCAGGAACTCGGTGCCGCGTATCGCACGAGCGGTCGCGACCGGCCCATCATGGATGCCTTCGTAGTTCACGTGTACGGGGACAACTCGAGCCAGCCGCCCGCCGTGGCGCATCCTTTGACGACCTCTATCGGAGTGGCCGACTACGGAAAACTCGTGGCCCTTCTCGCCGAAGCGTTCGACGGCACGCCACAGCCTGGCTCGGAGCTTCCGATCCTTTACGGCGAGTACGGCGTGGAGTCGGAGATCCCCGCAGCCAAGGCGACGCTGTACACGGGCACCGAGCCGACGACGACCAAACCCGTCGCAGAGCAGACGCAGGCCGCCTACTACGAGCAGGCGCTGGCGCTCGCGTTCTGTCAGCCGAACGTCGCAGGCATGCTGCTCTTCCTCGTGCGCGACGAGCGTGCCCGCGCGACCTGGCAGTCGGGCGTGTACTACGTCGACGGGACGCCGAAGACGAGCCTGGCGCGCGTACGGGAGGCACTCGACCGCACGACCGGCGGATCGATCACGCGCTGTCCCGGCGTGAAGCTCGTCGTTCGGCCGACCTTCCTTCGCTTCGGAACCCGGTCAGCTGCGAAGCGCGGTGTGTTCAGGGCTACCCTCCAGTGCGACCTCGACTGCGTTTACCAGGTCCGCCTCGAAAGATCGACGACGCATTCGACGAAGCTCGTCGCCCGAGGCCGCGCCGAAGTCGGTGAGCGCGTGCGGATCGACCTTGCGTCACGACGGCTGGCGCCGGGGCAATATCGATATACGCTCCGGCTGGTGCACCCGGTCAATCCGGCGCCTCCGACGCTCCGCCAGAGTGCGCCCTTCGCTCTGCCGTAGCTGCGCGACCCGTCAGTAGCGGTGTTCGAGACGCCAGATGCGAACGACGACGTACGCACATGTCCCGAGCACTACGAAAAACGCAAACGCACCCACTCCCGCGGGGAACCCGAAGCC
>Ga0224510_10001364_pt1 | contig 16315 bp, 17 predicted proteins | sample SF_May12_sed_USG_FD_170161 | JGI IMG/M metagenome (GOLD analysis project Ga0224510, IMG submission 170161) | Sediment microbial communities from San Francisco Bay, California, United States - SF_May12_sed_USGS_4_1 | ecosystem: Environmental > Aquatic > Marine > Sediment | place: USA: California... | reverse complement strand
GTACCGGGCCGTACCGGGCCGTACCGGGCCGTACCGGGCCGTACCGGGCCGTACCGGGCCGTACCGGGCCGTACCGGGCCGTACCGGGCCGTACCGGGCCGTACCGGGCCGTACCGGGCCGTACGTGAACGGCGCGTGAGCGCGCCGCAAGCGGCGCCCTCCCCGCGGCGCTCGCGTGCGCGGCGCGAATCGCCGGCATGCTACGGCAGTGCCTGCTCTCGGGCCTGCAGTCGCGCACGCTTCTGCCGCGTGAGCGTGGGAAGGATCCAGAGGTAGAGCCCGGTGAGCCAGAGCCCGAGCAGCGCGATGCCCGCCGGGAAGAAGAGCCAGAGCTTGACCGGGTCCCCGAAGAACGAGCCGTCGTGCAGGGTCTCGATGATGTCGGACCGGCGGTAGGCGACCTGGAGCACCTCTCCGGTGCCGAGCGCGAGCTGCACTTCCCAGTTGTTCTTCGTGGTGATCTTGAGGATCCCCTTGGCCGGGCGGATGTCCACGCGGTCGATGTGCGACCAGTCGGCGACCTCGCCGCCCGGGATCGCCTGCGCCGCCGCGAGGATGGTGCCCCACTCCATGGAGGGGGTGTTGTCCGGCGTGGCGAACTCGGTGGGCTGCACCCATGTCACCTGCTTCTTCAGTTGCAAGAGGAGCCCGGAGCAGATCACCACCAGCAAGGGGAGCGCGATGGTGATTGCGCCCCAGCGGTGCAGCCGGCGCGAGAGGATGGAGAGCTTCATTCGGCTGTGGGGCGGAAGTCGGGTGTAGGTTGCAGTGTCGACCGGAAGATGGTCGCTTTCGCTCAACCACGGAACGCTTCGGCGCGTATTCCGTGCACGCACCCCACCAGAGGAGCCGCTCGATGTCCCCAGTTCTCCGTCGCGGCCGGGCCCTGTGGCTCGCCGCCACCGTTCTCGCCGCCACCGGCGTCACCGTCTTCTCCGCGCCCGCGGTCCACGCGCAGGCCGCGGACTCCGCGAGGCTCGAGCGGCTCAAGACCGAGGCGATCGCCAAGGTCGACGGCCGCGCCAAGCTCGTGCAGGAGATCGTGGACCAGCTCTTCTCCTATGCCGAACTCGGGATGCAGGAGTTCGAGACGCAGAAGTACATCACGGGGCTCCTCGAGCAGAACGGCTTCAAGGTGCAGCGTGGCTACGCCGGGATGCCGAGCGCCTGGGTCGCGCGGTGGGAGAGCCCGGCGGGCGCCAAGCCCGAGATCTCGCTCGGCTCCGACGTGGACGGGATCCCGCAGGCGAGCAACAAGCCCGCGTACGCGTTCCATGAGGCGCAGGTGGAGGGCGCACCGGGCCACGGCGAGGGCCACAACTCCGGCCAGGCGGTGAACATCGCCGCGGCGCTCGTGGTGAAGGAGCTGATGATCCGCGAGAGGATCCCCGGCACGCTCGTGCTCTGGCCCGGCATCGCCGAGGAGCAGATGGCCGGGAAGGCGTTCCTCGTGCGCGAGGGGCTCTTCAAGAACACCGACGTCGCCCTCTTCACGCACGTGGGCAGCGACCTCGGCGTGAGTTGGGGCCAGAGCGGCTCCACCGCGCTCATCTCGGCGATCTTCAAGTTCAAGGGCACCAGCGCCCACGCCGCGGGCGCCCCGTGGCGCGGCCGCTCGGCGCTCGACGCCACGATGCTCATGGGCACGGGCTGGGAGTACCAGCGCGAGCACAATGAACTGCCGTCGCGCTCACACTACGTGATCCGCGACGGCGGCGACCAGCCCAACGTGGTGCCGAGCACGGCGAGCATCTGGTTCTACTTCCGGGAACGCGACTACGAGAGGACCAAGGCGCTGTTCGAGGCCGGCAAGCGCATCGCCCTCGGCGCGGCGATGATGGCGAACGTCGAGCTCGACACCGTGATGATGGTCGGGTCCGGGTGGAGCGGACACTTCAGCAAGCCGATCGCCGAGGCGACGTTCGCGAACATCCAGCGCGTGGGGCTCCCCAAGTGGGATGCCGCCGACATCGAGATGGCGAAAGAGGTGCAGAAGGACCTGGGGGTGCGCGAGCGCGGGCTGCCGACGGAGACGCGCGAGTCGCTCTCCGGTCCGATCCCCGAGAGCCAGCGGATGGGCGGCGGTTCGGACGACATCGGCGACGTCTCGTGGACGGTCCCGACGGTGACGCTCCGCTTCCCGTCGAACATCCCCGGCCCGCCGGGCCACAACTGGGCGAACGCGATCGTGATGGCGACGCCCATCGCGCACAAGGGCGCGGTGGCCGGCGCCAAGGTGCAGGCGCTCACCATGCTCGACATCCTGCTCACGCCAAAGGTCGTGGCCGACGCCTGGACCTACTTCCGCGACGTGCAGACCAAGGACACCAAGTACGTGCCCTTCATCGCGCCCACGGACCAGCCGCCCACCTGGCTGAACGCCGAGATCATGGCGCGCTTCAAGCCCGAGCTGTCGAAGTACTACTACGACTCGAACAGGTTCAAGTCGTACCTCGAGCAGCTCGGGATCGCGTATCCGACCACGAGGGAGTCGCTCAAGATCAAGATGGATGAGTAGCGTGACGTCGTACCGCCTCATCGGACCCGACGGATCGGTGACCGTCAGCGAGACCCCGGGCGCGTTCGGGGGTCATCGCCGGCGGCGCATTTACGGGCGGCTCGACTGCAAGGCCGCGCGCCGTGCCCTCGCCTTCGGCGGGAGCTATGCACAACAGCGCGTCTTCTTCGCCGACGAGGCGACGGCCCAGGCGGCGGGGTTCCGGCCTTGCGCGGCGTGCATGCCGGAGGAGTACAAGGCGTGGAAGGCGGGCCGGCGGTGACCGGCCGCGTCGAGGCGCTCTGGAGCAAGCGCGCCCACTACGGCGTGATGGACCCGCTGGACGTGGCGACCTTCGTCGCCGGCCACGGGATCGAGGGGAGCACCGGCCGCAGCAGCACGCGGCAGGTCACGATCATCGCCAAGGAGCAGTGGGACGCGATGATGGCCGAGCTCGGCGCCGCGGTGGACCCGTCCGCGCGCCGTGCGAACGTGATGGTAAGCGGCGTCGCACTCGCGGACTCACGCGGGCGCACGCTCCGCGTCGGTGGCGTGCGCATCCGCATCCGCGGCGAGACGCATCCGTGCGAACGGATGGACGAGGCGCTGTCCGGACTCCGCTCCGCGATGGGAGGCGAGTGGCGGGGGGGCGTGTACGGCCAGGTGCTCGACGATGGCGTGGTGACCGTCGGTGACGCCGTCTCGTGGACCGACCGGAAGGAGGAAGGCGGTGACTGACCCTGCACCCGGCGCACCGGCCGGCACGGCGCCGCGCTCCCGCGTGGGACTCAAGGTCGTCGCGCTGCTCATGTTCTTCCTCGGCGTGAATGCGCTTGCACAGGCGGTGCGCCTCGCGCTGGGATTCGACACGGGCCCGCTCCTCCTGACGCTCTGGCAGGTCGCGTGCGGCCTGCTCGCGCTGCTCGCGGCGGCCGGCACCTGGCTCGGCGCGCGGTGGGCCGCGGAACTGATCGTCGTCTACGGCGTGTTCACCGGTGCGATGATCGCGTCGCTGCGGTCGATGCTCGCGATCGATGCGGAAGCGGGGAGCGGGCTCCTGGTTGCGGGCGCAGCCGCCGTGGCGGTCTGCGCCCTACTGGCGTGGTACGTGGCCCGGGCCGCCGGAGGCATAGAGGCGGATCCGAACCGATAGCGGCGACTCGATCGCATCCTCGATCCGGAGCCGCACACCGGCGACACGCACCGGTGACACGCGGTCGAGCTTGCGGTACCCGATCGTGCTGCCACGACTCATTGGCTGCCAAGCGCCATCCACCAGCCCGTCCACGGCGTAGCGCGCCACGCGCTGGCCTTGCCAGATGTCCTCCTGCAGGTCCACGAGGCCGACCTCCCGTGCCTGGTCGAGCATGACGGCCCCGACGGCGGTGGTCGCACCCGTCGCGACCCACGCGGGCTCGCTCGACGCCGCGAGATCCTCCGCGAAGATCGCGTCGAGCCGCGCGCGCATCCCGGCGAGGCGAGCCACGTCGGTGTCGTGCAGCAGTCCAGCGCGCGTCGGCGGCACGTTGAGCAGGAGCTTCGAGTTCCGCCCCACGCTCGTGAAGTGGATCTTCACGAGATCCTCCACCGACTTGACCTGCGCGTCCTCCGCGGGATGATGGAACCACCCTGGCCTGATCGACACATCGGTCTCCCCGGGGCGCCAGACGATCCCGGTGCGGTCCCCCTCCCGCAGGGAGCGCATCACCTCGTCGCCGGTCACGCCCGGCACGCGCACGATCCGCGGGTCCACGATCGACCAGTTCGTCTCCCCGGCGACGCCGTGCTCGTTGCCGATCCACCGCACCTCGGGGCCGGCGTCGGAGAAGATCACCGCGTCCTGCTGCATCTCCTTCACCGCGGTCCAGATCCGCCCCCAATCGTATGACTGCCGTTTGCCGTTCGGACCCTCGCCGTTCGCGCCGTCGAACCAGACCTCGTGGATCTCTTCGTAGTTCGAGAGCAGCTCCGTGAGCTGTGCGAGGTAGAAGGCCATGTAGGCCTCGCCCTGCCCGTAGCTCGTCGCGTTGCGGTCCCAGGGGGACAGATAGAGCCCGGGCTTGAGTCCCTCGGCGCGACAGGCATCCACGAACTCGCGCACGAGGTCGCCCCGACCGCCGCGCCACGGGCTGCTTCGCACCGAGTGCGCCGTGGTCGCCGAGGGCCAAAGGCAGAATCCGTCGTGGTGCTTGGCCGTGAGGATCATCGCCTTGAAGCCGGCCGCGCGGGCCGTGCGCGCCCACTGCCGCGCGTCGAGCGCGGAGGGGTCGAAGACCGCCGGGCGCTCGGTGCCGTCGCCCCACTCGCGATCGGTGAAGGTGTTCACGCCGAAGTGGATGAACATCGCCAGCTCGTCGCGCTGCCACGCGAGCTGGGCGCGCGAGGGGCGCGGACGGCGCGGCGCGACCGGCTGCTGCTGCCCGGCGGGCGCCGGCGCGCTCATCCCCAATGCCGCCGTGACGCCCGCGCCGATGAAGCCGCGACGCGTCCACGCGCCCTCACGTCGTTCGGTCATGCCCGAAGATGGACGGCGGCTTCCCAGTCCGGCAACGTCGGGCGGTGCTGCCCAGCGCGCCGCGGGAACGGCCCGGGTTGAGCCCGGGCCCGGGGGAAACCCGCGGCGCCGCCTTCCGTAGGGATGGGCGTCACCATCCGGAGCGCCACCATGTGGGCACTGCTCAAGACGCTGTTCGTGCAGGGCATCATCGCGAGGACCGTGCTGCGGTCGTTCGCTTGGCTCGGCTGGCTGCTCCCCGCGGGCTTCCTGCTCAAGTTCATCGGCCTGCCCTTGCTCAGCGTGCTGGGCGTGCTCGCGATGCCCGTGCTCGTGCTCCTCTTCGTGATCGGGCTGCCGATCTTCGTGGTGTTCCTCTTCGGCGGCCTGTTGCTGGCGATCGTCGGGATGCTGCTCACCGTGGGGATCGCGCTCGCCAAGGTGCTCATCCCCATCGCGCTGGTGGTGATGATGGTGCGCTGGATGCGGCGCCCCAAGGGCGCGGCCGTCGCCCCCGCGCCGACGGCCTCCGCCGCGGGCTGATGCCGCGCCGGGACTAGCCGGCCTTGGCCGGCGGCGGATCCTTCTTGATGGTGCGACCGACGATGATCGTGATGTTGTCGGACGCGCCCGCGTCGAGGGTCTCCTGGAGCAGTTGATCGCACGCCTGCTTGGAGGAGGTCATCGTGCGCAGCACCTCCGCGATCCGTTCGTCGCTCACGTGCTTGGTGAGGCCGTCGGTGCAGAGCAGGTGCACGATCCCCCACTCCGAGCGCATGCGAGTGACCACCGGGATAGCCTCATCGGAGCCGATCGCGCTCGAGAGGATGTTGTTGAAGCGTGACCGCGCGGCCACCGCGCGCGTGAAGACGCCCTTGTCCACGAGTTCCTGCGCCATCGTCTGGTCGCGGGAGACCTGCGTGAGCACGTCCTCGCGGAAGAGGTAGTACCGAGAGTCGCCCACCTGCAGGAGGTAGTACCAGGGCCAGACGCCCATCCAGAGTGTGAGCGTGGTGGCCATCGAGCGTCCGTCGGCCGTGTCCTTGGCCCGCGTCTTCACCGCGTCGTGGCACCGCAGGGCGGCGGCCTGCAAGGTCTCGACGAAGTGTTCCCCGCTCGGGTCGTCCTGGAGGAAGCAGTCGGTGCTCGTCGTCACATACTGGGCCGCGACGGAGATGGCGGTCGCACTCGCCTCGCGCCCGCCGACGCCTCCTCCGACCCCGTCGGCCACCATCGCGAGCGTCGCGATTCGCCGGTCATCCACGGGCAGGTCGTGGTTGTCGGGCAGGCTGGACATGTAGACCTGCAGGCGCTTGTGGATCGACGCCAGGAGGAAGTGGTCCTGGTTCTCCTTGCGGACCTTGCCCTGGTGGGAGAGGCCGTACAGGTCGATCTCGTCTTCGCGTGGCCTGCGATTCTCGTCCATGTCCGGAGCCCTCCATCCGGGTCGGCGCCTCCCCTGCCCGTCCAAGTACGGTGCCGTGCGCCCAAGGCGCAACTCCGGGACGGCTCGGATGGGCAACTAGGCACCTGACGCGCCCCGGGGGTACCATTCAACCACACCGATCACGCCCGGAGGGCAGCCGATGTCCAAGCTGGACGACAAGTCGATCGCGAACCTCGTCAAGAAGATGCAGAAGCAGGCCAAGCCCCGGAACCTCGAGGCGAAGACGTACGACGCCACTGCGCCCCAGCGCGTGACGGACGCGCAGGACCAGGAGACGGAGAAGCTCTTCAAGGAGATGAAGAAGCGCGAGTTCTGACTCAGCGCAGGATCGCGCGTACCGAGTCGAGCGATCCCGACGTGCGCGCGGGACGCAGGCCGAGCAACTCGGCCATCAGCGCGTAGACGTGCACGTTCCCGAAGGGCGGCACCACCTTCCCGCGCGCGATGCCCGGCCCCGCGGCGATGAAGACCGCACCCATCGAAGGGAGCGCCGGGTCGTACCCGTGCGTGGCGCCGCCGGCCCACCCCTGCTCGCGCCACCGCTCCACCTGTGCGCGTGAGGTGATGGTCCATCCCTCGTCCGCGACCGCCACGATGGGGGTGATGCGCGGGTTGGCGTTGAAGTGCCAGCGCGCCGGCACCTTGCCCTTCCGGTAGACCTGCAGGTGCGGATGCTTCCCCGCGAGCGCCCGGTACACGCGCTCCTCATCGCCCGCCCGTGGCGCGATCGCGGCCACGGGCGTCCAGTCGATCACGTCCACGGTCGCGAGGTCGAGATAGTCGTCAAGTACGATCGCACGCTGCGCGCTCGTCTCCGTCATCCCGTGGTCGGCGACGATGATCACGTCCACCACATCCGTGAGCCCCAAGCGCGTGATGCCATCCACGATCGCGCCCACGGCGGAATCGAGCCGCGCGATGGCCGAGTCCACCTGCGGCGCGAGGGGACCGTAGGTGTGACCCGCGTCGTCGGCGTCGGGGAAGTAGAGACCGATGAACGCGGGCGCCGAGTCGCTCGGGAGGGCGAGCCAGTCGAGCACCTCAAGGACACGTGCGGCGTGCGGCCGCGTGTGCTCGTAGTGCTCCCACCAGGTGGGACGCACGCCCTCGATCGCCGCTTCGGAGCCGGGCCAGAAGAGCGTGGCCGCACGCCGCCCCTGCTGCTCCGCCGTCACCCAGATCGGCTCCCCGCCCCACCACCGCGACTCGGCCTGCGCGAGCGAATCGCTCAGGCGGAACAGCCCGAGCACCGAATCGCGCATCGCATTGGCGACGATGCCGTGCTGCTCCGGCGTGAGGCCGGTGACGAGCGTGTAGTGGTTGGGGAATGTCTTGGACGGGAAGGCGGGCACCATCCGCTCGGCGCGCACGCCGCGTGAGGCGAGCTGGCGGAGTCGCACCGCGGCCGGGCGGTCCACGTAGTCCCAGCGGAATCCGTCGAGAGAGATGAGCAGCACGCGCTGGGCCGGGCGTGGTGTGACGCGCCCCGGCGTGCACGCGGTGAAGGCGGCCGCTCCCACCGCGAGGACGAGCGACGCGAGCATCCGCCGCAGCACCTTGCCGATCATCGACTTGGGGAGCTCGCGCCGGAACTCGACGCGCGCCGGCACCTTGTATGGCGCGAGGCGGTCCTTGCACCAGGCACGCAGCTCGTTCGTCGTCACGGAGCGCCCGATGCGGCGCACCACGAACGCGACCGCCACCTCGCCGCGCGCTTGGTCGGGGAAGCCACGCACGCCGACCTCGAGCACCGCCGGATGCGTGGCGAGCACCTCCTCGATCTCGCGCGGCCACACCTGCATGCCGCCCATCTTGATCAGGTCCTTCTTCCGGTCCACCACGAAGAGGTAGCCGTCCTCGTCGAGATAGCCCAAGTCCGCGGTGCGCAGCCAGCGTGTGCCGTCGGCGTAGGTGTGCAGGATCTCGTCGGTGCCGGGTGGCGGATTGAAGTAGCCACGCATGATCTGCGGACCCCGCAGCATGACCTCGCCGACTTCGCCAGTGGGCATCGGCCGGTCTGGATCGTCCGCGTCGGCGATGCGGACCTCGCAGTCGGGGAGCGGGACGCCCACCGACCCGACCTTCTCGGGCCCGTGGATCGGCCACACGGTGGCCGCGAGCACGGACTCGGTGAGCGCGTACCCCTCGAGGATGCGCGCCCCCGTCACCCGCCGGAACTCACGGTGCGTCTCGGCCATCAGCGGTGCCGCGCCCGAGGCGCAGACCTTCATCGAGCGGAAGTCCACCTTGCCGGCCGCCACTCGCTTGTGCTGCAGCAGGTTCGTGTAGAGCGTCGGCACGCCGCAGAAGACGGACGGCTTCGTGCGCTCGATGGTGCGCACCATGTCGTCCGTGTCGCGCGGATTCGGGATCAGCGCCATCGGGTTGTGCCCGATGAAGCAGGCCGTCTGCACGCCACACGCCACGTAGGAGTGGAAGGCGGGGAGCGGCACGCAGTACACGCCCTCCCACTCCGGCAGGATCGAGGAGAGCCAGGCGCGGAACTGGAGCCCCGTCTGCACGAGCCCGCCGTGATGCACGCGCACCGCCTTCGGCGTTCCGGTGGTGCCGCCGCTCATCAGGAGCAGCGCATCGTCCCCGGGTCCCGAGCGCGTCGCGGCCGGCCGGTGGCCCGCGTGGGCGCTCAGGAGGTCCTGCATCCAGCGGTCACCGGGCTGTGCCGTCGCCCGGTGCCCGAGCCTCTTCTCCATCGCGACGGTGAAGACGAGCCGGAGGAGCGGCGGGAACCACTCCTTGATGGAGGTAAGCACCGCGTGCTCCACCTGCGTCCGCCCCTGCACCGCCTTCAGCGACTCGTGGAACGCCGTGAGGACCACGGCCACGCGCGCGCCCGTGGTCTGCAGCGGCGTCGCGAGCTCGTCGCCGTCGTAGATCGGATTGAGCGGCACGAGGGTCGCCCCGAGCTTCCACGCGGCGAGTTCCACGATGAAGAACTGCGGACAGTTGGGGAGGAGCACCGCCACGCGGTCGCCGCGCGCGACGCCCAGCGAGGCGAGCGCGCCCGCGAACGCGTCGCTGGCGTCCTGCAGCTCGCGCCACGTGACCGTGCGCCCCTTGAAGAGGAGCGCCGGCGCCTCGGGACGTGCGGCGACCGCGTCGTCCACGTAGTCGAGGAGCGTGCGGGCGGGATACGCGCCGAGGGTGCGTGGCACGCCCGCGTCGTAGTGGCGGAACCAGGGATGGTCGGTCATGGCGGGAACGGGGTACATTGGGAATATGCCGTGCGGCCGCCTCCTTCACACTCCGACACCCTCCATGCGCCTGCCGTCCGTTCCCCGAGCGCTCGCCCTCGCGGCGGCCCTTGTCCCCGCGGCGCTGATCGCCCAGGGCTCCCCGATCCCGACATCCGACGCCGCCGTGCAGCGCGCGATGGCCGCGATGCAGGCCCAGCAGGCGTGGACGCTCGAGCAACAGGTCTCCATCTGCGAGATCCCCGCGCCGCCGTTCATGGAGCAGCGGAGGGCCGAGGAGTTCCGGCGCCGCATGATCTCGTTCGGCTACCCCGACACCCGCATCGACACCGAGGGGAACGTGATCGCGTCCATCGGGCGCGGTGACGGGCCCACCGTGATGATCGCCGGCCACCTCGACACCGTCTTCCCCGAGGGCACCGACGTGAAGACGGTGCGCACGGGGAACCGGATCGCGGGTCCCGGCATAGGCGACGACTGCCGTGGGCTGGCGGTGGTGCTCACGCTCGCCAAGGTGCTCAAGGAGGCGAAGCTCGAGCCCAGGGGCACGGTCTACCTCGTGGGCAACGTGGGCGAGGAGGGGCCGGGCAACCTCCGCGGCGTGCGTCACTTGATGACGAAGGAGTTCCCGGGGAAGATCGACTTCTTCATCTCCGTGGACGGCCAGGGGGGCGGCAGCATCACCTCCCGCGCGGTCGGGAGCCACCGCTACACCATCTCGTTCGAGGGGCCGGGTGGACACAGCTACGGCGCGTTCGGCATGGCCAACCCGATGCACGCGATGGGGCGCGCGATCGCCAAGATCGCCGACCTGCAGGTGCCGGGCAGCCCGAAGGTCACCTTCAACGTCGGGATCGTGCGTGGCGGGACGAGCGTGAACACCATCACGCCGCTGGCGCAGATGGACGTGGACATGCGCTCGGAGTCGGCCACGGCGCTGGACGACATCGACCGGCGCATCCGCGCCGCGGTGGACGCGGGCGCGGCCGAGGAACGGGCGCGCTGGCCCAACTCGCGTGCGCCCATCACGGTGAAGTACGACACCATCGGCATCCGCCCGACCGGCGGGCAGGCCGACAACGCGCCGATCGTGCAGACCGCGATGGCCGCGGTGCGCGCGGTGGGCTGGACACCGAGCACGAGTGCCTCGAGCACCGACGCCAACCTCCCGATCTCGATGGGGATCCCCGCCATCACCATCAATGGCGGTGGCACGGGCGGCGGCGCGCACGGCACACAGGAGTACTATGAGGAGACGCCGGACGCCTACAAGGGTCCGCAACTCGCATTGCTCATCATCGCGGCGCTCGCTGGCGTCGCCCGATAGGAGGAGAGATGGATCGTCGTCGTTTCGTTCTCACCGCACTCGGCGCCGGCACCGGCGCCTTGGCGTTCTCGCGCGTGCTCCAGGCGCAGCAGCGTACCGCGCAGGGCGCGCTCCCACCCATGACCGTCTACAAGAGCGCGTCGTGCGGTTGTTGCTCTGAGTGGGTGGCCTATGCGCGCAAGTCCGGGTTCACCGTGAAGACGGTGGACACCGAGGATCTCGCGAGCGTCAAGGCCGAACTGGGGATCCCGCCGCGGCTGCAGTCGTGCCATACGGTGGTGATGGGCCCGTACCTGCTCGAAGGGCACGTGCCCGCCGAGGACGTGCGCAAGATGTTCGCCACCAAGCCGAAGGTGCGTGGACTCGCCGTGCCGGGGATGCCGCTCGGGGCGCCCGGGATGGAGCAGGGCTCGCCGGCGGACTACCAGCGTTACGACGTGGTCGCGTTCACGGCGGCGGGCGCGATGAGCGTCTTCTCCACGCATGGGCCCGCGAAGCGCGGCTGATCACGGGCGGAACGAATCACTGGGGCGGGAGGACTCGAACCTCCAACCACTCGAGTAACAGTCGAGCGCTCTGCCATTGAGCTACACCCCATCGCGCATCCCCCCATGGTACCATTCGAGGTCCCCCCCTCCACCGGAGTCCCCTGATGGCTCGCCCCGTCCGCGCCGTGCTCACTCTCGCCCTCGTCCTCGCCCCCTTCGCGACCTTCGTCGCCTGCGGCGAACCGGAGGCCGGCGCGACGGTGGAGCCGACGGGACACGTACTGAGCGACGCGAAGAGTGGGGTGGCCCTCGACCTCCCGCCCGTGTGGGTGGGCCGCTACCGGATCAGCGACAAGGTGTCGGTTCCTGCGTCGGGGCTCGAGCGCGAGCTCACGCTGCGCTTCGTGCGTGCGGACTCGAGCATCGAGGAGCAGCCCCTCCTCACCATCCGTGTATTCGCGCGCATGGCCTGGGACTCCATCGCCCCCAAGGGTTCCGACGTGCGCTTCGGGATCCGTGTGGCCGAGAACGACACGCACGCGCTCGCCCTTGCCATGGCTGCGGGCAACCCGCTCCCCGTGGGCACGGCGGACGCGCTCGGCTACGACACCCTGATGATCTCGCTCAACCAGCGCCCACTGCGGGCGTGGATGCGGCGCGACTCGATCAGCGCCCCGCCCGGTCCGGGCGCACCAGCAACTTCTTCCCCTTGATCGTGGTGGCCGAGAGCGCAGCGATGACCTCGTCGGCGATCGCCTCGGAGACCTCCACGATCGAATGACGGTCGAAGATCTGGATGGCGCCAATCACGCTGCCGTCCACGCCCATCTCGTTGGCGATCGCGCCGACGATGTCACCCGGGCGGATCTTCAGCTTGCGGCCACCACCCACGTAGAGCTTGGTGACGGCGCCGCCTGAGGCGGCGTGCACCACGCGCCCCGGCTTCGCGGGCTTCGCCGCCTTCCGCTCCGCCCGGTCGGCGGCGCGCTCCCGCGCGGGATGCTTCTCGCGCGCCGGCGCGGCCACGGGGATCTCTTCGGCCTCCGCGTCGGCCTCGGACGCGGCGCCCTGCTTCACCGCTGCCGCCGCGATGTCGAGTACGTCGAACTCCTCGGCCAGCGCGGCGACGATCGCGCGGTAGGGGTCGAGTTCGCCACCCAGGATCACTTCGCGCAGCGCTGCCTGCGCCAGTTCGAGCCGGCGCGCCTTGAGGTCCGCCACCGTCGGCACCGGCACCACCTCGATCTTCTGCCCCGTCACGCGCTCGATGTTCTTGAGCATCCGGTGCTCGCGCGGCTCGGCGAGCGTGATCGCCACCCCGCTCCGCCCGGCGCGCCCGGTGCGGCCGATGCGGTGCACGTAGGCGTCGCCCGCCGACGGCACGTCGTAGTTCACCACGTGCGAGACGTGCTCCACGTCGAGGCCGCGCGCCGCGACGTCCGTGGCGATGAGCAGGTCGGAGGTGTTCGCGCGGAACCTCTTCATCACGCGGTCGCGCTGGTCCTGCGAGAGGCCGCCGTGCAGCGCCTCGGCGCGGTAGCCGCGCGCGTTCAGCGTCTCGGCGAGCTGGTCCACCTCGTTGCGCGTGCGGCAGAACACGATCGCGCTCGTGGGATGCTCCACGTCGAGGATCCGCCCGAGCGCGGACATCTTGTGCGCGCGCGGCACCATGTACGCCACCTGCATCACCTTCGAGGCGCGGCCGGGCTTCACCGCTTCGCGGTCGATCCGGATCACCTCCGGGTCGCGTTGGTGCGTCTTCGCGATGGCCGAGATGCGAGGCGCGAGCGTCGCCGAGAAGAGCGCGACCTGCTTCTCCGCGGGCGTCGCCGCAAGGATCGCCTCGAGGTCCTCGGCGAAGCCCATGTCGAGCATCTCGTCGGCCTCGTCGAGCACCACCGTGCGCACGGCGGCCAAGTGCACCGTCTTGCGGCGGATGTGATCGAGCGCGCGGCCGGGCGTGGCGATCACCACATCCACGCCGCGCTTGAGCGCGCGGATCTGCGTCTCCATCGAGGCGCCACCATAGATCGGGAGCGCCACGGCGCCGAGCCCCTTTCCGTAGCGGTGGATCGCCTCGGCCACCTGCATCGCGAGTTCGCGCGTGGGGACGAGCACCAGCGCGGCGGTGCGCTCGCGGGGCGGGGCTCCCGTGTTCAAGCGGTGCAGCAGCGGCAGCGCGAAGGCGGCGGTCTTGCCGGTACCCGTCGCGGCCTGCGCCAGCACGTCGCGGCCGGCCATGAGCGGCGGGATCGCGGCGAGTTGGATCGGCGTGGGCTCTTCGTAGCCGAGTGCGGCGAGCTCGGAGAGCACGCGCGCGTCGAGGTCGAGCGTGGCGAAGCCGTCTGGGGCTGCGGGATCCTTCGGGCGACTGGGCATCACCGGAAGCTACACCGGGAAGCCCCGGCGCATCCGCGGCCGACACGCCGCACGATCAGCAGGCCGACGGGGAGCGCGGGAGCGCCGCGCGCTCAGCCCGCGCGCTGCAGCTGCGTGAGCTGCCGGTACTCGCGGAACCCGATCATCCGCTGGCTCGCCTCGTCCCAGAGCGTCAGCCGGAGCGTCTTGAGCGCCGTGCGGAGCGTCAGCTCCGGCGCCGCATGGAAGATCGGGTTCTCCTCGTGGGCCCGCTTGAGCCGGTAGTTCGGGATCTTGGGGCCCAAGTGGTGCACGTGGTGCAGGCCGATGTGGCCCGTGAACCAGTTGAGGAGCGCCGGCATGCGGAGGTGCGAGCTGCCGGTGATCGCGGCGGTGGCGTAGTCCCACTCCTTGCCGCGCTCCCAGTACGCTTCCTCGAACTGGTGCTGCACGTAGAAGAGCCAGATACCGCCCGCCGCCGCGAGGTAGTACGAGGGGAAGTAGAGCAGCACCACCGACTTCCAGCCGAACGCGACGATGCCGATGAGCACGAGGCCCACGAGCGCTGCGTTGGTCATCCAGACGTTCCAGAGCTGCTGCTTGCCCGAGGCCACGCTCGGCGTGCGGAAGCGCTGCAGGATCATCATGTGCAGCGGCCCCACGCCGAAGAGCACGAAGGGATGGCGATAGAGGCGGTACTTGAAGCGCCCGAACTTCGAGAGCGCCTGGTACTCCGCCACGGTGAGCGTGCTCACGTCGCCGTAGCCGCGGCGATCGAGGTCGCCCGAGGACGCGTGGTGCAGCGCGTGCTCCCGCCGCCACTGGCTGTAGGGCGTGAAGGTGAGCACGCCCGTCACGAAGCCGATCGCGTCGTTCGCGCGCTGCCAAGGGAGGAAGCTCCCGTGTCCGCAATCGTGCATGATGACGAACGTGCGGATCAGGAGCCCGGCGAGCGGGATGATCAGCAGCGCGGTCGCCCAGGATGCGCGCGACATCAGGTAGTACCCGAGGATCAGGCCACCGACGAGGAGCCCGAGCGTGACGGCCACCTGCCAGAGCGATCGCAACGTGTCGGGTCCGGTGTACCGGCCGATGATCGCGCGCCACTCGGACGCCTCGAACCGGCGGAGCGGGGACGTCTTCTCGGGGGACTGCGCCATGATGGTCGGGTGCGGGTGTGCGGACTGCCGGGCGACGGGCTCGGCCAAGGGATGCGGGGTGCTCAGGCCGGCGGCGTGAGGGCGAGCAGGTCCACCACGAAGACGAGGATGGAGCTCGGCGGGATGCTTCCCTGCTGCACGTCGCCATAGCCCAGCGAGGGTGGGACGATCAGCTGCCGGCGGCCACCGACGCGCATGCCGCGCACACCCTCATCGAAACCGAGGATCAGCGCGCCCGAACCGGTCTTGAAGGGCGCCAGGGTGCCCGCGTCGAACTGCACGCCGTTCCGCAGGTAGCCCACGTAGCGCACGGTGACCGTGGTCCCGGTGTCGTTCGGCACCTGCGCGCCGCCACCGACCGTGATGTCGCGGTACCAGAGCCCGCGGGCCGTCCGGGTGGAGTTGGCGAGGTCCACGCCGAGCGAGTCGGCGAACTGCGTCTTCTCGATGTTCGGTTCGAACGCCGCCGGGCCGCACGAGGCGACCATGAGGACGGCGAGCAGGATGGCGAGCGGGCGGACGGCGTGTGTACGGGACATCGGCTCGTGCTGGAGTGACGGGAAGCGTGTCCCTACAAGATACCCCGTTCCGGGCTCAGAGGTACTTCCGCGGCGGCATGAGCTGGCTGCCGAAGAGGAGCCCCGCCACGAGGGCCAAGGGCGCGCTCACCACGGCCACGAGGGTGTCCACGCCGAGGGCGCAGTCGCGTTCCATGACGAACCCGAGCGCGCGGAACCCCATGCGCCCGGGCACCTGGAGCACGATCCCGGCTATCCGGACGGGCACGCCCGGCCGTCCGGGAGGCGGTCATGGAGGTTCGAGAGCGCCGCGCTGGTGAGGCTCCGAGCGTGACGCCGAGACGCCCGCCACGGGCAGCCGCCGCCCCAGTTCGGTGAGGAAACGGACACGTGCGTCGAACTCGGGGAGTTCGCGCAGGGCGTCGGTGGGAGCAGCGATGGGCGCGTCGCTCGCGTCCCTCACGTCCCCGGCTTGAGCCACCTTTCGAAGAACGCCCAGACGCGGTTCCACGAGTCGATCTGTTCCGGCGAATCGTCGCGCAGCAGCGTCTCGCGGTTCACGCGCCGGCTGAACGTGTGCCCCACGCTCACCGGTCCCGGAGTCGGGTTCACGTACACCTTCGTCTCGGCGAGCCCCGACTTCCGCGCCACGAGCGCGTCGATGAAGGGCTGCTGCTCCACGAAGTCGGCGTCCTCGTCATTCGTCGCGACGTGCACGAGGAGCGGACGGAGCAGGCTGTCCACGTGGTAGTAGGGCGAGCGCTTGAGGTACTCCTCGCGCTGCTCAAACGGCAGGCCCCGGATCCCCGACTGC
>Ga0224510_10001363_pt1 | contig 16322 bp, 15 predicted proteins | sample SF_May12_sed_USG_FD_170161 | JGI IMG/M metagenome (GOLD analysis project Ga0224510, IMG submission 170161) | Sediment microbial communities from San Francisco Bay, California, United States - SF_May12_sed_USGS_4_1 | ecosystem: Environmental > Aquatic > Marine > Sediment | place: USA: California... | reverse complement strand
GCCGCTAGGAGAGCATCGCTTGTTTACGGCGTTGTTACGAAATGAGACGGAACGAAAATTGGCTGAACGCCGGTTAGCCGCACAATATGCGATTGCCAGAGTGTTGGCTGATTGCACGACGATTCAACAAGCTACTCCAGAAATTCTCCGGGCCGTCTGCGAAAGTTTAGGTTGGCAATTGGGGATTCTCTGGCAAGTGGAGCCTGGAATGCGACTCCTGCGTTGCGTGGAAGTCTGGCGTGCCTCACCTGACCGATTTTCTGAATTTGTTAGGGTGACACAAGAAATGTCGTTTCCGAAGGGTGTTGGCCTGCCTGGGCGAACCTGGGAGATGGGTAAACCTTTATGGATTCCTGATGCCGTGAAGGACCACAATTTCCCTCGTGCGCCCATGGCTGCCAAGGCAGGGTTACATGGGGCATTTGCCTTTCCAATCAGACTTGGTGCGGCTACTCTTGGCGTAATGGAGTTTTTTAGCCGGGAAATCCAGGAACCTGATGAAGCCTTGCTCCACCAAATGTTGTCTGTGGGAAGCCAGATTGGGCAGTTTATGCAGCGAAAAGAGGCCGAAATCGCCTTGAGGGAAAGCGAAGAACGAACCCGCCTTATTCTCGATACGGCTCTTGATGCGGTGGTGACCCTCGATGAAAATGGCCATATTATCGGATGGAACTTACAGGCCGAACGGATATTTGGATGGCCTCGGCAGGAAATAATTGGACAACCGGTGGTGTCGACCATTATCCCGGAGAGGTACCGAGAGGCTCACCTCAAGGGGATTGAGCGTTATCTCACCTCAGAGGTCGGTGAAATGTTAAATAAACGGATTGAGTTGCCAGGGTTACATCGTGATGGCCATGAGTTTCCCTTAGAAATTGCAATTACGGCTGTTCGATCAAAAAGCGGTACGATTTTTAGCGGGTTTCTTCGTGATTTAACCGAGCGACGGCGGACAGAAGATGCTTTGTTGAAAAGTGAAGAGCAGCGTCGCCAAGCTCAAAAAATGGAAGCGATAGGAACGTTGGCCGGTGGGATCGCGCATGACTTTAATAATATTTTATCAGCCATTATTGGCTATACCGAACTGGCCATGGCGCAAACTGGAGTCGGAAGTTCGGTGTTGCCCCGTTTACAAGAAGTCTTGCGAGCAGGGTATCGCGCCAAAAATCTTGTTCGGCAAATTTTAACCTTCAGCCGGCAAGATGATTCCGGGAAGAGAGTGATCTATATACAACCGATTGTTGATGAGGCGTTGAACCTTCTCCGGGCTTCTCTTCCATCTACGGTTTCCTTGCATGCAGAGCTTCAACCGAATTCTGCGCCCGTTCTGGCTGATGCGACTCAAATCCATCAAGTGGTCATGAACTTAGGTGCCAATGCGGAATATGCCATGCGAGTGAAGGGCGGAAGGTTGGTGGTGAAATTAGATGAAGTGGAGGTTGATGGAACCATGGCTTCTCTTGTTCCGGGACTGCACGTGGGGCCATATATCCGGCTGAAAGTTTCTGACTCCGGCCAAGGGATGTCTCCTAGTGTCAAAAAACGAATTTTTGATCCGTTTTTCACCACTAAGGATGTTGGGGAAGGCACAGGGATGGGATTGTCCGTTATTCATGGAGTGGTGACTAGTCATGGAGGTGCCATTCGGATCGAAAGCCAGGAAGGCGTGGGGACGACCTTTACCATTTTTTTTCCCTGTTCCCCTGTTCCCGTCGTCGGAAAGCAGGTTCCGTCAGCGCCACCTTCTTATTGTGGAAAGGGAACGGTTATGTTTGTGGATGATGAAGTGTCGATTGTCAAATGGGCCAAAGATATGTTGGAAGAACTTGGCTACATGGTAGTCGTATTTACTAATGGTTCTGATGCGTTACAAGCGTTTAAACAGGAGCCTGATCGATTTGATGTGCTCGTGACGGATCAAACAATGCCAGGCATGACCGGGGAATTTCTTGCTCGTCAAGTAATGAGCCTACGTCCCGGCTTCCCTGTCATTTTATGCTCGGGATTTAGTTACACGATGAACGAAGAAAAAGCCTTAACGATGGGTCTAAGTGCCTATTTAACCAAGCCTGTGTCAATGAGCGATATGGCGCAAGCCCTACAGGCTGCTTTAGACCGCTCTGTTCCTCATTGAGCCATTTGATTCGTCCTGTGGTTCTTTCTCCTGCCAGGTGGATTTTGTATTCCTATTCGAATGAAATGGAATTCAGACCAAAGCCTATAATCTAATCTATTTGGCGATTGACTGAATTTATTGCGCCAGCCCTCTCGGGAAAAACTGAGCACGGTTAATGTCTGCTATCCTTATTATTTCTGGAAGCGTCCATTTTCCACTCCTATGAAGGAGGCGGGGATATATGTGGGGAAGCAGGGAGAGGTTTTCTGCTCTTAATCTCTTAGGAATTTGGGATTGTTCTGATAAATCATCAAGGAAATCTTCTTTTTCTTGATTTCTTTTCTTCTTATTTCAATAGCGCAAACCCTGCTAGGTCTTTTCGGTTATTCATATCAAATTTGTCATGTTCGCTGACAATTTCTTTGGCTGTTTATGGGAGTATCAGAAACTTCTTTGTCGTTTCTGGTGAGGTTTCCTGCTCTATTCCTTGAAGTGTCGATGTTTTTCTCGATTTGGGAATGTTTGTTTAATTTGGTGGTCCCTCGTAAGGACTATTTGGGAGAAAAGAATGAAGTCAAGCGAGAGAAAGACATGACAACGAGAAACTTTGTGCAATCGGTTCGACCTTTGCATTGTGTGGGGATGAAGCAAAGCATACCTGAAATATAGAAAGTTAAGGAGGAGGTATCCGGGGATGTACAAGTTTTTTAACGAAGAGCAGGGAACAGCCGCGATTGAATATGCGTTGCTTATAAGTTTAATCGGGATGGCGGTTGCAGGGTCTCTCCAGGCTTTAGGTGGGAATGTGGTTGATGCATTTTCTATGGTTGATGATGTGTTGTCGTCGGTCCAATTGCAGGATGACCCCTTTAAACGCAAATGATAATATAATTCTTGCAACCACTTTAGAAGTCTGTAGAGGGGGCTTTCTCCTTCACTCTGCCCACCGTTCAGTTGAAATTAAAGGAAAATCTGGCTGATTTTTGATAATTCAAATAAGCCGGTTTCTTTTGAATTTCTGAAGGCAACAAGACGACACGACTTCCGCTATGCAAATTATCAGCATTGGCGAAGTACCTGTCCCCAAATCGTTCCAACTCAAAATATCCTTAAGTCTGCTGGGTGTCCTACCGAAAAATTTTGAAAATGGAGGGAGTTCGTTAATGTTTATTCGATTACTCGGAATCATCATTGTGTGTGCGGCATGGGGCTGTGAATCGTTATCCATGACTCATCAGGTCTCCGAAGCAATTCCCTCAGGGCCACCACCGTTCACCTTAACTTCTCTCTCAAAATCAGGAAACCCGAGTTCCTCGTCCCTATCACCAGAAATGGTTGTTCCCGACGTCCCGGAGGATGGTGTATCTCAAACAAATGTCCAAATAGACCCGTTCCCAACAGTGTATTTTCCCTTTGATAGCTGGGAAATTACTTCAGAGGTTCAAGACCGTCTGGATGCCACGGCTAATTGGATGAATCGCTTTCCTGGTTATGGGCTCACCATTGAAGGGCATACGGATATACGGGGCACAGAAAGTTACAATATGATTTTGGGTGTTCGACGCGCCAAAGCCGTAAAAGAGTATCTGGCTAATTTAGGGATACCACGCAAACGACTTGATGTCGTTTCATATGGGAACACCTTAGTTCTTTGTGAGGTCGATGATGAACATAACTGTCATCAATTCAATCGACGAGCCGATTTGCTTTTAGAGTAACGTGTTCCCTTCCTTGCTGAAGGTTCTCCGCTGTTCAATACGAATGGCCTCTTGTGCGTCCTGCTCTTTATGAAATTCTCCCCCGAACCTTCTTCCTGTAATTCCTGAGCAGTAAATCTCGCTTAAATTCCTTCTGTGATTTCTAGGCCCTAAAAGAATGGCTTGATATCCAAGTCTCCCTGAATTTTCCCGTATATAGGATGCATTTTCTCGTTGATGCAAACCTTAAAGACTTCGTCATATTGACAACCTCCTACCAATATGTTATTTGCAATAGACTTGCAATAAGAAGTTGATTTGTGAGGAAAGTGCCTCTTATTAATGCTGGAACCAGCCATAAAAAAAGGGTTGCGAGCGACCGGTCGGCGTATGACCCGTACCCGACAGGCGGTTTTAGCCTTGTTAGAGCGGACTCATCAGCCCCTAAGTGCCACTGAAATTTTTGAGCAATTACACCAGGAAAAAGTTTCGATTGATTTAGTCACGGTGTACCGGACATTACATGTTTTGAAAGAGCTGGGGCTTGTCGTCCAATTAGACCTTCATCAGGAAGGTCTCTTGCGGTATGAACTGAAAGAAGGGCGAACACATCACCATCACATTCGTTGTCAGGTGTGTGGACGTATCGTGGATTTGTTGTTATGCCCTTTGAAAAAAGTGACCAAACTTATTGAACGACAGACACAATTTATTGTGGATGAGCATACTTTGGAATTCACAGGACTATGTCCAGAGTGCCAATGAAATGATTAATACCCTTGGCCCAAAACTTTCGAAAGCAGGATCTATCGCTTCCCTGGTCTGTGCTGTGCACTGTGCGCTGACCCCATTGGCATTGCTCGCTCTCCCAGTTGTTGCCGCACATTCCTGGGACGGCCTTGATGGAATGTTGGGGGTCTTTTGGGCCGATACCACGGAATGGATGTTTTTGGGCGTGATTGGCTTGTTAGCTGGTTTTGGGTTGTTGGCGACCTATCCTCGGCATCAAGATATTCGTCCAGCCCTTATAACCGCTGGGGGTCTCTTGGTGTTGACTGCTTCGCACCTTTGGATTGAGTCAGGCGGTAGCCAGGAGGTTTTTCTCGATGTTATTGGAGCCTCAATGATTGCTTTAGCCGGATTTTGGAATCGACGTTTGTGCCACAGCTTGGGTTGTCATACCCATGAGCATACTCACCAAGCATGTTCTTCCAAGATTCAACCCCTTCCCGACTTATCTTCCAATTCATAAGTTTTCTTATACTGGTTGGTTTACATCCTGTGCATTTGGGTGGCTTTTGCCTCTGTTCCCTAACGCAGCATGAATGAAGCCAAGGTTTTTTGGCTATTGCTAATTAAATAAAGCGTTGCAGGTAAAAGGTGAAATAGGTAGAAAAGGCACTCTCTCGTTTTAAAGAAGGGCCGCGAAGGTAGCTGAGAGAAATGATGGGTAGGTCTGGGTTTTGGGTCGTAGGGTATTAGAATTTTCAAGAAGACAAGACTTTACTTTTGGCGGATTTGTCCATAGTTTCTGCCAAATCATCAAGAAGGTGTTCTGTTTCTTCCCACCCGATGCATGCATCTGTAATAGATACTCCCGTTTCCAGGGGTTTTCCTGCCTCCCATTTTTGATTTCCTGGTTTCAGGTTGCTCTCAATCAACAGACCCATGATGGCTAGTTGTCCACTCGTGTATTGATTGACGACTGATCGAGCTACTGGAACCTGGCGGGTATGATCCTTTTCTGAGTTGCCATGGGAGCAGTCGACCATGATCGGACGACGAATACCTTCATTCGACAAACAACGAACGGCCGACAAGATATCCTCTGGATTATAATTCACTCGTCCGCCGCCTCCACGAAGGACAAGGTGTCGATCTGGATTTCCGTTCGTTTTGATGATTGAGGTGAGGCCTTCGGCATTCACACCAATGAAACTCTGTGGGTGTCGGGCTGCAATCATGGCATTGAGTGCGACTTGAAGGCCTCCGTCCGTCCCGTTTTTTAGTCCGACTGGCATGGACAATCCACTGGCCATTTCCCGATGGGTCTGGCTCTCGGTCGTCCGAGCTCCTATTGCCGCCCAACTAATCAAGTCAGAAATATACTGAGGAGTGACAGGATCAAGAAATTCAGTCGCACAGGGCATGCCCAGATTATTGATGTTGAGCAAAATAGAACGAGCCAGTTCAAACCCTACTCCAATATCGCAAGAGCCGTCTAAGTGCGGATCGTTAATGAGTCCTTTCCAACCCACAGTCGTGCGTGGCTTTTCAAAGTAGGTCCTGAGAACAACAAAGGCATGCTCGCGAATTCGATCAGACACCTTTTTTAGGCGTTCAGCATACAGAATGGCCGCTTTCGGGTCATGTATCGAACACGGACCAATAATGACCAGTAAGCGATGCGAGTCTCGTCCATGAAGAATATCTCGAATGGCTTGCCGAGATTGAAGAACCATCTGCCCGGTTTCTTCAGGCAAGGGAAGTGCATTCTGCATCTGTTTAGGTGTAGGAAGTGGAGAGATATCGATAATGTTTCGGTTGTTAATTAGTTCGGGCATGCTATACGTCCTGGGTAAGAATAGAGAGCTTCTGGGAACTCAGAATAGTAAAAAATATTAAAAAGATATGATATTTAGACTTATTGTAATAAGAAAACCTCTAAACAGGCAACTGCCCAAGGTCGGATTCTATTCTCAAGCATTAGGACTTTGGGTGGAATACGTCATCCAAAAGCTATGATTTAAAAGGAACCGAGAGAATTTAATGAATCCATTCGATGTCGAAAAAGACCATTCGATCACCAGAAACTGAGCATTACCAGATGAAGAATATGGGAGGGATCTTCGGGGGCGAATATGGTTTATGCTGTGGTATTGACCAGATGGGCTCGTTGAGAGGTATACCACCCCATTATATCTTGATTGGCTGCGTCTCGGGTGGAAGGGAAGAGGAATTTGACTCCAAGCACTAATTCCTTTGCGGGATCAACCCATTCAATGGACCCGGAAAATTTGGAATGATGGTGAAAACCCGGTAATCGGCAACTAATGCAGAGATGCAATGAAGAGACAATGGGCCATGCCGAAGGGGTCACACTAAACTGACAACCCGTCGGAGAAAGGTTACTGAGCCGAACAGGAAGGACGGCAAGAATATGTCCTTTGTCGCTAAGGGGCCGAACGGCTCCAGTCAGATTGACCGTCAAACGAGGAAATGAGCGAGGATTCTGCCGTGAAATGCTTTGTGGGGCCGCCAATCGAATTGTCGGAGGCTTTGTGAGTATTTCTTGAATGACCGTTTCAAATTCATAAATTTCTCCATCAATACTGGAACGGCCTTTACAAGGAATGCCGGACTTTAGGAAGTCAAGCTCTCGGTCTTCAGGGAGGGCGCAGAGAAGGGAGTGATCGGCTCCTAGTCCTAATAAATATGTTTGGATTAACAGATTCTCTGGCGTGGAGGGAAGGGTCAACCAAATCGAATTTGAACCTATGGGCAGGTGGGGCGTAGCCGTATTCATGATTTCCTTGTCGGTCTAATGAGATCATGCTACAAGGGCAATTTTCTACCTGCAATATGACTGACTCATAAAATACAGTAAATCATTGGAATGTACAGGAACAAGTCAGAAATTCTACAATGTTTTCAAGAAGGACTTGCTACTGCGCTAATCGATCATTCCACGAAATTGTATTTTTTCCCCCTGGAACAAGAGCGCAGGTAGGAGGCGAGAAAGTTACGAAGCTGTTGAAGGTCGGTTTCCCTGCGGTTGAGAATGGAGTTCGTCAAGGAATTTGTCCGCTAATTTTTCTGGAGAGACGACGTAGGAATTTGAGGCAAGAGCTTTCTGAATATGCGTAATTCGTTCTTGTCGAATATCCGGAATCTGAGACATTTGTTCGAGGTAATGGGAGACTTCTTGGGTAGGAATGGAAAGCGAAACAACATCCATGGAAGGACTGGAAGATGAGGCTGATGTTCCTTTTACCGAGTCTGGAGAAGATGAAGAAACAGTGTTCTCCAGTGAAGAAGGGACGCGAGCTTGTGGGAGCGCTGGTGGGATGGAAGAAAGTGGATTCATCAGTTTATTTTTTATAGTGTTCCCATATTGCTGAGAAATACTAAATTATCTGAATGACAGAATCAAACGGGTTCTTCCTGGGTGTGAAAATGACTCGGCATTTCTCCCAATGGTTTTTCTTGTCGCACGGGGAGATTGTTGGCAGAAATTGAGATAGCCATGGAACATGTTGTCCCTGCTCGTATTCATCAATTACGGACTATTGATCCAGGAGAAATTCGTTTGGTGCAGTTAGCCTTGCCTGAGGAGATTGAAATAGCGGGGAAATTGTATGTTATCCAGGATACTATGCGTCCGGGTACGGCCTTTTTGGCCAAGCCATGGGGGGCACGGACTGGCAAGTACCGACGACGAATGTATACACGGTCAAATTCCGCATGCAATGCGCCGCGCCTGCTGGAGACGTTGATTAATCACACCCATCAAGACCATGCAGATACATCCGCGTGGTGGCAGTCAGAAATGGCAAACGATTGGTTTGAGAAGGAAAAGACGGTTGATGTTCGGATTAATCTGGATCAGGCTGAGCGTGTCGCTATGGTGTATGAAAATACCATGGTGTGTAAACCCGCGAATCTTCGCTTGGAGGATGATGGAAAATGGGAAGAGATGCAAATGGTCTGTGTGGCCTTTGGCACGGGTATCACACCATTTTTGTCGTATGTCCAATACATGGCTGCCAAGGATTTTGGACAGCAGGGGGTGAGACATGGAGTGCGCCTAACCCTGGTGGCCAGCGTTCGTCATGCAGGCCAATTAATGCTCCATGAGGAGTTGTTGTCTCTTGAGAAACAATTTCCGCAACATTTCCGGTACCAACCAGTTTTAACGCGATCCTGGCCCGATGCCTGGGGATATCTGAAAGGACGAATAGTGCGAGTTGAGCGTGGAAAGTCAGGGGGTGATCATATTGATATCACTCCACTTCAGAGCCTTGTGCCTGATTTGTCCCAATCCCATCTTCGTATGTGCGGGAATGTGATGGCGTGTCGACAGCTAACCCTTGGCCTTGAACAAAGTGGAATTATCCCCCTCACGGTTCGAGCGGAATCCTGGTAGAAGGAAGGGACGGGGAAGGGCAGAGGACAGTGGAGGTGGAACGTTCCCTACATTCCCACAGACCGTTTGATGGAATCAGGAATCGTTACGTTTGGCCGGCGTAATAAACGAATCACCGGCCGCCCGATAAAGGTGTAATGTCCACAGATCAGACAGTGCAAGCTGAGTGTGACAAGAAGTTCCTGCTCCAACTGCTCTAAATGAACTGTTCGTGACCCGCATCGAGAGCAACGGGGATGAGTGTCATTTGAGGCCGTTTTTGTCAATGTCTTTTTTTGAGTGCTTTTGCGCGGCTGGCCAAGCTTTTTTTTGGTCTGAATCGGTTTTTTCATGAACAGATCCTTGGTCAAAATTGGTAAAGGATTCTTCTCTAAGAGACAATTCTTATGCCAAAAATAAAGTAGAAGAATAAGCAAAAAAGGCCACAAACTGCCTAAAAACAAGGAAAAGAAGAGGGACGGTAGGTAAATTTTTCCGGAGCAACAGGGCCCCAAATGACGTATCGGGGGACGTATTCTGGCTAAAGTCTATTGACGGGGAGCGGGGGAGGAGGAACGGGCGAGAATGGCATCGGCGCGAAGGAGGAGATTGGCTGCTTCGGAAGGTCGCTTGGCTTCTTGCAGAAGTCGGGCATAGCGTTGAAGAATGGCCGCCACGTCGGGATGATTAGGACCATTCGCTTCTTCTTTAAGCTTCAGGGCTCGCTCATATTGAGCCGCGGCTTTGTCATATTCTTTTCGATCTTCGTAATACGTGGCTAGACTGTAGAGACTACTTAAGAGCAGGGGGTTCCCTGGTCCTAAGCCTTCGGCGTTTTTGACGGTAGCCAATAATTGGTGTTCAACGGAAGAAGTGTCGGATTCTCCCGTTCCTACGGGAGTCGGGGGTTGAGAGGAGGGCAAGGGTCTTCGGGAATGGGGCGTACATGCACTGAGAATGCACATCAAGAGAGCGATGGACCATGCCATTCGTAAAGGGGATCGCATGTTCCAGTTCATAGAGTCAAACGCCGAGGGAATACGCATACGAGAAGTGTCAGTCAACAGATCTGAAATGATTCTATGAACTTGGGAGCTGTCCTCGCAAGCTCATAACTCCGTCTTTTTTCTTTTCAGTCAAAAAAATCATCGTGTTCAAAGTAGAGGAGTAAAAAATGACGGTCGTGTGGTGTTCGATCTCGGCCCATGGCTTTGGGCATGCCGCGCAATTAATGCCAATTTTAAATGAATTGGGAACCGTGATTGATGACTTGCAGGTGATTGTACGCACCCAAGTCCCTGCCGATTTCTTTCAACGGCACTTGCAGGTGAAGTGGGAACTTCAAGTAGCCCAACAAGATGTTGGCTGTATTCAACAAGGGCCCTTGGATCTTGATGTGGAGGCGACATGGGATGCCTATACCCAATTTCACACAAATTGGGAGCATAAGATTGTTGAGGAAGGCCGAGCCATTCGATCGGCCAAGGCGAATCTCGTGGTATCCAATATTTCCCATCTGGCCATAGCCGCCGCAGCCCAGGCGCATTGCCCGGTGGTGGGAATTGCCTCGCTCTCCTGGGATCGCGTGTTAGAGCCGTATATGCACGACCATTCCCTAAGCCACCGTTCAATTCTCGAAACCATTCGAAACGGATATGCCCTGGCAGATCATCTCATCCGGCTGCATCCGGGCATCGAGATGCCGGCGTTTCCATCGATGGATGATGTGGGGCCCTCTGTGCCTCTCATGAAGCCGAACTCACACGATTTACGGAAAATCTTGGGGGTCGCAGAGAACGACGTAATTGTACTGATTGCTTTTGGCGGTATACCACTCAACAGCCTTCCAATTAAGGCGATGGAATCAATAGCCGGGCTTCACTTCCTGGTCGGCGACCTGCCACTCTTTCAATCCTCTGTACGAGTGCATCGTCTCGAAGACCTGGCCATTCCCTTTTCGGAAATCATCAAGCAGGTCGATATCATCATGACCAAGCCTGGGTATGGGACAGTCATGGCCGCTGTGCACTTTGGAAAAGCGTTGGTCTACGTTCGCCGTGGAAATTTTGTTGACGAACAATGTCTTGTGGATTATACCCATCGACATGGACGGGGCATGGAACTCTCCCGTGATGACTTTGAATCTGGAAATTGGGAAGCGACTCTTCGAGCCGTGCTCCAGGTGCCGGATCCACCAGAGCCTCCTCCCTTGCCGGGCAATAGCGCCGCTGTTCGTCTGCTGAGAACCTATTTGCAATCCTGAAGGGGGAGAGATCCTGGTCCCGCCTAGGTGTTCTCTGGAATGAGGGGAGGGTCAGGGTCGACAGTGAGGGCTTCAATCGTATTGAAAATGTGAGATTCATGTAAATCTCGTTCTTTCCAAAAGACTCCGATCACCTCCACAGAAAGATCCAGGGAAATCGATGGAGCGCCTTGCGTTCGATCGTGCCGACCAAAGACGACAACCGATTGGTTGCCATCTGCAAGACGAAACACAAAATTGATAAACAGCTCTGATTCGTCAAGATGAAGTTCCGGTTGTGTGACAATCCCTCGAACGGCCACAAGGCGTTGATGGTAGGCCGCTCCGTTACTGAGAAGCTTGGTAATAGAGACGTGTTCGGGTGGTATGGTAAAAGTAGAAAGGCGGGGTCGAGGGGAGGAGGTCAGCCAGAAAAAAGAGAGCGAGGAGGGGAAGGGGCTTAACTTCTGGTCCGATCCCGTGGGGAATGCCGGCGGAAGGGCATTGCCGGTCCCAACCACCAAGAGAAGAATCCCGGCTCCTGTCAACAGACTCTTGGAGCAATAGGACATAGACGTGTTGCCATCCTTCACAGAAAACGCGCAAAGCTGATTGAGGGTGGAGAATTGATCAAATTATTATGGCATAACGAAGTGAACGAGTTAATGGTGTAAGGAAACACTCGAATGGCAATTTTGAATTATTATGCGGTTCTTGGGGTCGCTCTTCAAGCATCGCAAGAAGAGATAAAAAAAGCCTATAGGAAATTAGCTCTTCAATTTCATCCGGACCGGAATCGAGGCGATCGACAGGCGGAGCACAAAATTCGAGAAGTGAATGCCGCCTATGAAATTTTGGGTGATCCGGAAGCTCGAAAAACCTATGATCGCTTACGGCTGGGATATGTGGAGCCGATGGTACACCGACGGGATACGGAACCGGAGCCCGATGAATCCGTTTCTCCATCGGTGGTCTTGCAACGAATGGAAGACACCCTCAGGGAAGAATCCCGCAAGCAACTCTTTATGGTGCTGATGCGCAATACACAGAAAATCAAAGAAGAATTAGAAATTATTCGGGAGCGGGCCATTTGTGCCCAGGGGTACGACACCTTTTTGGAAAAAGTTGTCATGCAACGGGGCACGGAAGTGTTAGAGGAACTCGTGTCCGAGGAGCTGAAACAACGACGAGAGCGTCTCGTGGATGTGGCCGTGGAAATGGTGTGCTCGGCGGTCCCAGGTTCGATTCGTGAGTCCGGTCAAATGGATCAGGTCCGGCGAAGCTTAGGCGAGGCCTATCAGGAAGGATGGATTCAAGGATATGAGCAGGCCTGCGAACTTCTGTATGAGCGGCGCTAACCAAGCTGGAGGGGGTGCAAGAGAGGGCGAAGGGTGGCAGGGACATGAAAGAAGTAAATAAAAAGCCCGGCCTCGTGAAAGAGCCGGGCGTCACCAAATGAGGTGTTTCGTCTTCACGAATCTCAGCGGTCAAAAGGGGAAGGGGATTGCTGAAATGAATTGTTGTTTGAGGTTGGACTGGTTGATGTGGCCAATGCCTGAGCCTCCTTCGACAAGGTTACCTGGTCCTGGATGGGAGGCGTGGGTCCCCGTTCTCGTTGGCCTCTAGCTTTGTCGCCGTCCTCATCGGATTTAACGGCGGTCACGTGCTTTCGTGCATGAACCTCCGATGATGCGGGTTGTAGAAATTGAATGGCTCCCACTTCTGGTAATGTCATAATCGGTACTCCCTCTCTCTACCGAATGAAGTTGCAACTGCACTTCCATTCTCCTTGTCGGTATCTAATTAAATTGCTTGCGAGGCGGGAAGGGGGGGTGAAACCCAAAGTCATGGTACACGGACCATCTTCCAAGAAGTTCAAACGATCAGATGTAACGCACGCAAGCTCGCATGTAAGCTAATGAATAGGAAAGAAATTGTTAATAGGAGAGGAGCCAGAGGAAGCCTGGGGCTTCTTCCTGAACATTTGAGAGATGATGATAGGGTACTTTTCCTGTGTTGTATTGTGATCTCAGGACTGCAAAATGTGATCTGACGCCCTCACACGAAACTCCTTGGCTGATGTGGAGTCGTGATTCCAACTTACCCTTGCATATCCAGATCCCAGAATGTCAAGAAACGACTCGCGCCTCTTCTAGCTGCTCACCAATTTCAATCTTGATTCATCCTCACGCCGGTTCATCCTCGTGCCTGCGGGGAACATGTATGGCAATGAATAAATCTGCAAATGAAAGGAGGCCCTCCAGATTTCATCGCGCATCGCGTAGCAGGAAAAAACTATTGATGGGCGAATGCAGTAACCCCGACAACAACACACTATGTAACATATAAAAAAGAGATCTGGGCGTAGAACGCGAAGAGGGATCGTTCCTGCAAGTGCAAGAGCTTTTTTGTTCATTAAAGCCGAATGGTATATATTAAAGATTTGGTGTTTGGATGCAAATCGATTATTCTTGCTCTGTTAGTGATCATCCTAGTTCAGGAAGCCCTGTTCTCATTGAGGTAAGAGTAAAGAACGAACAGATCTGATTGGTGTCTGAGCATATTCGTGTTTGCTTTTTTCCCAGGATGAAGGAGCGATGGCCAATCCGTGTTCACAGCCTACCAGTAAAAATCTTGTTTCTGCTGGCACCGGGTCCAGTCTGAGGTTTTCAAGTGGACAAATCGGCCTTTTAAGGCAGATGGCTCGGGAATCCAGGACAGGGTTCATGGTGCCCAGCTTTCGAAAAAAACCCGAGTCTTCTCAGGGGACGATTGCGCTTTTCTCGGGTCCCAGCGGTACGGGAAAAACGATGGCCGCGGAAATCATGGCCCGGGAGTTAAGGTTTTCGATGTATCGCGTGAATCTCAGTCAGGTTTTCAGCAAGTATATCGGGGAGACGGAAAAGAATCTGGCCCGTGTATTGAAGACTGCCGAAGCGAAGAAGGCGGTGTTGCTGTTTGATGAGGCCGATGCCTTGTTTGGAAAGCGGAGCGAGGTGAAAGATAGTCATGATCGATATGCGAATATCGAGGTCAGTTATGTATTGGAAAGGTTGAAGGCTTACCCCGGTCTGGTCATTCTGGTTTCCAATCAAAAGGTCGACCTTGACCCTCAATTGGGGTGTTTCTTGAAATATCACCTGAATTTTTCTTCTCCGTCTTCCTCGCCTCACCTGAAAGGACGATGATTTGTCAGACGCTATCTGCTGAATGGTGGACGTCCAATTAGCAGGATTTGTGTTAACCGACCACTTGTATGTGGCGTACCGTTAGTGTGGTGGTGGTAAAGTCTTCCTCCACCAATCCCTCGAGAAGAAGCGGCCGGTCGTTTGTGAGTAATGGCCCGTACCGCTGAAACGTGGCGGGGAACAACGTGGCATCGTACAGGCCAGTGGTATCTTCCAGGGTGATAAATTCCATTGGTTCGCCACGGATGGTCGATGCGGATTTTTCTGTGATCAGCCAGCCAACCATCGTCACCCGGCGGCCGATATGCGCGGTCATCTCTGTCGCGGGGGTGATCTTCAGGCCTTGTAAGTGTTTCGCATAGAGTGTCAACGGATGGCATCGGAGGGGGAAGCCGAAGAGGTCGATCTCATGCTGAATCATCTGTTCTGTGACATACTCGTTGGGAATCGGGAGGCGACGAGCGGTTGGCAGCAGCGGGGTGACGTGTTGTGCCGCTGCTTTGGGTGAGGAGAGCCCACAGGTTGGATGCTCGGCATAGATGCGCCAGAGCAGGCCAGGGCGAGTGACCTCTCCAGCAATGGCATCGAAGCAGCCTGCCAGAATCAACAAACGAGTCTGGGCCGGTTCGGGGGTGAGGCGGGTCAGAAAATCGTGAAACGATTGAAATGCGCCGCGGCGATGCCGTTCTTCGAGAAGACGATCAACGAATCCCCGTGCTAATCCCTTAATTTGCATCAAGCCCATGCGGATGGTTGTTCCCGCTCCCTCGTATCCCCACACGCTGGTATTGATGTCTGGGGGGAGGACGGTCAGTCCCATCCGGTGGGCTTCCGACAGATAGGCGAAAGAGGAATAAAACCCGCCCTGATTGCTGATGACGGCGGCCATGAATTCAGCAGGATAATGCGCACGAAGATAGGCGGATTTACACGACACCTGGGCATAACTGGCCGAATGCGGCTTACAGAAACTATAGCCCGCAAAACTCATCGTCATGGCCCACACCCGCTCAATCGTTCGCGCATCCACGCCCCGCGCGCGCGCGCCGTCGAGAAACTGGCGTTGGTAATCGCGAAGCTGTCGTTGCTTATGTTTCTTGCTGAGGACTTTCCGGAGTTGATCGCCGTCTTCCACGGAAAATCCTGCTAGGCCCATGGCTACTTTGGTGACGTCTTCTTGATACACCATAATGCCGTGGGTTTCCACGAGCACGTCTTCCACCAACGGATGCAGAGGACGATAAGCTTTGCCATGTGCCCGCCGGACAAATTCTTGAATGAACCGGTTTGCCGCGGGACGAATCAACGATGAGACGATGATGAGATATTCAAAGACGTCGGCGCATGCGCGCCGATGGGCGGGCATGCCCGTCCAGAGTTTTCTCAGGAGCAGGCGGGTGGCGGGCGATTCAATATAAAAACATCCGATCGTCTCGCCTCGTTGAATGAGCTGTTGGGTCTTGGGATCGTGTATCGGGTCCCACGTGGCATAGTCGATATGTCGGCCCGTGTTTGCGGCAATTGCCGCAATGGCATCTCGAATGACGGCCAGGGATCGATTGCCCAGAAGATCGATTTTGACTAGGCCGGCATCCTCCGTTTGATCTTTTTCCCATTGAATGACCGGTACACCCTTGGCTGCCACTTCTACCGGCACATAGCGGCGGAGGTCGTCAGGGACAATGACGATGCCCCCGCAATGCAGCGACAGGTGACGGAACCGTCCTTGGAGTTGACGGGCGAGTTTGAGAATTTCTGGCCACGGTTCGTGCAAATCAGTGAACCTCGAGGCTCCATCATGGTGTGAGCCTGTTCTCTTGCCATGGTGTGGTGGTGAAGACGGCGAAGAGCCAGATCTGCCATCTTCTCGTATGGCGTGAGGGCGGGCCGTCTGCCGGGTCGCGGATTGGTTGCATGGGGAGGCGCAGGCATGTTGAGCCGGAAGGTCGGTGAG
>Ga0224510_10001362_pt1 | contig 16323 bp, 13 predicted proteins | sample SF_May12_sed_USG_FD_170161 | JGI IMG/M metagenome (GOLD analysis project Ga0224510, IMG submission 170161) | Sediment microbial communities from San Francisco Bay, California, United States - SF_May12_sed_USGS_4_1 | ecosystem: Environmental > Aquatic > Marine > Sediment | place: USA: California... | reverse complement strand
TAGTAACGTGCCTGGATTCAAACTAATAAAGATCAATTCGCACCTGTCATTGCCTTCGTTCCGTAGCACGGCAATTCATCGTGCGGCTAAAATCAAATCACTAAAGATCAATTCGCACCTATCATTGCCTTCGTTCCGTAGCACGGCAATTCATCGTGCATCTAACGCCAGCTTACTAAAGATAAATTCTCACCAAACATCCTCGCCTGTCCTACGATCGAGGGAGAATTTGGGGTGGACGATGGGACTCGAACCCACGACGACCGGAATCACAATCCGGGGCTCTACCAACTGAGCTACGCCCACCATTGTTCTTAAAAGCAAATTTCAAGCGTTGTTCTCGAATCTACGACCTGGTCAATCTCGGCCAGTCGTTTGACACCCGATATTCTGCACCACGGAGCAGTTTTCAACTACTTATTCTATGTCTCCGCACCTCCAGGTGTCGAAATGGCGCGCCCGGCAGGAATCGAACCTGCAACCTCCGGCTTAGCTTACCCTCTACCGCTTTAGCGGCCCCGCAACTGCAGGTTTGTGGTCTGGACTATCTCTTCACCGTCTCAGGTGCCACACGTATAGTCTCTACGGAACCCCTCCACGACAGATAGTAATCCGTCGCTCGGATTCGCCACTACACGCTCGGAAAATTTGGTCCCGGCCCTTCGTGGCGACGCGGCTCCAGGCATTGCCGGCCCGAGCCACAGGTTTCCACGGGATTGCCATCAGCATTACCTGTTAAGGTTTCCCCGTTACGGTGCGGTCCACTGCGACGGTTCAGTTTCCCGCCGCAGGCTCCACTGTCAAAGGCCGATGCTCTATCCGATTGAGCTACGGGCGCTCTCTGCAAACCTAAAAAACTCTCCCTGGAAAAAATTGATACCCGAATGTTGGTCGGGGCAGCAAGATTCGAACTTGCGACCCTCTGCTCCCAAAGCAGATGCGCTACCAGGCTGCGCCATGCCCCGCTGCCAATACCCGCACCGCAAGGGCCTGTACTCGTGCTACGGGGCCTGGCGGGGGCACGATGATACGGCCCACCCCCGGGTCAGTCAATTTTGATTCGATTGGCTTTTTCGGCTTGGCCGACGCTTCTGGATGAGGGTCGTGTTTGCTATCTTGCGGCTACGCATTGTGCCTCATCGGCGCCGACTGGAGACATCGTGAAGACCGCTTTCGCCATAGTGCTTTTAGCATTGTCATTGGGTTGCCCGGCAGAGGACAAAGTGCCGGCGCACCCTTACGTCAAATTCGAAACGACCGAGGGCGTAATCGTCGTCGAGCTGGACGGCCGGCGAGCTCCGTTCACCGTCAGAAATTTCCTCTCGCTGGTCGACAGTGGATACTTCGACGGAACGATATTCCATCGCGTCATTCCGGGCTTCATGATCCAGGCTGGCGGATACACGCCGGACCTCAAAGACAAGGAGCCGGATGGCGGCATTCCGAATGAATCGGGAAACGGCCTGCTCAACCGAAGAGGTACCATCGCCATGGCCCGGACCGAGGAACCGCACAGCGCCGTAGCCCAGTTCTACATCAACGTCGCCGATAATGCGTCTCTGGATCCGCAGCAATCCCGTTGGGGCTACGCCGTTTTCGGCGAGGTCATCGAAGGCATGGACATAGTCGATCGCATCGTCGCGAGCCCCACCGGACCCGCCGGCCGGTTCAAGAAAGACGTACCCGTCGTTCCAATCGTCATCAAGAAAGCTCAGCGATTTGACTACGGCACTTAGATTATCGAAAAAGCGCGCAAAGGCCACGCATTCATGACGACACTCTTTATTTCGGACCTGCACCTCGAAAGCGCACGCCCCGATATCGCCGCGCAATTCATTCGGTTTCTCAAGTCCGAGGCCGAGTCCGCTGACGCCCTCTACATTCTTGGCGACTTGTTTGAGTCCTGGGTAGGCGACGACGATCCGGACGAGCACTACGCCGTAATCAAGAAGGCGATTCGGGCGCTTGTTGATTCCGGCACACCCGTTTTTTTCATGCACGGCAACCGGGATTTCATGATCGGAGCCGAATTCGCCGCCGAAACCGGCATCACGTTGCTCACGGATCCTCACCGGGCAAATATCGAAGGCGCCGATGTGTTGCTAAGCCATGGCGATGCGCTTTGTACCGACGACGTTGAATACCAGAAGTTTCGTCTAATGACGCGTAATCCGCAGTGGCAGGCAATGATGTTGCAGAAGTCGCTGCCGGAGAGACAGGCTTTCGCGAAACAGGCGCGGGCCGCCAGCATGCAGCACGGCAAGTCGATCAATCCCGTGATCGCCGATGTCAATCAATCGGCCGTCGAGTCCTTCATGACGAAGCATGGTGCGGACCTGTTGTTGCACGGTCACACGCACCGACCCGCCGTGCATGAATTGACACTCGACCAAAAGCCGGCGACCCGTATCGTGCTGGGCGATTGGTACGAGCAGGGCAGCGTGGTTCGCTGGGATGAAAACGGCCCGGTACTTGCCGTCTTGAAACGGGACCGAGTTCGGGGACAGTGACCCTAATTCGGCTCCCGATCCTTGGATAAACCCCAATTCTCCATTGAATTAGGGTCACTGTCCCCGAACTAGGCCGGTGTGCCGGAATGAAACCTGAATTCAGTATCCGGGGCGGTAATCAGCCTCGCTTCCAGCGCCCGCAATTCGATCAGTCGCCGATCGAACGCATTACTATCCGTGCCGGACTCGGAACGCGCAAGTGCCAGGTAGTGTTCGAAGTGCCGCGCTTCCGACGATAGCAGGCCCAAATAAAATTGGCTCAATGGCGCCGGAAGATGTGGCGCCACAGCGGCGAATCGTTCACAGGAACGTGCCTCGATCAGAGCGCCGATAATCAGCAGATCGGCTAGCCGCTGCGGCTCCCCGTGTCTCGCGCTGTTATGCAATTCGCCGGCGTATCTGGATGCAGACAATCGAGCGAACGGCAGGCGCATGTCGCGCATGATTTTTCGCACCTGTTCAAAGTGCCGCAGCTCCTCTCTCGCCAGGCGCGACATACGATCGACCAGCGCATCTCTCTGTGGATAACGGAATATGATGCCGAGCGCAGTCGACGCCGCCTTCAGTTCGCAGTTTGCATGGTCGGTCAGTAGTTCCGGGAGGCGCCTGCAAGCTTCCTCTACCCATAATTCCGGTGTCGGCGCCTGAAGAAATTCCAGAACGGGACCGATAGTGTTGGCGTCGGTGCTCACGCCAGGCTACAGCCAACCGGCAACTTCAGCCGCACTCTGCAAGCGGTCTTCCGGTTTCTTCGCCATCAGCATGTTCAGCAACGCCTGGTAAACGGCCAAACGGTGCGGCAAGACGGGCACCGGCGCTTCGCTATGCTTGTAGATGATGCCCATCGCATTCGTCCCACTGTAGGGTTTTCGCCCCGTAAGCATCTCGTAGAAGATTACCCCAAGGCTGTAGATATCGCTCCTCGCATCGACGTCATTTCCGCGTCCCTGTTCCGGGCTCATATAATAAGGCGTGCCAAAAATCTCGCCACTGCCGGTAATCTCCTGCTGCAGGCGCATTCGCTTCGCCAAACCGAAGTCGATCAGCGCCAGGCTTCCATCGCCGCGAAGCATGACGTTTCCCGGTTTCAGATCTCGGTGCAGCACACCCACCGAATGCACTTTCGCGAGTCCGCTCGCTATTTGCTTCAGATAGCTGACAGCCTCGGCCTCACTGGTTCCCGAGTCAATTTTCTGTTTGAGATCGCCGCCGGACAGGTACTCCATGACAATATGCGCATGATCATCGCTCACACCCAGGTCATAAATTTTGACTATGTTCGGGTGGTGCAAGTCGGCGATGAGTTCATACTCCTGCAGAAATCTGTCGAATACGCCGATGCCGTCCGCGAGATCAGGCAGCTGTTGAAGCACTTTGAGTATGACCGGCTCGTTGCCCGACTCCCGTTCCGCAAGGTATACCGATGAATGCTCTGTCGCCGCAAGTTTCCTGATGAATCGATAGCCCTTGATAAGCGGGTTTATGCCGGTACTCAGGTCTCCGACAAACAGCGAATCGGTGGAAGAGGTTCGGCGCCGTGCCCGCATGATGTCGCCCAGCCGCACAATCAGCGATTTATGACGGATTTCATCACGCAAGAAGAATCCTTCGGCCTTGAATCGCGTCGCCGTGGACCTGTCCAGTTCGTTCGTTGAGAAAAAAACTACCGGTGGAAAGCCGGTCTTCCTGGCAAAAAGCTTAAGCGTATGCAACGGGTCGCGATCGCCTTGCTGATCGCCAAGCAACACGACATCGTTGCCGGCTCCTGAAAATTCGTCAGGAAGATTGCCAGTTTTCACGGGATCGTATTCTGTAATCACTGCATCCGGCCAGTGAGTCGTCACATGATGCATCAGAAGTTTTCTGAAGTCAGCATGACTGTCAATGATCATGACCTTGATGCTCATGCTGTCGGTATGACCGTATTCCTTCGGGCTTCGGCCCTCGCCGCAACGATTAGCCGGCTCCGCGCAGCACTACATGCCGACTGCAGAATCGGGAAGACTGGTGCTCATGCCGGATTCCGTTGAGGCATTCTCGCTTCCCTTGCTGTGCAGTCTGAGTTCGCGCTTCGCCTTGGCCTGGTCGCTTCGGACTTTTTCGAGATTCTTCAGGTAATCGTCAGTGACCTCTCCGGTTACGTATATTCCGGAGAAGCAGGAGGTATCGAATTCGCGAATTTCGGAGTTGTCGTGCCGCACGGAACGGATCAGGCCGTGCAGGTCAAGATATATCAGCCGGTCGGCACCGATGATTTCCTGTATTTCGGGCACTGTCCGGCCGTTGGCTACCAATTCGGAAACGGCTGGCATGTCGATACCGTAAACATTCGGGTATCGCACCGGCGGAGCAGCGGATGCGAAATAAACCTTTCTCGCACCAGCGTCGCGCGCGATTTTGATGATCTGCTTCGACGTAGTTCCCCTGACGATCGAATCGTCGACCAGCAAGACATTCTTGCCGCGAAACTCGAGATCGATTGCATTCAATTTGCGTCGCACCGAATTTGCGCGCTCCGCCTGTCCGGGCATGATGAAGGTCCGGCCGATGTAACGATTCTTGATAAAACCCTCCCGATACTTGACACCAAGGTGGTACGCCACCTGTCCTGCCGACGTGCGACTGGTATCCGGTATCGGTATTACTACGTCGATGTCGTGATCCGGCCACTCGCGCACGATCTGTCCGGCGAGTTGCTCGCCCATGCGAAGACGCGCTTTGTAAACCGACAGGTTGTCAATAATCGAGTCCGGGCGCGCGAAGTAGACAAATTCGAAAATACACGGTGAATAGCCGGCCGCTTCGCGAAATTGGCGACTGTGCATGACGCCTCCGTTCTCAATAAACACGACTTCGCCGGGCCGGATGTCGCGAATTCGTTTGAATTGAAGGATGTCCAGCGCAACGCTTTCCGACGCGACCATGAATTCAGTACCGGCGGCCGTCTCTCTTTGCCCGATGACAATTGGCCGAATACCATTGGGGTCACGAAATGCAACGATGCCGTGTCCGATGATCATCGCGACAACCGCGTAACCGCCGGAACATCGTTTGTGCACGGCATCGACGGCATCGAATATCTGTTCGGGATCAGGCCGGCCATTGGTGCGACTTTGCAGCTCGTGAGCGAAAACGTTCAGCAGGACCTCGGAATCCGAACCGGTGTTGAGGTGGCGGCGGTCTTCTTTCATCAATAACTCGGACAACTCGCCGTGATTGGTCAGATTGCCGTTGTGCGCAAGACAAATCCCGTATGGCGAGTTCACATAGAAGGGCTGCGCTTCTGCCACTTGCGACCCGCCGGCAGTCGGATAGCGTACGTGCCCGATTCCGACGTTTCCCGTGAGGCGCAGCATGTGCCGATGATGAAAGACGTCCCGCACCAGTCCGTTGCTCTTGCGTACGTTCAGTCCGTCCTTGCCCCAGGTAACGATGCCCGCAGCGTCCTGGCCACGATGCTGGAGTACGGTGAGCGCATCGTATATGGCCTGGTTAACAGGCCTTTTTCCAACAATACCGACAATGCCACACATCAGCTCAAATACCTGATTTTCATGAATTTAACTCTTTTCGGACAGCCTCGCTGTCACCTCGTCAAGCGCTTCCCCGGGCATCAGGATATCGACCCCGCGCGGGGCCATCACGCGAATCCAGTCGGCGACGACCTCGCCGTAGGGAATCAGTGTCGATTTCTGCCACCAGGGGTCGTTGCTGAAGTTGGCATACTCGCCGCCGATGATGAAAACAGCCAGTAGCACCACACCGCGGCAAAAACCGAACATCATGCCAAACACCCGATCGGTACCGCTCAACACGGACAGTCGCACCAGCTTCGAAACTCCCCAGCCGATAAGGCCGCCGAGAGCCAATATAACGGTAAAGACCAGGATACGTCCGAACCAGACCTGCAATTCATCGGAACTGAGCCACGACTCGGACAGGGACCCGGCCTGCCAGCCGAAACGCAGCGCGGCCCAGATCGCGATCAACAATGCGGCTATCGATATCGCTTCTTTGACGAAACCCCGAACGAAGCCAATGATGACCGAAACGACAATGGCGATGGCAATGACTATGTCCGCTACAGGCATCGGCAATGACTTAATTGGGGTCAGGCGAGAGAATTGGCGGGGATTCTAACAGAACACGCGGGCTGCGAGTCACGGCTTGGAAATCCCGCATGGTCACGGATGAGGCACAACCTGCGCGGCGTGGCCGGCCGATTTGAGTTTCGCCGCTACGCCTTCGGCGCTTTCGCGATCCTTCTGCGGCCCTATTCTCACTCGATGCAGTGATCCGTCGACCGTTTTCAGCTGGCTCAAGAACGCCGCGTAACCCTGCTTGCGCAAATCGGCGGCAAGGCGCTCGGCATTGGCCTGGTTGGAAAAACTGCCTAGCTGGACCGCCCACAGGCCGGTCTCGGATTCCGCGCCGGTATTGGCGGTCGGCGCCGGTTTAGTTGTCGGCGGTGGCGTCGTAGTCTCGGTTTTGCCGCCCGATACCGTTGGACTCGCCTCTTTCTGCGCAACCACCGGCTTCTCGGCATCCGTCTGGCTTACCGCGGCCGGAACCGGTTCACTGCGATCGCGCTCCAGCACGATGGTCTGCTGTTTGCGCGCCTCTGGATTCTGGCCCGGCAGTACCAGCGATTCGCTGACCACTTCTGCTTCGTCTGAGGGCCCGTCGAGGAAAACCGGCACGATAATGACCGCGAATACAACCAGTACGATGACTCCGATAATGCGTTCTTTCAATGCTCTGTCCACTGGACTCTCGGATGATGCTTAAAATTCGCTGTTGCGCGGCGTTGGCCCGGATTGGCGGCGCGAGTATAGCGTATCGAGCGCCGGGCCGACCACGTAGAAGGACCCGCACACCAGCGCAATATCGGAATCACCAGCACGGTCCTCCGCGGCACGCAACGCCGAGCCGACGTCGTCGGTAATCAGGCAGGGCTTTTGACAGACTTGCGCAATAACCGAAGCGAGTTCCGATGCTGGTCTGGCACGGCCGGATACCGCCGGAACCGCGATCCACGAGTCTACGACAGGACACAGCGGCCCGATCAATGCTGCTGCATCCTTGTCCTGCAGCATGCCAATAACGGCGACGACTCGACGATTGCCACGAATCACTGACAAGCTCTGCGCCAGTACAGCAGCCGAACCTGCATTGTGTGCGACATCCAGCAACCATTCGCGTCCCGAGAATACGGTTTGCAGACGCCCGGGCAGAACCAGCGACCCGAGGACCTCATTGACAAGGTCTCGCTGCAGTAATTCGTCAAGTCCCAGGGCTTCGAGCATTGCCAGGACCGCCGCCGCATTGTCTATCTGCACGTCCGCGGCCAACGCCGGCCGATTCAGGCCTGCAAGACTGATTCTCCGGCCTTCCCAGGTCCACGTTCGCTGCTCCCCGCCCGCCCGCCTGGCCCGGAAATCCGTTCCTGCAACCAGCAGGTTTGCGCCAACCTCGTTTGCCTGCTGTCGCACGGATTGCGGCATCCCGGCTGCGCCGAAAATGAACGGCCTTCCACGACGCAGGATTCCTGCTTTCTCGAATCCGATCGATTCGACGTCGTGCCCGAGCCATTCACAGTGATCGAGGCTTATGTTGGTGATGATGCCGCCATCGGGATCCAGCGCGTTGACCGCATCCAGCCTGCCGCCCATGCCGATTTCCAGCACTACGGCATCGACTTGCCGATGTTCGAATACGCAGAAGGCAGCGAGCGTACCGAACTCGAAATAGGTCAGTGGCAGGTCCTGTCGACACGCCTCGACCCGCTGCATTGCGGCCATTATTTCCTGGTCACCGCAATCGACGCCATCGACTCGAATGCGTTCGTTGTATTTCTGCAAATGCGGCGAGGTGTAAGCGCCAACCCGCAATCCGCTGCGGCGTAAGAATGCCTCCAGCATGATCACGCAGGAGCCCTTGCCGTTCGTGCCGGCAACGTGAATTACGAGCGCCGGTCGTCGCAGGGCCAGTCTGTCCAGCACCAGCCTGGTTCTATCCAGCCCGAGTTCGATCTCGTTGGGCGTCAGCGTCGAAAGCCAGGCCAGCCATTCGTCGAGTGTCTGAAATGAACCGCTGCGGCTCATGGGAAAAGACTATCCGGCTTCAGTTGATTGACGGTTTCAGGCGGCAGGCTGGGGGCGCTGTGCGAGCTTGGCCAACAAGTCTCCGATTTGTTCGCGAAGCGCGCGTCGGTCGACAATCATATCGATCGCCCCATGATCCAGCAGAAACTCGCTGCGCTGGAAACCCTCCGGCAAAGTCTGGCGCACGGTTTGTTCGATGACCCGCGGGCCGGCAAATCCGATCAGTGCTTTTGGTTCCGCAACGTTGACATCGCCTAACATTGCGAGGCTCGCCGATACGCCACCCGTGGTCGGATCCGTCAAAACCGATATGAACGGAATGCGGTGCTTGCCGAGTTCTGCAATAGCAGCTGCTGTTTTCGCCATCTGCAGAAGTGAAAATAGCGCTTCCTGCATGCGCGCACCTCCACTGGCAGAGAAACAGATCAATGGTGCCCTCGTTTCCACGCATCGCTTCGCGGCTCGCTGAAAACGTTCGCCGACAACCGAACCCATCGATCCACCCATGAATGCAAACTCGAATGCGCAGGCGACGATTGGCTGGCCGAACAAGCTGCCGCTCGCCGCGACCAGCGCATCTTTTTCGCCGGTCTTCTTCTGTGCCTGAATGAGGCGGTCACGGTAGCGTTTACTGTCTTTGAATTTCAGTGGATCGAGCGGTTCGAGACCTGCACCTATTTCCTCGATATCACCCTCGTCGAGAAAATACTCAAGGCGCTGTCGTGCACCGATTCGCATGTGATGATCGCACTTCGGGCAAACATAAAGATTGCGTTCCAGTTCGGTTCGATACAGTTGAGCGTCACAGTGCGGGCACTTGATCCAGACGCCCTGCGGCACAGACCGGGTTCGATTCTCGGTCTTTATGCGCGAGGGCATTAATTTTTCAAACCAGCTCATAGGCACACATCATATACATTATCCGGTACAGACCCCAGCCGGGTTGCAGGGGCGGGCAGCGAAAAACCGTCAGGATACGCGACGCCTACAAGCGTCAAGCCGTGCGCCGGGGCCGCTACGCCCCCGGCGCGTCGATCCAGGCCTTCCAGCACTTCGCGGACGCGGGCGACAGGCGATTCGCCGGTGCCGGCCGCGACCAGCAGGCCGACAATATTTCGCACCATGTGTTGCAGAAACGCGTTCGCCGTAATGTGCACGCTGATCCACTGGTCTGTTTTCACGATCCGCAGCTCATGAATCTCCCGGACAGGGCTGGATGCCTGGCAGCCGGCGGCGCGAAAGGCCGAAAAGTCGTGCTTTCCCAGCAGGCATTCGGCAGCGCCCTGCATTAGTGCGACGTCAATCGGATGGTGTATCCACCACGCCCTGTTTCGGCTCAACGCGGAACGAACTTCCCGATTCAGAATCAGGTACCGATAGCTTCGCGACAACGCTGAAAATCGCGCGTGAAAATCGTCGTCGACGACAGTCACCCAGCTGACATTGATGTCGGAAGGCAAATTGCTATTGGCACCGAGGAGCCAGCTTCGCGTGCTGCGTGCGGATTTCGTATCGAAATGAATGACCTGCCCGCTAGCGTGCACGCCCGTATCTGTACGACCAGCACAAACTGCATCGACCGGATGATTCGCGACCGCGGCCAGCGCCTCTTCGACGAGCAACTGCACACCGGTACCGATCTTCTGCCGCTGCCAGCCGTTGTAGGCTGTGCCGTCGTATTCGATTCCGAGGGCAAGTCGCATGCGAGTATCGACCGGGAAGGCACCAGCACCCTCTGCACGAATGGCTCGGCAGATCAGCTCGGCAGTGAATCCAGCAGTTTTTGCGCCTGTTGCCGTTGCGCCACGTCTCCCTCGTCGAGCACTTCTTCGAGGATGCTGCGTGCGCCGGCCGGATCACCCATGTCGACGTAGGCACGCGCCAGATCGAGCTTCGTACCGACCTCGGTCATGGTTCGCGCATCGTGAAGATCATCAGAGATGTCTTCCGGGGAAAGCGCCTGAGTTGGCGACGTATCGTCATCGTCAGCGCCAACGTCGAGATCGACGCTGCGTTTCTTGATCTTTGGCTGTTCGACGGTCCTGTCGTCGCGTTGCTGACTGACGGTATCACCCATGCCGCTCACCTTGAGCGCAGCCGTCAGGTCATCGAGATCCAGGTCGACATCGGTGCTGCCGGCGGCCAGTCCGGGCAGTTCGCCCGTATCGTCCAGCATACTGTTCCCGGTGAAGACGTCTTTCGGCAAGGCTTCGGTTTTCGCGAAATCAAAATCGCTGTCGTCATCCATCGGCGCCAGCATGGTTTTGTCGTCATCCGAAAGCGACGATTCAATGTCGTTCGCTGTCTCGACAGCCATATCGTCGCTGAGCACCTGGGTCATGCCAGTCGCATCGAGCAGGCTCGTGTCTACTTCTACACCGACGTCGGTATCGTCCTGATCGTCATCATCGCCAAGAGCAGTATGCAGGCCCGTCGCCGAAAGCTCCGGGTTCTTACCAGTCGCCTCGCTATCATCAGCGTCATCAAGTGCATAATTCTTGCCTGTGGCATCGAGATCATCGAAATTCAATGTCTGGCTTTCGGACGTGTCGTCCAGGTCGGACAGGTCGATCTCGTCGTCGTAGGCAATTACCTCGTCGTCCAGACCGGCCAGGTCGAGATCGAGATCGTCCAGGTTTATCTCTGCAGTTCCATCGGACCCGTGCTCGTCGTCGTCGAGACTGGCCATCGTCGTTGCTTCATCATCGGCCAGCGACGGTATTTCACCGGTGGCCTCAAGGTCAGCAAATTGCTGTTCAATAGTCGGCGTTTCGACCGTACTTTCGGACTCCGGCATTTCGAGGGTCGGACTTTCTGCTGTCGAATCGTCCCCGCCTGATTTCGGCATTTCCCGTGTTACCGAGGCTGACGTATCGTCCTCGTCAAAACTGAAATCCAGGCCGCCCGTCTGGTCGCCTGTCGACGGTCCATCGTCATCTTCAGCACCGAGATCGATGACGTCGCTGGCGGCACCATCCGGTCCGCCGGCGAAATCCATGTCCAGCTCGCCGGCTTCATCCATCCCGCCTTCGAATGAAAGATCGACCGCACGAGTTGCGGCTCCCGCGCTGACGCCCGAGAACAACTCGTGATCGCCGGCAATCTGCTGGCCCATAATGACGATCTTGCCCCACTCGGCATCGTCGGCACCGAGAACGGCCTTGGTACGGCTCGCCGCATCGATAAATGCATCGCGATTGCCCCAAACGTAATAGATCTCGCAAAGCTTGGCTAACAGGTCCTGCCGATCGGGTTCAAGTGTCAGGGCTCCATTGATCAGGTCCGCTGCCTGATCGTAGAGACCATAAGCCATGTGGAAATCGGCTTCGGCAACAGGATCCGACTGGTCCAGATTGATAGCCGTTTCACTACTGAAAGTGTCTTCCATCGACTCGGCCGGAGCGGCGCGTGCGGGTTTTTCGAAAACATCGTCCGCATCTTCCGGCGCCTCGACCATGAATTCATCGCGGGCCCCGCCTCGGCCGCCCTGTTCGACCACGACGATCGCCGTATCGTCTTCCCGCGCGAGCGCTCGCAATCTTTCGGTCGACGCCACGGACTCGCTGTCGAGGTCATCGGCATCCAGTGCGTCCCATACGCCTGTCGAATCGTCGTCGCCGCGGCTGGCCGCACGGCGTGCGAACCATACAAGAATACCGATGACGACGATCAGCGCACCGCCGATCCATCCCCAGATGCCGGTAACAAAGCCGAGTATCTTGTCGACGAGACCCGGCTGGTCATCTAAGCGCCTGACGACGCGAGGCACTTCCGGCTGCGTTGCATCGACGGCTGAGTCTGCAGCATCAGCCGCGTCGTCGGTGACCAACTCATCGTCGGTAACGGCACCATCGTCGGCAGCGGCATCATCGTCGGCAGCAAAAATCTCGTCGCCATCATCCGTGACCTGGTCATCCACCGTGTCGTCCACGAGCTCGGGTTCGATGACAGGCGGCTCTTCGCCTCGCAGCCGCGCCAGTTCGGCACGCAATGCAGCCAGTTCATTGCTCTCGATCTCAATGAGCGAGTCCTGATCCGCCAGCATCCGCTCGATTTCTCTTATTCGATCCTCTGTCGGATCGCCGCTCGAGTAGTCGCTGCTGTCCTCGATGTCAGTGCCGGGCGCCTGCGTTCCGTCGTACGCGGTCTGATCGTCGTCGGGCGGAACCAATGTCAGGCTGGGCTGTGTCGTCGTCACCCCGGGAGATCCACCCCAGGATTGGTTTTGCCGCATGACCTCGTTCTGCGCGTCATTGCGGCTGATACGAAAGATGTCGTCAGCGCTGGGGATTCGCAGGCTCGCGCCGGCAGACAGTCGATTGATATTTCCGACAAAAGCCTGTGGATTTGCTTCGAAAATCGCCAGCATCGTCTGGTTCATGGTGAGACGGTTGTCCGGGCGGACTCGCTGCGCGATTCCCCAAAGGGTGTCGCCACGTTGCACGACGAGGTCGCCACCCGCCGTCGTGTCAAACGATCGCGGGTCGGCATCCGACTCGGTCGTGGGTCTTGGCGCAGTTCTCGGCGGCGGTGTCGGGGCAGACTCGGACTGCGGTTCCGGCGTGCTGGGCGCGGCCGGGCGTTCGATGCGACCACTGTCAGTCTGGGCTGCGCGCGTCGGTGCCGTTACAGACTCGGTGGTTTCAGCAACCGGCGGAAGAGCAAAGGTCGGCGGATCCAGCAGCAACGTGTATTCGCGCAGCAATCTGCCGCGCGACCAGGACGCTTCGACGAGAAAGGTAACGAAAGGCTCCCGTATCGGGTCGATGGAGCGAATGTTGATGTAGTTGCCATCCGCACGACCCGAGCGGACGACCGTAAACTGAATTCGGGTCAGGAAGAGCGGCCGGTCGATCCCGTATCGCTCGAAGGTATCGGCCGATGCGAGCTGCACGGTGATGTTGGTCAGTTCGTCGGGGCTTGCCGACAGTAGCTCGATTTCGGCCTTCAATGGTTCATTAAGAGCCGAACTCAATCGTATATCGCCAAGTCCCAGCGCCCAGGCCTCGCTAACAAGCAGGAGTGCTGGCAGAAGCCATATACGGTTCAGTCTTCGAGACATAATATTTTTCTCCAGCACCCCAAATTCCCCGGTTGACAGCAACGTCCCGGAGCTTGAATCTCGATCGGCAATCGCCCGGCAGGTTTGGTGGTGAACTATAGCTTATAAATACTTTTTGGCCAATATTTCAGCTATTTGGACGCTATTTAGAGCAGCGCCCTTACGAATATTGTCGGACACCACCCACAGGTTGATTCCCCGAGGATGACTGATATCTTCACGCACCCGGCCGACAAAAACCGGGTCATTGCCCGAGCTGTCGGTTACCGCGGTGGGATACTGGCCGGTTTCGGTTCCGTCAATCAGCTTGACGCCCGGTGCTTTTCGCAGCAGCTCACACACTTCGGACGCCGAGATCTTTCGCTCGGTCTCGATGTGGACGGCTTCTGAATGCCCGAAAAACGCGGCAATCCTCACGGCAGTCGGATTCACGGCAATGTTCTCGTCGGCCAGGATCTTGCGAGTCTCCCAGACCATCTTCATCTCTTCCCGTGTGTAGCGATTTTCCTGAAATACATCTATATGCGGCACCGCATTGAAGGCGATCTGCTTGGCCGGGCCCTTGAGATCCAGCGGTTTGCCGTTCAGCAGCGCCGCAGTTTGTCTGGCCAGCTCCTCGACAGCGCTTCGTCCTGCGCCCGATACCGCCTGGTAAGTAGCCACATTGATGCGGCGAATGCCGACTGCGTCGTATATGGGTTTCAATGCGACGACCATCTGAATGGTCGAGCAATTAGGGTTTGCGATGATGCCGGCGGCGGTATACCCGGCGATCTTCTCCGGGTTGACCTCCGGAACGACCAGCGGGATGTCGTCTTGCTGGCGAAAACGCGATGTGTTGTCCACGACTACACAACCCGCCGCCGCCGCTTTGGGCGCATACTCACCGGAGACCGATGCGCCTGCCGAGAACAGGCCGATCTGCACTTTCGAGAAGTCGAACCCGGCAAGGTCCTGGACTTTCAGCATCTTCTTGCCAAATGCCACGCTCTTGCCAACAGAACGTTCGCTGGCGAGTGCGTGAACCTTGCCGGCTGGAAATCTGCGCTCGGAAAGTATCTGCAGCATTGCCTCGCCGACAACGCCGGTTGCGCCGACCACGGCGACATCAAAAACCTTGGACATGTTGCTCTGGGAAACCTCGAAGTGATCCGAATCGTCTGATGTTGAAATTACTTTTTGGCAATTGAAGAAATATTCGGCGTTTCGGAACTGACATCGGCGTTCTGGCCACGATTCCGCAAATAGTGATCCATCAGCACCAGCGCCACCATCGCTTCGGCAATCGGCGTAGCTCTAAGCCCGACACAGGGATCGTGGCGTCCCTTGGTGACGATCTGCGACTCCGATCCATCTTTGTTAATCGTTTTTCCCGGCGCGGCAATACTTGAAGTCGGCTTCAACGCAATACTGGCAAGGATGGTCTGGCCCGACGAAATTCCGCCCAAGGTACCGCCGGCATCGTTCTTCGAAAATCCCTGAGGGGTGATCTCGTCCCGGTGCTCGCTGCCACGCTGAATCACCGCCGCAAATCCCGCACCGAGTTCAACACCTTTCACGGCATTGATACTCATCAGTCCATGTGCAATATCCGCCTCGAGCTTGTCGAATACGGGTTCGCCGAGCCCGGGCGGCACCCCGGTCGCGAGCACGCTGATTTTTGCTCCGATCGAATCGCCCTGCTCTCGCAAGCCGTCCATGAATTCCTCGAGTTCGCCAATTCTCGCGGGGTCGGCACAAAAAAACGGGTTCTGGTCGACGAAATCGAGGTCGACTGCCGACAGTGACAGCGGACCGAGCTGTGCGAGGTATCCCTTGATTCGGATTCCCGATCGCTCGAGCAGATATTTTCTGGCAATCGCGCCCGCGGCGACCCGCATGGTCGTCTCGCGCGCAGACGAACGTCCGCCGCCACGGTAATCACGAATGCCGTACTTCTGCTGATAGGTATAGTCGGCATGGCCTGGCCGGAACTTGTCCTTGATGTCGCCGTAATCCCGGGATCTCTGGTCCGTATTTTCCACGACGAGTCCGATCGGCGTGCCGGTGGTCCTGCCCTCGAAGACGCCGGAAAGTATGCGCACCCGGTCCGGCTCATTGCGCTGGGTGACGTGGCGGGAACGTCCGGGCCGGCGGCGCTCGAGATCCAGTTGAATATCGGACTCGGCGAGCTCCATGCCCGGGGGACACCCGTCGACGATGCAGCCCATGGCGGGGCCGTGACTCTCCCCATAGGTGGTCACTGTAAAAAGTCGCCCGAAAGTGTTTCCCGACATCGCTATTTCCCGCCACAATCCAGTCTTTCGGTTCTGCGCGTCGCGCTAAAGATCAATCCGCAGCAAGCAATCAGTAAAATCAGGCACCGCGGGCGGATTGGACTCTCCCCATAGGTGGTCACCGTAAAAAGTCGCCCGAAAGTATTGCCTGACACTATGATCCAGCCCGCTGTGAATATGCCCTGTCGAATTTTTCCTGCTGTCGCTCGATGTCCGCCTTGCCGATAAGAAAGACACCGTCGCCGCCGTGCTCGAAATCCAGCCAAACGAATGCCGCCTCGGGAAACAGTTTTTCCAGCGCAGGCTGGCTGTTACCCACCTCAACGACAAGCACACCCTCGTCGGCCAGGAACCGGCCTGCATCATGCAGG
>Ga0224510_10001361_pt1 | contig 16328 bp, 15 predicted proteins | sample SF_May12_sed_USG_FD_170161 | JGI IMG/M metagenome (GOLD analysis project Ga0224510, IMG submission 170161) | Sediment microbial communities from San Francisco Bay, California, United States - SF_May12_sed_USGS_4_1 | ecosystem: Environmental > Aquatic > Marine > Sediment | place: USA: California... | reverse complement strand
GAAAGACCGATTGCTTTTATTTTTCCTGCTTTTACAAGTTCTGACATGGCACCCACGGTTTCTTCAATCGGCGTGTTGGGATCCTTGCGGTGAAGATAATACAAGTCAATGACGTCTACCCCTAACCGTTGCAGGCTTGCATCACAAGAAGAGCGGACATACTCGGGTTTGCCATTCACTCCCCGTTTCGAAGGATCATTCACGTCGCGTACAATGCCAAACTTTGTTGCGAGTGTAATGCGGTCGCGTTTACCTTTAATAGCTTTGCCGACCAGCACTTCATTCTTATGAGGGCCATATGCGTCGGCAGTATCGAGAAAGGTTATGCCCAGGTCGATTGCACGGTGAATTACCTTGATTGATTCTACGTCATCAAAAGATCCATAAAACTCAGACATACCCATGCAGCCAAGGCCGAGTTGAGATGTGTGAAGTCCTTGTGAACCGAGTGGCAGTGTTTTCATAATTAAGGCTGGTTTATGTTTATTGTATATTGGGGAGAACAAAACCTACTCTCAAAGGGTTCTCAAATTTCAGAAACTGGGGCCATATTCCAACATTTCGCCATTGCCGAATATGACGAAACCTCTTCCATTTACGGAGAAGATATTAGATGGTGTGTTAAAATATTGGTGCGGACTGAGTTCCGAAGTCCATATGTTTTGATTTGGATCATACCTGAACATTTCATAAGCGTTCAAGCCATATCCAAAGTTTCCAATTGAAAAAGCGTGACTCATGTATGCTGGCGTTTGTCCAAGATTTGTCCATTGATTGGTTGATGCATCATATTTCCATAGATCGTTATCAACAACAAGGTAAAGCGTTTACCAATTACGAAGTATCCTGGATCAATGCCAAGTGAAAACGGCGCAGTAGATTCCATAGTCCAGGTATCGGTATTCTGATTGTACTTCCAAAGTTGCGTATTTGATTGATTATTTTCGAGCATGTACCCTGTATTTTGCAAACCAAATGCTACTCTGATTACGCCAGCAATTGGTGGGTCTAATTTCTTTGTCCAGGAGTCGTTCGCAAAATCATATTCCCAAAGTTCGGGTGCAATTACCAGATATTCAGTAGTTCCAGCGATATAACCCTTCGATCCAGCTGTAAAACCGAAGTGCTGGCGTCTTGTGCCTGGAAAATCATTCAGTTGATTCCACGTGCTGGTTACTGGATCGAATTTCCAGAACCGATTGTATTCGCCATCACCGAATCCTGAATAAGCTTTGTTGTTATAGATCAAAGATGCAGAAGGTGTGTTATACGGATCAGGATAATTGCTGATAGATATCCAGGGCATAATAAATTTCATGACAGAGAAGCCCTCTTGCTCATGGCTTTCTCGTAAAAAATTGTATCGGAATCCCAAAGGCACCTTGAAATTGGAATTGTCGATAAGAATATCCCGACGTCTGAAATCGCCATTGAAAGGGCCTTCAATATAAGCCTGGTAGAATGTCTTTGCATACCAACCTTCTACTGAAAAAAACACCCATGGATAAAATGATTAAATTGCACTTTCATAGGTTACACCAATAACTTTCCAGTCATGCGCGTTTTTAAATTCGGCTCTTTGCTCTTCCTTTTAGGCCTTTTCCTCTTCAGCAATTTTACCCCTTCAAGTGACCAGAAACAGAGTGGAAAGCCATTATTCAATGGCAAAGACCTTACGGGATGGGATACCTACATTGGAGCGGATTATGATACGGTTCAAAAAAAATTTAGCGGAATTCCCCAGGGACTAAACCACGATCCCAATGGCGTTTTCACTATCGTTATGGAGGATGGAAAGGCTGCGATCCGGGTTTCAGGTCAAAATTTTGGTGGTATTTCAACGTTGCAATCTTTTGAAAATTATCACTTACAACTTGAATTCAAATGGGGAGCATTAAAGTGGCATCCAAAACGAAGTGCCAAACGCGATAGCGGACTGCTCTATCATGCCGTTGGCAAGCACGGGGCTGACGGTGGGTTCTGGATGCGGTCGCAGGAATTTCAAATTCAGGAAGGTGACTGCGGTGATTACTGGGGTGTGGCAGGGGGAATTGCAGATGTGCCTGCCGTAGCGCAACCGGAAAAACGTTTTGTCTATACACCGGGTGCTCCGTTACTGACATTTAGCGAAAATGGACCCCAGGGAAGGAATTGTATCAAGAACCCGGATGGTGAAAAGCCTTATGGGGAATGGAATACGATTGACCTTTATTGTGTTGGTGACCAGAGTGTGCACGTAGTAAATGGTATGGTTACCATGGTGCTTTATAACTCGCGTCAACTTGATGGTGATCGTGAATTGCCATTGCAGAAAGGAAAAATTCAACTTCAATCAGAAGGGGCTGAGTTATTTTATCGCAATATTTGGCTCGAAAAGATTACGGCTATTCCGCAAGAACTACTGGATTAAAAGCGTCCGGCCCCGCGCTTGTTCCTTAGTTTAAATGGATAAGGGGTACGCAGCGACCGACTGCAGGAGCGTGATAAGTTGTCATTGGTTTGACATTTTCAATTTGAAAGACTATTTTGTTTTGCATGATTAAAAAGAGAATAATTGGGTTGGTGATCGGATTCTCAGTTCTTACCGCGGTGAATTCGTGTGTTTACCATGATTATAGTGAGATCACGACAGTTGGAAATACCGACCAAAGTTTGTTTGCGGAAGTAAACGAGGCGGGATATGTATATTATCAGAATGGAGACCTGCTTAGTCCGGCCGGTCCAAGTCCGCATGGTTCATTTAAGTTACGATTCAATACAATAGCCCAGTCTTCACTGGATAATACGGGTGAGCTACCTGCAAATGGAGCTTTTGCAGCAGGCGCGGTAATAGTCAAAGAGATATACGAGAACAATGTTTTGGCCTTGTACGCGGTGATAAAAAAATCTCCAGGTGATGCCAGTGCCGCCGATGGGCACCTTTGGGCGGAGTATGCACTGGACGGGTCTACAATTGTCAGCATTACGGAAAAGGGAACCAAATGTATTGACTGCCATAGCGGCACACCCAACAGAGACTTGATACGTACTTTTGATTTGCACTAGCACCTAGACCTGTTTCACCTGGAAGCTGTCTGCTTAAGTGACAACCTTTTTGCACCTGTAGATACGGTGCGTTACAGGCGAAGATGCGGATTCACCTTGTCAAGTTCATCCTGAATATCATCTGTAGGTTTAAATGCGGGCAGACAAGCGTTTTCTTCCTTCCATAAGATGATCTGAGCAGTCATAAAAAGTTTTCTTTCATTGTTCCTCGTAGTTTGATACCTTGTTTTCACGCTTGCTTAAATGAGTTTCTTGCAGGCAATAGGAATCAAATTATGAATAGGCGCACTTCGTTGAAAACATTAATGGCTGCTTCTGCCGGTCTGGTTGCATTGCCCGCCTGGGCAAAGGGATGGTTGCCTGGCGAGTTTGGTGCTGAAAGATCTTCCTTTTCTCCTGCAGAACAGGATGTCCTCTCCAGTGTTGCAGACACTATTATTCCGGCTGGTGATTCCCTGGGTGCGCTTACAGTGGGTGTAGATAAATTTCTGCAGAAACTGATCGACGATTGCTACGAAAAAGATGTACAAGAAAACGTTAAGGTTCAGCTGGCAGGGCTGGCGACGGCGGCAAAAAGCAATTATGGAAAATCGTTCATGCTTTGCGATCAGCAACAGCGACAGGAATTACTGTTAAAACTTTCTGTCTCTGATGACAAAAATGAAAGAGATTTTTTTGATCTCATTAAGTCTGAAACGATAAGGGGGTTTAGGACCTCAAAAGAGGTCATGTTAAGTTACCTGAATTATCAAATGGTCCCCGGACACTACTACGGGTGTGTGGATGTAAAAGCATAGTGCTATGTCAAATTTAGCGATTGATTCCATTCGGAAAAGAACATACGATGCGATCGTTATCGGTTCAGGTGCTAGCGGGGGATGGGCGGCAAAAGAACTATGCGATAAGGGGCTGAAAACATTGGTGCTTGAGCGAGGCCGTGATGTTAAACATATAAAGGATTATCCCACGGCCGGTAAGGCGCCCTGGCAGTTTGTGTATAGAGGTACTGTTCCACTCGAGAAGCGCAAAGATTATCAGTTTGCAAGATTCATGCGTGAAGAAACAATGCATTGGGCGCTGAAAGATGACGAACAGCCCTACGTTCAGGAAAAGCCGTTCAGGTGGGTTCGGGGATACCATGTTGGCGGCAAATCTTTACTTTGGGCACGTCAGACACAGCGGTGGAGTGATTTTGATTTTGAGGGTCCGGCAAGAGATGGGTTTGCAGTTGATTGGCCTATACGGTACAAGGATCTTGAGCCCTGGTACAGTCACGTTGAAAAGTTTGCAGGCATTGCAGGGAACAAAGATGGCTTACCGGAATTACCGGACAGTGAATGTATGCCTGGCTTTGAAATGAGTTGCATTGAAAACTATTTCAAAGAAAGTATGCAAAAGAATTATGGGGACCGCCATCTCATTCAGGCGCGCTGTGCCCACCTCACTGACCCGCAGCCAGTGCACCAGGAACAGGGAAGACACAAGTGCCAAAATCAGGCGCAATGCAACAGAGGGTGTCAGTTCGGCGGCTATTTCAGTAGCAATGCTTCTACCATTCCATGGGCAATGAAGACCATGAAGCTTACGATCAGGCCATATGCTGTAGTACATTCTATTATTTACAATGAAAAGAAAGGACGCGCTACTGGCGTAAGGATCATCGATGGAAACACGAAAGAGGTAATTGAATTTTATGCCAGGATAATTTTTGTAAACGCCTCGGCATTGAACAGCAACGCGATATTGTTAAACTCCACGTCAAACCGATTTCCAAACGGGCTGGGGAATGACAGTGGCTTACTGGGAAAATATGTTTCATGGCACAATTACCGCGGAAGAGCGAATGCAGCGTATGAAGGTTTTGCAGATAAAATGACCGACGGGCGCAACCCAAGTCATAGTTATATACCACGATTCAGGAACGTGCGAAAACAAGAGACTGATTTCCTCAGGGGTTATGCCATTGGCATAGGTGGAGGAAGAGGCAAGTCATCGGATACTGACGTGATCGGTGATCAATTGCGGGAAAACTTATTACATCCCGAGTGGCGCAACTGGAATATCAGCAGTTGGATGATGGGAGAATCGGTACCCCTTGAAAAGGATCACGTCAGGCTCCATCCCGACCTGAAGGATAAGTATGGTATTCCCCAGCTGGTTATTTCGTGTGAATGGAGTGAGAATGATGATAAGATGGTGGAGGATTACATGGAGCAATCAAAGGAAATGTTTGAAAAGGCAGGATTTACCGATATCATAGTAAGTGATTCTAAATCGCCACCAGGGTCTGATATTCATGAAATGGGTGGTGTACGCATGGGGCATGATCCGAAGACCTCTTTACTGAATGGCTGGAATCAATTGCATTCCTGCAAAAATGTGTTTGTTACTGACGGCGCTTGCATGACTTCTACTGGTACGCAGAATCCAACGTTAACCTATATGGCAATAACGGCACGCGCAGCAAACCACGCAGTTGACGAATTAAGAAAAAGAAACATATAGGCTTTATAACACTTTGTAAAATTTATAGGACAAAAAAGAACATGAAAAAACACACAACGATTGGGCTAATGTTTTGTATTCTTTTGATTGATTACGGCATCGGAAGCGCGCAGAAAAGCAAGAAGCCGTTGTACACGGCTCCCTTTGGGATACAAGCTTACACCTTCAGAAGGAGTTTCCCACATGGTGTTGCAGAAACACTGGATACCATCCAGATGATGGGCTTCACGGAAATTGAAGGTGGCGGAGGGCAGATGCCGCCTGCAGAATTCAAAAAATTATGCGATGCAAGAGGAATAAGCATACCTTCAACAGGAGGAAAGTATGAAAGGCTCTTGGCAGATCCACAGGCGGCGGCCGATAATGCCAAAGCCTTGGGTGCATCGTTTCTAATGTGCAGCTGGATTCCACACGAGAAAGGTGCCTTCAATCTTGATAATGCAAAAAAGGCAGTTGCAGATTTTGATACAATCGGGAAGACTTTAAAGGAAAACGGTATCACCTTCTGCTACCATGTGCATGGTTATGAATTCCAACCTTATGAAAAAGGAACGTTGCTGGACTACATGATAGTAAATACCAATCCTGAATACGTATCCTTCGAAATGGATATATTATGGACCCAGTTTGGCGGGGGTGATCCGGTTGCCCTCCTGAAGAAGTATGGTAATCGCTGGAAGCTTATGCACCTGAAGGATTTGAGCAAAGGCGTCAAGAAAGACCTAACTGGTGGCACCCCTCAGGAAAATGATGTAGTACTGGGAACGGGTGAAATTGACATCCCCGGAATTCTGAAAGCGGCAAAAAAGATAGGCATAAAGCATTACTTCATTGAAGATGAAAGCAACCGAGTAAACGTTCAGGTACCGCAGAGCATTGCGTACTTGAAAAGTCTGACGGAGTAACTTAATGTTGACGATTTAAAAAAAACCGTATCGTTCTGGTACGGCTTTTATTGTGCGCCATCTGTTTAATGGATTTCATTTTTCCTGTTGAATTCTCCGTAACGTTTTGAATAATATTGTTGCTGATTAAATGCTTACCTTAGCAAGGTGATCCGTATGCAAGGGCTGGTTCAATACCGACTAATGCAACAGAGATTTGAAAAATATGGGTATAAAAAAGATAGTCTTCTGTTTTTTTATTCTATTCAGCCTTCGGCTTGAGGCCCAAAAGAAGTTTAGTACTGAACAGGGCAATGTCAGTTTTATATCAAATGCGGAGCTTGAACTCATAAAAGCTTCATCGCCTCAACTCAAGGGCATAATAGACATATCAACGAACCAATTTGCTTTTACTATTGTAGTGCAGACCTTTAGAGGCTTCAATAGCGAACTGCAGCGTGAACATTTCAATGAGAAATATCTGGAAAGTGAAACCTATCCACGCGTGAGTTTTACGGGAAAAATTATTGAACAAGTTGATTTTCAAACAGACGGAACCTATGAAGTACGGGCGAAAGGGGATCTGGAAATACACGGAGAAAAACAAACGCGCATCATCAAAAGTAGGATAAGCATTAACAACGGGATATTAAGTATTCAAAGTGATTTTCATGTACCATTGGCGGATCACAATATTTCCATCCCCAGAATAGTTAATCAGAAAATTGCCACAGAAATAGAGGTTAGTGTAAATGCTTCGATGAAACTTCAATAAATGAAAAAGCCTGCCGGAATATTTTTACGAATCTTTCTAGTCTGCGCAATCGCGGTATCCAGCTACGCACAGGTGCCCTATTTTCAGTTTTATTCTCTTCTAAAGAGAAACGAATCACTTCAAGTTAACGTCGTCTTTCAGGACAAATCAGGTTTCATATGGTGTGGTACAAACAAAGGTTTATTCAGGTATGATGGTATTTCACAGCAACGCTTCACGAATTTAGACAGTCTTCCTGACGATAATGTAACCGCAATAGCACAGGACTCCCTTGGCAGAATCTGGACAGGTCATAAAAACGGTAGAATTGCCTTTATGGACAAAGGTACAATCCAAATTTTCGATCCTCCGGAGGGTTCTTCTACGCATGAAATTTCTGATATTCTTTTTGATCGTCATGGGAATCTATGGTTTTCAACATTGAACGATGGGCTGTATTACTTCACGCATGAGCGCTTGTTCCGGGTCGATGAGGAAGAAGGTATGCCAGACATATTTGTGTATGATATCGTTGAAGACCGCCTTGGAAATATATGGGCTGGAACGGATGGCGGAGTTGCCATTTGCACTCTTCTGGACAGGAAGGTGAATATCAAAGTACTCGATTATGATCATGGTTTGCCAGATAATATCGTTAAGAAAATAATTATTGATGAAAGGAATACGGTATGGCTGGGAACGGAAGATGCAGGGATATTTTCCTTCGACCCTGGATCAGGCAAGACAAGCCCCCTGCTTGGCGGAGCGTGGAAGTATGGAGCGACAACAGATTTCTTGCTGGATGAAGATCAGGTTTGGATCGCTTCATCACAATCAGGGCTTATCGTTTATGATTTGAAAACAGAACAGGGCAAAGTCTACAAGGCAAATGCGGAATTCGACTTCAATTCAATTCGCACACTATTGCGTGATCTTGAAGGGAATATCTGGATCGGTTCAAGGTCAGGGATTGCGCGCACCTTAGGGGACCATGTTGAATACATAAGTTCTTTCGATCCATACACTGATGTTAACGTCTTGACGTTGACGGTTGACCATGATGACAACATATGGTTTGCCACAGCCGATGGTTTGTTTAAGCGTATGGTTGATGAACTCGGCAAAATTCATATTGAAAGGATGCTGATGAATACCCCCTTTCAAAAGTATACGGCCATCAGTTTGTACACGGATAATGATGGATACCTCTGGGTGGGATTTTATGGAGAAGGCATCCTGCGTATCAATCCATCTTCTGGGAAGATAGTCCACCTCGACGAAGAACTATCAAACGGAAATATTCTGAGTATAACCGGTCGGGAGAATATCGTATGGCTCGCAACGCTGGGCGGGGCAACAAAAATCAGCACATCTGGCGAGCAACTTGCTATCCGGAATTATAGCCGGGCGGATGGGTTGGTGTCTGATTATATCTACCAGGTTTTTATTGACAGTCAGCAGCGGGTTTGGTTTGCAACTGATGGTAAGGAGGCAGCGATGTTGGATGACACAGGCTTTCACCACTATGATAAAGGCTTAAGTTCGAACGTGGTATATGGGTTCGCGGAGGACAAGTTGCACAATATCTGGGTAAACGTTCAGGGAGACGGTATTTACAGGTTTGATGGAGAAATGTTTCAGCCGCTTGGTAAAGACACTCCACTGAGAGATAAAAATGTCAATTGTTTTTCATCGGATCAATTTGGAAACCTTATTGCGATGCATGATTTAGGTATCGATATATACGACATTGAAAAAAACCAAATGCGATACCTGGGCGAAGAGGTTGGCATGCACGCCAGAAAGCCGAACCTGAACGCGTTGACCAAAGATGTTCGCGGACGAATTTACATCGGTACCGATCAGGGGATTGTTAAGTATGCTGATCAAATGAACAACATGCCGCCACTCCCACAACCTTTTATTGCTGGCCTGAAGGTATCCGGTCAAAACGTTGATCTTTCACAAGAACTCAAGTTTGCATACGACCAAAATAGCGTGATTATTAACTACCTGGGTTTTTGGTTTCAGAATCCGCGTAATTTAAACTTTCAATACAGGCTTGAAAATTATGATAAAGATTGGATTGAAAGTCTTGATCGCTCTACTACGTACTCTAATTTGCCACCAGGGGATTACACATTCCTATTGAGAGTTTCGGATACAGAAGATTTCAGCGCAGCAAAGGAGACTGCTGTACATTTTGTGATACAACCTCCTTTCTGGCAAACTTTGTGGTTCTACTTTCTTGTCGCTTTCACTGTTATTTATAGTACGTACGCATACATAAAATATAGTAGAAGAAAACTCTTGCGAGACAACATAATTTTGGAAGAAAAGGTTATTGAGCGGACATTGGAAATCCAGGAGCAAGCGAAAGAAATTCAGACGAAGAATGCAGAGATACAATCGCAGGCAGAAGAAATTCAGGGGATAAATGATAATCTGGAATTGATAGTAAAGTCGCGTACTGCAGAGCTGGAAAAGAAAACAAAAGCTTCCGAAGAGTCTGCATTCATCATTGCCCATGAGCTGCGGGCGCCCGTGGCGAGCGTCCTTGGCCTAATCAATCTGATTTCAAAATGTAACGTCGATGATGAAACCAAAACTATTGTTAAGCACATGGAAGATTCAGCAGAAAAGTTGAATGTTGTTGTTCGGAATATTACCAAAGCAATAGAGAAGGGGGATAAGTAAGTCATCCCCCTTTTACTATCGAGTATCTCCAATATTCTTTCGCTGTTACAACTCGCGTACTTTGATACTTCTAAAGTAGACGGGTGCACCATGATCCTGTAGTGCGATGGCACCACGCTTAAATGTATTCCATCCCGGATAATTGACCCATTTGCTATTTTTATACCGCTCTTCGAAGTCAGGACTTCCCTCTTCAAACTCCACTACCTTTTCTCCATTTAACCAATGTTCAACGTGCCCGTTATTGTATATCAGCCGTGCTGTATTCCATTCACCAACGTTGACTTTCTTGGTCTCTGACGCTGCGAACATGTCGTAGTTGCTGCCAACCTTCTGCGCGGCAGTAAGTGGGTCACCTTTCCAGCCTTCGTCATCCATAAGCTGGTATTCCGGACCGGTGTCATAGGCATGTGGATATTCGGTGCCCTCCACAACATGATAAAGTATACCACTATTCCCACCCGCGGTTAGTTTCCATTCCACACTTAGTTCGAAGTTGGTAAACTGGCGAATGGTGATTAGCGAACCGCCAATGTTGGCAGTACCCTCGGTTAAACCCTCCCCATCACAAACAATTACGCCATTCTGGACACTCCACAATGGCCCTATCGTATCGTGATTATACCGTTTCCAGCCGTCAAGCGTGCTTCCGTCAAACAGAAGTGCCCAGTTTGCAGCTTTTTCAGCCTCGGAAAGTGCGTTTACCGGTGCAGGGGTTTCATCAACGGTTGCGGTGTTCTCTTGTTGTGTGCCGGATTTTTGACAAGACATCGAAATGAAACCGGCCAGGACTGCAATGTAGATGCAGATAGATTTTAGTTTTTTCACAGTATTGTTGTTTTGTTTGATGAGAATAAAGTTAGTCTGTAAAGGGTTGGCTTCAAAGCAAAAGTTCCGCAAGGCCCTGGGTAATTTGACTGCCGGTCAACACTTTATTTGAAAAGCGGGCTTAGTTGAGCCCAAAATGGTCAATAGTCTTTGCTAGCCTACTTGTACAAGGCATTAATCAGCAAGTATCGAATGTTGAGGCCAGGTTAACAGAGAAAGCGTTGATAGTTCATTGGCTACTTCGATTCTTAATGGATCACCGCAGGCTTTGGATTATTGAACAATCAAAATTGTTTTCTTTCGGGATAAATAACAAAGTTTTCAGAAGTAATTGAACTGATCGGTTTTACTTTTTACTCCTTTCTATGCGCAGGGCGATATCGTAATTATTTGCGGGTGAAACAATTTTCGCATTTCCTCCCGAATGATGCAATGCTTCTTTTTTGACATATATACCCGTGACAGGATCCATCCATTCAATCTGGTAATTCCCTGCCGGCAGTAATACGGAAATGCCCGTGTCACCCAAATGCAGAAAATAGGACGCGTATTGCATTCCAGGTTCTGAAAGCGTATACGACTGTGCGCCGCGAGGCAAGTTACCTGCAATGAAGGTATGATCGGGCTTCATACGAATGAAATCAAATCGATTTATAAACAGCTTCAGATAACCTAGTTGCAGTCGTAGTGCAGTACTCCCACCTCCGGGTTGTTTCTCAGGGTAGGTGAAGTCACCTGTCTCATGATTTGCCGTAAACGAGTAATCCAGGTTGTTGTAGAGTGCTCCTCCGGCAATAATAAATTCCCATCCTTCTTTTCGGTAGGTGCTGTCGCGTTGGCCGCGGAAACCGGTTTCATTGTTGCCAATTGCTTTGTTGAGATGATAGTTTTGCATGACTGCCACAGGCGGTGATGCATAATGAAAGTTAAACAGGGAAACTGCTGGGTGCGGGTCAACGATTCGAGCTGAATCATTGGCAATATTTTGAGAGATCAAATGCTTTACACCCAATTCTTTTTCCGTTTCAACTATGCGTGTGGCGATATGGTGTTGCCATTCCATTGTTACGCCACCAAAATAGGGTTCATTACAGATTTCGTAGATCACGTTAGTAAAACTGTGAAGCTCCTCCTGGATTTTGCGAACCATCGTCTCCTGAATCGCGAGAAGCCCGCCGTTCTTGTCCAGTGTGTAAACATCATTTTTAGGCAGATCACCTACATCATTGATATTATTAATTTCGTTCATGGGGCTTAGTTTCCATTGAACATCTTCATAGAAGGGACAAAATAGTGCAAGTTCAACAATAATACCTCTTTCTTCTGCCGCAGATACGAAATCTCTTAACCGTGAAAAGTAGGAAGCATCCCACCGTGTGAGATCAAATTTATTGCCTCCGTTGGAATAACCGGGTACATTGCTTCGCGCCCACGGGCAGATAAACATATCGGAGGCAGGCGCAAGCGTATTCTCTGCGATATTAAAAGCGCCTTGTGGCTCGACATATGACCCGGTAAATGTCCGTGTAAGATTCAATCCTTTAGACCTGAGCTCGTCAAGGTACGGCACGTAATCAAAGTCAAGATTGAGCACCGCACCATAGTGTTCTGCCGACGTGATCAGGATAACAGGTTTCCCCTGGTAAAGAAAATAGTGCGGATTTTGCGGATGCAAGGAGACAGGTTTTTTCTGCGCAAAGGACGACAGTGGATCGCTGAGGGATAAAATACTCATGGCTAATAATACAAAATGTTCTCGTCTCATTTGGCCTACAGTTGAATAGTCTAATCAAAAATAATAGTCCGATTACGGTATACAAACACACGGTCACTCAACACGAGTTTGAGCGATCGTGCCAATACAATTTTTTCAACGTCCTTACCTGCCTGTGCCATCTCCCTGGCGCTATGTGTGTGTGCTACGGGAATAACACTTTGGGCGATGATTGGCCCTTCGTCCAGACTGTTATTTACAAAATGGGCTGTGGCACCAATAATCTTTACGCCCCGGTCGTAAGCCTGCGCGTAAGGATTTGCGCCAACAAAAGCAGGAAGGAATGAGTGATGAATATTAATAATATGGTTAGAAAATTTTTCAACAAAGTTGGTAGAAAGTACACGCATGTACTTCGCCAGAACTATGAACTCAGGATTGTAGCGCTGAATAACGGAAAGCACTTCTGCTTCATGGGCTTCCCGGTCTTTATTTGCATGCGTTATGAAATGAAATGGAATTTCAAACTTATGGACGAGGCCCTCCAGGTTTTGATGGTTGCTAACAACACATTTTAAATTTACATCCAGTTCATTGAAGCTGTTGCGTATCAGCAGGTCGCTGAGGCAATGGTGCTCTTTCGTGACCAAAATACAGATATCCCTTTTCTGCTTGGTGCTTAGTTTAATAACCACTTCCGCTGGCAAGGTTTCTTTCAATTCTTGAAACAAAACTTCCCGGTTATAAATACCTGAAAATTCGGTACGCATAAAGAAGTGATTGAAATTCCGATCAACAAATTCACCGTTACTGATAATGTTCAGTTGGTGCCTATAAATAACCTGCGTGATTTTATAGACCAGCCCGGGTTGGTCCGGACAATGAATGAGAAGTATACCTGCGTTCATAGAATTATGCCAAAGATACTGTAACCATAACAAGGATTGAAATTGTATTAAAAGTGCAGAAAGGCTTGTTTACGAGTGAAAACGAATAGAATAATCATCCCCAGGGTTCACGGGTTATGAGAAAAATCCATTGCGTGAGGAAACTTGGCCATCAAATGGCGGGATGTTGTCATTTGCGCCTTTTGCCGGTAAAGAGTTAAAACAGGTTGTGATGCACTACCTTTGCACCCATGCAGCAAAATTTGAATGATACCTACGCCGAATTTCTGAAAAATCTATCTATTCCTGCCCTTAACACCATGCAGGAAGCAGTCATTGAAAAAACAGCGTTAGCGGACAATGTAATGCTACTTGCGCCCACAGGCTCTGGCAAGACGCTCGCATTTTTGATATCAGTCATGGGTATACTTCACACAGCAGGAAAAGGTGTGCAGGCCCTTATTGTTGCGCCTTCACGGGAGCTTTCGCTACAGATAGAGCAGGTTTTCAGAACAATGAAAACTAATTTCAAAGTAAGCTGCTGCTATGGAGGTCATTCCGTAAAAATTGAACAAAGTAGCCTAAGCCAGGCGCCGGCTTTGATTATCGGAACCCCGGGAAGATTGGCGGATCATGTTGCCCGCAAATCATTTGATGCATCCACCATAAAAATGGTTGTATTGGACGAGTTTGATAAGTCACTGCAAATGGGCTTTCACGAACAATTAAAAGTAATTTTTCGCGCCCTTAGCGGAAGTCAGAAGCATTTGCTTACCTCGGCAACCCGATTAGGAATTTTGCCGGACTTCCTGCCCTTTACCAAAGTAGAGACGCTAAACCATCTGAAGGACGAAGCGGATTCGAAACTAAAATTGAGCTTGGTAAAGACGAAAAGCACAGACAAAGTTGAAACGTTGATGCGATTGGTTGCTGACTTCAATCAGGAAGTTTGTTTGATCTTTTGTAATCACCGTGACGCCGTTGAAAGAATTAGTGCACTTTTTGAACGCCATAAATTTGCCCACGGCATTTTTCACGGCGCGATGGAACAGATTGACAGGGAAAAGAACCTAATCAAATTCAGGGGCGGGGCACACAATGTGTTGATCGCTACGGATCTGGCGGCCCGCGGCCTTGATATTCCGGCGATTCGACATGTGGTACATTATCAGCTTCCGCCGCATCATGAGGAATTTGTGCATCGGAATGGGCGGACAGCACGGATGCATGCCGATGGGGAAGCCTATCTGATTCTGGCTGATGATGAATCCTTACCGGACTATATTGACCGGACTATTGAAGAAATAAAACTGACGAAGCCATTACAGCTGCCGCCGCCGCCAAAATATGCTTGCTTATACGTTAGTGTAGGGAAGAAGGATAAAATCAGTAAAGGTGACATTGCCGGGTTATTCATGAAGAAAGGAGCATTGCACGGCGATGATCTTGGATTAATTACCACACTCGATCATGCATCCTACGTTGCTGTTAAGCAATCTCTGGTGAAGAAATTGTTGACAAGCATTAAAGACGAAAAGCTTAAGAAGATGCGGGTTAAAATTGAAATAGCGAATTAGCAGAAATTGACGTGCGGATGTCGCGGTCGAATTGTTTATCGATACCCATTCGTTGGTTATTCATTTGTCTGCTATTAATTTTATCATACTTTAGCCAATGCTTCATTTATTTTTTTCAGCAACACCGGTATTTTGATTTTAGGATCGCCTTCTCCCAGCGTTTCCAATGGCAGGTAACCACTGTATCCGGAATCCTTGATAACAGCGATTAACCTATCCATGTCCACATCAACTTCTTTTCCGTCAACAAATATCTTTTCTTTGATTTGCCAGTTGACGGCATAACCGGCTGTCTTTCTGATCTCTTCATAGGGATCACCGATCCTGTAGCTCCCGGTGTCGAGGATAAGGCCAAACCATTCTGATTGAATTGCTTTCATGATTTGAATGGCATCGTCGGCGGTTTTGATAAAGTCATTGTGGTTTTGAATGGCTACGATTACCCCATGCGCCTTTCCGTGAGCAACACATTCTTCGACGTCTTTGATCATCCATGCCAATACCTGGTCTCTGGAAAATCCAGTAGGGTTCTGATTGCCTGAAAATATCCTGATAACGGGAGCCCCGAGTTTCTCTGCCGCTTCAATCCAGTCTTTTACCAATTTCACACTCTCCCTTCTTTTATCAGGATCGGGTTCGGTAAAATCATTGCGGACGCCGGTACCGCTGATTTCAACGCCAAGGCTAAAGGCTTTTCGTTTGACCTCATACAGAAAATCATCCTTCGGTACAGCAGGATAACCCGGAAAATAATAGGCTGTTATATCCACCGCCAAAAATCCCTTGTCAGCACAAAACGAGAGCATGTCCGCAATGGTCATTTTACCCGAACTAAGCGGACCATTAAAAGAGAATGCATTTAAGCTCACCTTCAGCCTGGTCTGCATGGGATCATCCTGATGATTGATATTATTACCGCCAAATGAAGAAAGTGGAGTAAGGAATGGTAAGACTAAAGCTGATTTTAAGAATCTTCTTCTGACTTGGTTATTTCGCAAAGACGTTTTCATCGTTTTGATGTTTTGAAATTTACTTTTTTGTTTCTTTGGTTAGTGGCTCAAGAATATGATCGTCACTTGAACAATCGGCCATACGTTGTGGCCAACCATTTATGGAATGCAACGCGGACCGATAGCCCATATTAAAGCCGTGCGCACCCTGGGTGAAGATGTGGGCCTCGACGGGGATTTTTGCCTCATGGTACATTTTCAACAATGTGATAACAGGGCCAGCGCAACAAGCGTCATCATTCGCCGCCAGCAGGAATGCAGGTGGCGCATTCGGTGGCAATGATTCAGGAATACCTAGCGGACCAGGATATACCAGCATTTGGAAGTCGGGTTTTCCATTCCCGCGATCTATAGGATCGGCCGCGGATGGATTTCCATCACCTTGTGCATAGGCAACCAAAGCAACAACTTCGCCGCCTGCTGAAAA
>Ga0224510_10001360_pt1 | contig 16331 bp, 14 predicted proteins | sample SF_May12_sed_USG_FD_170161 | JGI IMG/M metagenome (GOLD analysis project Ga0224510, IMG submission 170161) | Sediment microbial communities from San Francisco Bay, California, United States - SF_May12_sed_USGS_4_1 | ecosystem: Environmental > Aquatic > Marine > Sediment | place: USA: California... | reverse complement strand
GCTGACCCCGTATCGAGTGTCGGTTCAGGACCACTGGGTCGACTACAACGACCACCTCAACGAGGGCTACTACGGGGTGGTGTTCTCCGATGCCGGTGACCACGTCCTGTCCCAACTCGGGTTCTCCGAGGAATACCGGTCCGGGGTGGGGGGCACCTTCTACACCGCCGAAACCCACACCCGGTACCTGGCAGAGGTGTCCGCCGACGCCGAGATTGCCGTGGTCAGCCTTGTCGTGGGTGTCGATTCCAAGCGACTCCACCTCTGGCACGACCTGAGGACCGATGGCCGGACCGCCGCCACCCAGGAGTCGATGATCCTCCACGTGGGAATCGACAGCGGTCGGGTCGCACCGATGCCCGACGACTTCGTGGCCCGTGCACGATCGCTCGTGGTCTTCGGAGACACCCTCGACCTCTGCCGATCCATCCGCCGGGTTGGGCGGTGAGGGTGCCGCGGGGCTCTCGGCAACTACTGTTCCGCCATGCCCCGTGAACGGTCCGCCCGAGCCGATCGTCGGTCGAGCCGGACCGGTGGTGTCCGTCAGCTCGATTGGCGCACCGTGCGCAATCCGTACCGCCCAATCGAGGTATTGACCGAGGACCAGATCGAGCTCATCCACGACGCCTCTCTGAGGATCCTCGAAACCACCGGCATGGACTTCCTGCACCCGGAGGCGACTGCGCTCCTCGAAGCTCACGGTGCCGCCGTCGACGGAGAGCGGGTCCGATTCGATCGGGAGATGGTCACCGAGCTGGTGGCGGGCGCCCCCGCCTCGTTCACCATGCACGCCCGCAATCCGGCTCACCACGTCACCGTGGGTGGGAACGAGACCGTGTTCTGTACGGTGGCGAGCGCACCCAACTCGTCGTCGCTGGACGGCGGGCGGCGGGTCGGGAACTTCGCCGATTATCAGGACTTCCTCCGGCTTGGACAGAGCTTCAACATCATCCACGCCTTCGGCGGGTACCCGGTGGAGCCGGTCGACCTACCGCCCGAAACCCGCCATCTGCAGGCGCTGTCGGCCTTCGTGACCCTGACCGACAAGGTCTTTCACGCCTATGCCCTCGGCCGCCGGCGGATCGTGGATGCCCTCGAAATCGTCCGCATCGGGCGTGGCATCACCCGTGACCAACTGGCGACAGAGCCCTCGCTCTTCACCATCGTCAACACCTCCTCCCCGCTCCGCCTCGACGGTCCCATGATCGAAGGACTGATCGAGATGGCAAAGATGAATCAGGTGGTGGTCATCACGCCCTTCACGCTGTCGGGTGCCATGGCTCCCGCCTCGATCGCCGGAGCGCTCGCCCAGCAGAACGCCGAGGCGCTGGCGGCCATCGCCTTCACCCAGCTGGTCGGTCCCGGGTCACCGGTCGTGTACGGCGGGTTCACGTCGAACGTCGACATGCGTTCCGGTTCGCCCGCGTTCGGCACACCCGAATACACCCGGGCGGCCCTCGCCGGGGGTCAGCTCGCCCGCCGCTACGGGCTGCCGTACCGGTCGTCGAACGCCAACGCCGCCAACGCCGTCGACGCCCAGGCCGCCTACGAATCCCAGATGTCGCTGTGGGGGGCGGTGATGGGCCACGCCAACCTGGTGATGCACGGAGCCGGGTGGATGGAGGGCGGGCTGGTGGCGAGCTTCGAGAAGTTCGTGGTCGACATCGAGATGTTGCAGATGATGAGCGAGTTCCTCACCCCGCTGGTCGTCGACGACGCCGAACTGGCGGTGGACGCCATCGCCCAGGTGGGGCCGGGCGGGCACTTCTTCGGCTCGCCGCACACGCTGGAGCGGTACGAATCGGCGTTCTACTCACCGATCGTCTCCGACTGGCAGAACTTCGAAGCGTGGAACCTGGGCGGCGCCAGGACCACGGTGGAACGGGCCCACGACCTGTACCGCAAGGTGCTGGCCGACTATGAAACGCCTCCACTCGATGATTCCATCCGGGCTGAACTCGACGACTTCGTCGGGCGGCGGCTCGACGGCGGCTCGGCCTGATCGACCGCTTTCAGAACCGGACGTCGAGGGTCTGGCCGAGGCTGGCGCTGAGCGTGTCCCGCATCATGTCGAGGAGGGCCCCGTTCTGGGTCTTGGCCATGTCGAGCACCTGTCCGAGCACGGCAACGTCGACCGCGGCGGCGGTCTGGGCAGGGGCGGTGGCGGCCTGTACCAGCGCATCCACTTGTGCTGCCTGAGAGACGTCCATACCCGCTCCTGTCGGCACCTTCGATCCTCGCTCAAGGAAATGTCACAGCCGGGCCGTAGCTCGGCGACAGCCGATGTAGGACAACGAGAGGTACCCTGTGTATGCGATGTCAGAACGAGTGCTTCCCTCCCGAGTCACCCTCCCCGAGTGGCTGGGGATGGGCACCGAAGACCGGTTCGAGGTGGTCCGGGGTGAGCTGGTCGTGAGCCCGTCACCGACGATGCGGCATCAGGACGTGTTGTTCGAGCTCGTGGCCATCCTCCGGGACGCCCTTGCCGGGCAAGGGTTGAAGGTCCGGGGTGACATCGACTGGCATCTCGGGCACGATCCTGATCTCGAGGTCCGGCGTCCGGATGTGGTGGTTGTCCCGCGTGATACGTCGGGACCGTTCTTGAGCGTGGCTCCACTCGTCGCGGTCGAGATCCTCTCGCCAGGGCATCGCGGCGTGGACCTGGTGGACAAGCCGGCGGAATATGGCGCCGCCGGTCTCCAGCATTACTGGGTGATCGATCCGGATGACCCGGTGACGGTGATCGAGTACGGGTTGGAAGGCGAGACCCTCGGGGAGCGCCGTCGGGTCTCGGGCAGCAACGCGTTCGAAGTCACCGATCCGTTCCCCGTCGGCTTCCGCCCTTCGGATCTCCTCGGCTGAGCCCGCCTTCCGACCCGGTAGCATGGGCTCCGCCATGTCCGGCGCCACCTCCTTCCGGAACGTTGCCATAGTCGCGCACGTCGACCACGGGAAAACCACCCTGGTCGATGCCATGCTGCGGCAAACCGGCGTTTTCGCCGCCCACGAGGCGGTGGTCGAACGCGTCCTCGACTCCAACGACCAGGAGCGGGAGCGCGGGATCACCATCTTCGCCAAGGCCGCCTCGGTGGAGTGGAACGGCGTCCGCATCAACCTCGTAGACACACCCGGCCACGCCGACTTCGGAGGCGAAGTAGAGCGCGCCCTCGAACTCGTCGACGGAGTGCTGTTGCTCGTCGACGCCGCCGAAGGGCCGTTGCCCCAGACCCGGTATGTCCTGTCGAAGGCTCTCGCCCGCCACCTTCCGGCCGTGGTGGTGATCAACAAGGTCGACCGTGCCGACGCCCGCCCGGAGTTGGTGGTCGACGACGTCTACGAACTCTTCTTCGACCTCGGTGCCTCCGAAGACCACATCGAGTTCCCGATCGTGTCGACGATCGCCCGGCACGGCCGGGCCGTCGAAGGTGTGGGAATCCCGCCGGAGGACGCAGGCCTGACCGCGCTCTTCGAGGCGATCGTCGCCACCATTCCTGAGCCTTCCGGTGACCCTTCCGCGCCGCTCCAGGCCATCGTCACCAACCTCGACGCCTCCGACTACCTCGGCCGCCTGGCGATCGGGCGAGTGGTCCAGGGCACGCTCACCTCGGGTTCGCAGGTGGCTCTGTGTCACTCCAACGACGAGGAAGCCCCCATCAAGCGCAAACTCACCCAACTGATGGGGTTCCAGGGCCTGTCCCGGGTGGAGGCGGATCGCCGCACCGCCGGCGACCTGTTCGTGGTGGCGGGTTTTCCCGAGGTGGAGATCGGCGACACGCTCGCCGACGCGATGAACCCCGAACCGTTGCCCCGGCTCACCGTCGACGAACCCGTGCTGCGCATGACCTTTGGTGTCAACACATCGCCGATGTCGGGCAAGGAGGGCAAGTACCTCACGTCGCGCCAGATCAAGGACCGTCTCGACCGGGAAGTGCTCGGCAACGTGTCCATCAGGATCGGACCGACGGCGTCCCCCGAGGTGATCGAAGTGGCGGGCCGCGGGGAGCTCCAGCTGGCCGTGCTCATCGAGTCGATGCGACGGGAAGGATTCGAGCTGCAGGTCAGCCGTCCCGAGGTGATCCTGCGCGAGATCGAAGGCAAACCCCACGAGCCGGTCGAGCGGGCGGTGGTGGACGTGCCCGACGAATACGTGGGAACCGTGACTCAGACAGTTGCCCCACGCAAAGGCAGTGTCGTGGACCTGCGGCCCGGTGACCGCGGCCGGACGATCGTCACGCTCACCGCACCGGCCCGGGGGCTCATCGGATTCAGGTCGTTTCTCATGACTGCCACCCGGGGGACCGCCCTCGTCCACCAGCACCACGACGGTTGGATGCGGTGGGCCGGCGAACTACCCCACCGCCATGGTGGTGCTGTGATCTCGGACCGGTCGGGTGTGTCGAACGCCTTCGCACTCGACAACCTCCAGAAGCGCACCGAGCTGTTCATCGGGCCGGGCGAAGACGTCTACGAGGGCATGATCATCGGCGAGAACAGCCGGCCCGAGGAGATGAGCGCCAACCCCGCCAAAGCGAAACAGCTCACCAACATCCGCGCCGCCGGATCGGACGACGCCATCAAGCTCACACCCCCCAAGAGGCTGACCCTCGAGGCGGCGATCGAGTGGATAGCCGAGGACGAGTTGGTGGAGGTCACGCCGACTTCGATTCGGGTGCGGAAGCGTCATCTCACCGAATCCGACAGGAAACTGGCGGCGAAAAAGCGAGCGTGAAACGAGCGCCGCGTCGGGGGAGGCTAGGCTCGCCCGGCCCATGCATGTCGCAGAGTGTGAGACCTTCGTCGTAGGTGTTCCGCCGCCCGGATTCGGTGGCCGTTACTGGGTTTTCCTCAAGCTCGTGACCGACACCGGCGTGGTCGGATTCGGCGAGGTGTACTCAGTTCCGTTCCACCCCCAGGTCGTCGCCCAGATGATCGAAGACGTCGTCGACCGGCACGTCATCGGTGCCGATCCGTTCCGGATCGAACGCCTGTGGCGGATCATCTACTCGAGCGGGTACACCCAACGTCCCGACACGTCGATCCTCGGGATCCTGAGTGGGATCGAGATGGCGTGCTGGGACATCATCGGGAAGGAGACGGGCCGACCCGTCTACGACCTGTTGGGTGGTCGGGTCCGAGAGAAGCTCCGTTCGTACACCTACCTGTACCCGGACCCGGGAGAGGACACCACCGTCTATTCGGATCCGGATCTGGCTGCGGAGCGGGCCGTTGCCTATGTCGAACGGGGATTCACCGCGGTCAAGTTCGACCCGTTCGGGCCCTACACGGCGCTCGATCCCCGCCAGCCGTCGTTGGAGGCGCTGGATCTGAGCGAGCGGTTCGTCCGCACGCTGCGGGAGGCGGTGGGGGACCGGGCCGACCTCCTGTTCGGGACGCACGGGCAGATGACACCGTCCGGAGCGATTCGCCTGGCCCGCCGCCTCGAACAGTACGACCCGCTCTGGTTCGAGGAGCCGACCCCTCCCGAGGTGCCGGAACGGATGGCCGATGTGGCAAGAGCCACCACCATCCCCATCGCCACCGGAGAGCGGCTCACCACCAAATACGAGTTCGCCCGGGTGCTCCAGACCGGCGCCGCATCGATCCTGCAGATGGCATTGGGCCGGGTGGGGGGTCTGCTCGAAGGCAAGAAGATCGCCGGGATGGCCGAAGCGCACCACGCCGTGATCGCACCTCATCTCTACTGCGGGCCGATCGCCGCCGCCGCCGACATCCATCTCTCCGCCTGCTCGCCCAACTTCCTGATCCAAGAGAGCATCCTCGACTGGGGCGGGTTCCACGCAGACATCCTCAAACGCCCCCTCGAGTGGGAGGACGGATACATCATCCCGCCCACCGAACCCGGGCTCGGTGTCGAACTCGACGTCGAAGTCGCCCTGAATCATCCATACGAGGGTGAACTTCTCCACCTGGAAATGAACGACGAGTGAAGGGAATCTCCATGGCGTGTGGATTCATCGGCCTGGGGAACCTCGGTGTGCATCTGGCCTCGAGCCTGCTGCGGGCGGGTTTCGACGTCCTGGTCCACGACCTTTCCCAAGAGGCGGCCCTTCCGCTGCTGGAACAGGGAGCACAGTGGGCAGGCTCACCCGCCGAGGTGGCGTCGTCAGCCGCCAGCGTCTACACCTGCCTTCCCTCTCCGGCGGCCGTCGCCGCCGTTGTGGCGGGGCCGAATGGCGTCTTCGAGGGTGCCCGGCCGGGGTCGACCTGGATCGACATGAGCACGAACGACCTTCACGAGTTGAAGGCCCTGGCCGCTCGTGCTGCCGAACGGGGTGTTGCCACCCTGGAGGCTCCTGTGACCGGCGGTGTCCACAAGGCCGCCCACGGCGACATCACGGTGATCGTGGGTGGCGAGGAGAGCGTGTTCGAGGCGCACCGCACTCAGTTGGAGGCGATGGGCGACCCGGTCATCTACATGGGTGCGTTGGGGTCGGCCTCGGACATCAAGGTGATCACCAACATGCTCGCCTTCATCCATCTGGTGGCCGCCGGCGAAGCCCTGATGCTCGCCAAGCGGGGCGGACTCGACCTCACGAAGGCGTTCGAGGTGATCCGTGCCAGCTCCGGCAACAGCTTCGTCCACGAAACCGAGAGCCAGGTGATCCTCAGCGGGTCCTACAACATCGGATTCACGATGGATCTCGCCTGCAAGGACCTCGGGTTCGCCCACCGGATGGGGACCGAATACGGGGTGCCCCTCGAGCTGGCGGGCCTGGTCGAGCAGCAGTTCATCAAAGCCCGTCAGCAATACGGAGGGAACGCCTGGTCGCCGATGGTGGTGAAGATGCTCGAGGACGCCCTTGGCACCGAGCTCCGGGCACCCGGGTTCCCCGAGATCCTGACGTGACTCGAATCGAGACGAGGGCGCTCGTCTCCCGATCACCCGAGGAACCGCACCGCGTCGAAGGGGTGGTCGTGGATCCCCCCGGCCCGGGTGAGGTCAGGGTGGCCGTGGAGGCGACCGCCATCTGTCACAGTGACCTCTTCTTCATGGGCGGCAAGTGGGGTGACTACACGCCGTCGGTGTTCGGGCACGAGACTGCCGGTGTCGTAACCGACGTCGGCGACGGGGTGGATGACATGTCGCCGGGCGGCCGGGTGGTCATCACGCTCATCCGCTCCTGTGGAACCTGTGCTTTCTGCGCCCGGGGGATGCACACGTTCTGCCGGACACCGTTCGCCCTCGACGGGGCTACCCGCGTGCACACGCCGGCCGGCGAACCTCTCTCGCAGGGACTCAAGGTGGCGGGGTTCGCAGGCTCGGTCGTCGTGGACAGATCGCAGGCGGTGGCGGTTCCCGACGAGATGGCTCCGGAGGTGGCGTGCCTGCTGGCCTGTGGTGTCATCACCGGCTTCGGCGCCGTCACACGCACCGCCGACATCGAGGCCGGCTGCTCGGTGGCGGTCGTGGGAGCGGGCGGAGTGGGGCTCAACGCGGTCCAGGGCGCCCGGGTGAGAGGGGCCGGCCACATCGTGGCGGTCGACTTGGAGCCGTCGAAGCTGGCGGCGGCCGGTCGGTTCGGTGCCACGCACACGGCACGGCCCGACGAGGCCCGAGGTGTGATCGATGACCTCACCGATGGACGAGGGTCGGACTATGTTTTCGTGACCGCCGGGAGCGGGCGGGCCATCGACACCGGGATGACGCTGCTCAGCCCGGGTGGGGCGCTGGTGGTTGTGGGCATGCCGCCGAACGGTGTCACCACCGAGATCGAACTCGGATACCTGGCGGGCGCCGGACAGCGGATCCTCGGCTCGAAGATGGGGTCGTCGATTCCCGCGGAGGACATCCCCGCCCTGGTGGAACTGTATCGGGACGGACGGCTGTTGCTGGACGAACTGGTGACTTCGACGTTCCCACTGGAGGGCTTCGCGAAAGCCGCCGCCGAGGTCCAGGCCGGTGCTGCGCTGCGGAACGTCATCACCTTCGGTTGATCGTTTGCCGTCTCAGTTCCTGACGACGACCGCGTCTTCCCATCCTCGAAGCGAGTTCAGCCTGGCGATGCCGTCGGCGCGTTCGAGGTCGTCGATCGTGATTGGCGCCTCGGAGAGGAGTCCGGCTTCGATCGCGGCAGCCCGCTCGACCCCGGGGAGACACCCTGCGGTCAGTGGTGGCGTGACCCACCGGCCCGCGAGATGGACCGCGAGGCTGGCGATGGTCGTTTCGGTCACTTCGCCCCGGTCGTTCACCAACACGACGTCATCGGCGTCGGGGCGGCGTGCTGCGGCCGTCTCGTACAGGCGCCGGTCGGTGGTCTTGTGGTGGAGGAATGGATCTCCGGCGTCGACGGGGACGGTGTCGACGGCGAGCGTTACCGGCTCGATCGGGGGGCCTGGCGCAGGGTCGGCTGTGACGTGAACCCAACCTGTGCGGTCGACGGTGAGCCGTACCCGCAACGCCGCTTCGTGCCCGACCGTGGCCCGGTCGAGGGCGGCGCGAACCTCGGCCGGATCGAGCGGGACGTCGAAGTACCAGGCGGAGTCGGAGAGGCGGTGGAGGTGGCGGTGGAGGTGGCGGAATCCTGATGTTGGCTCCCACCGCATGGTTTCGAGCAGCTCGAAGTCGGCAGACCGCCTGTCCAAGACCCGGGCCTTCAGGAGCGCTTCGTCGTACTCGTCGCTCGGCGTGGAGTCATAGGTGATGCCACCACCCGTGCCGTAGTGCGCCTGCCCGCGCTCCCGGTCTACGAGGATCGTTCGGATGCCGACGTTGAACGCCCATTGCGGGGTTCCGTCCGTGCCGGGACCTCCGAAGCCGACGGCTCCGCAGTACACGCCGCGGGGATCCGACTCGAGGTCGGCGATGATGTCCATCGTGGCCACCTTGGGGGCGCCGGTGATCGAGGCGCACGGGAAGAGAGCACCGAAGGCATCGACGAGGGTGGTGCCGGTCCGGGGTTCGGCGACGACGGTCGAGGTGAGCTGCCACACCGTGTCGTACTTCTCCGTCGTGAAGAGGGCTGGAACCCGTACCGTGCCGGTTCGGGCGATCCGGCCGAGATCGTTTCGCACCATGTCCACGATCATCAGGTTCTCGGCTCGATTCTTCTCGGAGTGCTCGAGCCAGCTTCGCCGTTCCTCGTCGTCGGCGAGGTCGAGTCCCCGCCGAGTTGTGCCTTTCATCGGTTTGGAGGTGATGCGGCCGTGCTTCCATTCGATGAACAACTCGGGTGACGCAGATACGACCACCCACCGGCCGGCATCGATGAACGCCCCGTATGCGCTGTTCTGGGAGTGGCTCAGATCTCGGTAGAGGGCCCGCGGATCACCGTCGAAGTCGGCACCGATTCGGAACGTGTAGTTCGCTTGGTAGGTGTCACCCGATCGGATGTGGCCGCGGATGGTCTCGACTCCGGCGTGGTGGCGGGCCGCGGACTCCCTGGGCGTCCACTCGCCGAGGGTGTACCCCGAACGGGGGAGAGGAGTGGCGGGTCCCCGATCCGCGAACACTCCGAACCACACGTACGGGAGGCCGTCCACCGCTGTCGACTTCACAGGGCGCACATGCAGGGCCGGGTCGAAGGCCGGCGCCGCTTCGTAGGTGACCCATCCGGCGACCCACCGTCCGGCCTCGACCTCGGCCTGGACCGCGGCGAGCGCGGGACCCACTTCGTCGAGGCTGGTCGCTTCCACGACCCTGTCGGGTCCCGTCATCTCGAACGAACGCCGTCTTCGGGGTCGCAGGTCGTCGAATCGGGCGGCGAACATGGGCCGCTACTCCTGTCGTTGTCGTTTCCGGTAGGCGGCGACGTTCTCCCGGGTGGAGCAGGTGCCCGAGCAGTGGCGGCGGGAGCGGTTGCGGGACGTGTCCAGGAAGACGTCGTTGCAGTCGGCGGCTGCGCAGACCCCGAACCGCGCTCGTCCCTGGTCCACGAGCACGGTGGTGACTCCCATGGTCGTGACGACGGCGAGCCATCGGGCGAAGCTGGTTCCCTCCGTCTCGAAGTGGAGGTGGGCCGACCCTCCGTGGGTCGACACGCGGGGGATGGCGCCGTTGGTGGCGAGCAGCTCATTGATGACGGCCGACGCCGCGTCGTCGGTCTCGGCTTCGAACACGGTTCGCAGCGACTTCCGCAGCTCTCGGACCTCCTGCACGTCGGTTTCGTCGGGAGGGAGGCTGTCGCCGGGTTCCCAAACGTCCTGATGGGCGGCCAGAAACACCTCGAGATCGTGCAAGAACATCAGTTCGTCCCTGTTGCCGCCGAACCTGCCGTCGGTGTTGATGAGGTCGACCGCCAGATCGACCGGCTCGCAGCTGTAATGAGAAAAATCCATTTGACGTGTTACGTGTTCGGAGGTAGTGTAACCGGTGTAATAGTTTTGATACGTTACATCAAGAAGAACTCACCAGCAAGCAGAATGCCACCTCCCGGCATCGATCGAAGGAAACCACAAATGTCGCATCCACTCGTGATGTATTACGTCGCCAACGCAGTCATGACCGAAGCTCACCGGCAGGCCTCCCAGGAGAGAGACGGCCGGAAGCTGTTGAAGCTTCGCCGGAAGGCTCGCAGGTTCGGACCGGTCGCCGATCCCCTCGTGGAACGGCCGCTGCACACGAATGTGCGCAGCACGGCGGACGAGCGGGTCCCGACCCTCGTCTGACGAGCAGATCATCGCCCCCCGGTCGCACCGGGGGGCGACCTGTATTCGGGGCCGATGGGCCGGGGAGGTCACCGTCGAGCCCGCGCCAGAACTTCGTCGATCGGGGTGACGGCCAGGTCGCCGAGCTCTTGTACATAGCTGTATCCGAAGCGACCCTTGATGCAGAGGTGACCGGATGTGACCGAGTGGTCGGCGGGGGAGGTGACCTTGACGATCCGGTTGTCCTGGGTGTGGAGTTCGAGGTTGCATCCCACGCCGCAATACGAACACACCGTGCGAGTGACCGACTGACGATCCGAGTCCCACATCCCGGCGTTCCGCAGTTCGTACTCGGAGCGGAACATGAGGGCGCCGGTGGGGCACACGCCGACGCAATTGCCGCAGAACACGCATGCCGAGTCCGTCAGACCGGTGTCGAATTCGGTGGAGATCCGGGCATCGAACCCGCGGCCCGCGACGGCGATGGCGAAGGTGTTCTGGGCGTCGATACCACACGCCTCGACGCAGCGGTAGCAGAGCACACACCGCGAGTAGTCCCGAACGTACAGTTCGTTGTCCACCTTCACCGGCTGGCTCACGGTCTCGGCGGTGTCTCCGGTCGGGGCGTGATGATGCCCGGCGTGGCGGTGGTCCCGGTCGGCGACTGGGCCCGCCTGCGGTCCGAACCGCGTTGGATCGCACCCGTACCGGTCCATCCAGCCTTTGGTGGCGTCATCGGTGAGCGACATGTCCACCGAGGACGCCAGGAACTCGAACACGACCTTGCGCGAATGCCGCACCCGCTCCGAGTCGGTGTGCACGATCATTCCGTCCTCGGCGACTCGAGAACAGGACGGCACCAGGGTCCGGCTTCCCTCCACCTCGACCACGCATACCCTGCACACATTCACGGGTGTGAGGGTCTCCAGGTAACAGAGGGTGGGCTGGTCGTTGTCGGTCGAACGGCAAGCTTCGAGGATGGTGGAGCCGGCAGGCACCGCCATCGAGACTCCGTCGATGACGATGGACACGGTTTCGCTCATTGTGGCTCTCCCAGGATTCCAAGGGCGATCGCCGATCGGACCACCGAGGCGGCTGTGTGCCCGAGCCCGCAGATGGAGGCGTCCTTCATCGCTCGGTCCATGTCTTCGATCAGGCTCGCCTCCACCGAACCGTTGGCTCGGCTGACGGCTTCCTCGACGCGGGCCGTGCCGACGCGGCACGGGACGCACTGGCCGCACGACTCGTCCCGGAAGAACCTGGCGATCCGACGGACGATGTCGACCATGTCCACCTCGGTGTTGAACACCATCACCACCCCTGAGCCGAGCGACACCCCTGCAGCGCGGGCATCCTCGAACGTGAGCCGCAGGTCCAAGGCCGACGCGTCGACCAGCGAGCCGGCCGCACCGCCCAGCATGACAAATCCCAGGTCGCCGGCAGCGCCACCCGCCCGCTCGATCAGGTCGCCCAGAGTCATCCCGAACTCGACCTCGTAGACACCGGGCCGCGCCACGTCGCCGGACAGGCAGAACAGCCGGGTTCCGGTGGAATCCGGTGTCCCCGACGCGGCGTAGGTCTCCCCACCCTCGGTGAGCACCCGGTTGACGTTGATGAGCGTCTCGACGTTGTTGATGACCGTGGGGCGACCGAAAAGACCCTCGAACACCGGGAACGGCGGCTTCTGGCGCGGCTCCCCACGAAAGCCTTCGATCGAGTTGAAGAGGGCGGTCTCCTCACCACAGATGTAGGCACCCTGGCCCCGGCGAACCTCGATGTCGAAGGCGAAGCCTGCTCCTGCGACATCGTCTCCGAGCAAACCCGCATTCCGGGCCGCAGCGACCGCCGTCCGCAGTCGCTCGGTCGCCAGCGGGTACTCACCACGGATGTAGATGAAGCCCTTGGTGGCGCCGGTGCTGAATCCGGCGATGGTCAACGCCTCGATCACGGCGAAGGGGTCGCCTTCGAGAACGACCCGGTCCTTGAACGTGCCGGGCTCGGATTCGTCGGCGTTGCAGACAACGTATTTGGGGCCGGTCGGTTGCTTCCGCACCGACTCCCACTTCACACCGGCGGGGAAGGCCGCTCCTCCCCGGCCCTTGAGCCCCGACGTCTCGAGCTCGGCGATCACGGCCTCGGGGCCCATCTCGATCGCCCTCGCCAACGCCACGTATCCACCGGTCGATCGGAAGGCGTCGAGTGACCCTGGATCGACCCGACCGACCCGGCGCAGGAGCGGGCCGGCATCGACGGTCGGCTCCAACGTGATCGATTCGGCTCCGTCGAGAACGGAACTAACTTCGGATGCCGTGGCAGGCGCCGCCACGAGGTCGGGGGAACCGGCGCGCTGGAAGAACACGGCCGGACGCCTGTCGCACTGACCCAGGCACGGACTCGCCACCACGTCGTCCCGATCGCCCAGCTCTCCCACCAGATCGGCGGCTGAACGGCACGCTACGTCGTCGCACACGTGCGCCACGACCGGGGGACGAGGCTCGGTCTGGATGAGGGCGTAGAACGTGGCCACCGAATACACCTCGGCGGGAGGCACGTGCAACCTGTGTGCGATCTCGTCGACCGCACCCTCGCTCACGTACCCGATCGCCGACTGAACGGCGTCGAGGGCAGGCAGGAGGTGGTGCCGGAGCGACGTGCGATCAGTGCGGACCACCCGACCGTCGACCTCGACCACCTCGGCCGCCGGAACCGCCGCATGGATGGCCTCCCGCTCGCCCTCCGAGACCTCGGCCCCAATGAATCTCAGGTCCATGACGGGAATCTCACCTCTGTACTCCGACCGCGATCTTGTCGATTCTGATCGCCGTCGCCTTGAACTCGGCCGTACCCGACTGCGGATCCCAGGCCTCGATCGTCAGCTCGTTGATGTCCACGTCGTCGGGGTAGTGAAGCGCCATGAACGTCAGCCCCGGACGCAGCCCGGGATCGATCCGGACCGGAGCTTCGATCTCGCCGCGCCTCGAACCGATCCTCACCACCTCGTCGGGCTCCAATCCGAGCCGTTCCCCGTCTTCGGGGGAAACGTCGATCGTGCAGCCGATCCTGATGGGTGAGTCGAACCCGCCCGACTGCACCCCGGTGTTGTAGCCGTCGAGGTGGCGACCGGTGGTCATCCGCAGGGGGTAGTCGTCCGAGAGTCGGTCGACCGGAGCCGCCCAGTCCACCGGCATGAACGGGGCCGGATCGATCACGACCTCGTCCCACAGGCGGGCATGGAGGAACTGGCTTCCGGGGTGGGAATCATCGGGGCACGGCCACTGCAGTCCACCGAGATCCTCCAACCGCTGGTAACTCATCCCCTGGTGCGGCGGTGAGAGGCTTCGCAGCTCGTCCCAGATCTCCTCGGCGGACGGGTTGCCCCATCCGCGGCCAAGGGCGCCTGCCAGGAGCGAGATGATCTCGGTGTCCGGTTTCGCCTCACCCGGCGGCTCGAGAGCTTTCCGTACACGCTGCACACGGCGCTCCGAGGAGGTGACCGTGCCCTCGGCTTCGCACCAATCGGCGGCGGCGGGCAACACGACATCAGCCATCTCAGCGGTGCGGGTGAGGAAGATGTCCTGGACGACGAGGAAGTCCAAGCCTTCCAGGGCCTGGCGGGTGTGTCCCGAGTCGGCTTCCGATTGGGCCGGGTTCTCTCCGATGACGTACAGCCCGCGCAGTTTGCCGGCCTGCATCGCCTCGAACATCTGGGTGAGATGCCACCCACGCTTGGCGGGAAGTGGTCGGCCGTACAGCGCTTCGAACTTGCCCCGTTGCTCGTCGTTCTCGATGTCCTGGAAGCCCGGTAGCTTGTTCGGCAGGGCGCCCATGTCGCCACCGCCCTGGACGTTGTTCTGACCTCGCACCGGCACCAGACCCGATCCGTACCGGCCGACATGGCCGGTGAGGAGGGCCAACGAGATGAGCGCCAGCACGTTGTCGGTGGCGTTGTGATGTTCGGTGATTCCGAGCGTCCAGCAGATCTGGGCACGATCGGCCGTGGCGTACGCCACCGCCATCTCCTCGATCACGTTGCTGGGAATGCCGGTGATCTCCGTGGCGCGGGCGAGGTCGTATTCGGCCACCTTGCGGGCGTAGGCCTCGAATCCGGTCGTGGCTCGTTCCACGAACTCCGTGTTGGCGAGGCCTCGTTCGATGATGACCTTTGCCATGGCGTTGGCGAGCGCGATGTCGGATCCGACGTCGATTCCAAGCCAGACATCGGCCCACTGAGCCGACTCGCTCCGACGGGGGTCGACGGCGTACAGCCGGGCGCCGTTGTGAACGCCTTTGAGGAGGTGATGAAAGAAGATCGGGTGAGCGTTGCGCGCGTTCGAACCCCAGAGGAGGATCACGTCGGTGTTCTCGATCTCCTCATAGGAACTCGTACCGCCACCCGCTCCGAGAACCGCCACCAGACCGGTGACGCTGGGAGCGTGTCAAGTGCGGTTACACGAGTCGATGTTGTTCATCTCGAGGACGAGACGGGCGAACTTCTGGGCCAGATAGTTGGTCTCGTTCGTCGCCTTCGAACAGCTGAACATGCCGAGGGCCGTGGGGCCGTGGTCCGTTCCGACCGCCCTGAGTCCTTCGGCCGCCCGACCGATCGCCTCGTCCCATGTGGCCGGAACGAGTGCGCCGTCCTTGCGAACGAGGGGCGTCTGCAGTCTGCTGCGTCGTGCCATGTTTCATCACCTCCTTCCCGATCGCCGCGGAGGGCGTCTGTCGTCAGAACAGTCCGACGACGTTGCCGTCGTCGTCGATGTCGACCTTCATGTAAGCGGGCGTCGAGCCGAGTCCGGGCATCGTCCGCATCTCTCCGAGTAACGGGTAGATGAATCCCGCACCGACGGACGCCCTCACCTCGCGGACAGGAACCGTGTACCCCTGGGGTGCCCCCTTCAGCGCCGCGTCGTGACTGATCGAGAGGTGTGTCTTCGCCATGCAGATCGGGAGATATCCGAAGCCCGACTTCTCGAAGCTCTCGATCTGGGCGTTGGCGGTGGGGGAGTACTCCACTTCGCCCGCCCCGTAGATGTCACGGCAGATGATTTCGATCTTCTGTTTGATCGACATGTTGAGGGGATACAGGTACGAGAACTCGTTGGGTTCTTCGCAGGCCGCCACCACCGCCTCGGCCAGGGCTGTGGCTCCCTCGCCGCCCTTGGCCCAGTGTTCGGCGAGAACGGCATCGGAGGCGCCGGCCTCGAGGGCGGCGTCCCTGATGGCGTTGATCTCGGCCCAGGTGTCGGTTGGGAAGCTGTTGATCGCAACGACCACGGGGACACCGAACCGTTTGGCGTTCTTGATGTGAGCCAGCAGGTTGGGCATTCCGGCGTGGAGGAGCGCAAGATTCTCTTCCGTGTAGGCCCGGTCGAGCGGTCGCCCCAGGACCACCTTGGGGCCCCCACCGTGGGTCTTGAGAGCGCGGACGGTGGCCACCAACACCACACAGTCTGGGCGGAGACCCGATGTGCGGCACTTGATGTCCATGAACTTCTCCATCCCCATGTCGGCGCCGAATCCGGACTCGGTGATGACGTAGTCGCCGAGATGGAGTGCCAGACGATCGGCGAGGATGGACGAGTTGCCGTGGGCGATGTTGGCGAAAGGACCGGCGTGCACAAAGGCTGCTTGCCCCTCGATCGTCTGCATGAGCGTCGGATGCAGCGTGTCTTTCATGAGGACGGTCACCGCACCCGCCACCCCGGGTCTTCGAGGGTGATCGG
>Ga0224510_10001358_pt1 | contig 16353 bp, 20 predicted proteins | sample SF_May12_sed_USG_FD_170161 | JGI IMG/M metagenome (GOLD analysis project Ga0224510, IMG submission 170161) | Sediment microbial communities from San Francisco Bay, California, United States - SF_May12_sed_USGS_4_1 | ecosystem: Environmental > Aquatic > Marine > Sediment | place: USA: California... | reverse complement strand
CTAGCGGTGAGTGCACCGAGCAATGGCCAGGCGCTGGCAGGTACGATAGAGGCCTCGTGCGCCCATTGCTCGGTGCACTCACCGCTAGTGTAAAGGTAGTCCGTAAACCGGCGCCGGTCGTAGGCACCGAGACGCGACCATGGCACCAGGAAATGTGCGGGCATCAAGACGTTAACGAAATCGAGTTGCAGCAGCGCCAGCGTTTCAAGCACGCGGCGAAAATGGCGGGTGTCGTTCGGTTTTGACGGCCGTTGTCGATCGAAGCCCTGCGCAGAGAGCGCAATCCGGCGCGCTTCGGATATGGAAAGGTCGCTGTGGCGCAAATTCAGTCCTGGTCCGGGATCCGTTATGATTCCGGACCCGCATCATACTTGTTCAATTTTATGAAACCACCTATTGCCCTCGTGCTAATGCTACTCAGTGCCGGGGCAGTCGCAAACGAGACTGACATCGAAGGCCGGTGGCTCAGCGGCGATAAAACCGGCTGGATCGAGATCAGGTTGGTCGATGGCAGGCCCGTAGGAGTTGCAGCGGGCGCCACCGATCCGGCCGACGCCGGGCGCGTCGATGCACTAAACCCGGACCCGGCCTTGCGCGGTCGCCCGCTGCTGGGTATCACGATTCTGCAGGGTTTTGACTATGTGGCAAAACACTTCTGGAAAGGCGGCATCATATATGACCCCAACAGCGGCAATACCTACAAGAGCACAATTACGCTGGTGGATCGGAATACACTTAAAGTCCGTGGCTATATCGGCGTTTCGCTGTTCGGCCGCTCGGATACCTGGACACGTGACGACCCTTAGTCGTCGACAATCGCATCCGCTTCGATCTCGACCAGCATTGCCGGATCAATCAGGCGGCTGACTTCGACCATGGAAGTCGCCGGCCTGACGCCATCAAAAGCTTGCTGGTGTGCGCGCGCAATTTCCTGCCACAGTGTGATATCCGTGACATAGATGCGCGTGCGTATCACGTGCCGCAGATCGGCACCCGCCTGCTGCAAAGCGGCCCGGATAATTTCGATGCAACGCACTGTTTGCTGGTAGGCATCGCCCTCACCGATCAGTTTGCCATCGTTGCCAACGGCGGTCGTGCCCGAAACTGCAATAAAATCGCCGCTGCGAACCGCCCGTGAATATCCGACCAGCGCTTCCCATGGCGCACCGGAACTGACTCTTTGACGTGGTCCTGCCATCGTTAACCTCCCGTTGCACTGGCGCGAGCGACCGACAGCGTATGCGAGTCTCACTATGGTGCCAAGCCCGCCGCTCTGAATTTGCGGTAAGCTCTCGCGCATGATTAATCCGGCCGAAATCGAATTGCTGCGTGATGCTTTGGTCACGCTGGCGCGTGGTCATGCGGGCTTGCCGGAGTTTACGCCCGAATTCGACCGACAGGCAGTTGCCGACGTGCTGCAGGCGGCCGCCGAGCGCATGCAGGACAATTACCCCTACTACCACCCGCAATACGCGGGACAGATGCTGAAACCTCCGCACGCCATTGCGCGCATTGCGTATGCGATGTCGCTCTGGGTTAACCCGAACAACCACGCACTCGATGGCAGCCGCGCCAGCTCGTCGATGGAAAAGGAATGCATCGATGCGCTGGGGCGATTGTATGACTGGCAAAATCCGCTCGGACACCTGACCGGCGGCGGCACGATGGCAAACCTCGAGGCACTTTGGGTTGCCGGGCGATTGCACCCCGGCAAGCGCATCATTGCCTCGGCCCAGGCGCATTACACACATCAACGTATTAGCGAGGTGCTGAGCCTGCCGTTCTCTGCGGTCGCCGTTGATAACGCCGGGCGCATGCAGCTCACGGCGATTGAATCGCTACTACAGCAAGGGGACGTGGGCACGATCGTCGCAACGATCGGCAACACCGGTTTCGGGGCTGTTGATCCACTGCCTGACATCCTGGATCTTGCGCAGGCTTACGGCGTTCGTGTGCACGCGGACGCGGCCTATGGGGGCTATTTCGGCCTGTGCACCAATCTCGGACCAGCGGCACGCGCCAGCTACGATCGCCTGCATGACGTTGACTCCATCGTGATCGATCCGCACAAGCACGGTTTGCAGCCCTATGGATGTGGTTGCGTGCTCTTTCGTGATGCCAATGTCGGTCGCTTCTACAAACATGACTCGCCCTACACCTATTTCAGTTCTGCCGAACTGCACCTTGGTGAAATCAGTCTCGAATGCTCACGCCCTGGCGCAGCGGCGGTCGCGCTGTGGGCTACACAGCAGCTTTTCCCATACACGCGCGATGGCCAGTTCGCACGAAAGCTTGGGCAAAGCTTGCATGCGGCGCAGGAATTCTGGCGGCGACTCGAAGTGAGCGCTCGATTTCAGCCATTGATGCGACCCGAACTCGACATCGTCGTGTATGCCGCTGCCGCCGGCAGCCTGTCCGGCGCATCGCGGGCTGCCCGCGAGGTATTTGCGCGCGCCGCCAAGGCAGGACTGCACCTCGCGATGATGGAGGTGCCGGCCGCAATTGCGTCCGCTTACCTGCCGGCAGCGCGCATCGACTGTGAGTCTGTGACCTGCCTGCGCTCCGTGCTCATGAAGCCGGAGCACCGCGATTGGCTGGATCGCATCATGCAGCTCCTCGAAGCAAGCGCAGCAGCGTGAAGCCGGCATAGAAAAACGCATACCCGCCGACCACACTGACCAGCAAATAGCTGAACGACGCAAGCAACTCGCCGCGCTGCAACATGGTATGCAGCTCCATCACCAGCGCTGACAAGGTCGTAAATCCGCCGCAGAACCCAACCGCGAATAACAGGCGATACTGGTCCGGAATGATGCCGGCGCTGTTAAACCAGCTCGAACTCGCCACCAGCTGCGCGACGATACCCAGCAACAGGCAGCCAAGCAGGTTGGCACTCAAGGTGCCCCAGGGAAAACTGACACCGCGCTGCAGCGCAATGTTTAGCGCGAATCTTGCCATTGCACCCAGTGCACCGCCGGTGCCAACAAACAGGTAAGACAGCGCGACCAATCGCATCGACTAGCCTGCACACAGGTCTTTGCGCGCCCGCTGATATTCTTGCTGCATCCGCATTACCAGTTTGGCCGTCGGCAATACCGCATCGACGCCGCCAGACCCCTGTCCCGCGCTCCAGATGTCCCGCCAGGCTTTAATTTCATTTGCATCGCGCTTGCTGAAGTCCATTGAACTAAGATCTCCCTCCGGCAACTGATCCGGATCGAAACCGGCTTTCGCGACACTGCCTTTCAGATAATTGCCGGCGACGCCGGAAAAAAACGAGGAATACACGATATCGGCTGCCTTACTGTCCACGACCATTTGCTTGTATTCAGCTACTGCATGCGCCTCCTCGGTCGCAATGAATCGTGTGCCCATGTACGCGAGGTCCGCACCCAGCGCCTGCGCGGCCAGGATATCTGCGCCGCTCGACATGCAGCCCGACAGGATCAGCACGCCGTCGAATTCGCGCCGGATTTCCTTCAGCAGTGCGAATGGACTCAGGAGCCCGGCATGGCCACCAGCGCCAGCGCAGACCGCGATGATGCCGTCGACGCCCTGCTGCATGGCTTTTTGCGCATGCCGCAGGCTGATGACATCGTGAAACACGAGCCCACCATAGGCATGCACAGCCTGTACAACCTCGCCAGGTGGCCGCAGGCTGGTAATGACGATCGGGACCTCGTGCCGCACACAGGTCTTCATATCGGCATACAGCCGGCTGTTGCTTGCGTGCACGATCTGGTTGACTGCAAACGGCGCCACCGGGTCGTCCGGGTTTTGCTCCCGATATTGTGCGAGCGCGTCCTTGATCTGGAAAATCCAGTCGTCGAGCGCGGACTGCGGCCGCGCGTTCAGCGCCGGGAAGGAACCGATTATGCCGGACGTGCACTGTGCGATCACCAGTTCGGGGCGCGACACGATGAACATGGGTGCGCCAATCAATGGCAGGCGCAAATTACCTTTCAGAGTTGCCGGAATGGCCATGCGTCGATTCCTATCGTTCAGCAAGCATGAAGCTGGCTTCACAATCGGCGACCAGCACATTATCGGCGGCGCGACGAATCTCGCCCTTAAGCATCACGAGGCGCCGACGTTCGCTGTCGATCCAGCCCTTCAGGAGCAGTTTCTCGCCGACCGCACATGGCCGCCGATACCGAATCTCGCAACGCGCCGTGTGCGCCTTGCGGCCTTGCTGGTAAAGAATATTTGCGGTGACGTCATCCAATGCCGTGTAAATGATTCCGCCATGCACTATGTTCTGAAAGCCGACGTGATTTTCATCCGGTGTAAACTCACCCGTGCAGGCATCGCCATCGACACGAAATTGTATTTTAAGTCCAATAGGATTTGCCGGGCCGCAGGCGAAACACATCGGTGCGGCTTCGATTTCATTGGACATGCGGCGTCTCTCAGGGTACCTGTTGATCGATCTGCAGCGAAACTGCATTGCTTTCGGCAGGTCTCATCAGGATTGAACCAAACCAGTCACCGGGTTGCGCAATCGGTTGCCCGGATACGGAAACTCGTGCAATGAGTTCGACTTCGGCGAAGGCAGACAGCGTACGTCCGGGAATCATTGAATCTGCATCGCTCAGGGTCACCGTTGCCGGCAGCTCGGACAGGACCCGGCGCGCCACCGCAATCGGCGGCGATGGTTGTGCCGGGTCACGTGCGACAACGAACACGGATGCCTCAAGCGGCAAGGATGCTATTGCCGCCGGAGAGACCGCAATGTCTGCGATAATTATTGCGCCCGCTTGCTGCGTAACTGGTGCGTTCATCTCTGGGGGCATTGTGCCGCGCCATTCGGCTATTCGCTGCTCGAGGATGCCGCGGATTTCCTGTGGAGGATTGAGGCCCAGCAGAATTTCCCAACGCTCGGCCGCCTGCTCGGTATTGCCACGATTTAACGCCGCGATACCACCATAGAACAGCGCTGCAGGATTATTCGGCTCGAGCGCGAGCGCACTTTCAAACAGCGCCGACGTGCGCCCTTCGATGCGCGAATTGTCGCGTGCCAGCAATGCCTCGCCAAGATTTACCAGGCTCTGCGCATCCTGCGACTGCTCAATATTGACGGCGCGTTCATAGGCGAGCACCGCGCCGGGAAAATTTCCCAGCGTCATGTAGGAACGACCCAGCATTTTCCAGCCATCCAGGTCATCCGGGTCAGCTTCGAGCCGCGCCGCCAGCGAGGTCACCATTTCCTCGACGTCCGGTTGCGCTGCGGCACCGGACGGCACGTCGGGTTCGCCCTGTAGGGCGTACAGTCCCACTGACAACAACACCAGGCCGGACACACTGCCGGCAATAACAGCGCTGAAACGTTGCTGCTGGCGATAAATGGGCCAGGCAACGAATGCCGTCGCCAGCAGGCACATGCACGCGATTGCAATCCAGAGGGTCATGGCCTCAGGATCCCGCTGCAGGGTCGTCGTCGATCGGTAAGGCCAATCGGCGCCGCACGATTCGCGCCAGGATGAAGGCGCCGAACAACAGGAAAACGATCGGCGCAACCCAGAGAATCAGCGTACGACCCGATGTGCGCGGCCGATACAGGGCAAAATCGCCATAACGAGCCACCAGGAAGTCATAGATCTCCGTGTCGGATTTGCCCTCTTCCAGCAGCCGGCGAATTTCCCGGCGCAGGTCGGATGCAAGGAATGCGTTTGAATCCTTGATTGTCTGGTTCTGGCATTTAAGGCAACGCACTTCGGCAATAATCTTGTCATAGCGCTGCTGCAGTTCCGGATCGTCAAACGATTGCCCTACATCGATCGCGTGCGCGCTGGCGAACAGCAGCAAGAAACCAGCAACAAGAGTTAACAGTTTCATTATTTGGCCCCGGAACCGGCAATTAAGGGCAAAAAGTCGCGTTCCCAGATCTCCCGCGTCAACGGAGCAATGTGTTTGTGAATGACGGTGCCATCGCTATCGATCAGGAAAGTTTCCGGCGCACCGTAGGCGCCCCAGTCAATGCCAACGCGGCCATCGGCATCGAACCCCGAGGCAATATAAGGGTCCCCGAGCGTTTGCAACCAGCGCAATGCTTCGACACGATCATCGCGCCAGTTGAGCCCAAAAATTGGAATCGCGCCCTCCTTGGCGAGTTCGAGCAGAAAGCCGTGTTCCTGGCGACATCCTGGACACCAGGTGGCCCAGATATTCACCAGCGCCACCTGGTTACGGTAATTGTCCGAGCCGACGAGCACATCCGGGTCGTGCAAAGAGGGAATCGAAAACTCCGGCGCGGCTTGTTGCAGCAGCGGCGACGGTATGCGCGATGGATCCATGGTAAGGCCGATCACGAACACGCCAACCAGCAATGCGAAGCCAAGCAATGGCAGAGTGAATTTCGACATCAGGCGCCTCCCCGGTAACGCCGGTCGGTAATCGCGATCAGGCCGCCGAGCGCCATGATGAACGCACCGAGCCATATGAAGCGGATCATGGGCTTGTACTGGATACGCACACTCCAGGTGTCGTTGCCAAGCTGATCACCCAGAGCAATGAACAGGTCACGATTCCAATGCGCGTCAATGCCCGCCTCGGTCATCCAATTCTGTTGCACGAGGTACTGGCGCTTTTGAGGCCGAACTTCGCCGACAAATTCGCCATCCTTGCGAATCTCGACACGGCCCTCGATTGCCTGGTAGTTAGGTCCCTGCACATCGCGCAATTCGCGCAACTCAAAACTGTAGCCGGCATTTTGCACGGTTGCACCGGTCTGCATAGCCTGATCGGACTCAACCGTAAATGCAGACACCAGCGTTATGCCAAGCGCAAATATGCCAACACCGAAATGTGCGACCGACATACCCAGCATGGCTCGTGTGATTGCCGGCGTACCCTTTGCACGCCGGAAAGAGCGCCACGGTTCCTGCAGCGATGCAAACATGATCCAGAACGCGGCCATTGTTCCAATGGAGACCAGCAACCCAAAGCGGCCATAAATCAGGCCCGGCACCAGGATACCAATCGCGATAGCCAGGAGCGCTGGCAGGCGCAATCGTTGTAGCAGCGGTTTCGGCGCTTGCGCACGCCAGGCTGAGTGCATACCTACAGCAATCAGCAGGCTGATCGGCAACAACGGTAACAGCATTGCGAATTCAAACCAGGGGGGGCCAATCGAGATCTTGCCGAGGCGCAACACGTCATACAGCAAAGGCGTCAAGGTGCCATAAAACACGATGGCCGCGGCAACTACCAGCAGCACATTATTCAGCAGCAAAAAAGTTTCCCGGGACAGCAGATGGAAACCGGCCTGCGAATCGAGTTGCGGCGCACGTATCGCGTACAGCACCAGTGCCCCGACGATGACGATGCCGAGAAAAGCCAAAATAAAGTATCCGCGTGTCGGATCAGTTGCGAACGCGTGCACGCTCACGAGAATGCCGGAGCGCACCAGGAATGTTCCGAGCAAACTCAACGAGAAGGCACTGATTGCGAGTAACAGCGTCCAGCTTTTGAACAAACCACGCTTTTCCGTGACCGCCAGCGAATGGATCAGTGCCGTACCCATGAACCACGGCATGATCGAGGCGTTCTCAACCGGGTCCCAGAACCACCAGCCACCCCAGCCAAGTTCGTAATACGCCCACCAGCTGCCGAGCGCGATGCCGATGGTGAGAAACAGCCAGGCCACGGTGGTCCAGGGCCGCGTCCAGCGCGCCCACCTCTGATCCAGGTCGCCGCTGAGCATTGCCGCAATCGCAAACGCAAAGGCGACCGAGAAACCGACGTATCCGACGTATAACAATGGCGGATGAATTGCCAACCCGGGATCCTGCAGCAGCGGATTCAAATCGGCACCATCCACAGGCGCCGGTGTCAGCCGCAGAAACGGGTTTGAGGTTAGCAGTGTGAACAACAGGAAACCCGTGGACAACAGTCCAAGCACGCCCAAAACACGCGCTGCGAACTCGGCCGGCAAGTCGCGGCTGAATCGACCGACAGCGACGGTCCAGCCGGCCATCAACAGCACCCAGAGCAACAAGGAACCCTCGTGCGCGCCCCAGACCGCGGATATCTTGTAAACGGTTGGCAATGCGAGCTGCGAGTGCGACGCAACATAGGCAACCGAGAAATCGCTCTGCAGGAACGACCAGGTCAGGCAGGCAAACGCAATTGCTATGAACAGCAATTGCCCATCCGCGGCCGCTCGCGCCACGGACATCATCGCGACGTTGCCGCGGTGCGCGCCAATCAGCGGCAGAATGCCCTGGCAAAGCGCCAGAGACAACGCGAGGATCAGTGCGAAGTGACCAATTTCGGGAATCATTGTGGATTACACTCACCCGAGCCTTGGCGCAGTCCGGCAGTCTGCTCAGTTACATGCTCGGCGAGCGATTCCGCGACTTCGGGCGCCATATAGTTTTCGTCGTGCTTGGCAAGAATCGTATCTGCGACGAATTCGCCCTCGCCCGCCATGCGGCCGTGCGCCACAACACCTTGGCCCTCGCGAAACAGGTCAGGCAATACCCCCGTATACCGGACCGGTAACTCACAGCGCAGGTCAGTGACGCGAAAGCGTAATTCCAGCGAGCCGGGTTCGCGTTCCACACTGCCGTCAACAACCAGCCCGCCGACCCGAAAATTTCGATCCGCCGGATACTCGCCAGCGACGACGTCGGACACGTCGATGAAAAACATCATATTGTCGTCCAATGCACGCAAAGTCAGCACAGCGGCAATTGCGATCCCGCCCAGTGCCAGGCCAACGGCCAGCATTCGCTGCCGACGCGGCGTCATTCGGTATCACCCAGTGCTTTGACACGCACCTCGATGTCGCGGTACACGTGCCGGTGACGGATGCGCGCACGCCATTCACAAATGACGAGCACAATCGCGGTCAACGCAAAACAACTCCACACATAAAAACCATAGGGTCCCATTAGTTCTCCATTACTCAGCGCTTACCCTTACCGGACAGAATCAGGTCGCGAACCCAGCGTTTGCGTCGCTCACGATACAGAACCTCGGCGCGTACTCGCCGCAACAGCAGGGCGCCGAAAATAAATGTGAAACCCAGGATCATTGCCAGCAATGGATACAACATGGCTGTGTCCATTGCAGGCCCGCCTTGCCGAACCAGCGTCGGTCCCTGATGCAGGGAACTCCACCATTCGACCGAAAAATGAATGATCGGCACGTTCACCGCGCCCACCAGCGCCAGCACGGCACTTGCGCGGTCGGCCTTGCTGGTGCTATCGATTGCGTTACGCAACGCCATGTAACCGAAATAGAGGAACAACAGCACCAGCTCCGAGGTTAACCGCGGGTCGCCCCATTCCCACCAGGTGCCCCACATGGGTCTTCCCCAGATCGAGCCGGTCGCCAGTGCAAGAAAAGTAAACCAGGCGCCGAGCGGCGCAACCGCCGCGGCCACGGCGTGTGCGAGTTTGATACGCCAGATCAAACCGATGCCCGCACTGATCGCCATGGCCATGTACGCCATCATCGACAGATAGGCGGCCGGGACATGCACATAAATAATGCGAAATGCGTCGCCTTGCTGGTAGTCCGGGGGTGCGACGAACAAACCCGCATACGTACCGTAGCCGATCAACAAGAGACCTGGCATCGCAAACCATGAAATCAGATTTGCGGCGATATGATAAAAATGCGGCGGCGATGCCAGCTTGTGCACGAATTTCCACATGCGCGAATTCTACTCGTTACTGATTCGTAATGCGGTCGCTGTTGCAAACGGCGCCACCGATAACATTAAAAAAACATAAGCGCCGAGAAAGTACAGGCCTCCTGCGACGCCGTCACCGGCAGCAACCAGTGACACCGTGCGCGCACCAAAAATCAGGACCGGCATTGCCAGCGGCAATATTAGCAAGCTTAGCAGTGCTGTGCCGCGATGCAGTCCCACGGTCAGAGCCGCGCCCACAGAACCCAACAGGCTAAGGCTGATCGTACCAAGCAGCAGCGTCAACATAAGGATTCCCGTCACAGACAGCGATATCTGGTAAGTCATTGCGATAACCGGTGTCACCAGCACCAGTGGCAGACCACTGCTCAACCAGTGTGCGGCCGACTTGGCCAGCGCCAATGCCGGTAACGGCACCGGGCTGACCAGCATTTGCTCGAGACTGCCATCTTCATAATCGGCGAGAAACAGGCTGTTCAGGGACAACAGCATCGCCAACAGCGCGGCAACCCAGAGTACGCCGGGACCAATCAGTTGCAATTGCTCCTCGGACGGTCCGACCGCCAACGGAAAAAGCGCTGCCACCATGGCAAAGAAAAACAGCGGATTAAGCACGTCGCCCGGCCTTTTCAGCGCCAGCAATGCATCGCGCACAATCAGGGCCTTCGGGCCCGACAGCAGGTCCGGCAACGCTTGATCCTGGCTTGTCATTGCAGGCTGATCCTTTGCACCGGCATATCGACTTCAAAATCCTGATGCGCCGCAATGATCGCCATGCCACCGTTTGCCAGGTGGCCCTGCACAACAGCCGCCACCAGTTTGCGGCCCTCGCTATCCAGATTTGCGGTCGGCTCATCCATCAGCCATACCATTGCCGAGGACAACAACAATCGTGCTAGCGCAACGCGACGCTGCTGCCCTGCAGACAATGACCGCACCGGCAGGCGCGTCAGGCGGTTCAGCCCAAGCTTTTTCAGCACCGACGCGAATTCGACCTCGGCCTGCGGACGCAGCGCTGCTTCGTAGCGCAGGTTTTCGACCAAGGTCAGGTCGCCTTTCAGGCCGACCTTGTGCGACATCCAGACCATCGCGTTCTGCAGCGCCAGTCGATCCCTATGCATCGGAATATCGTTCCAGCGTACGGTACCGGACTCGAGCTCGAGCAGTCCGGCGATCGCTCGCAGCAAACTGGTCTTGCCGCTGCCGTTAGGGCCTTCGAGCAGCAACAGCTCGCCGGGATTTAGCGCAAATCGCAATCCCTTGAACAGGCAACGATCGCCGCGAAACAGCGTGAGGTGATCCCCGGATAACTTTGCAGTCAATGCCTTACGCTCTGTCGCCGCTCGACGACCGTTTTGCTTGTCAAAACAATAGTATTAATTTTCATTCGGTTACAAAACTTCCTTAAACCAAAATATGCAATCTGAGCCAGGCTTTCTGATACGCAAAGGAATCCCGGAATGCGGTTTACATCAAATTCTGCGAATCCTAAACTATCCGGCCCGGCAAAGATTGATTCATAATAAAATACCGGGGCCCAAGATTACCGAATTTCCTGTTGCAAGGTGACCGCAAGTCGAAGCTTATGGACCTGAGCGCCGCCGGCCTTAAAGAACAGCCTTTTCCGACCCATGGAAAAGCAGCCGCGACCTGTGCCTATACGTCGCACCAGCAGGCCCTCGACATGCTCAATGCAACTCGCACCGCGCGCAGTGGCCTTTGTCTGTTGCAGGGCCCGGCTCTGTCTGGCAAATCCACCATAATCCGACGGTTCGTCGAAGCATTGCCCGACGATGTCGCTGTTGCCGTGATCGACGGTAACGGCCTGAATACCACCAGCCTGCTCGAATCCATACTGCGCCAGTTCGGCTATATTCTTGACCACAGTTCAATAACCGAATTGCTGGCTATGGTCAGGGTATTTGCCATTCAGCAGACGACCTCGCATGAGGCACCGGTTCTGATCATCGAGAACGCACACGCATTGAATCCAAGCGCCCTGCGTGCATTATGCGAACTGGCCGATCTCAGTGTGCAGGGTTATGCAGGCCTAAAACTCGTGCTCTCGAGCAACCGTGCATTGCGCGGCATAATCGAAACGCCACCGATGGCGAGTATCCGCAAACGGCTGAGCCACGATTTTCACCTGCGGCCGATGAGCAATACCGAGGCAATCGATTACCTGCACCGGAAGCTGCAGCTGGCCGGCAGCAAGATCCCGGAGTTCATTTTTCCAGGCGCGGTTTGCTCGGCGCTGTGGCGCGCATCGGGCGGTTGGCCCGGTATCCTTGATCGGCTGGCTCTGCTGCTGCTGGCAAAAGCGGAATCACTGCCTGCCTCGATCAACCTGATCGAAAATCCCGTACTGCCAAAAGGGACCTGGGAAGAGATTGGCGACCTGAGCGGCGAGGCTGACAGCGGCATGCCACCAGGCCCTCCCAAGCTGTACGTGACGCTGAGCGGTACCACGCTGCACGAGATGGCCATGGACAGGTCACGCATGATCATCGGTCGCTCGGAATACAACGACATTCCGCTGCCGAGCAAGTTCATCAGCCGGCATCATGCGATGCTGGTGCGGCATGGCAGTGTCACCTTTCTGATGGATCTGAACAGCACTAACGGTACCTTCGTCAATTCGAAGCGAATTTCGAATTACATCCTGATGCATAACGACGTTATTACGCTCGGCCATCATCGCATCAAGTTCGTCGACCCGCACGCAACCAGCCGCGGCACGCTGCAAGGAGACCAGTTTGCCGACACGGCGATCATGAAGACGCTCGAGGATATGCGCCGTCTGCTGGCGCAGGAAAACACCGCAGTGCTGATGGCGCAGACGGAAGATCCATCGAACTCAGCTAATCAATCGTAGAGTTTTTCCTTGAAGTGCTTGCGGCACATCGAAACATAACGGTCATTGCCGCCGATCTCGATCTGTGAGCCTTCGCGAACTGCGTTGCCGTCGGCGTCGAAGCGCACAACCATCGTTGCCTTGCGACCGCAATGACATATTGCCTTTAGCTCATTGAGATTGTCGGCCCAGGCCAGCAGGTACTTGCTGCCCTCAAATGGTTCACCACGAAAGTCAGTGCGCAGGCCGTAAGCCAATACCGGGATACCCAGTTTGTCGGTTACCTCGCTGAGCTGAAATACTTGCGCACGTGTCAGAAACTGTGCCTCGTCAATCAGCACACAGCTCAGCGCCGCTTTTTCGTGGCTCGCCTGCACCACTGCAAACAGGTCATCGTCGCGTGCAAAGATCGTCGCCTCGGCAGCGATGCCGATGCGCGACGTGACTTTACCAACGCCATAACGGACATCGAGGTCCGGCGCGAGCACCAGGGTCTGCATGCCGCGTTCCCTGTAGTTGTAGCTCGACTGCAGCAAGGCGGTTGATTTGCCTGCGTTCATCGACGAGTAATAGAAATAGAGCTTGGCCATGGCGCGCTAGTGTGCCGCATGGCAGCGCACAGCTCCAGCCACGCGGATCAGGTATGCGCGACTAGCGTGCCGGCAACAGGCGGTACAGGATGCTGCGCAAACTACGCCGGCGAGGTTTCACACATGCGTTGCAGAGCGATCGCGGTGTGTGCCGATCCGACAGGATCTGCGGCACCGGGGTCACTTTCCCGGCGCGCAGACAACTGCTGCAAATGACCAGGTCAGACAAGTAGCCCAGCAGGCGATAATCCACATTGCTTTGCGTTGTTGACGACCTCATTGTGCCTCTCCGTGGGACCTGACTCGTTGTCCCAAAACACACAAAGAATGTCTAGCAACATGTTGGATTTATTAAAAAACTGTGACCGGTTTAACACTCGAAACGGTCCTGGCGCCCAGAGCCGGACTCGAACCGGCACGGCCTTTCGGCCAACGGATTTTAAGAGCCTGAACACCTGTTACGCTGAACCGATCAAACCATAGTTGTCCAAGGTCTGTCGGCATCGGTGGCAGGCGTATTGGCAGCCGCGATCGGTGTGATGGATGCAGCTTCCCGGAGCTGGGCGACGGTTGCGATAGGCCGCGTGAAGTGCCGCCAGCGTCAGCTCCGCGTCCATCCGCCGTGAGATTGCATAGCCGACCACCGTGCGACTGCACGCATCGAGTAATGCCGCCAGGTAAGCGAAGCCAAACACGGTTCGGATGTAGGTCAAATCGCCGACCCAGACTTGATCGGGTTGCGCCGGAATTACGTTGCGGTAGAGATTCGGAAAGATTTGCAAGTCATGATCACTGTCCGCGGTCCGTTTGAACCGACGGATCCTTCGGGCTTGCAGGCGGTATTCGCGCATCACTCGGGCAACACGCTTGTGATTGATAACATAGCCACGGTTCCTGAGTTCCAGCGTTACACGCCGACATCCGTAGCCAGGGAACTCATCATGGATTGCCTCGATCAACTCGACCAGGCGGGCGTCGTTCAGGCCAACGCCCCTTGCTTGTGGCCGATAGTAATAGGTGCTCCTGGGAAGCTCGATCACGTTGCACCCCCTGCGGATGGAGCACCGAGCGGGCCGGTTACGATCAATGAGTCGTCATTGTGCAGGCCGGGATCGCGTCTCGGACTTTTTTTGAGTAAGTCGACTTCCATTTCATTCGATCTGTACATTCGAACGACGTCAGACGAGCAGCACTGCAGGACTGTTCAGCCGCGCCTGTCCAGGACGATTCGACGCTGGATACCGGCATCGCTACAGGTCGCTCGAAACAACTCCACGATCCACAGGCAGGTCCGGGCGCTGGGTGTTCTCGGCGTGGCCAAGCATGTAAGGTCGCGCGACGTTCAGGCGCAGTCCCGCAGTGAGATGCTCGAGGTCGATTTTTGACAAGCCTCGCGTAACACGCGATTGCCTGTCTATCGCAACTTTGGTCTCGAGCATTGCCGCAGTAACCAGGACGACGCCTTTTCTTGTGACGGCAAAACGCAATGCATCGGCTTGAGCATTGTATCCAATGACGCTGCCTTCAGGGATGCAGCAGTCGTTGTCGATGATGGCTCGTTGAATACGGCAACCGCTGCCGATGGTCACGTCAGGCAATATGACACTGTCGACAATCTCGCAGCCGGGCCCGACGGTTACATTGTTCGACAGAATCGAGCGAGTGATCGTCGAATCGGAGATCACACAGCCGTTCGACACCAGCGCATCGATGGTTTGCGCATTCCGGTTGGTGCCCGAACTGGCAAACCGCGCCGGCGGGTACTGCGCTTCGAAGGTGCGGATTGGCCAGCCGGCGTCGCACAGCACCAATCCGTGCCTCGGCTGCAATACGTGCATACTGGCTTCCCAGTATGCGTCGAGGGTCCCAATGTCATACCAGAATCCCCGGTTCCCTCGCTCGTCGAGGAGCTTGTGTGTCATGACTCTGCCGGTCGACACCATCGATGGAAGGATATCCCGGCCAAAGTCGTGGCTTGACGTTGTCGATGCGGCATCCTCTATGAGCTTGGCAACCAGCGTATCAGTCGCGAACACGTAAATTCCCATCGATGCCAGCACTGTGTCCGGGTCGTGTGACGACCCAGTCGCACATTTCGGCTTTTCCTCGAAAACGATGATCCGGCCTGATCGATCCGTGCTTATGACACCGAATTCGCCAGCGGTGGCTTTCGGCACTTCGAGCGCAGCGACGGTGACCTCGGCGCCACTTTCAGCGTGGCGCTGCAGCATCTGTTCATAATCCATCGTGTAGATATGGTCGCCGGCCAGGATGAGCGTGTATTTCGGCGCATGGTCCTTGATGATGTCGATGTTCTGGTAAACCGCGTCCGCGGTTCCCTGGTACCAGTCCTTACCCGTGCGTTGCTGTGCCGGCCACACTTCTATGAACTCACCGAGCGCCGGATCCAGAAACTGCCATCCCCGCTGCAAGTGTTGAATGAGCGTGTGCGCCTTGTACTGTGTCAGTACCCCGATACGCCGGATGCCGGAGTTAAGGCAGTTCGACAGGGGGAAATCGATACTTCGGTACTTGCCACCAAACGGCAGGGCCGGTTTGGCGCGCCAGCGAGTCAGGTCACCCAGCCGCGTACCACTGCCGCCCGCCATAATGATGGCGAGCGTGTCCTGTGCACAAACAGTACGTCTTGGACGCCACCCAGGCCGCGTCATCGCTGCACTCCCGGACTAAGAAACCACACTTACAACCTCCATTAGATATTCTAGCGCATTGGCGTAAGGTGACATATTGTGGAAAACCCGCAGTTTTGAACATGGCGCCCGCAAGGACCAGTAAGGTTCAGCGTCACTCGCGCTCGTGGAAGCGGGCACCCCCAGGCCAATAAGTGAAACTGCGCATGGCACAAGCGTGCCAGCTATAGGTAAGTTCTAAACAGTCGCCCAGCCAGTGCGGGGCCTGGCTCGGTATTCATAGAGCCGCTCAATGACCGCGAGTGTTGCAGGACGTGAACAACTACTACTTCAGAGCAATGGCAATCGACTTCGACGGAACCCTGACGGCGGAGTCGGATATCGTATCCGCCTCGGCGCTCGCCGCGATTGCGAAGGCCCGTCAACAGGGTCTGAAGGCGCTCCTGGTAACCGGCAGGATCCTGGCCGAGCTGCGCCAGGTGTTTCCGTCCGTCGATCAATGGTTCGATAGCGTTGTCGCCGAGAACGGCGCGGTGTTTTCTACGGCCGGCAACGAGACGCTCCTGTCAGCCCCGGTAGAATTTGAACTTGACCGAGCGT
>Ga0224510_10001357_pt1 | contig 16355 bp, 12 predicted proteins | sample SF_May12_sed_USG_FD_170161 | JGI IMG/M metagenome (GOLD analysis project Ga0224510, IMG submission 170161) | Sediment microbial communities from San Francisco Bay, California, United States - SF_May12_sed_USGS_4_1 | ecosystem: Environmental > Aquatic > Marine > Sediment | place: USA: California... | reverse complement strand
GCTCGCCGCCGACGATCTCGACCACCGGGAGCAGATAGACCGGGTTGAACGGGTGGGCCACAACCAGGCGCTCCGGCCGTTCGAGCGGGCGGGCCAGGTCCGAGCACAGGAGCCCCGAGGTCGAGGAGCCGATGATCGCATCGGCCCCAGCGGCGGCATCGATCGCCGAGAGGGTGGCGTGCTTGACCTCCATCCGCTCCGGCACGCTCTCCTGGATCAGGTCGACGTCGGCCACCGCCTCGTCGATCGTGGCGCAGATCGTGAGCGGCGCCATCTCCGTCGGCAGCCCGAGGTCGGCCCAGGCCGCCACGGCATTGGCTGCCACCTCGCCGAGGATGCGCTCGGCGTCGGGTGAAGGATCGTAGGCCCGCACCGGCACACCGTGGAGGCGGAGACGGGCGGCCCACGCCGCACCGATGACGCCACATCCGACCACGGCGGCCGAAGCGGGTACAACAGGATCGACGGCCTCCGAGGCGGCCGATGCTCGACGTTCCGACATCCCGGAATCGTACCGCTCCGGGAAAGGCGCCGGTCGGTTCCCAGGGAGCGGACCGGCGCCCGCCCACGATGCCGGACTCGGCGCCTCGTGGCCGGCTACGGCATCGGTCGATGGCGTTCGCTAGATTGACGGAGGTGCGAACCGACTTGCAGCCACCTCTGGCCGACATCCGCTTCCTGGTCGACCGAGCCCTGGCCGAGGATCTGACCCCGCTGGGCGACCTGACGTCTTCGCTCCTCGATCCCTCGAAGATGGCGACGGCGGAGTTCAACGCCCGGGAGCCCGGTGTGCTGGCCGGCTGCCGTTGCGTGGAGGAGACGTTCCGGGCGATCGACGAGTCGCTGACCGTCGAGTGGCATCTCACCGACGGGGATCGGGTCGAAGCCGGCGACGTCATCGGGGTGGCGCGGGGTCCGTACGCCACGTTGTTGACGGTGGAACGGACGGCCCTCAACTTCCTCAGCCATCTCTCCGGGGTGGCCACCAACGCCGCCCGCTGGGTCGAACTGGCCGACGGGCGGGTCACGGTGTGGGACACCCGCAAGACGTTGCCCGGCTACCGGTCGTTGCAGAAGGCGGCGGTGCGGGCCGGGGGAGCGGCCAACCACCGGGGCAACCTGAGTGACTGGCTGATGTTGAAGGACAACCACCTCGTCGGCGGCTGCGATGGCGGCATCACGATCGCCTCCGCAGTGGCCGAGGCCCGCCGCCGCTGGCCGGGTCGAACGGTCCACGTCGAAGCCGACACCGAGGGGCTGATGGTCGAGGCGCTCGAAGCAGGAGCCGACATCATCCTGCTCGACAATTTCACCCCCGATGAGCTGAAGGCGCTGGTATCCAAAGTCGACGCCTGGGCGGCCGAGACCGGTGGCCGTCGTCCGCTGCTCGAAGCCTCGGGCGGGATCACCCTCGACACGCTCGACGGATATGCCGACACCGGCGTCGACCTGGTCTCATCGGGCTCGATCACCAACTCGGCCCGGGTCCTCGACATCGGCTTGGACGTGGTGGCTGATTGATGGGTTGTATTGGAAGTTATCGCCGGGAGTTTCGGCTGGCCGAAACTCGAGCCGCTGTAGCGGCCCTAGATGTGGTGGCGGACACGTGAGCCCGGCTCGCGTTCGCGGGCGAAAGCGGCCACCTTCGGTCGATTCCACCCGTTTTCGACGCCGGTGAGGGCAGCGGCGCCCGGCACGCCGACGCTCGACTCGGCGGCCGGGTGGTGGGTGGCGGCGGCCACGTTCCTGTCGACGTTCACCGTGTTCGGCGTTGCCTACAGCTTCGGCTCGTTCTTCCGGCCGATGGCCGATGAGTTCGACGCCGACCGGGGCGCCATCGCACTAGTCTTCTCCATCACGACCCTGCTCTACTTCGGGCTCGGCGTGGTGTCGGGTCGTGCCGCCGATCGGTTCGGTCCGCGTCCCGTCCTCCTCGTCGGTGCCGTCGCACTCGTCATCGGGCTGGTGGTCACCTCGCAGGTCGACTCGATCGTCGTCGGCTACGTCACCTACGGCCTGGGTGTCGGGATCGGTGTGGCCTGCGGCTACGTGCCGATGGTGGCCACGGTGGGCGCCTGGTTCGATCGTCATCGGTCGACCGCCGTCGGATTCGCCGTGGCCGGGATCGGGGCCGGCACCTTGGTTGTGGCGCCGCTCACCGAGCGTCTGATCGAACGCCACGGCTGGCGCCAAACCTATCTGTACCTGGCCGGCGCCGCGGCTGTGCTGCTGGCGTTGGCCGCCGTCGGGGCCCGCCGGCCCCCGATCGCCGACGGCGCCGACGGAACCTCGGGCGGTCCGCTGCTGGCCCGGATCCGATCGTCTCGCTCGTTCCTCGTGCTCTACGTGGCGATCCTCTTCACCTCGTCGGGGCTGTTCGTGCCGTTTGTGTTCATGGCCGACTACGTGGCCGAGCGGGGGATCGACGGCTCCGGAGGCCTGCTCGTCGGCCTCATCGGGCTGAGTTCGGTGGTCGGTCGACTCGGCTTGGGCGTGGTGGCCACCAGGGTGGAACCGATGAACCTGTTCTACGGTTCGTTGGCCACGATGGCGGCCAGCTATCTCGTCTGGTTGACCGCAGCCGACCGGTACTGGCAGCTCGTGGTCTTCGCCCTCGTGCTCGGTGTGGCCTACGGCGGGTTCATCGCCCTGTCGCCCGTGGTGGCGGCCCAGTTGTTCGGTGTGGCCGGGCTCGGCGGCGTCCTCGGCGCGCTCTACACGGCGGCCGGTCTTGGCGGGTTCGTCGGTCCCCCGACGGCCGGTGTCCTCATCGACCGGTTCGGCTATTCGACGACGCTCGTCGTCACCTGCCTGGCCTCCTCACTCGGCGCCGCCACCTACCTGCTCCTCAAAGATTCCCCCGGAGATCTGTAGCAAAACGCGAGGTCCAGACCCGGATATTGCTACGGGAATCCGGGGATGCTTGGACGGGGGCACCGCTATCCTCAGGCCCGTGACCAACACCGAGACCAGCGGCGCCCCCGTGACCGTGCCCTACCGCTTCGAGCCCGACACCACGTCGGCCGAGCTGCGGGCCGCCTACGACCACATCGATGACGGGGCCGAGACCGGGGTCAAGGCCACCGTGGCCGGCCGGCTGATGCTGCGCCGGGTCCAAGGCAAGCTGGCGTTCGGCACGCTCCAGGACTCGGGCGGCCGGATCCAGCTCTTCGCCCCGGCCAAGGTCACCCCCGATTTCGACGAGTCCTGTCGCTCGGCGACTGGATCGGGGTCTCGGGCGAGGTGATGAAGACCCGCAAGGGCGAGCTGTCGGTCAAGGTCGAGAGCTGGGAGCTGCTGGCGAAGGCCCGGCGATCGTTCCCCGACAAGTTCCACGGCCTCACCGACACCGACGTCCGGTACCGCCAGCGCTACGTCGATCTGTGGGTCACGCCCGAGAGCCGGGAGATCTTCGTCGCCCGGTCCCGCATCATGTCGCTCAGCCGACGGTGGCTGGAGGACCGGGGTTTCATCGAGGTCGAGACCCCCGTGTTCCATCCCATACCGGGGGGCGCGGCGGCCCGGCCGTTCACCACCCACCACAACGCACTCGATCTCGAGCTCTACCTCCGGATCGCCCCCGAGCTGTACCTCAAAAGGCTGGTGGTCGGCGGGCTCGAGCGGGTGTTCGAGATGAGCCGGGTATTCCGCAACGAGGGCATCAGCCCACGCCACAACCCCGAGTTCACGATGCTCGAGCTGTACCAGGCCTACGGCGACTTCAGCGACATGATGGCGTTGACCGAGGAGCTGATCGCCCACCTCGCCACCGAGATCTGCGGCTCGACGACGATCACCTACGGCGGGCGCGACCTGGACCTGACCACGCCGTGGCGCCGAGCCTCGATGGTCGATCTGATCGAGGAGGCGACCGGCGAGCGGGTCGGCGTCACCCAGGATCTTGGCGAACTGCGGGCGGTGGCCGAACGCCACGGCGTCGAGGTCAAGGACTCCTACGGCCAGGGCAAACTCATCCTTGAGCTCTACGAGAAGACGGTCGAGCCCGATCTGTGGGGACCGGTGTTCGTCACCGACTACCCCAAGGAGGTGTCGCCGCTGTCGCGCGACCACCGTGAACTGCCCGGGTTCACCGAGCGGTTCGAGGCCGTGGTCGCCGGACGTGAGCTGTGCAACGCCTTCTCCGAGCTCGTCGATCCCGAGGAACAGCGGGCCCGATTCGAGGACCAGGTCCGTCAGAAGGAGGCCGGCGACGACGAGGCCATGGTAGTCGACGAGGACTACCTGCGGGCCCTCGACTACGGCCTGCCGCCCACCGGCGGCCTGGGCATCGGCATGGACCGTGTGGTCATGGTGCTGACCGGCGCCACCAACATCCGCGACGTCGTTCTCTTTCCGACACTTCGACCGGAGGCCTGACCGGCATCGGCGAGGCCGGGCCCGGTTCCGGCTGCGACCCGAACCTACGGGAGCGAGTCGAGGAGGCGTGGACCGTCGTCGACAGCGACCATGGACAGCCCGATCGTCTTGGCGTCCTCCAGCCCGAACTGCACGTGGCGTAGCAGCGTGCGGGCCTTGTCGCCTCGCCGGCCGGTGACCACACCGATATTCACCGACGCCCGCTCGAACCGATCCTCTTCCGTGCTCGACGGCGGCGGGAACGAGTCGGCGATGCGGAGCCCGAGACCCTCCATTTCGGCCGGGCCGGTGAGCGGGTTGCGCACGATCACGAACCGGTGGCCGTCGGTGCGGGCGGTGTGATCCTCGGCGTCGAGGTGTTCGACGAGCCGATCCACCGCCGTCTCCCACTCCCGGGGGTCGACCTCGATGAGGGCGATGCCGAGCAGACCCGAGGCGACGGCAAGGCGGTCGTCGACGAGGCCCTCCAGGTCGTTCCAGTCCTGATCGGAGAAGGGCGTGGCATCGGGGGCCGAGGGGGTCATACCGACACCGTCGGCGGGAAGCCCTCGATTCTTGAACGGCGGGCGGGTTGCGAGCCCAGCGACGACCGCTCGAAAGCCCGCCCTGGGTTAGCCGGTGACGGTGAAGTCGGCCGCCGTCGCGGCGGCGAGCTCCACCAGGCGTGACGGTGCCACCGCGAACACATGCCGGGGGCTCCCGGCCGCGGCCCAGATCTCGTCGAAGGTCAGCAGGTGCGGATCGATCCAGGTTCGCAGCGGCGACAGATGACCGATCGGGGCAACGCCGCCGATGGCGAACCCGGTGGCTGATCGGACCTCGTCGGCCGTTGCCCGATGGCAGGCGTCGACGCCGGCAAGGGCGGCAAGGCGGTTGCTGTCGACCTGGTTGGCGCCGCTGGTGAGCGCGAGCACGATCTCCCGCTCGTCGCCGGCGGCGAAGATCATCGACTTGACGATCTGATCGACCTTGCAGCCGACGGCCGCCGCCGCATCGTCGGCGGTGCGGGTGCCGTCGGGGAACTCGACCACCTCGACGTTCAGTCCGGCTGCGGCCGCGGCGGCGAGTACTCGGTCAACGGATGAACTCATAGCCCGACAGGCTAGCGTCCGCCGTCGCCGGTCGGTCCCCGCAGCGCGTTGGCCGTGACCCGGGCCACCGCCGGGTCGTCGGGCAGACCGAACACCCAGTCGGTGGTGCCGATGGTGACCACCTGACCGGCGTCGGGGCCGAACGGGTACACCTCGGCCAGGATGGCGGTGCCGTACCGGGCGAGGGCCAGGGAACGTTCGCTCAGATCGCCGTGGATGCGCTCGGCGATGAACTCGAGATCGCCCTGAGCCGACAGCGCCGAGATCGACTTCGGGTACTCGTCGACACCGAGGTTCGACGAGGGCGTCCACGCCACGATCGTCATGTCGTCGGGGGTGTGGTCGCCGCCCCGGCGCACGGGCATGTGGGTTTCGTCGAGCTGGATCCGGCAGCCGAGCGTCTCGTAGCCGACACAGCCGTGGGTGGCGCCGAGCAGGTCGCCGTAGCCAAGACCGGTGCCTTCGAGCAGCCAGTGGTCGTGCCGATGGACGGTGAACGCCCCGGAGCCCCGGGCCACCGAGCGGCCGAAGCGGACATACAGCCCCCACGCCGAGCCGCCCCCGAGGAACGCGGCCTCCGGTCGACCGACCAGGGGATCGGCGAACATGCCGGTCATCTCCCCCGGTCGGCCCTCGGCCACCACCGGGTCGGTCTCGTGGGCCGAGTACTTGTGGCAGACCATGGTGTCGCGGCCGGTGTCGCGCCCGTCGACTGAGACGTTCTCCAGGCGGACCTGCCAGAACATCGTGTTGCCGGAGAAGCTGACGAACCGTCCGCCGTGCCGGACGTGGGCCTCAACGGCGTCGCGTTGGGCGGCCGACCAGTACTCGTCGTGACCGACCGACACCACGGTGGTGTAGCCGTCGAGCACATCGGGGTGGTGTTCCAGATCGGACGACACCGCGTAGTCGATCCGGTGACCGTTGGCCTCGGCCCACTCCACGAAACGCCGCTCGTAGAGGTACCACCCGGACGAGCCGATCGACGGGGCGTAGCCTCGTTCCAGCCGGTACCGCTGGAAGATCTCGCCGTCGACGTCGGCCTCCTCCGCCCACCGGGTGGGGCGGGCCTTGCGGTCGTCACGTTCGGTCGCCGGGCGGCACAACATGCCCCGGCTCCACGGGCGGGCGAACGCCACCTGCCGCCCGCCGGTGTAAAGGCTCGCGCCGCCCCAGGTGTTGTAGGCGTTCCAGGTGTTGGTGGCGAGCACCAGGAGCAGCGCAGGAGGCCCGTCGTCCAGGGCGGCCGAGCCCGCGCCCGCACGGACCACGAAGCCCGTGTGAGCCACGTCCCGGCCCGGTTCGGCGCCGTGCGCGGTCAGCGTCGCCAGGTAGAACCCCGATCGCCAATTGGCCCCGACGGTCACCTCGGCGGTCACCGGCCACCGGCAGCCATGGCGGTCGGCGTCGTCCGGGGCCGGGATGTACACCCCGGGCAGGTCCGATGCGGACCACACCGTCTCCCGCCCGGCACCCCACCGCTCGACGGTGATCGACCACCGCGGCGCCCGCGTCGACACGTGAAACCCGACCGTCTCGCCGGGCCGGTAGCTCAGCGCGTCGCAGTAGCCCTCGATGTCGTCGTGGAAGGTGATGTCGGGTTCGGGCGAAGCGGAGGAGTCGACGGCAGTGACCATGGCACCCAACGTAGTCGCCGGCGGATCCAGCCACGGCCCCGAGCACGCCCCTCCCTCAACAGTTCTGGAGCCTGACCTCCCCCTGAAGCCGAGCTTTTCGCGTCTGAGACCCCGTCAGGGGGGCGTCGGCTTGCAAAGTTCGAGGAGGAGCGGGGGTGCCGGAGTGCGCAGCGGGGGCGTCGACTTCCAAAAGTTCGAGGCCGTGGCGGCTCGGCCGTCTCCGTGGAACTAAGCTGAATCGCCTACATTCATAACTATCGATCAACTATCAAATTCGGGGGAGACCGAGATGAAACGGATACTGGCCCTTCTGCTCGTGCTGGCCATGCTGGCCGCGGCCTGCGGTGGCAGCGATGACAGCGCCGATAACGCCACCGACGCCGGCGACGACACAACCGACACCACAGCGTCCACCGACGACACTGCAGCCGACTCCGGCGACGAGAGCGACGGCGACTCGGAGGCCGCCGGCGATGCCGCCACCATCGAGATGTGGATCGCCTTCAGCGACGACGCCCGCCTCGGCTTCACCCGTGACCGGGCGGCCGACTTCAACGAGCTCCACCCCGAGTACAACGTCGTGGTGACCGAGTTCGACTCCTACAACACCGTGTTCGAGCAGGCTCAGCTGGCGATCGAGGACGGCAACCCGCCGGAGATCATCCACTTCTTCGAGGCCGCCACCCAGGAGGCGCTCGATGCCGTCGACGGCGACGGCAACCCCATCTTCAAGTCGGTGACCGAGGCCATCGGTGACCGGACCGAAATCCTGGGTGAGCCGGTGGTACTGGGCGACGTGGTGTCGGCCGCCACGAAGTACTACACCATCGACGGTCAGCTCTATTCGATGCCGTGGAACACCTCGTCGACCACGATGTTCTCGAACATGGACATCCTGAACGAGGCCGGGATCACCGAGCCTCCGGCCACATGGGCCGAGGTCGAGGCGGCGTGTGAGGCGATCATGGCCCTGCCCGACGCCCCGTCCGAAGGCTGCATCACCTGGCCCAACCACGGCTGGTTCTACGAGCAGTCGCTCGGTCAGATGGGCGTCGATCTGGTCAACAACGACAATGGCCGCAGCGGTCGGGCCACCGAGATCTTCCTCGATTCGCCCGAGGCCATCGACTACATCCAGTGGTGGAGCGACCTCGAGAACTCCGGCAATTACGTCTACACCGGCGTCCAGCGCGACTGGGACGGCACCTCGGCCGCCTTCCAGGCCCAGAACGTGGCCATGCTGATCTACTCGTCGTCCGACACCACCGCCCTCACCCAGGCCGGCGTCGACAACGGCTTCGAGGTCAAGTCCTCGTTCATGCCCTACAACCAGGACATCGCCTATGAGGGCAACCTCATCGGCGGCGCCACCCTGTGGCTGGCGAATGGTCTGTCGGAGACCGAGGAGGACGGCGCCCTGGCCTTCCTGAACTTCTTCTCCAATCCCGAGAACGCCGCGGCCTGGCATCAGCTGACCGGTTACATCCCGATCACCAACTCGGCCGTCGCCCTGCTGGAGGAGGAAGGCTGGTACAACGAGAGCCCGAACTCGGCGGTGGCCTCCGACCAGCTCGACGCCGCCGCCGACACCCCGGCGGCGACCGGAGCGCTGGTCGGCAACTTCGTGGCCATCCGCGACGTCGTGACCGCAGCCATCGAGGACGTTCTCGTCAACGACGTCGACGTGGCCGAGCGTATGGCCTCAGCCCAGGCGGAGGCGCAACAGCAGCTCGATGACTACAACGAGCTGTTCGGCGAGTAACCACGCCGGTCAGTAGCCCAGGCGCATGAGCGGATCACTGCAACTCGTTCTCAGTCTGATCGTCGGAGCCGCCATCGGCGTCCTGTCGTACGGGTACCGCACCCCCCGACAGGCCGCCCTTGGCGGCGCTCTCGGCGTGCTCGGCACCGGCGCCATTTCCGCCGCGCTCGGCTTCTGCATGTACGCGGCCGACGCCGAGTCGACCGAGGGCGTGCTCGGGATCGCCCTCGGCGCGGCGTTCGCCTGGATGTTCGGTGCTGGAACCCGGGCGGTTCTGAACCGGCCGGGCGAGGGCTCCGGCGTTGGCGGCGGAGGGTTCGGCGAGAGCCAGATCCGTACGGGCGCCTACCGGCTGGGATGGTGGTGGCCGTGGCTGCTGCTGTCGCCGACGCTGATCATCCTCGTCTTCTTCCTGTATTGGCCGGCGTTCCAGACCTTCCGGCTCTCGACCAAACTGACCCGGCTCGGTGCCCCGCGGGTGGGCGAACGGTGCCTGGCCAACTTCTCCGAGTTGCTGATCCCCCAGCCGGTGCTGGTTGCCACGCTTCCACTCGTTGCGGTCGGCCTGATCTGGGGTATCGGGCTGTGGCAACGTCGGTCCAACCCCGACTCGGTCGGCTACTCGGTCGCACGCATCCTGCGTCCGCTCGGCCCACTGGTGCTCCTGCTGGCCCTGTACTTCATTTTCGAAGATGTGAACGGTGGCTATCGCCGAATCTACCTCAACACCGTGATCATCTCCGTCGGCACGGTGGCCTTGAGCATGGCCTTCGGCTTGGGTTTGGCCTACCTCACGTTCCGCCGCATCCGCGGAGTGACCGTCTACCGGACCCTGTTGATCTGGCCCTACGCCGTCTCACCCCCGATCGCCGGCATTCTCTTCTTCATGATCTTCAACGCCACCGGCGGCGTCGTCGCGGCGTTGTCCAGCCGCTGGGGCATCGACTTCCCCGACTACACCCAGAACGCCTCGCTGGCCCGGATGACGATCGTGCTGGCGTCGGTGTGGAAACTCCTGGGCTACAACCTGCTGTTCTTCCTGGCCGGGCTGCAGACCGTGCCTCGCGACCAGATCGAGGCGGCCGCTCTCGACGGTGCCAACGCCTGGCAGCGGTTCCGCACCGTCGTGCTGCCGGCCCTCGGGCCGATCAGCTTCTTCCTGTTGATCACCAACCTCACCTACTCGTTCTTCGACGTGTACGGCACGATCGACTTCCTGACCAAGGGCGCCCCGGCCGGGGCCACGTCGGTCGCCATCTACGAGATCATCCGGGTCGGCGTCGACAATGGCGATCTCGGTCGGGGGGCGGCCCAGTCGGTGGTGCTGTTCCTGGCCGTCATCGCCCTGACCGCCTGGCAGTTCAACCAATCCGAGGGGAGAATCAACTATGGCGGTGCGTAGCCGAACGCGGGAGGCGGTCAACAATGCGGGAGGGTTGAGCCTGAACGTGGAGGGCACCGGCTGGTTCCGGGGCCACAGCTGGCCGGTCCACGTGGCTCTCTGGCTGGCCATGATGGTCATCCTGTTCCCCATGGCATACGCCGCCCTGGTTGCAACCCAGACCAACGCCGAGGTCTTCCGCTTCCAGCTCACGCCCGGTACCGGTCTGGCCGATCACTTCGACCAGGTGTGGAACGACCGGAACCTGGGTCGGTACATGTGGAACTCGACGGTCCAGGCGGTGCTGGTGACGGCGGCCAAGACCGTGCTGTCGCTGCTGGCCGGATTGGCGTTCGTCTACTTCAAGTTCCGGGGCAAGTGGATCGTGTTCTTCTTCGTGCTCATCACGCTGATGATGCCGACCGAGGTAATGATCCTGGCCCTGTTCCGCTTCGTGTCCTTCCTGGGTTGGAAGGATTCGATGGCTGCGCTGGTCGTGCCGTTCGCCGCATCGGCCACCGGCGCCTTCCTGTTCCGCCAGCACTTCGCCAACCTTCCGCGTGACCTGGCCGAAGCTTCGCAGATCGACGGCGCGTCGCCATTCCAGTTCCTGTTCCGGATCCTGATTCCGCTGTCGTGGAACGCCATAGGGGCGCTGGCCGTCATCCAGTTCGTGTTCGTGTGGAACATGTACCTGTGGCCGGTGCTGATCATCTCCGACCAGCAGGAACAGGTAATCCAGGTCGGCTTGCAGGGGTTACAGGGCATCGACACCGGCCTGACCTTCGGTCCGTTGATGCTGGCCGCCCTGCTGGCGTCGATACCGCCGACGCTGGTATTCATCGCGCTCCAGAAGCCGTTCATGTCCGGCTTCGCCCTCGGCGCCGACAAGTAGCCTGTCCGGCGAGGCCGGCGATGGGGTGTGGAGCCTCGAAAAGAGCGCAGAACCGCGCGATATCGCGCGGTTCTGCTTCATTTTGGACGGTGGGAGGCGACGGAATCGAGCACTTGACCGGTCGGTGAGCGCCGGGTTCAGGCGTTACGAATGCGGTCGACCGTTGTCAGCAGATGGCTGGCGGTGTCGGCCAGGGCATTGGCCGCCTTGTTGTCGGAGACGTCGAGGATCGCAGCCCGGGCTCGGTCGACGAACTCCGATGCCGTGTCGTAGGACCGGTCGATGGCCGCCGACCGGCGCACGTGGTCGATCGCCTCGAAACGGTTGTCGGCAGTGACCCTGGCGTCGAGGAGATCTCGAAGCTGCGGGCCGCGGTCGGATTGCAGCGCGTACAGAACCGGCAGTGAATAGACGCCTTCGATCATGTCCTTGCCCGCCGGCTTGCCGAGTTGCTCGTCGGTGGCGATGATGTCGAGGATGTCGTCGATCACCTGGAAGGCCATGCCGTAGAGCCGGCCGAACTCCGTGAGTTGGTCGGTGACGTCGGGCTCCAGCTCGGCCACCAGACCACCGATCCGGGTGGCGGCGGCGAAGAGCGACGCCGTCTTGCCCGAGATCGATGTGAAGTACTGTTCGGGGGTTCGGTCGGGGTCATAGAGCGTCTGCAGTTCGGCGACCTGGCCCTTGCACAGCTCACCGATCGTCGTGGCCAGCAGCCCGGCCACATCGGTGCCGAGGTCGGCCGCGATCTCGGAGGCCTTGGCCAGGAGGAAGTCGCCGGCGAGCACGGCCCGCAGATTTCCCCATCGGGCGTTCACGCTGTCGACCTGGCGACGGATCTGGGCCTCGTCGATCACGTCGTCGTGGTACAGCGAGCCGACCTGCACCAGCTCGACGGCCACGCCGCCCCGCACCACGTCGTCGGACACCGAGGCGCCGTCGTCCATGCGCGTGGCGGCCGAGTTGATCGTGAAGAGCGGCCGCTGCCGTTTTCCTCCGGCTTTGATCAGATGCGAGGCGATCTCGGTGAGATAGGGGTCGTTGTCGATGCGCACGGTGTCGAGCAGGAATCGCTCGATGCGGGCACTGTCGTCACTCGCTGTGGGCAATGAGGCAAGGGGCGGACCGTCCACCCCTACACGGTAGCGTGTCGCGGCCCCGGGTCTCCCCTCCCGTCCGGTGGCGATGGGGACCGAATATTTGGCGGGCGTTCGGGGTTGTAGGGTGTTGGCACTCAGTTTCGGACGCCGTTTTGCCGACAATCCAGGAGAGCGGATCACATCGCCCTGACACATGCCCTGCGACACCGGGAACGCCGGTCGACCAACCCCCCTGGTCCACTCACCCCAGCCCTCACGTTTACCTCGAAGCCCCGACTCGCTAGTAGGCTGACAGCAAAGCCCACCTTCCACTCCCCAGTACTCGCACGCAACTACCGAACCGTCCGCCCACCGACTCACCGACTGACAGAGAACGCCCCAATCCGGGAGACCTAGATGTTCGAACGCTTTACCGACCGAGCCCGCCGAGTTGTCGTCTTGGCCCAAGAGGAAGCTCGGTTGCTCAACCACAACTACATCGGCACCGAGCACATCCTGCTCGGCCTCATCCATGAAGGTGAAGGGGTCGCGGCCAAGGCGCTCGAATCGCTGTCGATCTCCCTCGAGGCGGTCCGCAGCCAGGTGGAGGACATCATCGGCCAGGGCGGCTCGTCGCCGTCGGGCCACATTCCCTTCACGCCGCGGGCCAAGAAGGTGTTGGAGCTGTCGCTGCGGGAGGCCCTGCAGCTCGGTCACAACTACATCGGCACCGAGCACATCCTGCTCGGGCTCATCCGCGAAGGTGAGGGCGTCGCCGCCCAGGTACTGGTCAAGCTCGGCGCCGACCTTTCACGGGTCCGCCAGCAGGTCATCCAGCTCCTCTCCGGCTACTCCGGCCCCGCCGGTCAGACCGGTTCGTCGTCCGAAGGCGGGAAGGCGGGCGCCACCTCCGGCGGCTCGGGTTCCGAGAGCGCGTCCGGTTCCCTGATCCTCGATCAGTTCGGCCGCAACCTCACCCAGCTCGCCCGCGAGAAGAAGCTCGATCCGGTCATCGGTCGGGCCCGCGAAGCCGAGCGCGTCATGCAGGTGCTGTCTCGCCGCACCAAGAACAACCCGGTTCTCATCGGTGAGCCCGGCGTCGGCAAGACCGCCATCGTCGAGGGCCTGGCCCAGCAGATTGCGGCCGACGAGGTCCCCGACACCCTGCGGGGCAAGCAGCTCTACACCCTCGATCTCGGCGCCCTCGTCGCCGGGTCCCGTTACCGCGGCGATTTCGAGGAGCGCCTCAAGAAGGTGCTGAAGGAGATCAAGACCCGGGGCGACATCATCCTGTTCATCGACGAGCTCCACACCCTGGTGGGTGCCGGTGCCGCCGAGGGCGCGATCGATGCCGCCTCCATCCTGAAGCCGATGCTGGCCCGCGGTGAACTGCAGACCATCGGCGCCACCACGCTCGACGAGTATCGCAAGCACCTCGAGAAGGACGCCGCCCTCGAGCGTCGCTTCCAGCCGATCAAGGTCGAGGAGCCGACGGTCGAGCACACCATCGAGATCCTCAAGGGTCTGCGCGACCGCTACGAGTCGCATCACCGGGTCACGATCACCGACCAGGCCCTCGTCGCCTCGGCCAACCTGGCCGACCGCTACATCTCCGACCGTCACCTCCCCGACAAGGCGATAGACCTGATCGACGAGGCCGGCTCCCGTCTCCGCATCAAGCGGATGAACACGCCGCCGGCGTTCAAGGAGCTCGAGAACGAGCTGTCCGAGATCGTGCGCCGCAAGAAGGAAGCAGTCGAGCAACAGGACTTCGAGGAAGCCGGACGCCTCCGGGATTCCGAGAAGGAACTCCTCACCAAGCGGGAGGAGATGGAGGCCGAGATCAAGGCGTCCGGCACCGACCTGTTCGACGAGGTCAACGAGGAGTCGATCGCCGAGGTCCTGTCGATCTGGACCGGCATCCCCGTCTACAAGCTCACCGAGGAGGAGACCGAGAAGCTCCTGCGCATGGAGGACGAGCTGCACAAGCGGGTCATCGGCCAGGAGGACGCCATCAGGGCCGTCTCCCAGTCGATCCGCCGGACCCGGGCCGGCCTGAAGGACCCGAACCGCCCGTCGGGTTCGTTCATCTTCCTCGGCCCCACCGGCGTCGGCAAGACCGAGCTGGCCAAGACCCTGTCCCAGTTCCTCTTCGGCGACGACAAGGCCCTCATCACCCTCGACATGTCCGAGTACATGGAGAAGCACACGGTGAGCCGCCTCGTCGGTTCGCCCCCCGGCTACGTCGGCTACGAGGAAGGCGGTCAGCTGACCGAGGCCGTGCGCCGCAAGCCGTTCTCGGTGGTGCTGTTCGACGAGATCGAGAAGGCCCACCCCGACGTGTTCAACGCATTGCTGCAGATCCTGGAGGAAGGTCGTCTGACCGACGCCCAGGGCCGCAGCGTCGACTTCCGCAACACCGTGTTGATCATGACCTCCAACCTGGGCACCCAGGATCTTCGCAAGGCGACCCTCGGCTTCTCCAAGAACAACGAGGCCGTGACCTATGAGCGGATGAAGGAAAAGGTCAACGACGCCCTGAAGGTCCACTTCCGGCCCGAATTCCTGAACCGGATCGACGAGACCATCGTCTTCCACGAGCTGTCGATGCCCGAGGTGGTCGAGATCGTCGATCTCATGATCGCCCGCACCGTCGACCAGCTCGAGGGCCAGGGCATCGGCCTGGAGCTGACGGTCGAGGCCAAGCACTTCCTGGCCGAGACCGGCTACGACCCGTCGATGGGCGCCCGCCCGTTGCGTCGGGCCATCCAACGTCAGATCGAGGACATCCTGTCGGAAAAACTTCTCTACAAGGAGTTCCGCGCCGGGCAGATCATCGTGATCGACGTCGAAGCCGACGACGAGGGAAAGCGTGCGCTGACCTTCACCGCCCACGAAGGTTTTGAACCCCCGCCCACACCGGAATTGGCCGAAGCGGGCGAGGAGACCTAGCCGCCGATCCGGAGGATCCGCTCCACGAGTTTGCTTTCGCAAACTCTCCGGCTCCAAAGGGATGCACTGGAGACCGGTTCGTCCGCAAAGCTCCGATTCTCCCATAGCATCGGGGCGTGGACATGAGTGTGTTCGTCGGGCCGCGGCTCGGCCGTATTCTCGGCGTGCTGCTGTTCGTTGCGCTCGCCACCACGTCGTGCCGGGCCGACCTGGCGGTCGACGTCGACGTCGAACCCGACGGGTCCGGTGTCGTCAGGGCCGAGGTGATCATCGATGCCGAGGCTGCCGATCAGCTGCTCGACCTCGATCGGGAGAGCGGTGGCGGCATCCCCACCCGCGACCTGGTGGAGGCCGGCTGGGAAGTCGAGCCTCCGGTTCGGGGCGACGACGGCTCGGTCACCGTGACCGCCACCAAGGCGTTCGGCACGACCTCGCAGTTCAGCGAGGTCATGAACGAGCTGTCGGGCGACTCGGGTCTGATCAGGAACTTCACCCTCGTCCGGGCCCAGAGCTTCGGGCGCCTCGACTACACCGTCAACGGTGTGATCGATCCGATCAACGGGTTCGGTTCCTTCACCGACGACGATCTCGAAGCCTCGCTCACCCGCTCGTTGCAGGCGATCGCCGAACGCTACGGGGCCGACGAACAGGACGTCACCATAGAGCTCGCCGTCACCTTGCCCGGTGAGCTGCAGGAGGACCAGTCGAACGGTCTGCAACAGCAGTTCACCGACACCGGGGCCACCCTCCACTGGGAGACCTCTCTGGCGGCCACCAACCGCACGGATGTGCTGGTCACCACCACCCGGCGGGCCATCACCGCTCAGGTCCTGCGCGGTGTTGCCGTGCTGGCGGCGGTTCTGGCAGGCCTGCTGATCTTCGCCCGCCTGCTGCGCCTGGTCGGCTCGTGGCGGCCCAAGCAACCCAAACGACCCCGACCGGCCGACGCGCACGGGCGCGGTCCGGCCGAACAGCGCCTGGCTAAAGCCGCCAGGACGGCTCAGGGGCAATCGGCCGGCCAGACCGCCGATCAGACGGCCGAATCCGTCGACCGACGTTACGGCGTCGTCGCCCTCGACGGGATGGGCGTGCTGTACCGGGAGGGCAACGACATTGCCGAGCTCCTCGTGCCGTTCGCCCGGCAGCGGGGCTCGGAGGTGCCGTCCGACGAGATCGCGGCA
>Ga0224510_10001353_pt1 | contig 16404 bp, 12 predicted proteins | sample SF_May12_sed_USG_FD_170161 | JGI IMG/M metagenome (GOLD analysis project Ga0224510, IMG submission 170161) | Sediment microbial communities from San Francisco Bay, California, United States - SF_May12_sed_USGS_4_1 | ecosystem: Environmental > Aquatic > Marine > Sediment | place: USA: California... | reverse complement strand
GTTCGGACTCCAAGGATGCTCTGATAATCTCGGTTACCCTGGCAAGCAACTTCAAAGTCGCGGCGTTCGTCCGGCCGCAGCACCAGCAAGTGCTGCAGCGATTGGCCAACGACATCGATTCCTGTCGGATTCCGGCTGGCGGCGCACTCGTCCAGCCGTTCGTAAGATTGCGATTGTACGAGTCCGTTTTCGTTCCGCTCGTAAAATGGCCAATGCTGATAACCGGCAATTTCCGCTGTATTACCGACGGCGAGCCTGTTTCGATCGCACACGCGGTCTGCAATGACGAGACCGAATCCCGGGAACTGTATGAATGCATTTATCAGCTGTGCATAAGGATTGGCGCTGAAAAAGAGATGATGGTGTCGTTCGATAGATACCTGTCCGCTGCCAGGAGCCTGACGCAACCGTCATCCGTGGCGAGAGCAATCCACTCGGGCGCGAGCAGCGTGGAACGGGCAGACAGGCTGATCAAGGTTTTGGCCAAATGCCATAACATCGATAACCCGGTGCTCAATCGGATCGTTACCGACGTCGACCGGAAGTTGAAACACAATCGTGTGGCACATTGACAGGAAATCAATGCGCCCACATGATAATTCCAGCCATTTGCCGCATCGCCACGAAGAATTGGAGACTTCAGATGAAAAAAGCCACCGCCATTGTCGCCCTGTTGCTGCTTCCCGTTCTTGCGGCAGGCGATGATTCACCGCGCCTGTCCGCCGAAGTATTGTGGCAGCTCGACAGGCTGGACAGACCGGTCATCGCGCCGGGTGGAAAGCAGGTGGTCGTACAGGTGACGACGTACGCCGACGATAGCGACGAGTCCGAATCCCGCCTCTGGCTCGTTTCTACATCGGGCGAACCGACACAACGTCCGTTGACCGCCGTGGGCGCGAAATCGTCCGATGCCGTCTTTTCGCCGGACGGATCCCGACTGGCGTTTATCAGCACGCGCGGCGATGACGAAGCGGGTCAGATCTATGTCCTTCCGATGGACGGGCCAGGCGAAGCCATTCGACTGATGGAAATTCCCACCGGCGCCTCCGCACTGAAGTGGGTTGGCGATCATATCTACTTTATATCCAGCGTCTATCCCGGCAAGAGCTTTGACGAAATGGCCGAAATTCTGAAGACGAACAAGGACAGCAAGGTTTCGGCAAAAGTCTGGAGCCGGATGCCGTACGCGTACTTCGATTCCTGGCTCGACGAAGCCCGGCAAAAACATGTTTTTCGCGTACCGGCTACCGGCGGGGACATCGAATCCCTGACGCTGGGGACAGGTTTGCAGCTGTCGCGTTCCGATGCAGGCGCAAGTGACTACGACGTCGCACCGGACGGAAAGTCGCTGGCATTCGTTGCCAACAGCCGTAACGAAAGCGTTTATGACAACCCGGACGTGTTCCTGATGGCGATCGGTGGCACGAATTCGCGCAATATTACCGACGGCAACGCGGCACCGGACACGAACCCCTCGTTCTCACCGGATGGAAAACTATTGGCGTTTTCGCGCAGGCAAATCGCCGGATTCTATGGCGACCAGGCCAAACTGATGATGTACGACCTGAAGTCCGGTCAGACGCGGGCACTGTATTCGAACTGGGATCGTTCGGTTGACTCTCGTGCCTGGTCGCCGGACTCGAAGGGACTCTACGGTGCGATCGACGACGCGGCGACCAGTCGACTGTATTACCTGCCGGTGAACGGTGGCGCACCGTCGCCTCTCACCAACGATACCGATTTCGACCAACCGGCGATTGCCATCGACGGTACCCTGGTCGCCAGAAACCAGAGTTTTGTCTATCCACCGCGGATCGTCCGGGTTGACCCGAAGAAAAAAACCTCGCGGCGACTGGATACGTTCAATGACGCCGAACTAGAGAATGTCCAACTCGGCGCGTACGAGTCGGTTACGTACACGGGTGCGGACGGCGACGAAATCCAGATGTGGGTTCACTATCCGCCCGGCTTCGATCCGGCGAAAAAATACCCGCTGTTCCTGCTCATTCACGGCGGACCGCACGGTGCCATTACCGACAACTTCCATTTCCGCTGGAATGCACAGACCTTCGCATCCTGGGGCTACGTGACAGCCTGGCCGAATTTCCATGGCTCGTCGGGTTTCGGTCAGGCATTCACCGACTCGATCAACCCGGACTGGATAACCCGGCCGTACGCCGACACAATCGCAGCGACCGAGTGGCTCATGCAAAAACCCTGGATCGACACGCAACGCATGGTTGCCGGCGGCGGCAGCTACGGTGGCTATCTATCGACCATTCTGCTGGGGCGAGAACACCCGTTCAACGCTCTCGTTATTCATGCGGCGGTCTACGATCTGTATTCACAGAACTCTGCGGACTTCGCAGTTCACGACGAACGCTTCGGACCCTACTGGGAAAACCCTGAGCTGTACCGGGAGCTCTCGCCGCATACGTATGCCAGCAAGTTCGTGACGCCTAGCCTGGTGATCCACGGACAGCTCGACCTCCGGGTCCCGGTCGGCCAGGCGTTCGAGCTGTTTCGCGCACTGCAAACCCGTGGCGTCGAGTCCAGGCTCGTGTACTACCCCGACGAAAATCACTGGGTACTGAAGCGACATAATTCGCTGCATTGGTATGGAGAAGTACGGAATTGGGTTGAGCGATTTGCGGCGCCCGGCCCGATTGCACAGTAGCTCCGCTGTACAGCGAAATCGCTGGACAAAATCCGGCCGGAATTCACAATAGGCTCCTGTTTCCGACCGGACCTCTGCCAACCGCCATTGAACGCCATCCTCGCTGATTTTCATTCCGTCGCCGTAATCCTGATCACAATCGGTGCGTTTATCCTGTTCACGCGTGCGCGATTCTCGCTCGAGGGATCGTGCCTGATAATTCTGGTAATTCTTGTCGCAGGTTTCGAACTGTTTCCCATCGAGGTCGACGGCAAGCAGTTTCAGGGCATTCGCCTTCTTGCGTCATTCGGCAGTGAGGCGGTTATAACGATCGCTCTGTTGCTTGTACTGGCAAAAGGCGTCGAAGTATGTGGCGGCTTTGCGGCGATCGGCCAATTCCTGGTGAATTTATGGCGCCGGGACGCGCACATTGCGCTGCTGATTACCCTGGTCATCACTGCGGCGGCCAGTGCCTTTATCAACAATACGCCACTCATCGTAATGATTTTGCCGGTCCTGGTCGGTGTCGCGCACCAGACCAATAATGCCCCATCACGAATCCTGATGCCGGTCGGTTTCGCCACGATCGCCGGTGGTATGACCACGACCATCGGTACATCAACCAACCTGCTGGTCGCGATGATCGCGGCGGACCTTGGCGTGGCCCAGCTGCGCATGTTCGACTTCTTCCTGCCCGGCGCATTTGCCGCCCTGATCTCCATACTGTTTCTCTGGCTGGTCGCCCCGCGGCTGCTGCCCGATCGCAGGTCAAGTTCTTCGGAAGGCGTACCCAGACTTTACCTGGCGGCCATAGCGGTTTCGGAACAAGGGGCGCTGCTCGACCGCACGCTGGCCGAAGCTCGCAAGTTGCTGGCATCCGGACTGCGTATCGAGCGCGTCGTTCGTGGGACCGTTGAGCTGGCTCGCCTGCCGGGCCTGCGCTTGCGCCAAGGCGACCAGGTGCACGTACGCGGCACCGCAGCCGCCATAAGAAGTTCCCAGGAAGTTTTTGGCGAATCAGTGGACGCGAGCAATCTCGCCAGTCCGTCCAATCAGCGACTGGTTGAAATCGTCGTTACCCAGCAATCACCGCTGGTAAACCGACACATCAGCACGGTGGCGGCACTGACACCCGGCAAGATGCTACCGGTTGGAATCCACAGGCCCGGGCGATCGAGGCGTGAAGCCATTGATCATGAAGACAATCTGCTTTTGAAGGCCGGTGACGTATTGCTGATGCAAGGCGATCGATCGGACATACGCAAGCTTGCTGAACACCCGAACATCCTGGTGCTCGACCGCAACATCCACGTGCCGCGACGATCAAGAGCGAGCGCCGCGACCGGCATCATGGCGCTTGTAGTGTTCGTTGCCGCGATCGGCGTAATGCCCATTTCCGCCGCTGCGTTATGCGGTGTTCTCGCAATGCTCGCCAGCCGCTGCCTTGCCTGGGACGAGCTCTGGTCGGCGCTCAACGTCCGGGTAATACTGCTGATCGTCACGAGCCTTGCGTTAGGTTCGGCACTGACGGTGACCGGTGCAGACCGGCTGGTTGCACACCTGTTTGTCGTCGTCGTCGAAGGACTGCCGCCGCCGATCATCCTTAGCGGCTTACTGCTGCTGACCGCGCTGATCACGGAAATCATGACCAACAACGCCGTTGCTGTCATCTGGACGCCGATTGCGATCAGCATGGCGCGCGAACTCGGCTTGCCGGAAATGCCGTTCCTGCTGGCAGTACTTTTCGGCGCCAACATGAGTTTCATAACGCCGATCGGCTATCAGACGAACCTGCTGGTGTTCAGCGCCGGAGGCTACCGGTTTTCCGATTTCTTTCGGGTCGGCATTCCCCTACAGATCATACTCTGGCTGGCCGTGTCGCTTATCCTGACCTGGTTGTACCTGTAGCGAATCGCGCTTAGCGATATTGAAATGTTAGCGCGCATCCCCTTCGAAAAACGTAGATCGTTGTTTTCCAACAAATTAGAGACTGCAATGTAGTTTGTGGCATCCGCAACACAGTTTCTGATCGCAAATTGGGTTAACCTTTGCGCTTCGAGCGGAGCCATCAGAACCAAGTCAAATAGTGCTCCGGTCGATTCGACGCCCGATCTATAGCTGCGCATTGCGGGAATCCGCGGCACGGCACATGGTCGAAGACCGGACAGCTAAGGATTGCCGGAATCCGCGGCACGGCGAATGGTCGAAAAGACGAAACGCAAAGATTGCGAGAATCAGGAAATCAATTGACGGAGATTTGATTTGCGGCTCTTGTTCTACGCACTGACTGCGGCACTGGTCGGCACCTGCTCGTCGCCACCGCCCATGCTCGATCAGGTTCTTGAACTTGGCGAGCTGCGTGTCGTTACGCGAAGTACGCCGGCCTCGTACTTCGTCGGACCGGACGGTCCTGCCGGTCCGGAGTACGATCTGTTCAGCGATTTCGCCGAAGAACTGGGCGTTGCCCTGGTCACCGAAACTGTCGATAACGTTTCCGAAATTCTTCCGCTGCTGATGGCCGGTAAGGCGCACATGGCCGCGGCCGGGCTGTCGATGACCAAATCGCGCCTCGAGTTTCTGAGCTTCGGCCACCCCTACAATCAAGTGGACATGCACCTGATTTACAACCTGGGTACCGGCAGGCCCCGTTCCGTCGAGGACCTCGTAGGACGGTCCATAGAGGTCGTCGCGGGCAGCAGTCATTCCGAGATGATGGCCTCGCTGGCCGAGGCGTATCCGGGCCTCGAGTGGACCGAGAATGCAGACGTCGAGGTCATCGACCTGCTGCACAAGGTTGCCGGTGGCGAACTCGAGTTTACGATTGCCGACAGCACCGAATTCAACATACAACGTCATTTCTATCCTGATCTCCGAGTTGCACTCGACCTCGATGTGGGAGATCCGATTGCCTGGGCATTCAAGAAAAATGAGGGCGACAGCCTCCTCATGCGAGCGGACGAGTATCTGATCAATGCAGGCCGCAGCGGTTACCTCGCACAGGTAAACGATCGCTATTTCGGCCACACCGAGAAGTTCGATTACGTCGGTACGAGGGCGTTCCTGCGGCACTTCGACAGCCGCCTGCCGCGCTACCGTGCGATGTTCGAGGATGCCGGGGATCAGTGGGGACTGGACTGGCGCCTGCTGGCGGCGGTGGGCTACCAGGAATCGCACTGGCGATCGCATGCCGTCTCTCCCACCGGGGTACGCGGCATCATGATGCTGACCCTGGCAACGGCGGAATACCTCAACATCCCGGACCGCATGGACCCGCAGAGCAGCATTTACGGTGGTGCCGAGTTCCTTGCGCGGCAGACGGAACGCATCCCCGATACCGTCGACGAGCCGGATCGTACCTGGATGGCGCTGGCTGCATACAACGTGGGATTCAATCACATCAAGGATGCGATGCAGATCGTCGAATGGCAGGGCGGCGATCCGAACACCTGGGTCGATGTCAGCAAAGCATTGCCGTTACTCGCCAATCAGCGCTGGTACTCGAGAGTCCAGTACGGCTATGCACGCGGCTGGGAGCCCGTTCTTTACGTTAACAATATCCGCAACTACTACAACATCATTCGCTGGATCACGGCCAATGAAAACGATGGCGAAGCCGAGCCCGATGTCGAGCCTCCCGATATGGAGCTGGTGGAAGTCGCCAGCATTCAATAACGCCTAGCGTTTGCTTTCAAAAAAACGCCGCAGTATCTCACTGCATTCCTGCTGCATGAGACCGCCGTTTACTTCGATCCGGTGATTCATGGCACGGTGATTTGCCAGATCCAGCACGCTGCCGGCGGCACCGGCTTTCGCATCGTAAGCACCGAATACCAGGCGTGCGATTCGGGCGTGCAGCATGGCGCCCAGGCACATCGCGCAGGGTTCGAGCGTGACAAAAACCGTGGCGCCTTCAAGCCGGTAGTTTTGCTCGCGCAATGCTGCGGCTCGCAGGGCATTGATTTCGGCATGTGCGGTCGGATCCGAGTCGCGAACAGTCCTGTTATGGCCCTTCCCTATCGGCACGCTGTTGCGGACTACCACAGCGCCGACAGGCACTTCGCCAAGGTTCACCGCCTGCGCGGCTTCGGCCAGCGCAAGCTGCATGAATCGACTATCACTGTCCGACCAGGAATTCACGGTTATCCGGTTCTATTGCAGCGGCAAGGGCCGCCAGTCTATTCCCACTCGATCGTGGCCGGTGGTTTGCCGGAGATATCATAGGTCACTCGCGAAATACCATCGACTTCATTGATGATACGCAGCGAAACAAGCTCCAGAAATTCGTAGGGCAGTCTTGCCCATCGCGCGGTCATGAAATCGATCGTCTCTACGGCACGAAGCGCGATGACGAAATCATAACGCCGTCCATCGCCCATCACGCCTACCGAGCGTACCGGCAGGAATACGGCAAAAGCCTGGCTGGTCTTGTCATACAGACCGTGTTTGCGCAGCTCATCGATGAAAATGTCGTCTGCCAGCTGCAACAGCGCAACGTACTCCGGCCGTACTTCGCCGAGGACACGCACACCGAGGCCCGGGCCAGGAAATGGGTGCCGGTCAACCATTTCGCGCGGCAGGCCGAGCTCCATGCCGATTTTTCGCACTTCGTCCTTGAACAACTCACGCAGCGGCTCGACGAGTTTCATACGCATGTGCTCGGGCAAGCCGCCGACGTTGTGATGCGACTTGATGACGTGCGCTTTTCCTGATTTCGCGCCTGCGGACTCGATGACGTCCGGATAGATGGTTCCCTGTGCAAGCCAGTGCACGTCTTTGAGCTGCAACGCCTGTTCCTCGAAGACTTCGATGAACTGCGCACCTATTATTTTGCGTTTTTCCTCGGGATCGGCGACGTTGCGCAACGCCTCGAAGAATCGTTCGGCCGCGTTGACTCGAATGACATTCACGCCGAGATTTTCGGCGAAGGTCTGCATCACATGATCGCCTTCCCGGTATCGCAACAAACCGTGATCGACAAAAACACAGGTCAGCTGATCACCGATGGCTTCGTGCAGCAGCGCAGCGACAACCGATGAATCGACGCCACCTGAAAGTCCCAGCAAGACCTTTTCGTGTCCAACCGCCTCGCGTACGCTGGCTATCGAATCCGCAACGATGTTGCTCGCCGTCCAGTCACCAGGACAACCGCAGATATCGCGCACGAAGCGCTGCATGATGGCCTGGCCCTGCGCCGTGTGCGTTACTTCGGGATGAAACTGCACTCCGAAATAACGGCGATTGCGATCTTCCATGGCGGCAAGTGGCGAGTTCCTGCTCTTGCCGGTCACGGCAAAGCCCGGCGGTACGCGCACTACGCGGTCGCCGTGACTCATCCAGACCTTGAGAACGCGAGCTGTGCCACCCTCTGAATCGTCGAGTCCGGACAACAGGTCGGAATCCTGCGGCGTGACTTCGGCGTAGCCGAATTCGCGATGGCTCGACGTTTCGACGTTACCGCCAAGCTGTGCAGCCATGGCCTGCATTCCATAGCAAATACCGAGCACTGGTACTCCGAGGTCAAAAACAGCCTGTGCAACCCGCGGCGGATCGTCGACGTTAACCGATTCCGGTCCGCCGGACAGCACGATGCCCGCCGGGTTGAAATCACGAATAGCCGTATCGCCGGCATCCCACGGGACGATCTCGGAGTAGACACCGCACTCGCGAACGCGACGCGCGATGAGCTGCGTGTACTGGCCGCCGAAGTCGATAATCAGGATTCGGTGCGCATGAATATCGGGAAGCGCGGCACTGGAAGCGGGTCTTGCCTGGCTCATGATGTGTGGTACTGCCGCATATCAGGTGCTGCTGCGGTAGTTCGGTGCTTCCTTGGTGATGGTTACATCGTGGACATGACTCTCGCGCATGCCCGCGGTCGTAATTTTCACGAACTTCGGTCGCGTGCGCATCTCGTCGATGTTGTGGCTTCCGGTATAGCCCATTGCCGCCCTTACGCCCCCGATCAGCTGGTGAACGATGGCAACCACCGAGCCCTTGTACGCCACCCTGCCCTCGATGCCTTCGGGGACCAGTTTCTCGAGCTCCTCGGTAGCGTCCTGGAAATAGCGATCCTTGGAACCGTGCTTCTGGCCCATGGCGCCAACAGAGCCCATACCGCGATAGGACTTGTACGAGCGGCCCTGGTACAACTCGACTTCGCCGGGAGACTCTTCGGTGCCGGCGAACAGACCGCCGATCATTACGGAATAAGCACCGGCAACCAACGCCTTGGCGATGTCGCCGGAATAGCGGATTCCGCCATCGGCGATCAGTGGAGTGCCCTTTTTAGCCAATGCCTCGGCCACTTCGGCAACGGCAGAAATTTGCGGCACACCGACACCCGCCACGACACGCGTCGTGCAGATCGATCCCGGACCGATGCCCACCTTGATGCCGTCCGCGCCGGCCTCGACCAGTGCCAACGCTGCATCGCCGGTCACGATGTTGCCGCCAATGACCTGCAAATCGGGATAAGCTTTCTTGATACGACGCACGCGATCGAGCACACCCTTGGAAAAACCGTGCGACGTGTCGACCACGACAACGTCGACTCCGGCCGCGACCAGGGCCGCAACGCGTTCGTCCGCGTCGGCCCCCGTGCCAACTGCAGCGCCGACACGAAGCGCGCCACGCGAATCTTTGCAGGACCGCGGATGTTCTGTCGCTTTCTGGAAATCCTTGGCCGTGATCATGCCGCGCAATTCGAAATTCTTCGAGACGACCAGCACCTTCTCGATGCGGTGCTGGTGCAGCAGCGAAAGCACTTCTTCGTCTGCCGCTCCTTCCTGCACCGTAACCAGCCGTTCTTTCGGCGTCATAACCGTCGAAACCGGCGCATCGAGCTGCGTTTCGAAACGCAGGTCACGGTGCGTGACGATGCCGAGCGTTTCCTTGTTCTTGACGACCGGCACGCCGGATATGTTCAGCGAACGCGTCAGATCGATGACTTCACGGATGGTCATATCAGGCGTAACAGTGATCGGATCCCTGACAATTCCGCTCTCGAATTTCTTGACCTTGAGCACCTCGCGCGCCTGTTCCTCGGGCAGCATGTTCTTGTGAATGATGCCGATTCCGCCTTCCTGCGCCATCGCGATCGCCAGGCTTGCCTCCGTTACCGTGTCCATGGCAGCGGACATCAGCGGAATGTTCAGGTTGATCTCGGGCGTGAGGCGGGTGGTCAGGTCGACTTCGCGGGGCAGCAGGTCGGAGTAATCCGGCTGTAACAGGACATCGTCAAATGTCAGGGCTTCCTTGTCGATGCGCATGGGCACTGAAACTGTCCGCGATGAATAAAGCCGGCGATTGTACGCACAGCGGCATCACGGGTAAACGCCGCTGCCGCTTCAAGCGGCCGGAATCCGCCCGATCGAGACCACGGAATGCGGCTTTTGCCATTGCTACGCAGGAATTCGCGGGCAGGCGCCGTATACTCGCGGGATGCAATCCGTGAGCGAAAACCCCGCTGCAATCACCGTTACCGAGCTCAACCGGCGCGCCCGCGCGCTACTGGAGGACGGTATGGCGCGTGTATGGGTCGTCGGAGAGCTGTCGAATCTGGCGCGGCCGGCGTCGGGACACCTGTATTTCAGCCTGAAGGACGATTCTGCCCAGATTCGTTGCGCCTATTTCCTGCAGCGCCAGCGCGGCCCGACGACTGACCGCTCGACCGGCAGCCGAAGCGGATTCAGGGACGGTGACCGGATGCTTGCTTTCGGCCGTATCAGCATCTACGAAGCGCGCGGCGACTATCAGCTGATCGTCGAGCAGCTGGAACCGGCCGGCGAAGGCGCATTGCGGCGGCAGTTCGAGGTGTTGAAAAAGAAGCTCTCCGACGAAGGGCTTTTCGACCCGGCCCGCAAGAAAGCCCTGCCCGCCCTGCCCGCGCGCATCGGTGTCATCACCTCGCCCAGCGGCGCAGCGATTCGCGACATTCTGAGCGTGTTGAGGAGGCGCTTTCCCGGCATCCCGGTTCTTATCTATCCCGCCGCCGTCCAGGGCGAGGCGGCTGCGCCGGAGCTGCGTGCTGCGCTGGCGACCGCCGTAAGGCGCAATGAATGCGATGTACTGATTATCAGCCGCGGCGGCGGATCGCTCGAGGACCTCTGGGCATTCAATGACGAAAAACTGGCACGCGCGATAGCAGAATGCCCTATACCGGTTGTCAGTGCCGTCGGGCACGAGGTCGATTTCACGATTTGCGATTTCGTCGCCGACTTGCGCGCTCCGACGCCGAGTGGCGCCGCCGAGATCGTCGTTCCGGACCAGGCAGAGTGGCGCAGAAACTTTGCATTGCTTGCCAGGCGCAACGCCGTGTCCATGCGGCGTCACCTGCAAGATCGCTTTCAGCGACTCGACTGGTTGAGCCGGCACCTGATGCAATGCAGCCCGGCAGCGATCCTGGCGCGTCAGAAAGACTGGCTAAGGAATATGCGTCAGCTGCTGCTCGCGGCAATGCGCCACGATGTCGGCACGAGAGTACAGGTGCTGGGCAAACTGCAGTCACGTTTGCTGCACCAGTCTCCGGCACTCAACGTGCAACGTCAGTTGCAGCGGCTGGCAAACAATCAACAACGGCTTTCGACAGCAGCAGCGAAAGTCGTAGACCAGTCGGCGCATCGCCTGAAGCTTGCGGCCCGCGGACTGCATACGGTAAGTCCTCTCGCGACGCTGGATCGCGGCTATGCGATCGTCACGGATCGCAAGTCGGGCCGCATCTTAAGCAATGCTGCTTCCGTCGCCGTCGGCGATGCGATTGAAGCGAGGCTTGCCACAGGAAGCATCGCGGCGACGGTTACCGGGAAGAGCGGTGAATAGGCTGGTTCAGCTCGCCGCAATGCTCGCGCTGATCTGCGGCAGCTCGGCTACGGCGATGCCCCAGCATTCTCCGCGGCCGGGCGGCGTCGCCGTCGTGGACGCGGGGCCGGTGCAATCTCCGGACCGATCGCCGACCGTGATATTCGACGGCAATCCGGTACTGGTGACATCGCGTGACGGGCGCTGGCAGGCAATTGTCGGCATTCCGCTCGAACAGACCAGCGGCCGCACGACGGTCAGCGTAAGAACTCCGGGCGGCGCGGAAATAACGATACCGATAGACATCGTTCCACATGCGTACCGCGAACAACGATTGACGGTCAGCCAGAAATACGTCGAGCCGGACGCGGCCCAGCTGGATCGAATCGCGGCAGAGCGAAAAATGCTGGACTCCGCTATCGCCTCCTGGAGCGATGTGGAACCCGAAACGCTGAACCTGCTGTCGCCGGTGGACGGACCGCGCAGCTCGAGTTTCGGTCTGCGCCGGTTTTTCAACGAGCAACCTCGCTCACCGCATAAAGGCATGGATATCGCGGCCGGCCGCGGTACGCCAGTGGTAGCCCCGGCGTCAGGTGAAGTCGTCGCCAGCGGCGACTTTTACTTCAACGGCAATACTGTACTACTCGATCATGGCCGCGGCCTCGTCACGATGTATTGCCATCTCGATGCCATAGACATCGACAAGGGTCAGCGCGTTGCGGCGGGCGAGGTGCTGGGCAAAGTCGGCGCAACCGGCAGGGTTACCGGCGCCCACCTGCATTTCGCGGTATACCTGAACCGCACGGCCGTCGACCCTGCATTGTTCCTGCAGGAGTCCCGTTAGCGTCGGCATCAGTGCGCGAAGGTATCGAAATATCCGCCGATCACCGGTCGAAACGCATCCATATCGACGAGGAAAGAATCGTGCCCGCGAATGCACGCCAGAGGCACGTATTGCACTTCAGTCACGACGGTCGATAACCCGTCCGCAAGTTGCTTCTGCTGATGCATCGGAAACAGGATGTCGGTTTCAACGCCGATGACCTGGGCCCGCGCCAGTTTCAGCTTGCTGAATCCGGACTCCAGCGAACCGCCGTGTTCGGCGAAGTCGAACAGATCCGAAGCGCGCGACAGGTAAAGGTAACAGTTCGGATCGAACTGACCGGTAAACCGGTTCGCATGCATTTCGAGATACGACTCGACGGAGAAATCGCCGTGGAAAGGATCTCCGTCGTATCCTTCGGACGACACCCGCTCCCTGCCGAAGCGCTGCTCCCACTCTTTGGCGGAGCGGTAGGTAATCATGCCCAGTTTGCGCGCCAGACGCTGACCGGCAATCGGCGGATCCGCGGGATCGTAGTTGCCCGCCTTCCACTTCGGGTCTTGTCGAATCATCTCGCGCTGCAATGATCTCACGGCGATCGAGAATGGCAGGGCGCGCGTAGCAGATGAAACCGATATAAGCCCGGCGCTGAATCCGGGGTGACGCACGCAAAATGCCAGCGCACTCATTCCACCCATGGAACAGCCGATGGTCGTGTGCAATGTCTCCAGCCCCAGATGCCTGGCGACCTGGTAACCGCCTTCGGCAACGTCTTCCAGGCTGAGTACCGGAAACCCGAGCCGGTAGCGCTCGCCGGTCAATGGATCGATGGACGCGGGTCCGGTCGAGCCAAAGCAACTGCCGATGGAGTTGACGCAAATGACGAAGTACCGGTCGGTGTCCAACGGCAGTCCGGACCCGATCATTTCCTCCCACCATCCGGCGGCAGGATTGTCCGGCGAAGATGCCGCGTGCGCCGACGGCGACAGGCCGGTGAAAAGCAGGATAGCGTTTTCGCCCTTGCCGCGAAGTGTGCCCCAGGTTTCGTAGGCAACCGTTGGCGACTCCAGAAAGCCGCCACGGTGCATCGGGAACCGGCCAGTGACTTTTGCGTATCGTGTCGAGGTGCTCATCGGCTCTCTTTATAACAGCCTCGTTGGGGCCGCAATACTTTCAACGACGCTGGTGTTTCATCAACCGCTTGCGTTTTCGTTCCTGGCGCGGCGTCAGCTTGTTGCGCCGTCCGCGGAACGGATTTTCTCCGGTCTTGAATACCAGCCGGACCGGCGTCCCCTTGAGGCGAAACGCCTTTCGAAACCAGTTGACGAGGTAGCGTCGATAGGCATCGGGAACACGTTCAGTCTGATTGCCATGAATGACGATGACCGGCGGGTTCCTGCCCCCCTGGTGCGCGTAGCGAAGGCGAATACGGCGGCCGCTTACCAACGGCGGCGTATGCGCTATCACGGCCTTTTCGAGCTCGCTGGTCAGGTCGCCGGTAGACAGGTCTCTGGTCGCCGCCCGATAGGCATTGTCAACTGCCGGCAACAGGTCGCCGACGGCGGTTCCGTGCAGCGCAGATATGGTTATGCGTTTGGCATATTCGAGAAACGGCAATCGCCTGTCCAGCTCGTCACGTACATTGCGCCGCTGCTCCACCGTCAGCCCATCCCACTTGTTGACAACGACCACCAGCGCCCGACCGCGCTCCACGATCAGTCCCATCAGACTGACATCCTGCTCGGTCACGCCCTCGCGCGCGTCCAGCACGGCAATCACAACGCCTGCGCGTTCGATCGCTTGTAATGCTTTGATAATACTGAATTTTTCTATCGCCTCGTGAACCCGGGAGCGACGTCGGACACCGGCCGTATCGATCAAAACGTAATTCTTTCCGTCGCGCGCGAAGGGCACTGCAACGCTGTCGCGGGTCGTGCCCGGCTGATCGAATACCACCAGTCGTTCCTCGCCCACCAGGCGATTGATCAGCGTGGACTTACCCACATTCGGTCTGCCAATAACCGCAATATGCAGCGCGTCATCAACGTCCGGCGCCTCGTCGGATGCCTCGAATTGCTCGATGTAAGGTGCGAGTACTTCGTCCATTAGCGCAGCCACACGGTCTCCGTGTGCGGCGGAGATCGCCACTGGTTCGCCGAGCCCGAGCTGGTGAAACTCCGTAGACGCCATCGAAGGATCGAGTCCTTCCGCCTTGTTGACCACGAGCCAGGTTTTTTTGCCGTGTTTTCTGACCAGCGCGGCAACGTGCTCATCGGCCGCCGTACGTCCGGAGCGCCCGTCGACCAGTACGATTGCTACGTCCGCCTCGGTAAGCGCGCGTACAGTTTGTTCGACCATGAGCTCACTGATGCCGACTTCGCCGCCGGCCACGCCGCCGGTGTCCACGACGATATACGGTACAGGTCCGAGCTTGCCGAATCCGTATTGTCGATCGCGCGTAAGCCCGGGAAAGTCGGCGACCAGTGCGTCGCGCGATTTCGTCAGCCGATTGAAGAGTGTCGATTTGCCAACGTTGGGCCGGCCGATCAGTGCGATGACGGGAAGCATGGCGATTTGGTTACGGCGCAGGCCCTAACGTTTTTCCGCCGCAGTGTCTTTGCTGTTACCCGGGCGCCTGGGCTGTGCCACCTCGAAAGCGTAAAGGCTGCCGTCCTCGGATTGCACGAACAGCCGGGTGCCGATGACCACCGGCGACCCCGAAAGCAGCGCGTTTCCGGCACGCATGCGTGCGACAGGACCGCCGTCGGCATTGCTGAAGAAATGCAGGTAGCCTTCCAGGTCACCGACGACTACTGCCGTATTGAAGGGCACCGGTGTTGTCGGTTGGCGGCGCAGCAGTGCATCTGTGCGCCAGACGTCACTGCCGTTGCTGCGAAGCAGTGCGATCAGCTCACCGCCATCGGCAACGATATAGACGTTGTTCCAGTCTGCAGCGATTCCGGCTGACGTGGAAATTTCGCGCGCCCACAGAATCTGGCCCGACTCCACAGCCAGTGATGCGACACGCCCCTGGTAGCCGGCGGCGTAGATGTCCTGACCAACGGCGGCGATCGATCCGTCGACATCCGCAAGTCGTTCGAGATCCGATCGACCGGATGGCGGCGACAACATCGCTTCCCACTCAGTAACGCCTTCCGCCAGGCTGACCGCAACCAGCCGGCCGTTGTCGAATCCGGCTATGACCCGGTTGCCCACGATTTGCGGTGTCGACGCGCCGCGAAGCGTCAGCGGCGGCAATGGCTGTTCGACTACCCAGTTCTCGGATCCGTCGGTAGACGACAACGAATGCAGGCGACCGTCAATCGTGTAAACGATGACCTCCCCGTCTTTTACAAGTGGTACGGAAAGCGATTCACCCAGCACCTTGCTTCGCCAGGCCTCGTTGCCGGTCTCACTTCGCAATGCAACGATTTCGCCGTCGGCTCCGGCAACAATGACCAGCCCGCGCCCGGTACCCGGACCGGCCGACAGGCTTATACCGAGCTTGCTGCGCCACAACAGCTTGCCGCTTTCCGGCTCGTAGGCGCTGACATTGCCATCGATGCTCGCCGCGTATACGCGCTTGCCGTCGCCGGCCGGCATCAGGTTGATGCGCAATAATTCCGATCCCTTGCCGAGTTTTGCCGACCAGGCCTTTCTTACATCCAGTGTCGCTTTGAAATCGGTCAGCTCTTTGGGCGGCAATTCATCGTCTTTACCGCCGAATACACCGCAGCCGCCGATGAAAGCGCACGCCAGCAACAAGATCGACAGGCGGCATATCACCGTCACTGCGAACCCTCGTCAACGTTCTCCTCTGTCATTTCGGCAGTCGGTGCCCTGAGACTTTCGTCGATTGCGAGAACCTCGCCAGGTTCCGGCAAATCATTGATCTTCATTTGCACAAAAGTCCGATCGACAGTCAGGAGGTTCGGATCTTCGCTGATTGCAACGGCATACGCTTCGGCAGCCTCGTTATAACGCTCGAGTGCCACGTAAGCGTCACCCAGCGCCTCGCTGAAGCGCGCGGTAAACGCACTTTCAGGCTGGCCAGCCAGAAGGTTGACAACCTCTTCCGCTTTGCCCTGGTACAACATCACACGAGCAAGCCGCAGCCTTGCAACTTTCT